>Ga0209536_100007681_pt1 | contig 16332 bp, 14 predicted proteins | sample DeeMarSeWOR28_12_FD_187461 | JGI IMG/M metagenome (GOLD analysis project Ga0209536, IMG submission 187461) | Marine sediment microbial communities from White Oak River estuary, North Carolina - WOR-2-8_12 (SPAdes) (version 2) | ecosystem: Environmental > Aquatic > Marine > Intertidal zone >...
ATATTTGCGTTGATCTTTAATCTTTAATCTTAAGGAGGGTTTTTTATGGTAACAAAAGGACAACTTATCAGGTCTTATGCAAGCGTACCAAAGAGCATGCTTTCGTCAACGAACAGGTTTTCAAGGAGCAGTAAACTTTTGGGAGCCGATGCTGTGAATCACTGGAAGGTTGCTCACCGGAATCTGCTCAGAACATTTGGGGTAAATATAATAGCTGTTGAAGAAATGGAGATCATCCCGGCAAAGAGAGCTCCGGGGCCATTAGAAGTTGCCTTAAGCCAAAAAGCAACTCTTGCGGCAGCTCTTCCAGCGCTAGCTGTTGCGCTGAAAGGGAGGGGAGACCTCTTAAATGTTCCGGAAGACGGGAGAAAAGCCGTTAAGACTCAGTTTAAGGAAATCGTTGATCTTAGAGCTTCTGCCACCGAGCTTGAGGTTTTTTACAGCGTTGTTGAAGAAAACCCTCAAGTTGCTTTTGTTGTCAGGGTTGGAGAAGGCGGCGGAGAAGCGGGCAGGAGAAAGCCCGGTGAGGCCCTTAATGCGTCTTTATACCCCGGACAAATAATAGCGAACAAGCAGTATAGAGGATTTTCTGTTGAACAGTTGAGATCGGCGGGAGTAAAAGTTTATGAAATTGCGACTGATCCTATCGACGGAACAACAAAGACCGTAATGGGGGATTCAGATGCAATAACTTCGCTGCTGGTTGTTGACGGTGAGATCGCTCAAGTCCCCGATGTTTATATGGAGAAACTCACCCTTGGTCCCGATGCTGCCAGGTCCGGCTTGGATACTAATGAAGAACTCCAAAAGATCGTTCAGGGAATTTCTGATCTGCACAGAGTTCCGGTAGGCGAGATCAATGTTTTTACTCTGAACAGAGAACGTCATCCGATAGAACCAATGCAAAGCTTAGGTGTAAATGTAGTTACGGCTTCTGACTGTGATCTTATCACTGCTCCTGCAACCAGTGCAAATGCGGGCATATATGAAAATGGTTTCCCCCTTCGTGCAATGATGGGAGATACAGGGGGGGCTCCTGAGTATATTATTGGTGCAGTTGCAAATAACATGCTGGGAGGAGAATCTCACGGCAGGTTTGTAAGTGCTAAGGGCATGAAAGAGAAAGGATGGGACGGAAGGTACGATTTCAATGATGAAGATAGAGAAGTTATTGAAGGTGCCGGATTAAGTCTGGAAGCAAATTACCCAATATCCCAGCTTGTTGATTTTAAGGACGGGATCGCGGCCTTTGGCGGAATTACTGCTAATTCTCATTTCCCGCAGCTTTCCGGCGTATTCATAGGAGATAATTATGCTCAGGTTGACGTTCTGCTTGTTAGGGCGTCCGGAAGATTGACCAAGAGGAGAATTACCTTTGAATTCTTGGATTCTCACGCAACGATGATCGAACACTTCAGTCCGATTACCGAAGTGATAATGAATTGTGATATTCTGGACATCCGCGGAGAGCTCAGGAAGATACTGGATGATCCGGGAAGAAAAGAGAGGCTTCATAGAGAGATCGGGCTTTCTCTGTATCACATTTTTGAGATCCACGAAGGTAAATTTAAACTGGCTGAGGCAAAAATGCAGGAATTAGGCGATGAAAGGACCCAGACGATCGTTAAGAATTTAATGAAATTAACACCTGAGTGGTTCGTTTAATCGGCGGATTTATAAAATAAAAAGGCGCTGAATAGAGAGATCTAAACAGCGCCTTTTATCTTTTCTGAAGTTTTTATCTCACAAGATCCAGCGGCGACTGATACCTTTCGTCTCTCTTTCTCTTTTCAAACTCTGCTACTGTCCCGCCCATCTCGTCGATCATCTCAGGCGTTACTATGTGAGGGGTAATGAAGATTATCAATTCTCTTTTTTCCGTTGTAAGCTCGGTTCTCCTGAATGCCGCACCTATGAACGGGATGTCGGCTAAGAAAGGAACTCCTCTTTGAACGTTCTGGGCCAGGTCCCTGAACAGTCCGCCGATTATAATTGTCTGGCCGTCCTTTACAATAAGCTTTGTTGTGGTCTGAGTTGTGTTCTTTTGCGGGAGATCGTTAATGATGCTTCCTTCCGATATCTCGGGATGGATCTCCATTATTATCTGCTCGTCATCCTTTATGCTTGGTTTGATGGTAAGCTTTGTGCCTACATCAAGAAATTCAACGCCTTCAATAAGCCCCGTTGTTGTTACTGTCTTTGTTTTGTAGCCAAGCTGTGAACCCATTATGATCTCAGATTCTTCCCCCTCAATGGCCAGAACTTTGGGGCTTGCGAGAAGGTTGTAGCCTGTTCTTGTTGAGAGGGCTTCAAGCAGTCCCTCAATATCGCCGCTTGCAACGCTGTAATAGAGCCCTTGTGCTCCTGTTGCTGTTGGAGGTGCGGCAAGGCCTACGGTCTCAACAACATTGTTTGGGTTTGAGGGGTCCGTATATTTCAGGTTTACCCCAAGGTTTGAGCTTGCGTCATGTTTTAATTCTATGAACCTTGCTTCGACCATTACCTGCTTTGGGGTTGTGTCAATATTGCTTATCAATATCTCCGCTTTCGCTATCTCGGAGGGTGTTCCCTCAATGATAATAGTTTTTGTTCCTGGAGTTGTTATTATCTTTGTTTCGGGCGCAAGAAAACTGGAGATAGTGGATCTGACGTCATCGGGCTCAACATACTCTATGCTGAATGTTCTGTTCACAAGGCCGCCCGGAAGATACTGGATCTTCAGTCCTTTTTTAAGCGGATAGACCTTGATCACGCCTTCTTCGACCACATATTTGCAGTTTCCGGCCTTCAATATGGCGTCAAACGCTTCCTTGGTTGTAGCATTTGTTAACTGGATGGTAATTTTTCCGTAGACGTCTTTGCTGACGATAATGTTTTGTTTTGTTTCTGTTGCGTAAAGCGTTAAGGCATCATGGATCTCGACGTTCCTTAAATTTAAATTCACCCTTGTCGGTTTCTTTGGGACTCCCGGTTTTGTTTGTTCTTTGGGAGTAACTATCGGCTTGATCACAACGGTTTTTGTCCCTTCCTCTGCCCTGATCTTTCCCAGAAGGTTCTGGCCGTCGTCAATGGCGGGGGAGAGTGCCATTGCCGTTTCAACGTGTTTTCGGGCCTGCGGATAATCACCGAGGTGATAGTAGCATTTTGCGGCCCAGTAATGCGCTTTGGCAAAATTCGGGTTCAGGTCAAGTGATTTCTTGTATTCGGCAAGCGCTTTACCATAGTCTCCTTCATAATAATAAAGATACCCCTGCTTGTAGTATGCGGTTGCCCTCTCTGCCGGAGACATTGCCGCAAGAGTCACGATCGACAAAAGGCTCACGGATAGGATCAGGGTAACGACCGGAACAAGAATTTTTTTCATTTTGCCCCCTCCAATTTTAGAGTTAAAACCTGGTCTCCTTCTCTTAATATTACCTGGTCTTTGGTTATGCGTGTAACAGTATAGCCGTCTATCTTTTCTCCTACGCCAACGATCTTATCATTTATAAACGCTCTCACGTTGGCTCCGTACCATATTCCCTTTAGCTCCAAGCCCATTTTCTTCTCGATCTTTGGAGCCTCTTTTTTGGCAGGCTCAAGCTTATAGAACGGATCAAATAAGAACTGCCCCCTCTCAGGGCGAAAGTCTTCTTTTTTTGGCTCTCCTCCCGGCATAACAAATGCGGACATGGCCATTTTTATCTCAAGTTCCGGAGCCTTTGACGTTCTCCTTAGGTTAAGAGTGTCAATTCTGATCGTTGAGGGCAGTTTTTTAAGCTCTTTTAAGTAAAGATTTAAGTCCGGATAATCGGCAAAAAAGGCTACGGTTATTGGCAGCTTTTTGTATCTTCCTTCGGGCATTACTCCGCCCGGCTTGATCAGGGTGTAATCAATATCAAGCCCTCTGCCGACTTTGGTTATAAAGTCTTTAATGATGTAAGGGACTTCCTTTTCCGTGGGGATCTTCTTCATAAGCTCTTCAAGCTCTTTTCTCACGATTTGGCGGATGTCCACGCCGTTTTTAAGGGTCGTTTCCGGAGGCATTAAGAGCTTTAGCTCCATCTCCACGGTCCTGAGCTCTCTTTTTAAGCTGTTCAGCTTTGTGACCTTTGGCTTATAAAGGAAATTATAATATCCCCAGAGCGCTATGCCCACAATGAGGACAACTGCCAGAATTTTTTGCCAAAGCGGCGCATTAAGTATGTCGTCCAACTCTATCCCCCTTGTTAAATCACCTTAAAGCTCATTTTAAACAGGACCGTTGTTCCGCCTTCCTCAAGTTTTCCCTTCCTTGTTTCGTGTAAAATCACGTTTGTAAAGTACGGCGAATCTTCCAGGTTTTTCAAAAATCTCCCGACGAGAGGATTATTTAAGGATTCACCATTTATGTCAATTTGTTTTGAGGAATTATTAAAGGAAAGGTTGAGGAGCGAAATGCCGCCCGGGATCGTTGTGCCCAGGTCGCTCAAAATCTCCCGCACCCTTGCCTCTTCCTTGCTTATTTTTTCTATGATCGCGCGGCGCTCCGAAAGAGTTTTTAGGTCCCTTAATATCGATCTTTTGCTCTCAAGCTCTCGCGAGTATTTTCTGACCTGCCTTCCAAGATAAAAGTTGTAGCCGAGCGCTGTCATAACTATTATCAGAATGCCGGCGACAATAGCCGCACTGGGGACGCGGACCGCTTCAAGCACCCCTTCAAAATCAAAGCGCCTTATCGCTTCTTTTTTAACGTGTATAAGATTTAATGTTTTTGCTTCGCCTAAGGCAAGGCCGATTGCCAGTGTCAAGCGCGGAGCCATCTCTCTTAGGGGTTCTTTCGGGATCTTCAGGTCAATGTTTATGTTCTGAAGGGGGTTTACAACCTCCACCTTAATACCGAGTCCTGTCCCCAAAAATTCCTCAAGATTTTTGAGCTTTGACGATCCGCCCGCAAGAAAGACCCTGTCGATCTTCGGTTCCCTGAACTGTTCTTTATAGTAGTCAAAAGACCTGAGAATTTCGTTCAGCATCCTTCGGAGCGTCGGCTTTATTATCTCAAGGACCTGGTTCAAGGGGATGCCGTCGGATGTTTTTTCAAGCGAGCCTTCTTTTGGGATCCCGTATTCTATTTTTATCTTTTCAGCCTGTTCGTAAGTTAAGCTCAGCTGTTGTTGTTCTGAAACCAGCATCCCGGTCATTGCTTTTGTGATGTTCTCGCCCGCAACTGAAATTTCTCTTGTGAACTGAAGGACATTGTTCTTGAACAAGTTGATCGAGGCGGCTTCGGCTCCGATATCTATAAGGGCAATTACTTCGCCTTCGCTTGAGGAAACTTCTTTTTGAACGACTTCCCAGAGAGCAAAAGAATTTACTGTGATGCCGGCAACCTTAAGCCCCGCTTCTTCTATTATCTTTACCTGCTCGCTTAAAACATCTTCCTTTGCGGCGACAACTATTATGTCAAGCTTCTGGACGCCCTTTTCCACTACCTTGCCGATAACGTAATGGTCGAGAACAACGCTTTCAAGAGGGAAGGGGATCAGGTTCTTTGCTTCCCATCTGATGGCTCCCTTTAGCTCTTCGTCCGGCATCTCGGGAACGGTTATGCGCCTGATGCTGACCCCGGGACCTGAAACTGCCGAATAAACCTCATTTTCTTCGATGCCGTTCTCGTCAATGATCCTCCGGATGGTCTTTGCGATCGATGTGATCTTGCTTCCTTCTCCTGCCATCTCCACATCTTTGGTCGCGTAATTAACGAGGGCAATTCCAAGGGGGCTTTTTTTGAGTTCTATAAGTTTAATAGATTTCTCGTCTATGTCGAGGCCTATAAATGTTTTCGGTTTCTTCTTTGATATTCTTATCAATGCTTACTCCTAAAAGTACTCAAGTAGCAAGCGGAATAAAGACATCCGATTCTTCGGTCATAGGAAGGATCCTTAAGATCTCTTCCATGCTTGTTATGCCTCCAAGCACGAGCTCCAAGCCATTATCCCATAAACTTTTCATCCCAGCAAGTTTGGCCTGATGCCTTATGGAGGAAGTGGAAACTTTTCTTAAGATAAGCTCCCTTATGGGATCGTCTATCTTCATAAGTTCAAAAACGCCGATCCTGCCAAAGTAACCGGTATTGCCGCAGTGTTTACATCCGCGTGTCCTGTAGAATATTATTGGTTTTCCTTTTTCCGGATGCAGCCTGAGCCTCTTTAGTGCGTCCGGAGGCGGTTCATAGGGCTCCTTGCAGTGTTCGCAAAGAACATGCAGAAGCCTCTGCGCCACAACGGCGATTATTGAGGAAGCAATAAGGAAAGGTTCTATTCCCATGTCCGTTAATCTTGTTATCGCCTCAGGGGCATCGGCAGTGTGAAGGGTGGAGAGCACAAGCCTGCCGATAAGTGCCGAGCGGATAGCGATCTCGGCGGTTTCCTGATCCCTGATTTCCCCGAGCATCACAACGTCCGGATCCTGCCTGAGGAGAGACCGGAGCCCCGCGGCAAAAGTTAAATTGATCTTTGGGTTCACCTGGACCTGCGTTACTCCAACTTCCCTTGATTTTCCGGCAAGAAGCTCGTATTCTATAGGATCTTCAAGAGTTATGATGTTCCTGTCCGGAGACCTTATTTTACTTATTGCGGCATAAAGTGTCGTGGTTTTTCCGGCTCCTGTCGGTCCCGTTATAAGTATTATTCCGGCAGGTTTGCTGATCAGAGTTTCAAACTCGCTCTGCAGGTCTGAAGTGAACCCAAGCTGCCAAAGCCCCAGGAGAAAACTTGTTTTATCTAATACCCTCATGACCAGCTTTTCGCCGAACCTTGAAGGCAGTGTAGAAATTCTAAGATCAATGTCCTTATCAAGGATCTTTAATCGCACCTGGCCGTCCTGAGGCAGGCGCTTTTCCGCAATATCCAGGTTGGACATTATTTTAATTCTTGAAGTTATGGCAAGCTGAACTTTTTTGGGAAGTATGTGGACGGTGCTTAAAACTCCGTCCACCCTGTACCGTATAAAGAACGATTTTTCCTGCGGCTCAAAGTGTATGTCAGATGCGCGGTTTTGGACCGCTTTGGTTATTATCGAGTTAACAAGAGTAACGATCGGGGCTTCTTCGGCTAATTTCTTTAATCTCTCGGCAGAGACTTCTTCGTCCGTGACTTCTTCACCTACATCTATATCTTCAACGATTATTCCTTCAAGAGCCTTTGTTTCATAATACTCATTCATGAAATCGAGAATATCGGCTTCCGTTGTAACAACAGGCTGGACCGTGAATCCGGTTATAAGGCTCACGTGATCGATGGCAACAACGTCGCTTGGGTTGCACATTGCAAGGGTCAGTTTTTTTTCGTCCTTATCGATGTCTACCGGTATGATCTTGTATTGCTTGATAACATGCTGGGGGATAAAATCAAGGACCTCTTCGGGGATCTTGCGGTCTCTAATGTCAAAATAGTCTACCCTGAAATGATGTTTTAATGCTTTTTGTATCTCCGATTCTTTGACAAAGCCGAGTTTTACAAGGAGTTTTTCAAGCCGGATCCCTGTTCTCCTCTGTTCTGCAAGGGCCTTGTTCAGCTTCTCGGAATTAAGGAATTTCTGCTCTATAAGGAACCTGCCAAGCTGTTCTTCACGCAGTGTCGGCATATATCGGCCTCCTTATACACATAATATATCAAATTTCAGGCCAAAATTACATGATTTTTTATGAAAATCTTAAATTTCTTTCCAGGACCCTTCGACCAGGTCATAGTCGCCGGCCTGCATGCCGGGAGGAAGTTCCACCGGCAGATACTGCGGCTCATGATAAAGAGAGATATTTCCGGTATAGGTTGCCGGATTTGGATTGCAGATAGAGCCGTACATATCAACAGTACCGCCGACCTCTACGCCGTCTCCCCAGGCGTAGACAAGGCCGTAGATCGTGGAAGTACCATAAAGTTCAACTGTTGGAGCAAGCACTGTTGATCCAAGACGAGGATTACCTCCGACGTGCAGTACGGTGGATGAATAAAACAAGGATTCATCCGCAACGTTTGAGTTTCCCGTTAATTCAAAATAGCCTCCTGAAATAAAATCAGTATTTGTTGGAACAGAGGCATCTTCCATGTAAAACGTACCCGTGCAGACAATTCCTCCGCCTCCGGTCAGGCTCCCGTAAATTTCCACATCTCCGTTAACATATATAGTATCTCCGCCCGTGTCAAAATTATTGAACACCTGATCTCCTTCAAGAACAGAAGGGTCACCGGAGCCTGCAAAGGCAATTTCATTATCATAATAGGCCGTATCAAATGTCGGCATTGTGGGCGGATCTTCAGGGGGATCTCCCTCTGTATATGTCCCGTCTCCTCCTATAGTTGAGCCTTCCGGAACAGAGACGGTGCCGTCGAGAACTTCTGCCGGATTTTCTATTATCATGTCTCCTTCAGCATAAACATCTCCGTGAAGGGATGTATCGCCCTTTAGGGTAAGGTCGCCGTCGTTAAAAAGGGCATATTCAAAAGCGCTTGGAAGAGCGCTTGCTTCAATGAAGATCTCTATGGTCCTTTTCACTTCCCCGCTTTCCCCGGTTGAGATTAGCTTGAGCACAAGCGGATCAACTGTATCTAAAATAGAAAAAGTGTAATCTCCTCCTCCGTATGATTCTTGAAAATCTGTTACTCTCCATGTGGAGCCCTGCCCCCCCTGTGATTGCGTGGTCAAAAGATACCATATGGCTTTGTTGAGTCCCGCTTCGGCAATATACAGAGATTTTACGTAATTAAATGTTCCCGTAGTGCCGCGAAGCCCTCCGCTTACAAAGAACAGGAATGCGGCAACAACGATCGCGAGGGCAATTAGCAGGATAAATGTCAGAAGAATATTTCCTTTTCTCATAAATCACCTCGGTTTTTCAAAGATTTCTTAATTTGACGCTGCTTTCCGATGTATAAATGTTTTGTCCTTCCAGGACCGTTAAACTGATATTAATTATCTCGATATCGGAAGGGATCACGTAGCTGAACAAGAGATAATGAACGTGATTATTTATTTTTACGCTGTCAGTGCCGATCGAGCGGAAGAGAGGGTTTCCGGGAGTTCCGTCCCAGGAAAATGCCACTGTTTCGTCCGCTTCACGGCTCAGATTTTCGTTCAGGTCCTTCCACCAAAAGCTTACAAGGGCTGCTTCGGCAGAAACGATCTCTTTGGCGCCGCGGAGCTCTTTTATCATCCGCTCCATAGCGGTCCCTGCTTCGTATTTTAAGTCAGCAGTTGAAAGCTCTTCTGAAAAAAGCCTTAAACTAATTATAAAAGCCATTATTATGACGGCGACGACCAGGGATATCATTGCCATTACTATTATGGTCTCTAATAATGTAAAGCCTTTTTTGTTTTTCATGTTTATATCCGAATATAGCTTGATATCAAGCTTTTTAGACTTATATTGAGCTCCGATCCGTCCGCAGATTGCCAGTAGATTATTATCTCCACGTCTTTAAGTTTGCTGTGCGGCGAGGTTACAATGACCTCACTTTGGAAAAGGTCCGAACCCGGGATCGGGGCTTTTGATTCGTTCGCAATGCTTGTAAAAGACGTGTTCTTTATGGTTTCAAGCTTGTCCCGCGCCAGGCCTAAGGCAAGATTTGTATTCTCGGTTTCTCCGCCTACAAGGAGCGCCCTGCTTAAGACCTGAACAAGAGGGAAAAATACCATGACGAGGATCAACATTGTGAGCAACATCTCTAAAAAAGTGAAGCCGCGTGTTCTTGATGCATATTGTGTATTTTTATGCATGGCTGAGGGAATTATAGCATAAAATATGCAAAAAGACAGATGGTTTATGTGTCGTCCTGAGCCCCGATGAAATCGGGGCGAAGAATCGCATTAGATATTTCGAATTACCTATAATGCGATCCTTCGCTTCGTCCGCCTGAGGCGGACTTCGCTCAGGATGACAGTATGCCAAAAACTAAAAGGGAGCAATAAGTTAAGGACTTGCCTTTACTCGTGCTCCCTTTTTTCCTATATAGGTAAAATATCTAGACAGTCTAGCTAAATAATTTTACAAATGACCGTTAGATTCCCAGATCGCATCGTTCGACGTTGTTACAGTTCCGGTTGAGTTATCAACCGCAGCTGTTCCTGTTCCCTGAGGTCCAACAGAATAGATTATGTAATATTTTGCATCTGATGGCCCGGTTGATCCTGTTCCAAGAGCGTATACGTACGTTGTTGTTGTCGTTGCTCCGAACGGATCGTACAGGTTGGTTTCAAGTATCCTCGGGTATGCGTTCATTAGAGTTGTCTGATAGTTTGCTGCTGTCGGGTATTGGTTGCTGTGATTTTTGTAATAGGATTCAACAGCTATCTTGATTACTCTGCAATCACCCTGAGCTTTTGTCTTTCTGGCTTCGTTCTGCATACCTCGGAAACTGGGGATAGCTATAGCAATAAGAATCGCTATAACGGCCATGACGATCAGAAGTTCGATAAGTGTAAAACCTTTTCTTCTCACTAACAGTCACCTCCTTTCGCCTTACTGGTTAAATATAGCATAACACAATTTAAATGTAAATGAAAAATTATTCCTGTATTGTCTTTTGAAGATGCTCAGGATTAATTGCCCTGAACAATGCTTCGTCATAAGTTATAAGTTTGCTCTTGTAGAGAGACTTTAATGCCGCATCCATGCTCTGCATCCCGAATTTTCCGCCGATCTCCATCATGGAGTAGATCTCCTGCGTCTGGGCCTTTCGGATTATATTTTTTACGCCGCTCGTGACCTTTAATATTTCAATAGCCGGCAACAATCCCTTCCCGTCGGCGCGCGGGATAAGCTGCTGGGCGATCACTCCTTTTAGGGAAAGAGAAAGCTGCATTCTTACCTGCTGCTGCTGGTGAGGAGGAAATACGTCGATCATCCTGTCTATTGCCTGCACGGCATCATTTGTATGTAATGTGGATATTACAAGGTGTCCTGTTTCTGCGGCGGTTATTGCCGTCTGAATAGTTTCAAGGTCACGCATCTCGCCCACAAGTATTACGTCAGGATTCTGGCGCAATACGTATTTTAGGGCAGTGGCAAAGGACTTTGTATCAACTCCGACCTCTCTTTGTTCAACAATGCTTTTTTTATTTTTATGCAGGTATTCTATCGGATCTTCAACGGTAATGATGTGGCAGGCGCGGCTTTGATTGACTATATCAACCATGCAGGCCTGGGTCGTTGTTTTTCCCGATCCGGTCGGCCCAGTTACAAGGACGAGCCCCCTTGGTTCGTGCGCAAGCTGAGAAACTGTCGGCGGCAGGTGAAGGTCCTCGATGTTCGGTATTTCCGTTGGTATGACCCTCAGCGCTGCGGCAACCGACTCTCTCTGCATGTGAACGTTAACCCTGAACCTTGCGACATTTGCCAGGTCATAGGGGATATCAAGTTCCAGTTCCTCTTCAAATTTCTTTTTTTGCGCCGCAGAGAGTATGCTGTAGGTCAGTTCTTTTGACGACTCTTTTGTAAGTGTTTCGTAATCAGTAAAGACAAGTTTTCCTGAAAGCCTGATAGTGGGAGGGGCACCGCTTGAGAGTATGAGGTCTGTTGCATTCCGCTCTGTCATGTGTTTGAGAAGGGTCTTTATGTCCATAATTTCCCCCTTTTGTTTTGGCGTTCATTATACTATCTAAACTTGCAAATCGCAAATCGCTAATCGCAAATCGTTGTTTTTTGCTTTGCGATAAGCGATTTGCAATGGGCGATTCGCTAGTGTTGTAATGTCCTAACCATATTGAATATCGGAAGAAGGATGGCCGCAAAGATAAATCCGACCATGCCTCCGATAACAACAAGGAAGATCGGCTCAATTAAAGCGGTTATCTTTCTTATGGAATAATCCGTTGACAGCTCATAAAAATCCGCGACCTTATTTAACATCGTATCAAGGGCTCCTGTTTCTTCTCCGATCGCGGTCATGTGAACGGGCATGGGAGGGAATTCGCCGCTGTCTTTTAATGGCCCGGAAATGCTCTCGCCTTTGCTCACGCTCCCGTATACTCTTCTTATTGCTTTTGCAATAACTGCATTTTCTATTGTCTTTTCAAGTGTTTCGAGCGACTGAAGCATTGGAACGCCGGCTGTTACCAGCGCGGCAAGAGTTCTGGACATCCTTGCAATAGTAACTTTTCTTATAAGTTCTCCCCACACGGGAATCTTAAGAAGCGCCTTGTCGACAACCTCTTTCCCCTTTGGTGTTCTTTTATAGAAATTGAGACCGACATAGGCAGCGGTAACCCCGGTTATCATATAAAGCCAGTAGCCCCTTATTATAAGGTTTGCCTGGTAGAGCACGAACGTAGGCATCGGCAGAGGAACGTTCGCATCCATGAATATCTTAACAAAGGCGGGAAGAACGGAAATAATGATAAATACGATAACAAGTACGCCGACTACGGCGAGAATGATCGGATAGAAGAGGGCAGTCATTACCTTTTGCTTTAATTCGGATTCTTTTTCCGCGAAGCTTGCAAGCCTTCTTAACACGTCTTCCAGGTTTCCGGCCGTTTCACCTGCAGCTATCATGTTTACGAACAAAGTGGAAAATACGCCCGGATGCTTTCTTAGAGCTTCGGAAAAAGTTGTTCCTCCTCTTATATCGTCATAAACTATTCCGAGTATCTTCTTGAGTTTTTTATTCTCCGTTTGATCGATAAGCACTCGCATTGCATTTGGAAGGGATATTCCCGCGCCTATCATTGTGGCAAGCTGGACAGCGAACATTACAAGCTCATCCGTGGATATCTTGGTCAGATTTATGAAGAAATCGTCTATCGCGGATGTCGCCCTTTTTTCGCTGATCGAGATCACATGGTATCCAAAGTGGGCAAGCTTTTCGGCCATTACTTCCTTGCCCGAAGCTTCCATCGATCCGCTTATGAGCTTTCCTTTTTCGTCCCTTACTTTATATTGATAAGTTGGCATGTTTACCTTCCTTTTTGTCATCCTGAGCCCCGATTTATCGGGGCGAAGGATCGCATTAAAGGGTCAAAATTACTTTTAATGCGATTCTTCGCTTCGCTCAGAATGACATTTGACCCGTCTTATTCTTCCTGAGTTACCCTCATTACCTCGTCCAAAGTTGTGATCCCCTTCATTACCTTATCAAGCCCGTCCTCCCTCAAAGTTTTCATCCCGGCTTCCTGGGCGGCTCTTTTTATCACAACTGATGATGTTCTTTCAAGAACAAGATCTTTGATCTTATCGTTCAAGAGCATTTGTTCAAATATGCCTATCCGGCCCTTATAACCGGTATTTTTACAATTTTTACATCCTTTTCCTTTGAATATCTTTATGTTTTCATTTTCTTTTTCGATGCCAAGTTCCTTGAGCGATTTTTCGGTAGGCGTGAATTCTTCTTTACATGAGGGACAGATTGTTCTGACAAGCCGCTGAGCAATAACGCCAATAATCGAAGAAGAAATGAGAAAAGGTTCAATGCCCATGTCCGTCAGTCTGGTTAGAGCGCCCGCTGCGTCGTTTGTATGCAGCGTGGAAAAAACAAGATGTCCTGTCAAGGCTGCCTGGACCGCGATCTCCGCTGTTTCTCTGTCCCTGATTTCGCCGACCATCACTACGTCCGGGTCCTGTCTGAGGATAGATCTGAGCCCGCTGGCAAACGTTAATCCGGCTTTTGGATTTATCTGCGATTGTCGTATTCCGGCCAGCCTGTATTCTACAGGGTCTTCAACAGTTATTATGTTCTTGTCAGGCGTATTTATTGTGTTAAGGGCCGAATAAAGCGTTGTTGTTTTGCCTGAACCCGTCGGCCCTGTCACGAGAATTATTCCGTGCGGCCTTGTGATGAGCAATTTGAATTGATCGAGGTTATTCTCCGAAAATCCCAGCTGTTCAAGGCCCAAGAGAACGCTTGATGTGTCAAGCAATCTCATAACAATGTTCTCCCCATAGATCGTGGGAAGGGCGGAGATTCTGACATCGATCTGATTGTTCTCGATGTTTATCTGGAATCTGCCGTCCTGAGGTATGCGTTTTGTTGCGATGTTAAGATCCGCCATTATTTTTGTTCTTGATATAACTGCAGCCTGAAGATGCTTTGGGATCGTGCTTACGTCATGGAGCACGCCGTCTATTCGGGCCCGGACCCTAAGGTCTTTTTCTTCCGGTTCTATATGGATGTCCGATGCGCCGTCCCTTATTGCCTGAAGGATTATGAGGTTCACAAGTTTTATGATAGGAGCTTCCTCGGCCATGTCATGGAGTTTTTCAAGGGAGATTTCCTCTTCTTCCTCAGCTCCGATAGCCTTGGTTTGAATTGTCTTTATTACTTCGTCAATGGATCCGCCTGTTCCGTAATATTGATTGATAGAGTTTTTTATGTCCGTTTCGTTCGCGGCAACGGGTTCGATCGTGCATCCTGTTTTAAGGCGCAGGTCGTCAAGCGCAATAACGTTCAAGGGATCCGCCATTGCAAGCGTTATAGTTTCTCCGCTCTTAAAAAGAGGGATGATTGTGTATTTTCTGGCGAGTTCTTCGGGGATCGATTTTATTACTTTTGAATCTATGATGTAGCTGCCGAGCTCAACGTAGGGGATGCCAAGCTGTTCTTCAAAAAAGGAGATTATGTCCTCTTCGCTGACAAGGCCCAGCCTGACAAGAGTTTTTCGGAGGGATTCTCCGGTTTTTTCGCTGTCTGATATTGCAGTTCTCAGGTCTTCTTGAGAGATAATTCCCTGTTCCACAAGGCTGTCGCTCAGGGATTTTCTCCTTTTAGGCGGCATAAAAAATTTCACTCTCCCAACTTGGGCGAGCTTGACTAGTACCTCGACCTACTATATAATTTTTTTGTTTTATTGTCAAGAAATCGGGAAAAACAGGGGAATTTATCAGCGGATAATACGGTTTTATGCAGATATTTATTATAACTTCGTTCTTCATTTTTATCCTCGGCCTTGCCGTTGGAAGCTTCTTGAATGTATGCATCTCCAGGCTCCCCGAAAAAGAGTCCATTATTATGCCTCCTTCGCACTGTCCAAAATGCGGGGCAACCTTGAGGGTCCTCGATCTTTTGCCCGTGCTGAGTTTTATTTTTTTGAAGGGAAGATGCAGGGCCTGCGGCGAAAAGATATCATTCCGCTATCCGCTTGTAGAGATCTTAACCGCTGTGCTTTTTGTTGTTTTGTTCTCCAGATTTTCGCTCTCAATTGACCTGTTGCTTTACTTAATATTATCTTCTCTTCTTATCCTTGTTACTTTTACGGATCTTGAAAAGGAGATCATTCCTGATTCGGTAAGCATATTAGGTGCAATACCGGCCCTTTTAATTTCTTTGATAAAAGGAACTCCCGCCGACTCTCTCTTGGGGATGGCTTTGGGGTTTTCCATTATGTGGGTTCTCTTTAAGACTGCAAGTTTTATTTATAGGAAAGAAGCCATGGGGGAGGGCGACTTAAAGCTTGCCATGATGATCGGGGCTTATCTCGGCTGGCAGGGAATTTTGGTAACGATCTTTTTATCTTTTATAAGCGGGGCTTTCTTTGGAGTTTCTCTTATAGCTTTTCGGAAGAAGCAGTTCGGTGAACATATACCATTCGGGCCTTTCCTTGCTTTAGGCGCGCTTATTTCGATCTTCTTTGGCAGCCTGATCTGGAATTGGTATTTGGGGATGATATTCTGAGACCGGAGAACGGGGAACAGAGAATGGGGAATGCAAAATGCAAAAATCAAAAAGCCGAAATTAATAGAAATAAATAGAAATTAATTGAAATTAATAGAAATTTATTGAAATTCATTGAGATTAATTTCAACCAATTTCAATAAATTTCGGGGGGGGGGAGGGAAGGAGGCGGGGATTCTCCATTCCCCGTTTGAACTTATATAGCGTCGTGATATAATTGGTCAGGTTTTAGGATTATAAAAAAGTGAATTTCAATCTTAAAGAAATATTCAAGCCCTCTTTCATCTTACTTACGATAGTATTCTTTTACCTTGTTTTTCTGATAAGAGAGGACATTGTCAAATTTATTTTTCTAAAGAGCGAACAGGAAAGCTTTAAAACGAATATTGTGGCAGAAAGATCGGTCAATAGCAAGCTTAAAACAGAGAGCAGACTTTTAAGCAGGAACGAGTATTTAGAAGGCATTGCAAGGCAGAAGCTCGGGCTCATTAAAAGAGGAGAGGAACCTTACAAAGTTGTCAGATAAAAATGGCTTGCGGCTAACAACTTACGGCTTTTTTGTATTGAGTTGTAAGCCGTTAGCAGTTAGCTAAAAAGGAGGCGAAAAATAAACTAAGATGGCAATTGAAGTCGGCAGTATCGTTGAAGGAAAAGTAACAGGTATTGCGAATTTTGGAGCATTTGTGGAACTTTCTGAAGGAGCGATCGGGCT
>Ga0209536_100007682_pt1 | contig 16330 bp, 16 predicted proteins | sample DeeMarSeWOR28_12_FD_187461 | JGI IMG/M metagenome (GOLD analysis project Ga0209536, IMG submission 187461) | Marine sediment microbial communities from White Oak River estuary, North Carolina - WOR-2-8_12 (SPAdes) (version 2) | ecosystem: Environmental > Aquatic > Marine > Intertidal zone >...
AATTTAACATGTATTATATTATACTATTTATAACGTTCGAAATTTTTTCTTAATTAAAAATAATTAGCAAGAACTATGCTCAATGGCTCCATTTGGACAAGCATTTACACAAGCGCAACACTCAATACATTCACCTAAATTTTTTATTGCTACTTTAGCATCTTTTACTTCAAATATTTCTACAGGACATGCTGTAACACATTCTCCAGCACCTGTACATTTATCATAATCAATGTTTATTTTAATATCGCCTTCGATAAATTCTTTTTTCATCAAAATAACCCCCGTTTTGGTGTGAAATAGTAAATAGATTAAACTATTTTAGATTTTCTTAAAAAAAATATTAAAACTTTTTCGATGATTTTTTGAATTATTGTATATTTCATAAAAATAAAAGGGGAGAGTATTTTGAGTAAAAAGTTGATTAAAATTAGTGATGAAGGAATTGGTAAACTTATAGGATGGTTTGATCCCGATGAAAATCGTCATTGGGTAATGAAAAATAAATCAAGAGAACTTATAGATAAAAGAATAAGTGAAAAAGAAGCTGTACAAAAATTTGTTAGAGATAAAGATTTCATTGCTATGGGAGGGTTCGGTCACGTTCGTGTACCGATGTCAATAATATATGAAATTATAAGACAGAAAAAACGTAAATTAAATATGGCAGGGAAAACCGCTGTTCATGATCTTGATCTTCTTGTTGGAGCAGGATGTGTAAAAAATGTAGAAGTTGCTTATTCTTTTGGACATGAATTGAGAGGATTATCTCCTGCATCTAGAAGAGCTGTTGAAACAGGTAAATGCAAGATTATCGGTGAAATAAGTAATGCTGGTTATCAATGGCGATTTCTTGCAGCAATGATGGGTTTGTCGTTCATACCAACTCGTGTTTTACTTGGTACTGACACGTTTAGACAAAGTTCAGCTAAAATTATAGAAGATCCTTTTAGTAAAAAATCTATATGTCTTCTTCCAGCTTGTTATCCAGATGTTGGAATAATACATGTTCCCAGATGTGATAAATATGGTAATGCCCAAATAGACGGAATTATGGTTGAAGATTTTGAACTCTCACGTGCTGCAAGACGAGTAATTATAACAACTGAAAAAATAGTTGAAAATAAAACAATTAGGCAAGAACCGAACAAAACAGTTATACCATTTTATTTAGTAGATGGAGTTGTAGAAGTTCCTTATGGTGCTCATCCTTGTCAAATGCCCTATCTTTATTTTTTTGACGAAGATCATATTAGCGAATGGTTGCAAATCTCAAAAACTGATGAGGGAGTAGAAAATTATCTGAAAAAATATGTATTTAGCATTAATGATTTTAAAGATTATTTAAAATTAATTGGTGGAAAAAATAAACTTGAAAAACTAAAAAGAATAGAACAGCTAAAAGAACCAATGAGTGCACCTTGGATTAAAAAAAAAGAAATAGCTACCTTTCAGAAAGAAAAATATTCCTCAACTGAATTGCTTGCATGTGTAGCATCAAATATTCTTGAGGATAAAAAATCTGTTTTTGTTGGAACGGGTCTTCCAATAATTGCTTCTATGCTTGCAAAACGTACTCATGCTCCAAATTTACTTTTATTTTTTGAAGCAGGAAGTATAGGACCAGAAATTCCTGTTCTTCCAATATCTGTTGGAGATTCAAGGACTTTTTATATGGCAATTGCAGCATCAAGTATGCATGATTCAATGTCAATGGCCCAAGCAGGTTATATTGACTATGGATTTCTTGGTGCAGCACAAATAGATATATACGGAAATATTAACACAACAGTTATTGGTCCATATGAACATCCAAAAGTCAGATTACCAGGTAGTGGTGGTGCAAACGATGTTGGAACTCTTAGTAATAAAACCATTATAATAATGAGACAGGATAAAAACCGATTTGTTAAAAAATTAGATTTTATCACAACTCCAGGTTATCTAAACGGTTATGATTCACGAGAAAAAATCGGATTACCAAAAAATAGTGGACCATATAGAGTTATAACTCAACTTGGAGTATATGGTTTTGATAAAGAATCAAAGAAAATGAAATTGATTTCAATTCATCCCGGGGTTTCAAAAAATCAAATAAAAGATAATAGTAGTTTTGATATTATAATTCCAAAAAAAATTATGATTACTAAACCACCTTCTTTGAAAGAATTGAAAATTTTAAAAGACATAGATCCTGCTGGTATGGTAATTGAAAAAAAATAATTTTATACGACAAAAAACGAAAACATTTTTCAATTAAGTAACTATTACATCTTATAATAAGAGGGGTTTAAAAAAAAATTTTTCGTCTTATGACGAAAAGGTGGTAGACATGTCAAGAAAGATTTGTATTGTGGGAGGAGCAACTACTCCTTTTGATTATGGACCAACTGGTTTTGAAAGTATAGAAGGCGGAGCTGCAGAATGTGTAAAGGAAACAAAAGAAGACATACCTAATTTTTCTCTAAGAGACTTAGATTTGATGGTTTATTCTCATTTTTCTGTACATTTCGGTCATCAGCTTGCTCCTGAATGGATAATTCATGATCATCTTGGTTTAGTAGGATTACCACATTATCGTGTTGAAAATGGTGGTAATACAGGTGGATCTGCTTTATACGCAGCGGCACTTGCTGTAATGTCTGGTCATCATGATGTTGTTGGTATTGTAGGTTGGGAAACTATGGATTCTGTTTCACAATCTCAAGGTAGCGAATTTATCGCAATGGCTTCAGATATAAGATATGAACTTATGGTTGGTGGAATTTATCCAATTTATTATGCAGCAATGGCTAATAAATGGATGAAGGATAACAAAGTTAGAGAAGAAGATGTTGCATCTATTTCAGTTAAAAATAAAAATAATGCTATGGATAATCCTAAGTCACAGTGGTACAGAAGTGAACATAGATTTATTACAATTGATGATGTAATGAATTCTAAGTTGATTTCATATCCCTTAAAAAAATATGATTGTTGTCTTATGTCTCGTGGAGTTGCTTTTGTTCTTGTTTGTTGTGAAGAATATGCTAAAAAAGTTAATCCAGATGGTTATGTTACAATAGATGGTATGGGTTTATCTAGTTGTACTATTAGAGCTGGTGACAGGTTAAACAACCCAGGGTGGAGCGAAAAATATGGCCCCGGATATCCCGAAATGACCGAGTTTGGTGCTTGTAGATATTCTGCGGAACAAGCATATAAAATGGCTGGTATAAAAGATCCTTTAAATGAAATTGATTTTGGTGAAATACATGATGCGTTTTCTACCTCTGAGGCTCAAATTTATAAAGCTTTAGGTTTAGCTAATTCAGAAAATATTGCTCAATTTATCCGTGATGAAAATACATCTATCAATGGTGAAATACCTATGAATCCAGGTGGTGGATTGATTGGTTATGGACATCCTGTTGGGGCAACAGGACTTATGAGTACAATTGAATGTTTTTACCAATTATCCGGTATGATTCCAAATAAACATCTAAGTAAAAAAACAGAAGTTACTGACGCAGAATGTGGTATAGTAAACAGCCATGCTGGAACAGGAACAAGTATATCAAATTTCATTTTAAGGAGGCATTAATAATGAGTCAAACGATGGTTGTAAATAATAAAAGAAAAAAATTTGCATATGAACCTAACTTTACAGAAAAAAAAGATTTCAGACCCTCAAATGTTAAGGAAACTGGACTAGCATTTATTGGTTATGAAATATCAGAAGATAGAGCAACAATAAATCAATTTCTTCACTACGACCAATTATATATTATACGACATGGTTGGAATAGTCCTTTTTTTATTGGATTACTTGAAGGAAAAATACTTGGTACCCGTTGTCCTAGGTGTGGTGATACATGGGTACCTGCAAGGACTCATTGTTGGAATCTAGATTGTAATCTTGAAAAAACACAGTGGATAGAAATGCCTCTTAATGCAAAAGTTCATACATGGACTGTTGCGGGTTGGAGTGGAAGATCTTCTTTAAAGAAACTACCTATTATTTTAGTTTACGCAGTTATCGGTGAAAGTAAAGTCGCAATTGCAAATGAGCTGCATGGTATAAATCCATGGGATGTTGAATTTGGCATGCCTTTAAGGATAGTTTTTAAACCAAAAGAAGAAAGAATTGGAGCAGTAACAGATTTTCATTTTGAACCTGTAGATAACTGGAAACCATCACCAATGAATGAAGAAAAAGAAAGGATAAAAAGACTTGTTGAACCTGTTTATGAATGGGTAAAAACAATAAAATAAGCTCAAGATTTAAACATACTTTTATATTTACTTATTTCAAATGAAATACGTTTCAGGTCAAATATTAACAAAAAATGGATTTATAAAAGGATATTTAGGTTTTGAAAAAGACACAATATTTGAAGTTGGAAAAGGTCTTCCTATAAAAAAACCATTATGTAAAGGTTTAATTGTTCCATCTTTTATTAATGCTCATACACATATTGGTGATTCATTTATAAAAAAAAGAAAAATAAATCTTCCAAAAAATGTTATAGATTTAGTTAAACCACCGGATGGTTTGAAACATAAACTTTTAAAGGAAGTTAAAGAAAAAGAAATTGTAGAAGGAATGAAAGATTCAATAAAAATCATGTATAAATGTGGTATAAAAAAATTTTGTGATTTTAGAGAGGGGGGTTTGAAAGGCGTATTTGAGCTTAATATGGCTTTAAAAAATGAATTATTATCAGCAATTATTTTTTCTAGACCTTCAGAATTAAAATATAATTCTGATGAAATTGAAATATTATTAAAAAATTCAAATGGTATTGGTCTTAGTAGTATATCCGACTGGGATTTTTCTGAGATAAAAAAAATTTCTAGTCATGTTAAAAAAAGAAAAAAATTATTTGCTATTCATGCAAGCGAAATATTTAGAGAAAATATCGATGATATTCTTCAACTAAAACCTGATTTTTTAATTCATATGATTAAGGCTACAGAATCAGATTTGATTTGTATAAAAGACTACAACATTCCAATAATTTTGTGTTTACGTTCTAATTATTATTATGGTTTAAATCCAAATATTAAGTTAATGAGAAAAGTTGGTGTAAAATTTATGTTTGGTACAGATAACTCAATGTTATATACTCCAAATATTATTGATGAAATAAAATTTGTAAAAAATAAATATAAGGAATTTTCGATGAATGAATTATTATATATAATTACATACGAAGCGAGGAAAGCTTTAAATCTGAATTGTGACATTCTTGGTGCCAACTCCAAGGCTGACTTTGTTGTATTGGATAAAAAAACATTGAAGCCTTTGTATGTTTAAATTAGATAGTTTAGAGGGATAAATGTGAAAGTAGAAGATGTAATGTCAGACGATTTAATTGTTGGATATGTTCCGGGTACTGTAAAAGATGCTTTAAAAATCCTTGCAAAACATAATGTTTCAGGTATGCCAGTTCTAAAAAAAGATACAAAAGTTGTGGTTGGAGTTATTACTCGGCAGGATATTTTTAAAAATCCTGAAGAGGATCAATTAGCTCTTCTTATGAGTAAAGAATATTTTTCCGTTGAAAAAGATCAAGATGTGAAAACCGCTGCAAAACTATTATATGAAAACAGAGTTCATGGTTTACCTGTTATAAACACTAGAAAGCAGCTTATTGGGATAATTAGTCCAACTGATGTTTTAAAAGGTTTACGTAAAAATTTAACAACAAGTATTGAAAAATATTTTACAAATTTGGTTGTTCCAATTTATCAAGATACACCAATAAATATTGTTATGGAAATTATTAATATTACACGTGAAAATGCACTTCCTGTTTTAAATGATAACAGAAAATTGTGTGGTATAGTAACTGATGGAGATTTATTTAAACTAAGTCATGTACGTGAAAGTGTTTCTAAAACTGATTTAGGTATGGGTGGAGATGAGGATGATTGGACTTGGGAAGGAATTAGAGATACTGTAAGGATTCATTATTCGACATCTGAAGTTTCCTTACCATCGGTTGCAGTTAAGGAAGTAATGATTACAAATGTGATAAAAGTCTCTAAACATGCACCTGTTAAAGAAGTTGCAGAAAAAATGCTTAAAAATCGTATAAGTCATATTCCAGTAGTTGATGCTAATGATAGACTTATTGGTATGGTAACTGATATTGATTTAATGGCTTGTATAATATAAATCTAATAACTCCACTCTAATTTAAGGTTTGGAGAATACAATTTATGTCTCAAGATATTTATGATAAAGTAATGATGCTTGCAAAACGCAGAGGATTTATTTTTCCTTCTTTTGAGATTTATGGTGGTGTTGCTGGTTTTTATGATTATGGCCCACTTGGTTCACAACTTAAACTAAATATCGAGAATCTCTGGCGACAAATTTATCTTTTAGAAGATAATTGTTATGAAATAAATACTCCGATTGTAACTTTATTTGAAGTTTTAGATGCTTCAGGTCATGTTAAGGAGTTTACTGATTTAACTATTGACTGTAAAAAATGCAAGCAGTCTTTTAAAGTAGAAGAATTAATAAAAGAAACAAATCTAGAAGATGCTGTTAAAAAAGATAAAGTTAAATGTCCTAATTGTGGTACGATTTTAAAGGATTCGTATTATGTTAATCTAATGTTTTCAACAAAAATTGGTATAGGTACAACTAGAGATGCTTTTTTAAGACCAGAAACTGCTCAAGGAATCTTCACTGATTTCCATCTACTTTATAGATATGCTCGTGAAAAATTACCTTTCGGAGCTATTCAAATAGGTAAAGGTTATAGAAATGAGGTTTCACCAAGACAAGGTATTATTCGTTTAAGAGAATTTTCTATGGCCGAAGCTGAAATATTTTTTGATCCAAATAACAAAATACATCCTAAATTCATTGAAATAAAAAATAAAGAACTTTATCTTTTTGATAACAAAAAAGAAATGAAAATTACAATTGAAAAAGCTGTTAATGACAAAGTTATAAATAACCAGGCACTAGCTTTTTATATGTATTTGACCCAAGTTTTTTTATTAAATGCTGGAGTTGATTCTAAAAAGTTTAGATTTAGAAAACACTCAGATAATGAGCTTGCTCATTATGCTACTGAGTGTTGGGACGCAGAATTATTTAGTGAACGCTTTGGTTGGGTAGAATGCGTTGGAATTGCTGATAGATCTGCTTATGATCTAAGTGCTCATATTGATTCATCTAAAGTAGATATGTATGCTATGAAAAAATATGATGAACCAAAAATTATTGAAATAAATAAAATTATTCCTAAGATGGATAAACTCGGTCCTTTATTTAAGGATAAAGCTGGTAGAATAAAAGAATTTTTAGAAAAAATGGAAATTAAAGATACTAAAAAAACAATATCAATTGAAATAGACGATAAAACAATAGAAATACCATCAGATTGTTATGAGATAAAAAAATTAAAAGAAAAAGTTTTTGGTGAAAAATTTGTTCCTCATGTAATAGAACCATCCTATGGAATCGACAGAATATTATATTTTGTTCTCGAACACAACTATATTGAAACTAAGAAAAACAAAGAAGATTATACAATACTTAAATTATGTCCAGTAATTGCCCCTATAAAAGTTGGTGTTTTTCCATTAACTGGAGATAAAAGCTTAATTGAAATTGCAAAAGAAATTGATTATAATTTTAGAAATAAAGGTATTTTAACTTATTATGACGATAGTGGAACAATTGGTCGTCGTTATGCTAGAATGGATGAAATTGGCACACCATTTTGTATAACTATAGATCACGATACCTTAAAGGATAATTCGGTAACAATTAGAGATAGAGATACTACAAAACAAGAGCGAATAAAAATAGAGGAAGTAATAGCTTATATTAAAGATAATATTTTAAATCGATTTTAATTTAAAAAAAAGATAATCAAATAGATCTTAGAGTTTTTTCTATTATTTCAAGAGCTTTATCTATTTCCCCAGAGGTTATAATTAATGGTGGACGGAATCTAATAGTAGATTTACCACAACCTAAAATGATCATACCATTTGAATACATTTTATTTTTTAATTCATCTCTTTTTTCGGGTGTTGGTAAATCAAAAGCACACATAAGTCCTCTACCACGGGCATTAAAAATCTTATCAGGATACTTTTGAGAAAGTTCTTCAAGACCATTTAGAAGATGCTTACCTTGAGTTTCAGCATTTTTAATTAAATTTTCTTCTTTTATTATCTCAAGATATTTTTGACAACGTACCATATCAACAAGGTTTCCACCCCATGTCGAATTTAGTCTACTTGAAACTTTAAACACATTATCCTCAACTTCATCTACTTTATCATTCACCATTACTCCACAAACCTGTGTTTTTTTACCAAAAGCAAGAATATCTGGTTCAAAATCAAAATGTTGATAAGCCCACATCTTACCTGTTAATCCAACACCAGTTTGAATTTCATCTAAAATAAACATCAGTTCATATTCATTGCATAATCTACGAAGTGTATGGAAAAATTCTTTTCTGAAATGATTATCTCCTCCTTCAGCTTGAATTGGTTCTATAATAATTGCAGCTATATCATTAGGATTCTCATCTAATGCTTGTTTAATTTCAGCTTCTGCTTTTTCCTCAAGTTTTTTAACATTATCTAGATTTTCTTTGTTTAAAGGATAACGAATTTTTGGATTTGTTATTCGAGGCCAATTAAACTTAGTAAAATATTTAATTTTATTCAGATTAAAAGTATTAGTCATAGATAAAGTATAACCGGATCTACCATGAAACGCTTCTTTGAAATGAATAATCTTAGTTCCGATTTCACCGTTACCTTTATCTATATTCTTTCTAATCTTCCAGTCAAAAGCGGTTTTAAGACCATTTTCAACTGCCAAAGCACCTCCACTAATAAAAAATAAATGTTTAAAACAATTAGGAACTGCGTTTTTTGCAAAATAATCTACAAACTCAGCCATCTCAATGGTATATAAATCAGAATTTGTAGGATTATTAACAGATAATTCTCCAAGTTTATTTATAAAATCCGAGTCTATTAGTTTTGGATGGTTACATCCAAGAGGAGCTGTTGCAAAAAATGAGAAACAATCTAGCATGTATTTTTTAGATTTCGAATCATAAATCTGACAACCCTTACTTTTTTTTAAATCTAAAACTAAATCAAGACCATCTGCAAGCATGAACTTACTTAATTTTTTATGTACTTCAGTTGGTTTAATTGACATATAAATATCACCATAAAATTATTTATTTATTGGTTAGAGCGGTATCGATAAATGTTATAAAATATTATTGGTAAAACATATATAAAATGAGAGAGGGGTTAGGGAGGATAAAAAGATGGAGGCTATTTTGACGGGATGTTTTCCCCCCTCTCAGTATGGCCAATTATCTTAAGTTTGTTGTATAAATTTCAGTACAATATCTAAAATTATTTATTTTAATAATGAAATTAGAAATTGTGTAAAAAATACTATTACTATAAAATGAAAAGTTAGTATAATTAATGAGTGAATTTAAGTTTAATCTAGTTTTATAAAGATTAATTTTATTATCTATATTATATTTATAATTGTTTTTTAAAGATTTTTCTGAATCTAGACTAGCTATTATTGTTTTTGAAATATCATTCAGATTTTCAGAATTTCCCATTACTTTAGGTTGAATGTTTATTGCATAAACAAAACTTATAATTATTATTAATAAGGATAGTATTGTTCCACTTATTTTTATATTATTTGTTTTCATTATTTCACAATTAGATTGGTTTAATTTGAAATTATATCTTTAATGATTTATATACTGTCAGAAAATGTTTGGAAAAAACCAAACAAAAATTAATGTTATTGGAAAAATAAGTACATATCTCTGTAAATAACTTATATTTTTATTTAGTAAGTATTCAATTCTTTTCAATATAAAAGACTTTTGATTGAAGAAGTCTACATATGCGACATATCTCGGTTTTCATAACTTTTTTATTTCCATTAATGATTCTTATAGTTGATCGTTTTATTTCTTTTTTTATATCAGCATTAAGAGTCTTTGTTTTTGCTCTTTTTTTTGAAAGGTATTGGGAAACTGCAGATTCATTAATTCCAAGTATTTCTGCTGCTTTTCTTTGGGTCAGTCCATGATCTTTAATAAGACTTTTTGCAAATTCTTTTCTAATTAGAGGTAAAATATGCCATACCGCGTATTCACAATTTATTTTCATTATCATGTATATACCATAAATTATTTATATAGCATATGGGCATATATACTTAACAATTGTTAAGTTTTGGTGCGTATATGTTTCTGAGAATTTTCACAAAATCAATACTAAGAAGAAAATCTAGAATAGTAATAGCTATTATTTCTGTTGTTATCGGAGCATCTATTGCAAGCGCACTACTTACAGTTTCTTCTGATGTAAGTGATAAAGTAAGCTATGAATTTAGGAAATATGGAGCAAACCTTTTAATTGTACCATATTCAGATACCATTGAAGTTGGTTTTCCTGGTGTAGAATTTGGTTCTGTAACAGAACAGCGATATATCAATGAAAGTGATGTATGGAAAATTAAATCGATATATTGGAGAAATAATGTTTTGGGTTTTGCACCTTTTCTCTATCAGGTTGTAACTGCAAATTCTGAACAAACAGAACAACGTATTGTTCTTGCAGGAACATACTTTAATCGAACAATCAACATTCTATCACCTTACGCAACACAAGATCCTAGAACGTTTACCACAGGTGTTCAAATTATCAGTCCCTGGTGGCATATCGATGGTAAATGGATTGATGATCAAAATGATACTAAAAGTTGTATGATTGGGTCAATTGTAGCTAATAAATTAAATCTTGGTATAGGAGATAATCTTACAATATATTATAGTGAAGATTATAGTTCAATTCAAAATGTAACAAGCCTCAATCTTACTGTTATAGGTATAGTTAGTACAAATGGATATGAGGACAATCAAATCTTTGTAAATTTACAAGTTGCTCAAAATTTAACAGGTCGAACAGGAAAACTTCATACAATACAAGTATCTGCACTTTGTAACGCCTGTCCTGTTGAAACATTTGCTGTAGAAATAAAAGAAGTCATACCATATGTAGAAGGACGATCTGTTAAACAACTTGTTAATGCGGAGATGGATATACTTGGAAAAATCGAGAACATGATGTTTCTTGTAACAATTGTTGCATTAATTGCATCTGCTCTTGGTGTTATGACCACAATGATCACTTCAGTTATTGAACGGCAAAAAGAAATTGGATTAATGAAAAGTGTAGGAGCTGAAAATAGAAAAATCGTTGCATTATTCTTTTCAGAAGCAACCTTTGTGGGTTTCATTGGTGGTATACTTGGTTATTTTATTGGATTAATTCTTGCACAATTTATTGGTTTAAGTGTCTTTTCATTATCAATTACACCACGATTCGAAATTCTTCCAATAATTGTTATGATATCAATCTGTGTTGCTTTACTTGCAAGTATTTTACCTGTAAGACGTGCAATAAAAGTTGAACCAGCAATTGTACTTCGAGGTGAATAAAAATTATGAGTGAAACTATAATCAAATTGAATAAAATTGCTAAAATCTATGATAATAAAACAAAAGTACTAGATGGACTTGATATTGTATTTCATAAAGGGAATTGGACCTCGATAATGGGACCATCTGGATCTGGAAAAACAACCTTATTGAATATTATTGGTTGTTTAGATTCACCAACAAATGGATCTGTTGTAATCAATGGAAAAGAAATTACTAAGTTCACACAAGTACAGCTTACCAGATTTCGTCGGGAAAATATTGGTCTTATATTCCAGCAATATCATCTTGTACCATATTTAACTGCTCTTGAAAATGTAATGTTAGCTCAATATTATCATGGGATTATTGATGAAGAAAAAGCAATAGAAGTTTTACAGCGCGTTGGACTCAAACATCGATTAAATCATATCCCATCTCATTTATCTGGAGGTGAACAACAACGAGTCTGTATTGCTCGAGCTCTAATTAATGATCCAAAAATATTGCTTGCAGATGAACCTACTGGAAATTTAGATCAAAAAAATGGGGAAAACGTTCTCTCTTTAATAAAAGATCTCCATAAAGAAGAACATACAATAATTATTGTGACTCATAATATTGAGATTGCCAAGTTAGGACAAAGAACTGTTACTCTTATTGATGGAAAAATATGTGCAGATTCTTTATGTTAAAAATTTAAATAAAATAGGTGAAAAAATGAATAAAAAAATAATATTAATATTAATAGCTACAACTTTAGTTAGTGTTTTTCTTGTTGGATGCATTAGTACACCAGAAAGTGAATTAAATTTGAATATGAACTCTAATCCATCACAACAAACTGATACAGAAATTTTCATACCATTATCTGAACTTAGTACCTCTGCAAAATTTTATTACTCTGAATCCGATGGAGTTAAAATTCATTATTTTGCGGTAAAAGATGTATCTGGAAATCCTCATTTTGCTTTTGATGCTTGTGATGTTTGTTATCAAGCTAAAAAAGGATATCAACAAAATGGTAATGTCATGCATTGTAATAACTGTGGAAGAGAATTTCAAATTACAAGTATTGGAACTGAGAACTTAGCTGGGGGATGTTGGCCAAGTTATTTACCTATAAAAATCGATGATGACAAAGTTGTAATAAAAATCGTTGATTTATTAGAAAAACAATATATGTTCGAATAAAAATTATATTTTCAATTTTTTAAAAATAAATAAAATAACTTTTTCTAATATATACTGAATTTTAAAATACTATAAATTTTTAAATAAAATCTTTACAGTTTACTAACGTTTTCAAAAAATTTTATTCCCATTTCTTCTAATTCATTAAGTATTGGATTATACAAATCTGGTATAACTGGAATTTGTACACCTGTTGATTTTATTTTATTATTTAAAATCATTTTTACAGCTATTGCCGCAGGCAGGGATACAGTACGTGCAACTGAAGTATCTCCACCAGGAATGCCATAATCAACTAAAGTTGATGTTATATATTCTTTTTTAGATGAATAATCAGCTATAAATTCATGATGCATCACAATCATATCTTTATCGTTTTTACTCATTGACATTTTCTTTAGTGCTAATACATTTAAATAGTCAAGTGGATTGTTTTTATCATTTGGTAAAAGTTCATTACAAAACAGACCCAACCACTCGATTCTTTTAATGATAGTTGAATAAGTTTCTAAATTAAGATATCTAGCTGTAGCGTTTATAAGATTATCACCAAGTTGAGCACCAACCAAATATCTTGTTAAATCTGCATATGTTTTTCCAGAAAAGCCATCAATAGGTTTATCATTTAACCAACCCAATGCAACTAATTTACGAAATGTTTCACACCAACCAGACATTCTGAATGTACCACGATAAACAGTTTTTGCTTCTTTTAAACCATAGATTTCTTTATACGGTAACGAGTCTCGATTTGGATAATTTTCAAATGTACCAACACCAGATATATCCTGCATCTTATAATTTTCAAATAATTTCTCACCTGGTATTACAACCTCTTTTCCATTCTCAAGCCATCTAGCTGAATTTCTAGATGCAAGTAAAACTCCTCTTGGAGACCAAGAAAATTTGTATCCAAATGGATTATTATTTGATTCATAAGCAGGTAACGCACCAGTTGTTGATTTAAAATAAATAATTTTTCCATTATTTTTTTCAATCTTATGAATAACTTTCATGGCTGACATATGATCAATACCAGGGTCAAGACCACATTCATTAAGAAGTAAAACACCCAAATCCTTTGCTTTTTTATCTAGTTCCTTCATAGGTTTACTAACATATGATGTTGTAACAAGATGCTTTCTATGCTTAATACATAATTCTGCAATTTTCAAATGATAATTATAAGGTAAAAGACTAACAACAATATCTGCATTTGTTATAAAATCTTCAACATCTTTATTTTGATTGACATTCAATTCAAATGCTTTACCATGCGGATGATTATCAATTATGTTTTCAGCCTTACTAACAGTTCTACTAGCCATAGTCACAAAAATATCTGGTTGATTTAGAAAATAAGTTATCATTGGTTTTGAAATCATACCTGCACCAAGAACAAGAACATTCTTCATTCAAAATCACATCCTTATTAACAATGAAAATTATTAGCACCCATAGAAAGATCCTTATAAAAATTTGTTGATATAACTATAATTTGGTGTTAATTTTCCTTTATAAAGTATTACTGCATTTTTTATCTCAAATGGTAATTTTAGATCTTCAAAATTTCCTATATTAAAATCTGCTTTCATCAAGTCTGGAATAAAACGCATTAAAACTTCACTAAAATATTTTGAAGATTCATATGATATCTCACAAGGCAGGTTATCAACAGCTAAAACAACTACACCTTCATCTGTATAACCATCTTTTATTTTATTAGTCAAAGGATTGTAAATAAAAACAGGGATATCTAAAGATGTTATTTTTTCTGTAAACTCAATAGCACCATTTATATCAACACTAATATCTCCTATTACCTTCAAACGTCTATCTTTATTGTTTTCAAAATAATTTTTCATAAATTTTTTTGTTACAAGACGAGGATAATCAGAACTCCAGAATATACAATTCATTAAAATAGAAAGATAAGGTATATACTTTTCAAAAATAGAATGATAATTCTCTGGATGCTTATAATAATCCTGCAAATCAAATTTTTTTGTGGGGAAATTAGGTTGAACCATATGTTCTTCCTTAAATACAACTTTATAAATAGTCTTATTTGAAGGATTTTTATAAACAGACTCTATATCTTTAGGATCAATATTTGTTATAGGAAAAAGATCAAGAATTTCCTGAACACCAATAGAGACGTTTCCGTACCCCGCTATACCAACTATAAAAGGGGATATGGATTTTGGTAAACCTTTTTCTTCAATTTCTTTACCCACTTTTTTAATTTTTTTCTTTATCTCCTCTAAATTCTTATAATTAAATGTTTGTTTAATCTTATTAAAAGGTGTATTTATTTTTTCCCAATCTGCTCTTTGCCCAAAAATCCATAAGGCATCTACCATACCAGCAAGACCAGCAAATTTCCCAAAAAAAACAAGTCGTCTACCGTTTTTATCAACTATTTTTTCATAATCAATTAATGTACAACCCAACTCCATCATTTTTTTTAACATAGGCATATTATTTTTTTGACCTTTTATTGTATGAGAAAAAAATACATATGTTTTTCCAGGTTCAAATAAGTTTATAGGAATTTCTTTTACAGCAAAAACAATTGAAGAAGGTGATAAATTATTTTGTACTTTCGCATCTACATTCATATATTTTTTATCCGAAAAAATTCTGATATCTGATGGTTGAATCACTGTTTTAATACCATATTTTTTCTTTAATTCCGATACATGTTTGGGAGTAATTGGAACGCGCCGCTCCCAGCGATTTTTATCTTCTCTGCGTATACCTAAAGTGGGATTCATAAAAATAAATCACGAAACCCCCATCTTTTTGGATTTTATAGATTTTATGGATAAAATATTAATACAAAAATTTTGGTTAGAAATATCTTATATAAAAAATTTCACTTTCAATAAACTCTAGAAAATAAATAAATACAATGATCATTTTTTATATATATGATGGGGCAAAATAAATCTGATTTATCTAAAAAAATAATCAGTGCTTCAGAAATAGGACAATATAACTACTGTTCGGTAGCATGGTTTCTACAAAGAAATGGATATAAACCAATATCTAAATCACTTGAAACAGGTGCAAAAGTCCACCTTGAGCTTGGTAAAATTTTAGATTATACTAAGCACAACACAAAAAAATCAAAGATTTTATCATTAATAGGATATATATTGTTGATTATCGGATTTTTATTTTTATTATTTGAGGTGATATTATAGATTTAATCTTTATTGGCCTCATAATAATTTTTTTGGCGTTAATATTTTTAATATTATCAAAGAGGATAATTAGAAAAGTTAATAATATCAAAACAATTAATAAAATCCAAGACGGTAGAATAACCTATTCAGATCTAAATATTCGAGCAAAACCTTTATTTTCAAATCGCTATAAAATCGCAGGTAAACCTGATTATATCATTAAAAAAAATAGTCAATATATACCTGTAGAGGTTAAATCAGGAGTTTATAATTTACCGCAAAAAAACCATGCACTTCAATTAGCTGCATACTGTCAGCTTGTAGAAGAAAACTTCAATAGTTTTGTTCCATATGGAGTTTTGGTTTATAATAAATCTAATCAATATAAAATATCTTTTGATCCAAAACTTAGATATGAACTCGAACTTTCGATTAAAAATA
>Ga0209536_100007683_pt1 | contig 16329 bp, 11 predicted proteins | sample DeeMarSeWOR28_12_FD_187461 | JGI IMG/M metagenome (GOLD analysis project Ga0209536, IMG submission 187461) | Marine sediment microbial communities from White Oak River estuary, North Carolina - WOR-2-8_12 (SPAdes) (version 2) | ecosystem: Environmental > Aquatic > Marine > Intertidal zone >...
TAAGCAAAATCAGTATTTGTGGTGACAAAACGGAGACATGAATTTTCGAAGAATTTGAACAATTTCTGATATATAATCACGTATTGTCTGTTGTGTATATAAAGTATGTGGTCTGGCCCCGTTTTATGTACCAACTGGCATCAGAGAGTTATCTACTTTTTCTGTCTTGTATTGCTGAGGCTGAGCCGTAGGCGAAGCCGAAGCAATACACGCGGCCGCAAAAGCGGCCGGGGTTATATACCCCAAAGAACTATGCTGACGTTTGTGATTGTACTCCAATCGCCAATCTTCCACAACCACCTTTGCTTCTTTGAGGTTATAGAACAACTCACGGTTAAGCAACTCATCTCTGAATCGGCTGATAAAAGACTCACAGTATCCGTTTTCCCATGGACTACCCGGCTCAATGTACAGCGTCTGAACATCCTGTGATGCCAGCCACCTGCGAATCTTTTTAGCCACAAACTCCGGCCCGTTATCACTGCGAATATAGTCCGCTGCTTCACGCACCAGAAACAAATATTCCAGCGTCGATATAATATCACCGGCTGTGATACTGCCAGCCACCTCGATCGACAAACATTCCCTGGTGAACTCATCAATAACTACCAGCAGCTTCAACCGCCTGCCGTCGGCTGTACGATCCACTAAAAAATCGTAGCTCCATACATGGTTGATATATTCAGACCTTTTGCGTGCACAGCTGTTGTCTGAACAACCTAACCGACGTCTTTTTCTCTGTTTCTGAGGCACTTTCAGGCCCTCTGCACGCCAAATACGATAGACTCTTTTATGATTCACAGTCCACCCATCTGCCCGGAGCAAGCCAGTAATCCTGCGATACCCCGACCTTGGATTCTCCAGTGCCAGTTGCTTTATCTGCTGAACCAATATTTTGTCCTTCTCGGGTCGTTTTTGCTTATAACGCTGCGTCATTCTCGGTTGTTCCAATACCTTGCATACCCGACGCTGTGAAACACCAAGCTTTTGCTGTACAGATTCGACAGCTTTGCGTTTCCGCGTCGGGCTCAGTAATTTCCCGATACAGCCTCTTTAAGTATCGCATTATCCAGTGATAACTCTGCTACTAACTTCTTTAACCTGCCGTTCTCCTTCTCTAAGGATTTAAGCCTTTTGACCTCACTGATCTCCATGTTTGCGAATTTGTTCCGCCAGTAATAATAGGTGGTCACATGAACACCTAACTGCCGGCACACTTCCTGAAGGGTCTTACCCGCATTTATTTGTGCCTGAGCATCTCGCAAGGCCCTTACAATTTGTTCAGTTGTCCGATACATCCGTGTCATAAGAGTACCCTTTCATTCATCAAAAAACCTGCTTGTCTTATCGGATACTCTCTAATTCTCACTGGTACAGTTTTTGGGGTGCACTCCATATGAAGGTAAGGGAATTTTATTCTCACGGCCCTGTGTTATTATTAGCATGTGTTTATGGTTACAATTCTGGTTCTATGCCTACAAGCCAGTCGGCACATATCATACTCAAGTCTTTGAAATTTACAATTCCGTCACAGTTTATATCGCTGGCGATTCGGCAAAGCTGAAACTCATACGCTCCTATGTCGACTGTCACACCTGAAAAACTGATTCCCGTGTCTAGTTTTGCTGGAACATCCACTCCACGAAGATTCCCATCGGCATCTATAAAAATGCCTGGTGTGAACGTTGTAGTGTCGCCAGCGTCGATACATGGTGACTGCGGCTTCAGTCGCAAGTCCCACAAATTCGGATCGGGATTTTTTGCATCCACAAAGTAGGGATCTGTATCGATGTTGCCCATCCCGGCATATCCGCCATCTACATCACTGTAAGTAACGGTGACAGTGCTGGTGTTGTTGGATATCTCATCCGGTATGTCACCCCAGAGGATGCAGTTGGTTACTGTTGGCTTGCTTTGATAATTTAACATCCCCCCACCCTCGCCTGACGCATTACCACTGAACGTGCAGTTAATAACCTTCGCATTGACAAAGTCCCAGTTGCACATCCCGCCACCATAATCGGCCGTGTTGTTGCAGAATGTGCAATTGGTCAACGTCGGGCTACTACCGGTGTTATACATCCCACCACCATAATCAGCTGTGTTGTTGCTGAATGTGCAATTAGTTATCGTAGGGCTTTGGCCAAGGTTGTACACCCCACCACCGTAGTCTGTCGAGTTAAGGGTGAAGGTACAGTTGATCACTGTCGGGTTGCTTTCCCAGTTGAACATCCCACCACCACGCTGAGTTGCCGAGTTGCCCCTGAAGGTGCAGTTGGTTAGTGTAGGACTGCTTCCATAGTTGAACATACCACCGCCGTCGTCCGTGGCCGAGTTGTTGCTGAACGTGCAGTTGGTCACCGTCGGATTGCCGTTGTTGTACATTCCACCGCCTTGGATAGCTAAGTTCCCACTGAAAGTGCAGTTAATCACAGTCGGGCTTCCATAACCGTTATACATTCCGCCCCCAGAATCATGAGGCGAATTGTCGTCTGCTTTACCGCCGGTAATTGTAAAGCCCTCGAGAATTGTATTAGCATCTTCGCCACTTACACACTGTACGACGTGACAATGTCCTGTGCCATCTATGATCGTAACTTCTGATCCACCACTGCTATATAGCCGCACTGCTTTGCCGTTGAAATTGATAGCCTCATTGTATATACCTGGCGCGATCTTGATTTCGTCATAATCGTTTGCATTATCGATCGCCGCCTGAATACCTATAAAGCCTACGCTACCGTTGGGGTCGACGTAGATAGTTCTCCCCGCCACCGGCACCGCTGGTACAAGGGCCAGCATAAACATAAAAACCACCAGTCGATTAACTAAATATATTCTGCCTTTCATTTTTTAAGACCTCCAAAAAATGGTTAATTTATCTGTATACCACATCAATATGAACATGAACAAGACTGACGCCAGAATAACGCCTATTATCTCCAACCGGAGAAAAGGGCTGACAGTGACTTGAACTGCCAGCCCTCACTTCTTTTATTTTCACCGTTTCTTCAACGGCCAGTCTTCCGGGCAATAGCATAACCAGTAATCAACAAAGACCTGTAAATCAAGACCGTTGACAATATTGAACTCGTCCTTGTACAGATCTGCCGGCAGTCCAGTTCCTGTTTCCAGCCAGTAATTGGCGAACTTGGCAAAGTGCTCGAAGTTAACAAAGCATAAAGGCCCACCAGTCCAGAAACCACCTAATAGTTCATAGTTACCACCACTGCTATAGGCGGCATCAGGTTGACCTATCGAACCTGTAAGTGTATACGGTCCAGCGCTGCTTCTTCCGCCACCGCCATCAATCGTAAACCAGTTGATCTCATAATCCGCCGATGCAGGAAAGTTCAATATCAAAACTAACAAAACAATTATCTTTTTCATTTTCTTACATCTCCTTCCCAATTAATGTGCCACTGCTCATCGCATTTTCCAGTGCGGATAATCGTGACTCTAATCGTTTGTTCTGCTCTTGAAGCTTATCGTTTTCCTTCTTCAAGGCCTTGACGGCTTCAACGAGTAGCGGTGTAAGTTTGCTGTAGTCCATACTCGTAGCATCTATACCATTTTCTTCATAACCCACTATTTCCGGTAGTACCTTTCCAACTTCTTCTGCGATCATACCAACATCGTGACCTCCACCGTGTTCATCATCCCAGTCAAAATAAACACCCTGCAACTTCTGGACTTTTCCAAGAGGATCATCGATAGCTTGAATGTTATCCTTCCAGCGAATAGATGAACTGGAGCCATAATTTAAACCGGGACCTATGGCATCAAAGTCGAATGCAACACCATTGCCCACAACACCTATGCCATAGGTGCCCGAGGAATATCCGTAGACACCCCGACCATCAGTGCCCGTAGCCTCGCCGTAAACGCCTTTGCCATAGGAGCCTTCAGCATTACCTACAACACCTGCGGCGCCTATATAGGTGGCGGCATCACCTCGAACGCCATGACCAAAACCAGTATTTTTGCCCATAATCGCAGAATCACTTGAGCCCTCTACATGAAGTTTTGTTACCGGACTCGTTGTCCCAATACCGACATTGCCTTCAAAATAGTTTTTTCCTCCTTCAAAGAATCCCGCGTACCCTTCCATGCTTTTGGTCTGGCCATAAACTCCATAGTTGATCCCCGATGAAGAAGGGGCAATGCCCATGACACCTCGGCCATCAGAACCCGTAGCTAAGCCCACGATACCCTGGCCATCGGTGCCCGTGGCCTTACCGTAAACGCCCGTGCCGTTTTTACCATTCGCCTGAAAGTAGCCGCCATAGTGCTGAAAATCTCCTGTGTTGGATGCATACCCGTAGACGCCCGAGCCATTGCTGCCCGAGGCCTCACCGTAGACACCGCAGCCTCGATCGCCTACGGCTTCAAAATAGCCACCATAGTTATAATAATTTCCTGTTTTGGATGCATACCCATATACACCCCTACCTTTGCTGCCCGTGGCAGAACCGTAGACACCACGGCCATTGTTACCAAAGGCACTAAAGAAGCCGCCATAATTGGTGACATCGCCGGTAGCAGAGGCAAAACCATATACACCCCTACCACTGCTGCCCGAGGTAGAACCATAGACACCCAGGCCATTGTTGCCCGAAGCATTGCCGCAGACACCCCGACCAGAGTTGCCCGAAGCCTCGCCATAGACACCCAGGCTAGAGGCTTGGCTGTAGAGGCCATAACCGCTGCCGGAATTCGTTACTCTGATAATCGGATCATTGTTTGAGCCCTGTACCTGAAGTTTAGATGCTGGACTGGTCGTTCCGATACCAACATTGCCTCCACTTTCATAAATTACTGAATCCTCTAGGATTTTGGTGTCCGTAAATTTAGCCAGCCGGTTCGTCGAACCGCTGCCCGTGACACCATCTACTGTACTATCGGCGATTTGAGCACGTATTGCATACGGAGCAGACGTAACCTGATGCCGTGGGCTGAGAATTGTATGAACATCATTACTGCCACTCAACCTAACGGCAATTTCCAGCCAGCGGGCATCTCCGTTAAAGACGTCACTTCCGAAATCCAGTTCCACAGTAAAGTAGCCATCGATTACGTCAACATCGTTCATATCAATCGTACTTCCCTGCTGCATGGCATTCATAGGATTTGCATTGCTATAGAGCTTGAACTGAAAGTCATAAAGCCCATCTGCCGGACTATTGGAATCCATGAGTCGGCCCTGATAGGTCCAGGCCGTATCAATTGGATTGTTGACCAGTCTCGTCACCTGTGTGGCATCAAGCGCGTGGTCGTAGATTCGCACTTCATCTAACCGGCCATCCCAAAAGTTAGCTGCCGTATCCGCGTTACTACCTATGTAGACGTTGTCACTATTGGTGGCTATGCTGCCGGAGTATGCCTTGGGACTCCATGGGTCCTCAATACCGTCAACATATAAACGAATATTTGTTCCATCATAAGTTCCACAGAGGTGATGCCATTCGCCGACAGGTATCTCAGTAGCTCCAGGGATTCCATTTCTTGCGGTGACAGCAAAAATGAAATTTCTTTCGCCGTTTATGGTTGAAAGCCTCCAGGCCGAGTTGCCCTTGGTCACAACGGCCGTCCATTGTGCCGGAATTGTGTCAATATATATCCAGGCAGCTACTGTTATCTCATCGGTCATGTTAAAGACTGTGCTGTTACCACAATCCACATAGTCCTCCACGCCGTCGAGGTCTATTGCCTGCCCATATTTGCCAGCGACATAGGTTGGATTGCCAACTTCAGTGCCGTCATTGATCCCGGCTCTGTCGTTGGCGTTCCCCTCAAAACCGTAGTACGCTACCATCTCCGCTGAAGCGTCGCAAACCAAGCCCAGCACCACCAACAACATTGCTAAGATCATTTTCGTTTTCATTTTTTTCTCCTTTCAAAAAATTGATTGTTTTTTCCGGCCAATTCAGGTTTGCTCTAGTAGGTTGCCTCTATGAACATTTTCTTAAGAGGATCGCGGGTGTAATCAGGGCCACGCATAAGACCAGAAACGCACGAAATAGATGCTCCAAAACTGGTCTGTCTAAAGCAGATTTTTTCATTTCTTGGCCTCCTTCAATCCTACTTTCGGATCAATCTGAATTTTCCGTAAACGCTCCAGTGATCGGATGACTCGTTCGTCGCCAGGCCGTCCTCGGTGAGGTCCCGCCCTCGGAATGAGTGCACATGGACCTCCATTGGCAAGATATCTACCACGTTGTCCACCCTGTCCCAGCTCGGGAAGTAGAAAATGTAGTCAAGTCGTCCTCCGGCCGCCTCTTCGTCAAAGTACCTCTTCAGTTTATTAGCATCTGAGTACGTCCATTGCGCTGAGTTCCCAATGACGAAACCGGCGCTGTTCCGATCGGCATCCATTCCGCCAGCCATGAGTCCAAGAAAAGGAATTAGATATCCGTTATACTCATCGTGTTGGGTGTTGCCCTTTCCCTCCCCGTAGACGTTGAAGTCTCCCATGGCGAATACCACGTGACTGGGATGTGAAACCCGGTAGTCGATGATTGCGCCTGCAAGTTGGGCAATCTGGGCGAGCCGCGCCTCGCGGTCGCTACGTCTATAGTCTGCCTGGGTGTGCGTGTTGAACAAGCCAATGGAGAATTCCTCCTTGACAATCGTTGCTTGCACCCAGCCTTTGGCAGCCCCTGGTTCCCAGACGCCAGCCTCCTCCTCATACTCTACCTGCTGAAAACCAGTCAATGGATACTCGCTCATTAGCGCTAGGCCCGAGTTGAGCACGGGACCTTCTCTTCTCCCGTGGCGACCGTACGGGTACCATGGTTTTAAGGGCGGCCAGATTCCACCCGTCGTCCTCTCGCTATCACAGTCGTCACCATAAAGGAAAAAGTGTTCATCCCATATCTCTTGGAAGCCAACAACGTCTGGCCACAGATTTGTTTTCCCGAAGAAATCAGCGATGTCGTCGGTACGCTCGCAATCTCGCCAACTCGGCATGAATATCTCATCTCCAGCCAGATGCGTGTTAAGTGTGACGATTTCGAACGTTGTTGAGTCTTCGTAATCCATTTTGCCGATAGTAACAGTCCCTCCGGTTGTCTGCAAAGTACACGGCGTGTTGGCGGTGAACGTCTCGTAGTACTTTCCACCTTCTATCAGGACCGTACTCCCGGGCGTGCTCTCGGCCGCGGCGATCCCTGCCTCGACCATGTGAAATGGTTCTACCTGCGCGCCGGTGGGTGCCGGATGGCCGGATTTTGTGACGTATATGTTGGCCGCATGCGCTGTCTCTATACCCATCCAGACTGGCATGAGCAAAGCTATCGCAAGCGCGATCACCGACGGCTCCACCGGTCTGTGCTTCATACGCTCATGGCTATATAGTGTGTATCCGTGTCGTATTAATACTCTGTAAACTTTGTGTACCATTATTGCACCTCCATCTGTCTTATTGCAGAGTAACCAGAACCAGTCCCATCTTACCCTTTTCCAATCGTGTCATTGCTTTGCCAATGATGGCCCCATGCGCTTTCTCGAAGTTGGTTACGGTCATCGCGTAACCAGGCCGCTTTGACGTCGTTAACAAATTGCCCGGTTCAATCGCCTGTTCATTGGCGTCGCAATATACCCACACTCTTCCGCTCAACGCTACGGGCATTGCATCCTCCTGGCCCGGGAGATTGCCAAGTACTGCGCCAGTCGGTAGACCGCCCGCACCGCTGACTACCCCAGCGACGCATCGATTGTAGGCTCCGCGAGCTAGGCACAGCTTGCCCGGGTTATCTGGATCGACGGCGGCGAGCATCCCTGGCTTGACTTCTTCGCTGACGGGGAATTTCTCAGCGACGTCTGCTCCGGTGATTTCCAGAACTTCCGTCCTGATCTTTCCTTCAAACTTGGCCGCAAGGCCGTTGGGGCCACCCTTGACGTGGATGCCGGTGCCGTACTTTCCCGTTACCTCAAAATATCCCCCAACACCACCTTTACCGGTTGCCAGGAAATACCCTCCATAATGAGGGATTGAGCCATATCCGTCTGGATCAGGATCAGGTGCATAGGCAGTACCATATACGGCTCTTCCACCTTCAGTGACTTCTCCCTTTACGCCCACGCCTGTATCTCTCAAGGCCGTAAAGGAGCCACCGCAGCCGCTCCCTATCCCCAAGACGCCCATGCCAACATAGGGAGCGTAAAAATAGCCACCACACGACGGTATATCCGGGGAGATCCATGGCCCTTCGTCTCGATTATAGTTGGTGCCTTTGATGGCCGGACCACTCCATTCTGAGCATGACGCGCTTAGTTTTCCCGCGACCTTGACGTTACCCTCCACGCACATCTTTTCAGAAACAACACTTGTTCCGATGCCTACGCTTCCACCGTTCGTGACATATATTCCCTGATTTTCACCGTCGCCGGAGAGCCAATTCCCATTGAGTGCAATATTCTGTGTTGCGATGTGATTACCCAAATTGTCCGCCCCACTGGAAGGAACTTGCCAAGTAGCAAGACCAGTACTGTCCGTTGATGTAAGGACCTTACCTGCTCCCGGCGAGCCACCGGTAATTTTAACTTGACCATTTACCTCAAGTTCCGCCTGAGGGACCTGCGTGCCGATACCGACTTTACCACTTGGAAAATACACATCACCAGTCCGATCCATTTCAATAGCACTCGTTCTGAACGAACCATCATCATTTCTCCAAGAAAACTTGTAGCCCTTGCTGTTTTGACCTGTACCCGTTATCATGAATCTTAACAATTTCTCATTGTTTGGGTTAGTAGAGTCTTCAAATGTAATATTACCATTTTTGATGTGCAGTTTCTGTTCTGGATCGTTTGTGCCAATCCCGACTTTGCCATCTTTGGTTACCCTGACAGCATGATTCCAGTTTATTGGGCTCCCTGTTGATCCACTGTCAGCCACGGACAGCGTTAAGCCGCCACGGTCACCGTTCTGCTGGATTAGGGAGCCAAAGCCATCATCATGTAATATCCATTTCAAGCCGTCCCAATGGGCGTTTATCGCCACGTGGCCCCAGTTGTTCTGCAGGTCTATGGCGTTGGTACGAGAGTCACCATTGACTTCAAATTTAGCGCTCGGTGTTGTTGTGCCGATACCAACTTTGCCTTCATCATCCACGTAAACCGCATATGTCGGATCGCCATCTGCCGCTTCAAGAGAATTACCACCACCTCCACCATTGCTGGCAAACAAAGAGTATGGTGTAGGTGTAATCTCTATCCGCGGCTCCAAGATAGTGTACTCATCAGGATCGTCAAACTCACCCGGTCGTACGCCAATCTCCAACCATCGGACTGTACCATCGAATGCATCACTGCCAAAATCCAATTCCACTGTAAAGTAACCCTCTATAACATCGATACTAGATTTATAGACGTTGGGACCTATCTGGCTGCCGCCGGCGGGATCTTCGTATAGCTTGAACTGAAAGTCATAGCCCTCAACCCGATCTGCTGGGCTCCCTCCATCCAATAGCCGTCCCTCATAGGTAAAAGCCGTACCCATTGCATTTGTGACTAGTCTCATAACCTGATCGGAATCCAAAGCGTGGGTGTATATTCGCACATCGTCCATCAGGCCATCCCAAAAGTTTGCTGCTGTATCCGCGTTACTGCCTATGTAGACGTTGTCACTATTGGTGGCTATGTTTCCGGAGTATGCCGTGGGACTCTGTGGATCTTCAATGCCGTCCAGATATAAACGAATATTTGTTCCATTGTATGTCCCACAGAGGTGATGCCATTCGCCGACAGGTATCTCAGTAGCTCCAGGGATGTTATTTGTTGCGGTGACAGCAAAAACGAATTTTCTTGTGTTGGACAACGTTGAAAGCCTCCAGGCCGAGTTGCCCTTGGTCACAACGGCCGTCCATTGTGCTGGAATTGTGTCAATACATACCCAGGCAGCTACTGTTATCTCGTCGGTCATGTTAAAGACTGCGCTGTTCCCACAATCCACATAATCCTCCACGCCGTCGAGGTCTATTGCCTGACCATATTTGCCAGTAACATAGGTTGGATTGCCAAATACTGTACCATCATTGTTCCCTAAACTGTCGCTGGCATTCCCCTCAAATCCATAGTACGCTACCATCTCCGCTGAGGCGCCGCAAGCCAAGCCCAGCACTACCAACAAAATTGCTAAGATCATTCTCGTTTTCATTTTTTTTTCCTTTCAAAAAATAGATTTTTTCCGGCCAATTCAGGTTCGTTCTAGTAGGTTGCCTCTATGAACATTTTCTTGAGAGGATTCATATAGAAGTCGGCCAGATCAGATCTGATTTGCTTCACATAAGCACGAGACACACCAAGATCGGTTTCCCATTGTGACCATAGTTTGAGCATTCGTTGGGAGTAATGCTCAATCCACCTCTGTTTACCAACTTGTGTCCTGTGGACGTTGTGTGAGTTTGCTATTCGTTCTTTCATTTTTTGGCCTGTTTGCTTGATTATGCCCATTTTTTTACTCCTTTCAGTACTTCGCCACCGGGGGCTGCCTTCAACGTTCTTGACTTTTCTGTAAGTAATACACGAGAAATGTCGGAATCTTGTCGCAGTCACGGAAAAACTACAGTCTGGCCCAATATTTTTCTTTCAGGATCGCTACATACTCTGTAAACTAAGGCCATAAATGGATGTCTGTGAAGCTATGGCATGGGTCACAACCATTTGGATTGCGGGGATTTAGCAGGATTCTGTTAATATCCCGACACAGCTATCAGGCCCGCATCAGTTCAACAAAATCAGAGCTTTGCAGGCAAGAGAGAAGCGTTTCTGTCACCTTTGCGAAAGAACTGTATCAATGGCAAGGCCCTTTGACGGTACTTCATTGGGGGGTGCAAGCCACGAGTTTCCACAAACGGAGTGGACGAAAATACAGAATCCCGTGCAAAGGAAGGCCATTATGGCCGAGCTATACCGGAAGTACTGGAAACCCCTCTATCATTACCTTAGATGTCGTGGATACAATAACGATAAAGCCAAGGACCTGGTGCAGGGATTCTTCACCGACAAAGTACTCGGTCAGGAATTCATTCAAAGGGCCGACCGATCCAAGGGGAAATTTCGCACATTCTTACTTATAGCGGCAAAAAACTATGCACTTAACGTTAAAAGACGTGAAAGAATTCCACAGAAATCTGATGATGAATCCAGTGCGATTGTCGATCCGGAAGACGAGTTCAACCGGGCTTGGGCGCAGGAACTGCTATCCGAAGTACTAAAAGAGCTTGAGGCAGAATGCGATTTGAAGGGAAAAACAACACACTGGGAGATGTTCAAAGCCTGGCTCCTGGAACCGGCCATCGAAAGCAGCGAGACTCAAATGAGTGATATATGTGCCAAGTATGGTGTTGAACGTGCGTCACAAGCATATAATATGATATCAAACATTAAAAAGCGATTTCGAGCGATTCTAAGGAGCCATTTGAGATTACTTGTGGTATCCGATGCAGAAGTGAATGGTGAAATTGCATGCTTCATCAAGGCTTTTTCCAAAAACACTGCCAGATTCTGAAGCGTTTGTTGTATATATATTAGGATAGAAACAAAAACACTGTCAGGTCTTTGTGCTGATGAATAGTTGAGTGTAGAACAAGATGCTTGTTAATCCGTTATAATTCTCGGATAAGATCTATGGGTAGAAACTCAGAAGATTTTGAATTGAACGCCGAACAGATGAGCCGGCTTTTGAACCTCTCTGCCGATCCCGAACAAGCTGAGGAGAATGGAGATGTTGAGGAGAAGAAAGCCGATCTGCTCTGCGAGATTCTCACTAATGCGCTGGAAGTAGACAAGACAGTGACTGATTCTTTGCCGGACGTTTTGAGACGTTTTTGCCAAAAACTGAGGTCCGTTGCCGGAGAGCGACTTATTGACCTTTTGCTGAGCCCCCAGACGGAGCTTTCTGATATCAGAAGAATCAAGGCTTACGCCAAGCAACTGGGAGTATCGGTCAAAACTCAGGCTGAATATGATGTTACCCTTGCGATCTATCACGCAGCTATCGCCAGCGCCCTGGTATTTCACAACGAGAAAATCAGTCGGTACAGCTACACGGAACTGGAAGAGTCCTTCGACTCTCTCTGCGAGCAAAGATGGGTGTTTGAGGTTCTCGCCGACCTGTTTTCGAGAGCCGGCAAGTTATGCAAGGAGAAGAAGCAGACATAGGATTTGAGTACAGGTTTGACTATGGCCAAATCACCGGACAAACGTGATCCTCTGCCTTTCAGTACAGGTAGTCTTCAAAAAGGTAGCAGTCGTTCCGGCCCTTTACCTCAGATCAAGAGTTATAAAGTCCTAAGGGAACTGGGCGAAGGCGGCATGGGTATAGTCTACCTTGCCGAGCAACAAAAGCCTGTCAGACGCAAGGTTGCGCTCAAGATTGTCAAGCCCGGCATGGACTCCAAACAGGTCATTGCCCGCTTTGAAGCCGAACAGCAGGCACTGGCTCTGTTGGACCATCCGAATATCGCCCATGTTATCGATGCAGGAACTACAGAGACCGGCCGACCTTATTTCGTGATGGAGTATGTTCAGGGTGTACCGATCACTGAGTACTGTGACCTGGAGAAATGCACTGTCGAAGAAAGGCTCGGCCTGTTTCTGGTGGTCTGTGAGGCTGTCCAGCATGCCCATCAGAAGGGCATCATCCATCGTGATATCAAGCCAACAAACATCCTCGTGGCCATCCAGGACGAGCAGGCCGTACCCAAGATAATCGATTTTGGCGTAGCCAAGGCGATCTATCAACCTCTAACAGATCGAACCCTGTTCACTGAGCAAGGTCAACTGATTGGAACACCGGAATACATGAGTCCCGAGCAGGCAGAGATGACCAGTCAGGATATCGACACCCGCTCTGACATATACTCACTTGGAGTTCTGCTGTATACGTTGTTAACGGGTGCATTGCCGTTTGACAGAAGATCACTTCAAAATGCAGCCTTTGCCGAGATCTTGAGGATTATCCGGGAAGAAGAACCACCTACTCCAAGTACTCGAGTCAGCAGCCTTAGCGAAGGAGAATCGACTAAACTGGCCAAGTGCTGTCGAACGGATGTAAAGACCATTCGACGCGAACTCCGTGGGGACTTGGATTGGATCACTCTTAGAGCTATGGAGAAGAATCGCACCCGTCGTTATCAGACTGCCCACTCCCTTGCCGAGGATATTCAGCGGCATCTCAATCACGAACCAGTACTGGCTGTACCACCCAGTAAAATCTACCGATTAAAGAAATTGCTGCGTAAATACAAGATCCAAGTTGTATCAGCTGCGAGTGTACTCGTTTTCGCTTTAATGGGCCTGACCGTGACATCGATGCTCCTGCGTTCTGAGGAGCTTCGACGAGAAGCTGATCGTAAAATTATTGAAAAAGAGCGGGCTTTGGTTGAACAAAAGGCAGAGGTGTCACTCTCGGCAGCGGAGACATTTTATGCTGAGGGACGGTATGAAGATGCCTTTGAGCATGTCAAGCAGAGTCTCCAATATGTAGCCACTCGGCTTGATGCTCAGATACTGGAAGCCCGTATCCTAGCTGAAATGGACAAAATAAACGAGGCCATCACCAAGTTAAATCAATTGGTTAAGGATCATCCTGAAGAAGGTGCTGTTTATGACCTTTTGGCTATCCTCTATTACGAATTGGGCAACGAATCGCAAGTAAAAAAATATCGGGAGAAAGCAAACCAATTTTCACCACAGACAACTGAAGCTTATTATCTTCGGGCTATAACGGCCGAGACCCTAGAGGATAATCTGAAGATGTTATCGCAAGCTTTAAAACTTGACCGTCAACATCTCCGCTCTCGTAAAGCGCGAGCTATGGCCTATTATGCGCTTAATGACTACAAAGGTATGGAGCGGGATGCAGACAGGGTAACATTCCTTCAGCCTGCAAATCCTATAGGATATGCTCTTCACGCAATTGCATTAAGGGAATTAGGTCAATATGATGAAGCTGTTGAAAAACATGCTAGCGCTATTGAGTTAACTTCAGAGGACGATCCAGTTCTCGCAGAGTTGTATAATCAACGCCGACAGACCTACTTCAAAAATGGCAGCTACGAAAAGGCATTGCAAGATGCGGAAGAATGTGTCAGCAGACAACCAGATGAGTATAGATACCGTTTCTATATCTTTGGTGCTTTAGTGGCTTTGGGTCATCACGAGCAGGCCAAGGACGAATATGCAAAAATAGACGAATTTGGCTCTGGGGCACGAAATATTTTCCATAGCTGGTCAGCACAATTTGTGTTTAACATGCTTAGTGAGGGTTGTAAATTTGTTTTGCCAGACAGAGATGTTGGAGGCTTGGCTTTTTCAGCAATACATGAAGCCAAAGATTTATTTAATGAATATAAATCGGCGGGATTTATTAGACTACTACCCAATGCGTGGTCGAAGAGCTGGTCTAAAGATAGTACGAAATTGGCCTATGGCCGAAGTGACCAGTATGAATATTACCTTGAGACTGAACCAGCACTTGAGTCGCAAGTTCCTGATAAAATGGGGATTCGAATTCTGGACCTGTCTTCTGGAGAAACATGGCCGCTGGTTAGTTCCGGCAAAGATCCCAGGTGGTCACCTGATATGAAATATATTGCTTACACACGCTGGCCTAGAGTCTATACGTATGAAAAGCAAGAGGTTTGGGTCATTCCCGCTGAGGGAGGTGAACCATGGCGGTTGGCCAAAGGCAAGGCTATCTGCTGGACTGGCGATTCTAAAAGTGTTTACTACCACTCGAATGACCTCTCATGTATCTACAAGAAGCGCTTCGATGATCCTGATGCTAAGGCAAAACGAGTTATATATTATATTGGTCACGGTCCAACAATATCACCGGATGAAAAATACTTGGCATATATACATGACAATGTTCTTAAAATTTTCGAACTATCCTCCGGTAAAGCTTTTGCCTTTTGGCCACTTCCATACAACTATTATAATGTAGTTTCTCATATCGAATGGTCACCAAACGGACGCGAATTAAGTATTGGTTCACAAAATATTGGAATAGGATTATGGATTTATGACCTGGACACAAAGACTGCTGCAAAGGTCATCTCAGGACCTGCTAATAGGGGCCTGTGGTCACCTGATAGTACCAAAATGGCATTCGAAGTACGGAAGTATCATCAAATCTGGGTTGCAAATCTTGAACCGAATCTTCCCACTGTAAACTCGCTGGGGACAGAGAGAACAATAGAACAGCATTACCATGAAAAGATTGAAGGCATTAATAAAAAGGTAGAATCCGATCCCTGTGATGAGCAATTGTATCTTGAACGTGCAACTTTTTATATTTACCTTCAAGAGGAAGATAAAGCTTTCTCTGACCTGGAGAAGTATATCTCAATAAATCCATCAAGAGCGGGACAAGTATACTCCAACATCTCGTGGGGCTTAATTGATACGTCGGGGAGGAAGGGCGATCCTGTAATTGCTGTACATCTGGCCAAAAAGGCAATCGAAAAGGTTCCGAAGAATTGGGCTTATCATAGCAGACTTGGTGCGGCTCAGTATTATGCGGGTGAATACGAAGATGCCATATCCATGTTGGAACAATCCGAAAAAATGTATGCAGGTAATAGGCAACGGTCTTATCCTCGCAATGTTGCTTTTATCGCAATGTCACTTCAACAGCTTGGTCGAAGCCAGGAGGCAGAAGGAGCTCTGATGAAACTAAGGGTGAGGTTTGAGGATGGCAGGAACATGTCTTTGCGAAAGTATCTCATCGAAGCAGAGCAACTTTTTGCCGGCAAAAACAGTAAAATTTATACTGCCTGGGATTGTATTAGAACCAAAAGATTGAATCGGGCTCTGGAATTATTAACAGATGTATCGGCATCGAGCTTAGATGATGATCCCAATTTTGCAGCGCGTGTTGAGTGTATACGGAGTCATTTGGCCCGGGGGTACACTGAACGTGGTACAGCGAGGAGCAATGAAAACGAATATGGTGAGGCCATCGCCGCGTTTGAATCGGCAGTCAAAACCAGCCCGAGTAGTGTACTTGCCTTGAATAACCTTGCCTGGTTGCAGGCTTCGTGCCCGGAGGCTGAGTTTCGTAATGGCACCAAAGCGGTTGAACACGCCACGAAAGCCTGCGAACTCACTAACTTCAAGGATACCATTTATATTGATACCCTTGCAGCCGCCTATGCTGAGGCTGGCGATTTTGAGCAGGCCATCAAGTGGCAACAAAAAGTGATAGAGTTGCTGACCGAAGAGCAACGCTCCATGTACCAGTTTGAGTTTGAGGCGAGGCTCAAACTATATCGTGCAGGGCAGCCTTACCATAGGCAGCCACTTTTCGAAAAACAGATG
>Ga0209536_100007684_pt1 | contig 16327 bp, 14 predicted proteins | sample DeeMarSeWOR28_12_FD_187461 | JGI IMG/M metagenome (GOLD analysis project Ga0209536, IMG submission 187461) | Marine sediment microbial communities from White Oak River estuary, North Carolina - WOR-2-8_12 (SPAdes) (version 2) | ecosystem: Environmental > Aquatic > Marine > Intertidal zone >...
AAGAATCCGGATGCCCCTATTTTTAATGTTGCAACATACGGAATCGTGGGAGATATGTTCGAAATTCTTCCCATGCTGACCCGACGGATAAAGGAAATCAAAGGTCAGTAATGTGACGTTGTATTTTAAAGTTTTCTTAACGCATATCCTGATCATGTAGCCTGAATAATCCGGAACAGGCAAAAATCTGAATCAACCTTAAAAAAGCAATGATGTATCAGTTATGCGAGCATTCTAAAATTTTTCGTAATACATTAAGAAAAAATATTGTAATGCGACGGTTGACGTGTAGTGTCCACTGATTTTCCTGATAGTGTTGCAGACGTAGCGGAAGCCGCCTGACTGTCGTCACAGTTGTAACAATGCAGTTGTACTTCATTTATGGAGGTATAGTATGCCAACGGTATTCATGTTTCCGGGTCAGGGTTCCCAGGCCCTCGGTATGGGCGCCGAACTCTTTGAACGCTATCCCGGCCTGGTCGCTGAGGCTGATTCAATTCTCGGTTACTCAATCAAGGAACTCTGTCTGGAGAATCCAGACGGTAAGCTCCACAGTACAGACTACACACAGCCGGCGCTTTACACCGTCAATGCACTGACCTTCCTGGCAAAGGTCGAGGATGAGGACATCAAGCCGGATTTTGTAATCGGTCACAGCCTGGGCGAGTATGATGCCCTTTTTGCTTCAGGTGCCTTTGATTTTGCTACCGGTCTTAAGCTTGTACAGAAGCGCGGTGCCCTGATGAGTGCGGCTAAGGGAGGCGGTATGGCCGCCATTCTGGGTATGGACGGTCAAGCCGTCATCACTGCCCTTGCAGAGCTCGGTGCCGACGGCATTGATGTGGCAAATTTCAACTCACCAAACCAGACGGTCATCTCAGGTCGTAAGGCCGATATCGAGACCTTTGCACCGCAAATGAAGGAAAAGGGAGCCAGGCGGGTAGTTATTCTCCGAGTCAGCGGTGCCTTTCACAGTCGTTACATGAAACCGGCAGCGGATGAGTTTGAGGCATTTCTGGACGGCTTCAGCTTCGGCAGACTGAAAGTTCCCTGTATTGCCAACTGCAGTGCCGAGCCGTACACTGATGAATCGATTGCCTCGAATCTCGTCAGTCAGATTTACAGCAGTGTCCGCTGGATAGACACGATCACAGTCCTGCGTAAGCAGGGTGTCGACACATTTGTTGAGGTCGGTCCGGGAACGGTTCTGAGCGGCCTGGCACGCCAGATTCATTGATGCCTCTGCAGTTGACTGGAGACGGTTACGTCAGGAAGGCGCCTGAATTCTTCAGATAAAGAAATATTGTTGAATACGATATTGACTGCCTCGAACAGGCAACAATAGTTGCAGAGGATGAGACAGACGAGTGACAACTGTTATTGCCGGCGGGGAGAAGATGCGAAATGAGGGCAAACGTGAACGCTGCTGATGATGTTCCGGGTAAATTGGAAGTTAGTCTTTTACTCAAGTCAAAAATTATCGGCAGGAGTTATGTCTATCTTGAATCAGTCGATTCGACCAGCTCATATCTTGCATTAATGGATCCTGAAGAGGCTGTTCATGGCGCAGTTGTAGCTGCTGACCATCAGACTGCAGGACGAGGCCGAATGCAGAATAGGTGGTATTCACCTCCGGGATCCAACCTGTATTGTTCTATCCTCCTGCGACCTGACATCCGTCCACAAAAAGCGCCTCAGCTGGCACTGGTGACGGCAGCTGCCCTGGTGAAGGTTTTCAAAAAGATATATCCCGGCCTCTACCCAACCGTTAAATGGCCAAATGATATTCTTGTGAAGGGGAGAAAGCTGGCAGGGATCCTTTGTGAAATGCAGACTGAAGAGGATAAAGTGAACCGTGTCATTATTGGCATAGGTATTAATGTAAACAGCACAAGCGAGAGCTACCCCTTTGAACTGAGAGAAAGTGCGATCTCTCTGCGAGATGCAACGGGAGCGACATCAAACAGACAGGTCTTGATTGCTTCTCTGCTTGCAGAATTTGAAAAGTGTTATGAACTCTGGCTGCAAGAGTGCCTTTCACCATTCATAAAAGTTCTCGAGGATAATTCTGCCACAAGAGACAGAGAAATTATTGCTGTGATGAAGAACAGGGAGGTAAGAGGTATTGCACGGGGAATATCTGATGAGGGATACCTGGTGATTGAAACATCAGATGGCTTAATCCAGATACCCTCAGGAGAAGTGCATATTCAGAAAAGCGAGAGTTGAACTGAGGGGGAGGGCCTCGCCGCGAATTATTGCCTTCCGGTCCCTGAAATATTCTGGAACGTTGAAAAATATAAAAAAACATTGCCGACTCAGCGTTATTCTGTTACAATTCATTCATCCTTTTAAAAAATCTTGTCAGTTAGCGGTGTTGAAATTGTATGTACATGAAAATTGATGAAGATCTGAAATAAATGCAAAGGTATACAAATTCTCTGAACAATAGAAACCTGGTAAGCTTTGCACACTGTTACCAGACGAAAGATATAAAGAGAGCATTTTCTGGAGAAAACAATGATTTCATGGAGGAGTTCAATGGGCAAGTATGATGAGGTTTTTAGGAGGAGTATCAGTGATCCCGAGGGTTTCTGGGGTGAGGCAGCTGAAAATATTGACTGGTATAAAAAATGGGATAAAGTCCTTGATGATTCAAACAAACCTATTTATCGCTGGTTTCGCGGCGCCGAAATGAACACCTGTTACAATGCCGTTGACCGCCATGTGGAAAAAGGCAGAGGGGACCAGACCGCGATTATTTACGACAGCCCTGTGACAGATACAATTCAGAAAATAACGTACAGAGAACTTCTTGATAAAGTATCTAAATTTGCCGGTGTACTGAAGAGTCTTGGTGTATCGAAAGGTGACACAGTCATCATTTATATGCCCATGGTTCCGCAGGCTGCCATTGCAATGCTTGCCTGTGCCCGTCTCGGTGCAGTTCATTCAGTAGTATTTGGAGGCTTTGCTCCTCATGAACTTGCAATCAGGATTGATGATGCAAAACCAAAAGTAATAGTAACAGCTTCAGGCGCGATTGAAGGGAAAAAACTTATAGAGTACAAACCTATGGTAAACAAGGCCATTGAAATTGCTAAACACAAGCCTGATAAATGTGTTGTGTATCAAAGGCCCATTGTCAAAGCTGATATGGTAGACGGTAGAGACCATGACTGGGATGAAGTCATAGCAAATGCAGAACCTGCCCAGTGTATCCCTGTGCAGGCAACTGACCCTCTTTACATTCTTTATACTTCAGGTACGACTGGTACACCAAAAGGAATCGTAAGAGACAACGGAGGACATGCTGTTGCACTACGCTGGAGTTTTGAGAATATATACAATGTTAAACCGGGGGAGGTCTACTGGTCTGCTTCAGATGTCGGATGGGTCGTGGGACACTCATACATTATCTATGGTCCTCTGCTTACAGGCTGCACCACAATAATATTTGAAGGAAAACCTGTGGGCACACCTGATCCGGGAGCTTTCTGGAGGGTCATTTCCGAGCATGGAGCAAAGGTCCTCTTTACCGCGCCTACAGCATTTAGAGCCATAAAAAGAGATGACCCTGACGGAGAATATCTTAAAAAATATGACCTGTCAGGCTTCAAGTATCTTTTTCTTGCAGGAGAAAGACTGGACCCGGACACCTATCACTGGGCAAGCAAACTGCTGAACCGTCCTGTGATAGACCACTGGTGGCAGACCGAGACAGGCTGGCCCATAACGGCAAATTGTATGGGGATTGAAGAGTTTTCCATTAAACCGGGATCATCCACAAAGCCCGTACCTGGTTTTGATGTGCAGATCCTCAACAATGACGGCAACCCTGTAGAAGCAGGAACAGAAGGGCTGGTAGCAGTGAAACTTCCGCTGCCTCCGGGTACATTGCCTACGCTATGGCAGGCAGAGCAGAGATTTCTTGAGTCCTATATAAATCCTTTTCCCGGATATTATTTTACCAGCGACGGTGGATATATTGATGAAGACGGATATGTCTATGTCATGGGCCGCGTTGATGATGTCATTAATGTAGCGGGCCACAGGCTTTCTACCGGAGAAATGGAAGAGATCATCGCGACACACAAGGACGTAGCTGAATGTGCTGTATTCGGTGTGGAAGACGGGCTGAAGGGGCAGGTCCCTGTCGGTCTTGTTGTGTTAAAGACCGGAATAGATAAGGGAGAGGAGGAACTCCAGCAGGATCTTGTTAAGATGATCAGAGGAGAGATCGGGGCAATTGCCTGTTTTAAACAGGCTGTTATTGTAAAGAGGCTGCCCAAGACGCGTTCAGGAAAAATACTGAGGGGCACCATGCGAAAGATTGCAGACAGCAAGAAATATTCAGTACCCTCCACCATTGACGATCCTGCTATCCTGGATGAGGTTAAAGAAGCGCTGAAAAAAATGGGATATGCAAAGGAGAACGTATAAACATATATTCTCAAAAGTGTTTCAATAGTTGATACGCCTTTAAGAGATGTTTTTTTGAGAAATTTTGGAGGGATGCAAGAGGTTGACCGTGGATATACCTGAAATAGAAATGCCCTATCTGGACAAGGAGCCTCTGATTCATCCCACAGCATACATTGCTAAAGGTGCTGTGGTTATGGGAGATGTGGAGATAGGAGAGCAGTCCAGTGTCTGGTTTAACTGTGTTTTGCGGGGTGATGTTAATTTTATCCGCATTGGCAGCCGAAGCAGCATTCAGGATCTCAGCATGTGCCATGTGATGCGTGATCAATATCCGCTCATCATCGGCGACGATGTCACGGTTGCACACCTCTGTTGCCTTCATGGGTGCACCATAGGAGACCGCGTATTGATCGGTATGAACGCGGTGATTCTGAATGGCGCTGTTATTGGTAACGACTGTATTATTGCTGCAGGGGCAGTGGTGAGCGAAGGCATGAAGGTTCCTCCCCGTTCCTTTGTTGCAGGAATACCTGCTATGGTAAAGAAAGATGTTGGGGACCGGGAGATAGCGCTCATAAAAAAATACGGGAATAACTACCGTATGTATGGACAGGAATACAGGCGTCGAAATCCTCAACCCATTGACACGCCTGTGGGAATAAATGATTCACGTCGGACGTAACAAGGTTCATATGATTGATAAGGAGCACAAAATTCTGATCTTCGGAAATTTTGAAAGAAAGTTAATAAATGAAAATACACGAGTATCAGGCGAAGCAATTATTTCGCAATCACCACATTCCTGTACCCGAAGGTGATGTTGCACAAAACCCTGAGGAAGCCTGCGCTTTGGCTGAAAGGCTTGGAGGGTTCCCTGTTGTTGTTAAGGCACAAATTCACGCAGGCGGGCGCGGAAAGGGCGGAGGTGTAAAAATTGCCCGTGACCTTGATGAGGTGCAAAGTATGACTGAGGCCATACTCGGCAGTCCTCTGGTGACGCCCCAGACAGGGCCGCAGGGTAAGAAGGTCCGGAAGGTCCTTGTGGAGCAGGGGCTTGATATTGACCAGGAGCTGTATTTTTCAATCATTCCTGACCGGTCCACTGCTCAGATCATGATCATCGCAAGCCGGGCAGGGGGGATGGATATCGAGGAAGTTGCTGCCACTGATCCGGATAAAATCATCAGGGTGCTTATCAATCCGCTCACCGGAATTGATTCCTCACACTGCAAAAATGTGGTAACTGGTCTCAACATTCCAGATTCCCTTACAGCAGAGTTCTCGACATTGGTTGAAAACCTGTATGGACTTTTTGTCGAGTCCGACTGCTCTCTCCTTGAGATCAATCCATTGGTGATTACGAAACAGGAGAGTTTGATTGCACTGGATGCAAAAATCGATATTGATGACAACGCCCTGTTCCGGCAAAAGGACATTCTGAAATTCAGGGACACCGATGAAGAGGACCCCCTGGAAGTGGAGGCCTCAAAATTCAATCTTAACTATATCAACCTCGATGGAAATGTTGGAAACATGGTTAACGGCGCCGGACTGGCCATGGCCACCATGGATCTTATCAAAAATGCCGGCGCAGAGCCTGCAAATTTTCTTGACGTAGGCGGTGGAGCAGACGAGGAGATGGTTGAAAACGGTTTCCGTATTATTCTGGAAGATGAAAATGTCAAAGGTATACTGATAAACATCTTCGGCGGAATTCTCAGGTGTGATGTGCTGGCAGAAGGTGTTGTCACTGCAGCAAGAAAGACAGGAATTAAAGTCCCGGTTGTGATCAGAATGCAGGGGACCAATGTGGAAAAGGGCAGGGAAATACTTGCGGCATCAGGCCTGAATCTTATTACAGCGGCAGACCTTAACGATGCGGCGGGAAAAATCGCCGCGATTGTCGGGAAATAAGGAAAGATATAGATAAGGCAGAAAAGAACTACATGGCAATATTTGTAGATAAGGAAACAAAACTGCTGGTACAGGGGATTACCGGAAGAGAAGGCCAGTTTCACACCCGGCAGTGCATTGAATACGGTACACATGTCGTGGCAGGAGTGACCCCAGGCAAGGGCGGGCAGAACATGGACAAGGTACCGGTGTTTAACTCCGTTCAGGAAGCTGCTGAAGAAACAGGTGCTGACTGCAGCATGATTTTCGTGCCCCCTGCATTTGCTGCCAGTGCAATTATGGAAGCAATAGATAGTGATATGGATGTTATCATTGCCATCACCGAAGGCATACCTGTTTTAGATATGATGAAGATCAAAAATTATCTTCAAGGGAAGAAGTCCAGGCTTATCGGGCCGAACTGCCCGGGGATTATAACACCAGGACAGTGCAAGATAGGTATTATGCCCGGTGTTATCCACAAGCCAGGCGGACCCATCGGTGTGGTGTCACGCTCCGGCACTCTCACATATGAAGTGGTCCATCAGCTGACAATGAAGGGGATCGGCCAGACAACCTGCCTTGGCATCGGCGGTGATCCGGTGACGGGAACGAATTTTATAGACTGCCTCAAAGCCTTTGAAGAAGATGAAGAGACGAGAGGCGTCGTCCTGGTAGGCGAGATCGGCGGCACTGCTGAGGAAGAGGCTGCAGCCTATATTAAGGAAAAGGTCAGTAAACCCGTTGTCGGCTTTATCGCGGGGTTAAGCGCTCCTCCGGGCAGGAGGATGGGTCATGCCGGGGCCATTGTAAGCGGCAGCAGCGGCACGGCACAGTCGAAAATTGAAGTTATGAAGGAAGCGGGAATTCATGTTTGCGATCACCTGGGTAGGTTCGGTGATTACTGCGCCGAAGTTTTTAACTTTTAAAAAAATTACATGAGTGTACAAAAAAAATATCGTGTTCTTATTGGCAAGCCGGGGCTTGACGGCCATGACCGGGGAGCTAAATTCATTGCCCGCGCCCTTCGCGATGCAGGGTTTGAAGTAGTCTACACAGGCATACGAAGAACACCCGAAGAAATAGCCGCTGCTGCTGTCCAGGAAGATGTTTCAGCAGTGGGCCTGTCATCACTTTCCGGTGCGCATCTGAGCCTTTTCCCGGCAGTGGTTGAGGCCCTTGAAAAGGCCGGGGCCGGAGATATTCCGGTCATTGGAGGGGGTGTTATCCCTGATGAAGATATCAAAGTGCTCAAAGATGCAGGGATCAGTGACGTATTCACCCCCGGAACGCCTGTGGGGCATATCATTGCTGTATTCCGCAGTGCCTGTGAACTACAGGAAGGCCGCAGATCCTGATAAATAGAAATATCGGAGATATTTCAGATATGATGAGTGAACATATACTGAAAGGATTGAGAGACCGTGATCCAAGGGGAATTGCCCGGGCCATTTCCCTTGTGGAAGAAAACGATCCCCTGGCCGATGAAATACTCGCATCCCTTGATGATTCGCTTGTGGATCAGGCAATGGTTTTAGGGATAACCGGTCCTCCTGGTGCTGGGAAATCCACATTAACTGACCGGATCATATCAAATTACCGGTCGCAGGATAAAAGAGTAGGGGTCATTGCAATCGACCCTTCCTCGCCCATTTCAGGCGGTGCCATCCTCGGTGACCGTATCCGGATGATGGGGCATGCCCTTGACCAGGATGTGGTTGTACGTTCCATGGCTACCAGGGGGAGACTGGGAGGGCTATGTGCTGCAGCAGGCGCTGCCGTGAGGATACTTGCCGGTAGCGGATGCTCTGTAGTTATCATTGAAACCGTTGGAGTAGGGCAGTCGGAAATGGATATTATCAGACTGGCAGACATCACAGCCCTGGTACTGGCTCCTGGCATGGGTGATGATATTCAGGCAATGAAGGCAGGGCTGCTTGAAGTGGCTGACCTGCTGGTCGTTAATAAAGCTGACTGCGCAGGGGCAGACACCCTTGCAATGGATATGGAATCCATGGCTCGCGAGGGTAGCGGAAAGGATAATAACAGGGCAAAGGTCTGCATGACCGTTGCTTCAGAAGACAAAGGGATAGACGATCTGCTTACAGCTATCGAAACGGTTGATGCTTCACATCGGCAAAGCGGCGAACGCAGAATGCGCCGTGACAAGGCTTATGACCTTGAAGTACTGGACTGGGCCCTTGAGATGACAAAACCGTTGATTATCGAGAAGATCGAAAAATCGGATCATGACCGGAAAGGGGATCCCCGCCTGCGGGCTGCAAAACTGCTGGAGCAGGAATGATTTGGAATTTCGGAATGAAAAACTCAGGAAATCAGCCTGCAAGGCGTCAAAGGTTATAAACGGTTTTATTGTTGAATAAACATAAATCAAAAAATCTCCCCTTACCCCTCTTTATCAAAGAGAGGTTAGGAGGGATTTTTAAATAAATATGTCCATATGATTATAAGAATAGTATTAATTTGACGTACATTGAATATGAGCCATGAAAAAAAATCCGGAATATAAAGATTGGGAAGAAAAAGAACTGGCCTCCAGCCTCAACCGTTTTCCGGAGAGGAAGGAGCGGTTCACAAATCATGGCGGCGAGGAAGTTGAGCGCCTTGCTGTGCCGGAACACCTTGATGATGAATATCTGGAAAAAATCGGCTTTCCCGGGCGCTATCCCTATACCCGGGGAGTGCAGCCCACCATGTACCGCGGACGGTTGTGGACCATGCGCCAGTACGCAGGGTTTTCAACTGCATCGGAATCGAACCTCCGTTACCGGTATTTGCTTGATCAGGGAACTACCGGTCTTTCCATTGCTTTTGATCTGCCGACCCAGATTGGCTATGATTCTGATCACCAGATGGCTACAGGGGAAGTGGGGAAGGTCGGGGTGGCAATTGATTCCCTGGCTGACATGGAAATCCTTTTTGACCAGATTCCATTGGATAAGGTATCAACCTCCATGACCATTAACGCCCCGGCTGCTGTACTTCTTGCCATGTATGTGGCAGTGGCTGAAAAGCAGGGTGTGGAGAGCAGCAAACTCAAGGGAACGATACAGAACGATATCCTCAAGGAATACGTGGCTCGCGGCACGTATATCTTCCCCCCAAAACCGAGCCTGAGACTGATCACCGATATCTTCAAGTGGTGCACGGAGCATACCCCGGCATTTAATACCATATCCATCTCCGGCTACCACATTCGTGAAGCAGGGGCAACGGCAGTGCAGGAAGTGGCATTCACGCTTGCAAACGGCATAACCTATGTGCAGGCCGCCCTTGATGCAGGGCTTGAGCTCGATAATTTTGCACGCAGACTTTCATTCTTTTTTAATGCGTCCTCTGATCTTCTGGAAGAGGTTGCCAAGTTCAGGGCTGCGAGAAGACTGTGGGCCAGGATTATGAAAAAGCGATTCAACGCCAGGAAACCTGCCAGTCTGATGCTGCGATTCCATACACAGACTGCAGGCTACACGCTAACTGCACAGCAGATAGATAACAATATCGTACGGGTCGCGCTTCAGGCCCTGTCCGCAGTCCTTGGCGGCACCCAGTCCCTGCACACCAATTCCCGGGATGAGGCACTTTCTCTGCCTACTGAGGACTCTGTACGAACAGCCCTTCGCACGCAGCAGGTGATAGCCCATGAATCAGGGGTGGCCAATTCCATTGATCCCCTGGCCGGATCGTATTTTATAGAGGAGCTTACAGATCGCATCGAGGCACAGGCATCTGAACTGATCGAAAAAATTGACAAAGCAGGCGGTGTGGTGGACGCAATCGAAGATGGGATTATCCAGCGCCAGATCGAAAACAGTGCCTATGAATACCAGCAGGAGATCGAAAAGGGTGATCGCATAATCGTCGGAGTCAATGAGTTTAAGGTCGATGAGCAGACAAAGCCCTCTCTGCTGAGAGTTAATCCTGAAGTGGAAAGCTCCCAGGTCAAGGGCCTCAAAGAACTGCGCGAAAAGCGTGACAATAAAAAAGTTGATGAAGCCCTTGCAAACCTGGCCAAGTGCGCAGGTCATACTTCGAACCTTATGCCCGAGATACTTGCAGCGGTCAAGACCTATGCCACACTGGGGGAGATTTGCGAGGTTCTGCGGGAGGTGTTCGGTGAGTATAGAGGGTAACTTGATATTATGATAAAGAAAATTGATCATCTGGGGATAGCTGTCAGGTCCATTAATGAGGCCCGTAAATTTTATGAAGATGTGCTGGGGCTCGTCTGTGAAAAAGAGGAGGTGGTGGCCTCGCAAAAGGTGAAGACCGCTTTTTTTACTGTGGGCGATATCCACATCGAATTGCTGGAACCCATTTCTGATGACAGCCCCATTGCCGTATTTCTGGAAAAAAGGGGAGAGGGCTTTCATCATATTGCTTACCGAACTGATGATATTGACGGCCAGCTGGCAACTGCCCGGGAGAAGGGATGCAGGTTGATCCAGGAGACGCCCATAGAGGGCGCCGGGGGTAAAAAAGTGGCCTTTCTGCATCCAAAGAGCACACTCGGTGTGCTCACCGAGTTTTGTAAATAGGGTAACTTTCTGAGGAGGTGTGATCGTGCAGCAGCAAGGGCCGGATAATTTGAGAAAACTGGAAAAGATGAAGGAGGAGGCATTTCTCTGCGGGGGTAAGAAAAGAATAGACACCCAGCACAAAAAGGGGAAGCTCACGGCACGCGAGCGCATTCTTCTGCTTCTTGATGATGATTCCTTTGAGGAGTTCGATCTGCTCATGACCGGCAGGGCCGGGATCGGTGAGTATCCCGGGGACGGAGTGATAACCGGCCATGGCACTATTGCCGGACGCGAGGTCTTCGTATTCAGTCAGGATTTCACAATCATGGGTGGAGCGCTCGGGGAGGCCCATGCTCAGAAGATCTGTAAGGTTATGGACCATGCCGTGCGGGTCGGCGCGCCCATTATAGGGCTGAATGACTCCGGTGGTGCCCGTATACAGGAGGGTGTTGAGTCCCTGGCTGCCTACGGCGAGATCTTCCATCGCAATGTCCAGGCCAGCGGGGTGGTGCCGCAGATATCCTGCGTCATGGGACCCTGCGCAGGCGGTGCTGTCTATAGTCCGGCCATAACGGATTTTACCTTCATGGTGGAAAACACGTCATATATGTTCGTCACCGGACCCAATGTGGTCAAGACAGTTACCCACCAGGACATCACGGCTGAGGACCTTGGCGGTGCAATGGTGCACAGCAAGAAAAGCGGTGTGACCCATTTCACTTTTTCAAATGACATTGTTTGTCTCAGGGAGGTCAGGCGTCTTATCAAATATCTGCCCTCCAATAACCGACAGCCGGCACCGATTCTTGATCTGAGAGATCCCATTGATCGCTCTGACCCTGCCCTGGATTATCTGGTGCCGGCCAACCCGAATCAGACATATGATATGAAAATTCTTATAACCAGTATTCTTGACGGAGCGGAATTCCTGGAGATACATGCTAATTTTGCAAAAAATATAATTGTGGGCCTGGGCCGCCTCGGCGGTCAGACCATCGGACTCATCGCCAACCAGCCTGCGGTACTTGCAGGGGTGCTCGATGTACAGTCCTCTGAAAAGGCCGCCCGATTTGTCCGTTTCTGCGATGCCTTTAACATACCCCTCATCTGCCTTGTGGATGTGCCGGGTTTTATGCCGGGGCCTGACCAGGAGCACGGCGGTATCATCCGTCATGGAGCGAAGCTGCTCTACGCCTTTTCAGAAGCGACGGTGCCGAGGATAACGGTCATCATCCGGAAGGCCTACGGCGGTGCCTACGATGTGATGAATTCCAAGCACATTGGCTGCGATATTAATTTTGCCTGGCCCACAGCGGAAATTGCTGTGCTTGGCCCCAAGGGAGCAGCCCAGATCATTTATCGCAACGAGATAAATGAAGCTGATAATCCTGAGGAATTGCTCACTCAGAAAACAGAGGAATACAGAGAGCTGTACGCCAATCCGTTTATGGCCGCCAAGAGAGGGTTCATTGATGACGTCATCAAACCGCGTGAAACAAGGCACCGGTTGATCCGCAGCCTCCAGTTCCTTGAAAACAAAAAGTCTCCCCGTCCGAAGAGGAGACACGGGAATATACCACTATAAGTTAAAAGTTAATGTCTTTATTATATTTAAAAAGTTCCATAACTCTTAACTCATAATTTTAAGGAGTTGCCATGTTTGAAAAAATTCTCATAGCCAACCGTGGCGAAATTGCAATCCGGATAATACAGACCTGCAAGAAGTTGGGTATCAAGACCGTTGCAGTCTACTCTGATATTGATGAACGATCCCGCCATGTGCGTGAAGCTGACGAGGCTGTTCATATTGGTCCTTCGCCCTCCGTTTCATCATACCTTGATTACGAAAGGATAGTTGACACCGCTGTACAGCACGGGTGTCAGGCCATACATCCGGGCTATGGATTCCTTTCTGAAAATTCAGAATTCGCCGCCGCAGTTGCCAGGAAGGGGATAACGTTCATCGGTCCTGACCCTGAGGTGATTGCCGCGCTTGGCGACAAGATATCGGCCAAGGACATAGCCATGAAGGCAGGCGTACCGGTAGTACCCGGCCATAACAAACCTGTGACGGACATCAAGGTGATAAAAGAGCTCTGTGCCGATATAGGCTACCCTGTCCTTTTAAAACCGGCAGCAGGCGGGGGCGGGCGAGGCATGCGCATTGTCAATCAGCCCGAGGAGCTGGAGGCATCGTTGAAGTCGGCCCAGGATGAGACCCGCAAGGCCTTTGCCGACGACAGGATATTCATTGAGCGGTTTATTACCAATCCCCGCCACATTGAGATACAGTTAATGGCCGACAGGCATGGCAATGTTATCTACCTTGGTGAGCGCGAATGTTCCATTCAGCGACGCTACCAGAAGGTAATAGAGGAAGCTCCGTCCATGGCTGTTGACGAGGACCTCAGGAAGCGCATGGGCGAGATGGCCTGTGCCCTTGCAAAAGAGGCGGGATACTCGAACGCGGGCACGGTGGAGTTCATACTGGATGAGACCGGCGAGTTCTTCTTCATGGAGATGAACACGCGCCTGCAGGTAGAACATCCTGTTACCGAGATGGTCACCGGCCTTGATCTGGTAGAGATACAGCTCAGAGTTGGCGCAGGCGAAACACTGCCCCTTGCCCAGCAGGACGTAGCGATCAAGGGCTGGTCTATTGAGGCCAGGATCAACGCTGAGGATCCCTCACGCAACTTCCTTCCCTCGACAGGACTGCTCACCAGGTACTCTGGACTCAGGGGCACGAACATCAGGCTTGACAGCGGAGTGGAGGCGGGCAGTTTCGTAAGCGTGTACTACGACTCGATGCTCTTTAAGGTAATCAGCTGGGGCGAGACGCGTGAAGAAGCCCGACACAACCTGATTCATGCCCTTAACCGATTTGAAGTGGAGGGTATTATCACGAATATGAATTTTGCCAACTCCATACTGAACCACCCCAAATTCATCAAGGGTGAGATGACGACCAAGTTCATTGACGAGCATTACGAGGACGGCCAAACCATGATTGAGCCCTCGAAAGAACAGCTTGAAGCCATGGTCATTGCTTCGACCATTGTTTTTCATAACCGCCAGAAACAGGTCCGTGAATCTTTTAAAGACGTGATCGCAAAGGTCGGCACATCGCATAAGCCGAAGAACGTGCAATGCTATGTTGTCAAAGGGAATGCGGATATCTTTGACGTTGAACTTTTCGGAATCCCTACGGAATCTGATTGGAGCATCAAGGTAAACGGCACAGAGTATTCGGTCATTACACCCCAGTTCGAGTACTACATGCGCAGAATCAAGCTTTTTATAAACGGTCAGAAACAGTATTTTAAACAACAGTACAGGGGGCATTTCATCTGGACCGCCTTCTGCGGATATTCCCGTGTTTTCGAGATCTATACGCCACGGGAATGGAATCTGTCACAGTATATGCCTGAGGAGAAAACAAGTGTCCATGAAAACGAGCTTATTTCACCGCTCCCCGGCATGGTAGTCAATATCCTGGTGAATAAGGGTGACCGTGTCTATCGCGGGCAGGACCTCGTTGTCATCGAATCCATGAAAATGGAAAGCGGTGTTTCTTCTCCCTGCGATGGGGTTGTGGAAGATATACCTGCAACAATCGGTAATGCTGTAGAAACTGATGAGGTGCTCATCACATTTAAAACCTGATCGATTTCAGTTACCGAGGACTCTGTTCAGGCAATGACTGCAAAGTGAGTCTAGACTTTCATTGAGGTGTGGCCGAAGACAGTCCTGTCCGGCCTGATCAAAAGAATCAGCAGAGATGTAAAGATTTTGAATGTTGAAGACACAAAATCTCTGAAAAGCACACTTTCAGCTCTTTAAATTTCAATATTATGATTCATGTAGTATTATTCCGTCCTGAAATCCCTCCCAATACCGGAAACATTGCCCGTCAGTGTGTTGGAATGAATGCTTGCCTGCATATTGTGGGCCCCATTGATTTTGACCTCAGTGAAGGAGCTGTAAAACGGGCAGGTCTGGACTACTGGGAAGATCTCCACCTTACCGTTCATGAGAATGCTGACGGATTTCTGCAATGGCTTGGAGAACGCCAACCATGGATTGTTACAAAACATGGAGGGCATCGGTATGACAGCCCGGAATTCCGGAATGAGGATGTCCTCATATTCGGAAGTGAAACCACGGGGCTGCCACCTAACTGGCTTGAAAGATGGGCTGATCGTTCTGTCTATGTTCCCATCCTTGGAAATGTGAGAAGCTACAATCTTGCGAATACAGTCAGTGTTGTCCTCGCACAGGCCTCTCTCCAGGCAGGTATGTATGACAAAGAAAAAGAAAGGGGATAATGCTCACCTTGACTGCAATACTTTTACTTTTTCTTGCTATGGCATTAATGCAGGATGTGTAAATACATAATCATTGTCCTTCACAGGAGTGTGACAGCCAAAGCATTCCTGCACAAAGGAATCATCTTTGCCATAGGGCTTCTGGTTCATCCCTGTCCAGCGGGCGAATCCCCATCCCCCGGTTTTAGTATATTTATGAGAATCTTTCATCATAAACTCGGCATGTACAAATGTACCGGGCACTGTTGCTTTTTCCCAGTTCGGGTGGACCGTGTCTTTCCAGACCAGTTTGGCCAGGACCGTACCTTCGGGCCAGGGATTGGTTTTTCCAGCCCGTGATGCGTCAATAGCGGTGTTGTTGCCAAGAATTACTCTCAGGGTCCTGTTGTCTTCCCGATGAGACATGCTGATAACTCTCCAGTCCTTGTAATTCTGAGGGATTGTGATTCCGTTTGGTGCCGGCGGAACAGAATTGGCAGAATATGCCTGGCACGTTAATCCTATGATGAAAAAAACTATGATAATTAGATGTTTCATGGCGTATACTCCTTTTAATGGAATGATTCTGAAATAGTTGTACCGGTAATATACCATTCACACACAAAAATTAACATAATCTGTTTCAGAGAAAAATATGCTGTTCTTCAAATTTCTCTCATTCTGCACATGATGTTGTAAGGAATTCGTACAATAATTCTGTACTATGTCGAAAAGTCAGGCAGCAAACAGGTCTTAAGATTAAAAGAATAGAAACTTGTCCTGATCCCCCCAAATGAAATATCTATAAGTAAAATAAGAGAATTATTTGAAAGAAGATATTATCTCTCACCTATCCCTCTTAATTAGCTATTAATAATTCTTAATTCGTTATAAAGCACTCTTGACAGTGTAATAATAAGATGATATGTGATACATACACCCGGGGGGGTCTGCAACTACATATTCATGTGTAATAAAGCTTGACAGTAGTTTCCTGAGCACAAACAGAGAGAGCTGTATTGACCAGCGCAGAAGTTGTGCACCGGTTTGAGAAATACAAATATCAAGGGATCATAGTGATTCCAGAAAGAATGAGTTTTGCGTTGTCTGTCATATTCCAATGAATATTTAATTTTTTGAAACCTAAGGGGGGTCTCAATGAAA
>Ga0209536_100007685_pt1 | contig 16326 bp, 12 predicted proteins | sample DeeMarSeWOR28_12_FD_187461 | JGI IMG/M metagenome (GOLD analysis project Ga0209536, IMG submission 187461) | Marine sediment microbial communities from White Oak River estuary, North Carolina - WOR-2-8_12 (SPAdes) (version 2) | ecosystem: Environmental > Aquatic > Marine > Intertidal zone >...
GCTGCACTGAAACAATAGGCCCCGAAGAGAATCCACATAATCATGCCCGTCAACCTCAGGGTTCGCATGGAGGCCTCTTTTATCAGGCCCCAACTGAGTTGCCGGTAAACCAGCGCCGAGATAATCGCCCCCAAAACACCCATGGCGGCTGCCTCCGTCGGCGTTGTAATGCCGCCGATAATCGAACCGAGGACCATGAATACGATAATGATGGGTAGAATCACCGCTTTCATGGCGGCCAGTTTTCTCGGCCAATTGCCGCGTTCCTCTTTTGGAAGTGCCGGTCCCAGGTGCGGTTGAAAAAAACAACGAATGGCGATGTAGCTGGATACCAGCACCAGCAAGAGCAGTCCTGGAAAAACGCCGCCGGCAAACAGCGCTCCCACGGATTCGCCGGATATGAGTGCATAAAGAATCATAATGACACTGGGGGGAATCAGAATGCCCCAGCCCCCGCCGGAGTTTATGCAGCCAAGCGCCAACTCCTTGTCGTAATTGCGCTCGAGCATCGACGGCAGCGCGATCGTCCCCATACTGACCACAGCGGCACCGCTGATGCCGCACATCGCCGAAAATATGGCACAAATGACAACCGTGCCGATTGCCAGCCCGCCCGCGACGGGTCCGAACCACAGATACATCATTTCATACAGATCCCTGGCAACACCGGATCTTTCCAATATCATGGCCATAAAGATAAACAACGGTACGGCGACCAGGGTGAATTTGTTCATGGCCCCCCAGGCTTGGGCGGCCACCATGTAAAAGGACTCCGGTCCCCAGGTGAAATAAAGGAAGATAATCGAAACACCCCCCAGTACAAAGGAGAGCGGCAATCCGAGAAGCAGAAAAACGATTAGGGAAAAGAAAAAGAGGAACGTCAATAATTCGATACTCATAATGTCTCCCTTTCACCAGTATCTCCGGCTGCGAACTGGGTGCCGTGCACAAGCGTGAGGATATCGCGGATAAGTTTGGCAACACCTTGCAAGAGCAACAGAAAGGCGCCTATGGGTATCATCATCTTCACCGGATAGATAGGCGGGCCCCAAGCCGAGTTGGAATGTTCCCAAATTGAGAGGGATTCCCATGCCAGGGAACCGCCGTACAGAACCATCATCCCGCAGAACAGGAAAAAAAGCAGGAAGGTAATGATGTCGATAATGTTTTTGACCTTTAAGCTAAACCGGCTGTAAAGGATGTCCACGTTCACATGCCCGCCCCAGCGCATAATATGCCCGCCGGAGAGGATCACATACACGCCAAATGTGAGTTGGGTGAGTTCCGTACCCCACACAGTGGGGGCATTGAAGAAATATCGGCGAATTACCTCGCTCAAAACCAGGAGGAACATGAGCAGAACCCCGAACGATATCACCCTGCCCACCCAATCGTTTATCGCGTCTATGAATCCAAGAACGGCTGTCAGCTTGCTCATTCCTTATCTCCATAATGGGGACACCCCGGCCTGTCCCGGGTAAACGGTAAACGCATCGGAGCAGGCCGGTTGTCCGAAGTGAGCCTGCGTTGGCAGGCCTGAAGCAATATGGTTGCTGCTATTGGCGCAGTCTTGCTATTTGATTCTACCCATCTGTCTGTTGAAGTCTTTAAGCATTTCCACCGCCTTTGCACACTGCGGACCTTTTTTGGCAACATCGTCCCAAATCTTGAGGGCCGCTTCCGCCATCTTGGCATATTCCTGCGGGGGCAGGGTAATGAGTTCTACGCCTTGCTCTTTCTGGACTTTGCTCAGGGTCTTGTTCTCCAAATAGATGTACTGATTGGTCCGCAGCCAGAAATGTTCTTCTAAAGTTTTGACAAGAATCTCCTGTATATCTTCGGGCAGCTTGGCAAGCGCTTTTTGGTTCACCAGCCAGATGTCGGTGCCGGCTACGTTGAGGGCCGGTCGCAGATGGTATTTGTTGACGTCATAGAATTTCATGCTGGCGCTGCCCTGAACGGCACCCCAATGCGCGCCATCCATCACGCCCGAGGCCAGGGCCGGATAAATTTCACTGCCGGGCAGGTAGGAGGCCGCCGCTCCGATAGACGTTAAAAAAGTCTGCAGAATGCCGGAAGAGCGCAGCTTCAGGCCCTTGAAGTCATCAAATTTGCGCACCGGTTTTTTGAGAGAAAGCTCCGTCGGATATACCTTGTCGGTAAAATAGAGCAGACCGTGCTTGGCGCACTCATCCTTCAACATTTTCTCGAAACCGAGCCATTGATAAAAATAGGCTGCTTCCCACACTTCCCCGAAGTTCAGCGGCAGCCCCGAGGCCACATTCATCAGGGGAACATGGGCCAGGGGATAGGCCGCCGAGGTGACGGCGATCGGCACCATGCCCCGCTTGACCGCGTTGAACTCCTCCTTGGCCGGCACTAAAGCGCCCGCCGGGTGGGGTTCTATGATAAGCCTGCCGTTCGTGCGTTGTTTAATGCGTTCGGCGACTACCAGCAGGCTGCCTTTGTACGATGAACTGGCCATAGGCCAGTGCGCCACGCATTTCCATTTGATCACATCGTCCGCCGCATACGAGTCGGTTGTCATAATCGAACCAAAGCTCACCGCCAAAACCACAATGGCCGGTAGAAAAAACAAAATTCCTTTTTGTCTCATCTCGATTCCTCCTTTGTTTGGGTTAACATACGCAAAAAAACATCTTCATTAATGGAGTATTGGAGTAATGGAGTGTTGGAAAGTCAGAATGGCTGAATGTCTGCATCACCCCAGTACTCCAATACTCCAGTACTCCTCCAGGTTCGATCCAGAATGTTAATCTCCCTTATTGATAACTGCCAAAATACCTTTTAAAGCGTTCGCTCTAATCCGCCGGCCCCAACTTTTTCCCGTTTTCATCATAGCGATACCAGCCGATGCCGGTTTTGCGGCCCAGTTGGCCGAGCTTTACCTTGCGTTGCAGCAGCATGGGCGGATGAAATTTTTCGTCGCGGGTTTCATTATAAACGGCCGTCATGGCATTATACCCGATATCCAGTCCCGCCATATCCGCGGTTTCAAAAGGGCCCATCGGTCTGCCAAAACCCAGCCGCATGCCCTTGTCGATGTCTTCGACCGTGGTCACCCCGGCTTCAACCAACCGGATGGCCTCGATGGTGGCGGGAAAGTTGAGACGGTTAAGAACAATTCCGGCCACATCGATGTTTACCCGGATGGTTTCTTTGCCGATAGATTGGCACAGTTTATCGGCAGTATCAACTGTTTCCTGTGAAGTGCCGAAGCCTTTCACGATTTCCACTGCTCTCATCATGGGGACCGGGCTGAAAAAATGAGTGCCGGCAACTTGCGGCACCCTTTGGGTGGCCACTGCGATTTCAGTGACCGGAATGGCAGAGGTGTTGGTGGCTAAAATGGTGTGCGCCGGGCAGATTTCGTCGAGCTCTGAGAACAGGGCGCGCTTGGCCTCAAGATTTTCAATGATGGCCTCGAACACGAAATCCGCATCCGCCGCATCCGCCAGCTCGGTGGTGACCTTCAGCCGTCCCATGATGTCGGCCACGGAACCTTCCACTTTGCCTTTCTCCACGAATTTACCCACCGACCAGCTGATGGTCTTTAAGCTTTTTTCGAGTATGTCGTCGCTGATATCCCGCATGGTGACACGATAACCGGCCTGGGCACAAACTTGAGCGATGCCACCGCCCATCAGACCGGCCCCGGCCACAAAAATTTTTTTGATTTCCATTTATTAAAACCTCCGTATTTGTATATAATTTTTGGTGATAAGCAGTTGGGTGCGTGGCAAAGTCACTTCGTCAAGTGATAAATGAACTAAAATTCAAAATGTCTAAAATGACTAAAATTGAGGAATCCTATCGATTTTATTCATAATGGTGAGTTTGAATTGCTATCGCGAACCGAAGCGGCACCGGCCTTACTTACCTTCTCACCTTCTTTTTCCCACTTTGTCTCGCCTGAGCTCGTCGAAGGCCGCATTCCGACTTTCGAATTCAATCTATTCCCACTTCCGCATTCCGACTTCCCACTTCCATTACCCCCTTTTTTTCAGCAAAATAGTGGTCGATCCGGTTTGCACCACTTCATTGGCTTGATTTTTAACTTCTTTTGCGAAGGTTAAAATTCCCCGGTCACCGGCCGAACTCTCCCGCAGCTCTGTGACCGTCTGCTCGACATGCATCGTGTCACCGATGTATAGGGGCAGATGAAATTTCCAGTTAATTTCCAGCAGCGCCAGGATGCTGTCCTCGGTCAGTTGATAAGTCAGGCCGGCATGGGCCACGACCCCCAGCAGGCCGTGGGCAATGCGTTTGCCGTAACCGGTTTGCCCGGCATATTCGGCATCGGTGTGCAATTGGTTGTGGTCCCAGGATAGACCCGCAAAATTGACGATATCGGCCTCGGTCAGGGTACGTGACTTGGAGACAAATTTTTGCCCAACCCGAAAATCCTCAAAATACAGCGACCGAACGATTTCATCCATGAATTGTACCCTGAATGCGGCATTTGAATTTGCGGTTGCCCAACTAAATAGAAGCGGGATGCAAGTACAAACAAAGATCGCTGCCCCAGCACCTGCAGCTGCGCTTTTCATATAGAAAAATTTTTAATTAAAAAATTTGACGTCTACTGACTCTGCGCAATAACGGTAATTTCATCATTTCTGTGACTGTGCAGTTTAACGTCAGGCGCCAAATTTTTTACGGATCTCCTTTTTCAGAATTTTACCCGTACCGCTTTTGGGAAGCGCATCCGGCACGATTTTAATGATGCGGGGATATTTATAGGGTGCCACCCGTTGCTTGACGAATTCGCGAATATCTTCGGGCTCGATGCGGGCATCTTCCTGCAAAACCACCAATGCGGCAACTTCCTCTCCGAAATCTTGATGGGGGACTCCGAAAACAGCGACTTCCAGGATTTCCGGAATCTGGTACATGACCTCCTCGATTTCCCGCGGGTAAACGTTATACCCTCCCCGGATGACCAGGTCCTTTTTGCGGTCTACGATGTAGATATAGTTGTCTTCGTCCATCCGGGCAATATCGCCGGTATGAAGCCAGCCATCCCTGATCGTCTTGCTGGTTTCGTCCGGCCGGTTCATATAGCCTTTCATAACGCCGGGGCCTTTTATCAGGAGTTCACCGTTGTCACCCCGGGGAACCTCATTGCCTTCGTTGTCGATGATTTTGGCGCTGAACTCCGGTATCGGCAGACCGATAGAGCCGGGTTTGGTCACTGCCCCGTAGGGATTTTCCACACAAACCGGTGCTTCCGTCAAGCCATAGCCTTCAAAAATTTTCGTACTGAAAAGTTTTTCGAATCGATGCAGAAATTCGACCGGCAGCGAGGCGCCGCCGGACACACAAAATTTCAAGGAGGAATTTGGGGGTGGATTTTGCGATGCCACCTGAATCAGGCGATTGTACATGGTTGGAACACCGAATAAAATCGTTTGCTTTTCGGACTGTGCTATTTCAATGACTTTTTCCGGATCGAAGTGGGGCAGCAGTTCAATCGTACACCCCAGATAAATGGATACATTGATAACGCTGGTAATTCCATAAATGTGGTACAGTGGCAGGACACCGATGACCACAACCTCCGGGTCAAGTTTGCCGCGCATTTTCGCCAGAATTCTGGCTTCGCTGGCATGGTTGTCGTGGGTCAGCATAACCCCTTTGGGGACTCCGGTGGTGCCCGAAGTATAAAGGATGGTCAGCGAGTCATTGCCCTGCACCGGATACAGCTCGAAATCATCCTGGTTGCTGAAGACGCTGTTCAGGTCCAAAAAATTACTGTTTTCCGGCGCTCCGATGGCAATTTTAAAGGCCGGTTCAAACGCGTTTTGCATGGCCGGCTGGATCTCGGCCAGATAAGGTTCGGCCCCGATGAAGGCTTTGGGTGTTGCATCCGCCAGGATGTGCTCCAACTCGTGTTTTTTGAACAAAAAATTAACCGGTACGATAACGGCCCCCAGCTTGGCCAGGGCATAATAGATGGTGATAACCTGGATGCTGTTGGGCATCATCACCATGCAGTGGTCTCCGGCAGTCAATCCCAAATCCTGCAATCCGTTGGCCAAACGATTGCAGCGGGTGTTCAGATCCTGATAGGTGATGGATTGCCCTTCAAAACGGACGGCAGTTTTGGCGGGATAGCGGCGGGCGGTGTCTTCCAGATATTGCGCAAGGTTCATTGTTATAGGTTCCGGGTTCAGAGGTTCTGGGTTTATAGGTTCCCTTCTTCGCCCTTCGGGCTGCGCAGGGCAGGCAGGGTTCAAGGTTCAGGGTTCAAAGGTTACAAACGATGGATACGGCTGACCACATTGATATAGCTGCGGAACACTAAAAAGATTGAACGTCGAACATCGAACGCCCAACATCGAACGTTCAATATTGATGCCGCTGCGCTTAATCTATTTTAAAACAAACGAACCGTAGATTTTCGAAGGGCGGATTTGCTTTGCCCAATTTTTTTATAAAATGGCAGAATACAGTATTCGATGTTGGACGTTCAATGTTCGATGTTAGACGTTCATTAGTTTTTTTTCGATAAAGACGGCCGTTTCAATGGAAAGCGCCCGTGCTGAACCTTGAACCCTGAACCCTGAACCTCCCAACCTATTTTCTATTTTCCCATCTTCACATTGACGTGGATGGTCGGTTCCTTTTGAGCCATCAGTATTCCGCTGAAAATGGTGTCGACGATGTCATCGGCAAAACCCAGCAGGTCTTGGGGTTTGCCGAATAAACTTTTGCGGGTAACCAGATGTTCGATGGTTCCCCAGATCATGGCCCGCACCAGGTAAGGTTTGAGATTCGGCTTAAATTCACCGTTTTGAATGCCTTCTTCCAGTACCTGCGTGGTATTTCGGGCAGATCGCTGGACAATCTTATAGGCCTCGGTTTTCAAAAAATTGCGATTCCCTTTTAAAATGAGCATGACCACATTGGCGTAGTCTGGGTTTGAAGCGTAAAGTTTTAAGTGGCGATAAATTAAAAATCTTAACTTATTGGCCGCCCCCTGGATATATTCCAGGATTTCAAGATTTTTTTCCTGATACTGGTGAATCGTTTCGGCCGGAATAGAAAAGAGCAGCTCCTCTTTCGAGGAGAAGTACTCATAGATTGTTGCTTCGGAGACTTCGGCCTGCTTGGCGATGTCGGATATGGTGGCCTCGTGAAACCCCTTCTGCGCAAAGATATTTTGCGCCGCCTCTAGAATGACCGCGCCTTTGGTCGGATTTTTTTGAGCTTTAATGCCTCTAAAAGAGTTGTTCGTTTTGGCTGGCATTAGCTTGTGTTCCTTAAGAGTGGCAATTCAGATATTTCCATATATTGATATCTGAATACTAATGTCAAGCTGTTTTTTAAAATGAATACTTGAAATAATATATAATAATTTGATTATGGCTATAAATTCTGAAAAAATATCATTGACAGCTTATTTGAACTTGAGTAATTTCATCTGCTACGATAACCTGCCGAACCGGGTAAGTTTAAATCGATAATTCCGGTTTGGTTTTCAATCTCTCAAATACTACTATTTTTGTTGCGCAACTATCTTAAATGAACCCCAAAAAAATATGCGAAGCATAAAAATAATTAATCCGCGGCCCTTCGATCCGGTACAAATTGTCAGTTTCGGAAGCAACAAAACCGGCACTCCCTGAAAGTATCGATTACAGGGCGGATTAATTAGCGAATTAATTATAAGGAGATCAAATGAAACTGGAAAATAAAATCGCAGTCATAACCGGGGCCGGCCGGGGAATCGGAAAAAGTATCGCCCACGCTTTTGCCGACGAGGGCGCCGATCTTATCCTGGCGGCCCGCACGCGGCAGCAACTGGAGCGAGTTGCCGACGAAATAAAGGCCAAAAATCGAAGTGCCGAAGCCTTGGTCTGTGATGTATCATCACCGGCTGAAGTTGAGAATTTAGCGGCTGAGGTCAGGGAGAAATTCGGCCGGGTCGATATTCTTGTGAACAATGCCGGAATATCCAAACGGTCCAAACTGTTGGAGTACGATGATGACACCTGGCTTGAAGTAATTCGGGTCAATCTTTTCGGCGTGTACCTCTGCTCCAAGGCATTTTTACCCCTCCTGCAGCAAGCCGGCCAGGGCCGGATCATCAATGTGGCTTCAACGGCCGGCAAGACTCCGGTTCCCTTTAATTCCGCCTACAGCGCCGCCAAGCACGGGGTGTTGGGTTTTACAAAATCGCTGGCCAGTGAGGTCGCTATATCGGGATTTCCCGGGATTACGGTGAATGCGGTCTGTCCTTTCTTTGTGGAGACTGATATGTTCAGAGGGCCTGACGGGTACCTGTCCCAAATGTCAAAAATGGCAGGCCTGTCGGAAAAAGAAATCCATGATAAAGTTGTCGGGCGCAGTTTGCAGCAACGGGCCCTGGAACCCGATGAGGTTGCCGCCATGGCGCTTTATCTGGCATCGGATGAGGCCCGCGGCGTTACCGGCCAGGCCTTTAACATATGCGGCGGCCGGGTGTTTCACTAGGAATGAAGATTGAAAATTGAAGATTGAAGATTTGTGGCATTCTATCTATTTTATTTCAGCTCTTTCATCTTAGTCCATCGTTATGCTGAATAAATGGAATTACTCGCTTCGACCACTTGTCAACCGCCAAAACACCCGAAACCTGAAATCTTTGGTCGTCTTTTGAGCGGCGATAACCTTGAGCGTAGAATCCTGAACCGTGAACCTCGAACGCAGAACCCGGAACATCTGAACTCAGAACCCAAAGCGCTGAGCCTTGAAACTGCAACCCAGAACCTTGAACCTTGAACCTTTAAACCTCTGCGAAAGATGAACCTCGGAAACCTTTTAAACATTTCAGCGAGCAAATATCCTGCCAGGACGGCCATCATCTCCCAGGAGGGCCGCTGGTCATACAAGGCCTTCGATGAACGCACCAACCGATTAGCCGGCGCCTTGCTGAATGCCGGTCTCACAAAAGGTGATCGAATTGCGCTGCTATTCTATAACAGCAGTTACTTTGTCGAAGCTTATTTTGCTGCGGTTAAAATCGGTCTGGTCGTGACTCCCGTTAATTATAGATTCAGCGGATCCGAGATTGTCTACGTTCTCAACGACGCCCAGCCGCGCATGCTCTTGTACGGACCCGAATTTGAAACAACCCTGCAGGCCGTGCGGGATCAGCTGGTCTCGGTGCGTCATTTTGTCTCCCCCCAAAACAGCGCGTCATTGCTGGCGGATGATTATGAAGATCTTCTGGCCGGCGGCCAGGCAGACATCGCAAGTGCGGCCTCCCGGGTCAGTGAAAACGACCCCTGCCAGCTGATGTACACCTCCGGCACCACCGGCAAACCCAAAGGCGCAACGCTGACGCACCGCAATGTTTTTTGGAACCTGTTTAACACCATCTGGGCCCGAGAGGACAAGGCCGGCGAAAGAGCCATAATTGTCGGACCGCTTTATCACACCGCGGCTTTGAATAACCATCTGACCATTCAGGTCGCGTTGGGTGGCACCAGTATCATCATCCGCAAATTCGAGCCGCAAGCGCTGCTCCAGACCATTGAAAATGAAAAAGCCACGATTGTTTCCGGCGCCCCGGCCCTTTATAACATGCTTCTGCAATACCCCGACGCCCATAAATACGATACCCGCTCGATCACCAAATGCACCTCGGGCTCGGACAAGCTGCCGCTGGAAGTTAAAAAAAGACTTTTGGAATTCTTTCCCAATATTGAGGGTGTCTATGATGTTTACGGTTTGACCGAGGCCTCGCCCGGGATCACGACCCTCAATGCGGCCGATTCGCTGCGCAAAGATGGATCGGTCGGAAAAATTCTGCCCTTTGTCGATGCCCGCATCGTTGGCGAGGATCAAAACAGCCTGCCGCCGGGTGAGGTGGGAGAGCTGATTTGCCGGGGGCCGAATGTCATGCAGGGCTATCATCGCAATCCGCAGGCAACGGCGGAAGCCATCCAAAACGGTTGGCTTTTTACCGGGGATCTGGCAAGAATGGACGACGAGGGATTTCTTTATATAGTCGATCGCAAAAAAGAGATGATCGTCAGCGGCGGAGAAAACATTTACCCCAGGGAGATTGAGGAGGTGATTATCAAACATCCGGCTGTGGCGGATGTGGCCGTCATCGGTGTCCCCCACCCCAAATGGGGCGAAACCGTCAAAGCCTTTGTGGTTTCCCGGCCGGGCCGGGCAATCGACGAAAAGGAGGTGATCGATTTTTGCAGAAAGTATCTGGCTAGTTATAAAAAACCGACCGCGGTGGCTTTTGTACCGGAAATCCCCCGCAATCCCTCCGGCAAAGCATTAAAAAGGATTTTAAAGCAGGAAGGTCAACAGAAACCAACTAACAAAGGAGGAGAAAAATGAAAAAAATCACCACCATTGCATTTCTTTCATTATTGGTATTCGGGTTGGTGATGGCCGGCAGTTTCAATTCGGCCGTTGCGGCTGATAAGCGCCAGCTGTCCATTGCGACGGCCAGTACCGGCGGCAGCTGGTACCCGGCGGGGGGCGCGATTTCAAGTATTGTCAACAAATACATACCCAACGTCGAAGCGTCGGCCCACCCTTCGGCGGCCAGCCGGGAAAACATTCGCTTGCTGGAAGAAAAGAAAACCGATTTGGCCATGGTCATGCCGGATGTGGTCTACTATGCCCAGACCGCCACGGACATCTACCAGGGCAAATCACCCGCTAAAATCAGGGGACTCTTTTCCTTCTGGGGCATCGATCTGCTCATCATCGCCCGGGCCGACACGGATATCCGCAGTGTGGCGGATCTCAAAGGACACCGGGTCGGGTTCGGACCTCCGGGAAGCGGCAGCGCCAATATGTCTCAAAAGATACTGGCGGAATACGGTCTGACTTATAAGGATGTCAAACCGCAATTCATATCCGCCACCGAACAGTCCCAGGCTTTGAAAGACAAGGCCCTGGATGCCGCCATGTATACCATCGGTACACCAGCTGCCACGTTTGTTGATTTGTGCACCTTGAACAAAATGCGGATTATACCGATCCAACAGGACATGATGGCAAAAATTCTTAAGCGCCATCCGTATTATGCGCCCTCCGTGATTCCGGCCGGCGCTTATCCCCAAATAGACTACGACGCGCCCGCCCTGAAATGGTTGGGGCTGGTCGTGACCTATGAAGATCTCGATGAAGAGCTTGCCTACCAGATCGTCAAGGCGGTTGCCAAGGATCATCTGGATGAATTTAGACAGGCCCACGCGCAGGCCAAAAAACTGACCACGGATGGCATGGCAGCCGGCATGTCGATCCCCTGGCATCCCGGCGCCGCCAGGTTCTGGAAAGAGGCCGGGGTTTTAAAGTGAGCAGATAAACCGCTTCAAAGACCATGCTTTAAAAAGTAATGGCCCAGGCGCAGCGAATTTAGCGCTAAGTTTTCTGAAATAGGTTTCAGGTGTCAGGTTTCAGGTGTCAGTACCGCCTTTTATCGTGAGCAAACGGATTGATCGGCAATCCTTCGACATGCTGCGGTTCGCTGTTAAAATTTTTTATAAGAGCGCGGCTTCCGGCTAAAGGACAGCCGGTCTGATCAGAAAAGAAACTATGCCTAACCAGCGTTTCGTATGAGCGCATCCTTGGTTTCGTACTCGTACTAGTGCTCGAAACTTTTGAGCCGATTTCAGTATCGATATCGAGGACGAGTACGACGACGAGCACGATTTAAATACCCTGTTTTGGAGTTAATATTGATGTAGAGGATTTAGCACCTCGGTTTCCTGACACCTGAAACCTGACACCTGAAACCATCAATTTAGTTAGGGTGTCATGCTGTGGGCAAACAATTAATCGGCAGCAAGGGATTCGCTTTGGCGGGGGTGGGCCTTCTCGCTTTGGGGATTATGTTCTATTGGGGGTATTCTCCGGTTTACATATTGACCATCAAAGATATCAGCAACGGAAAGATTGTGCTGGAGGCGCCGGCCACCCCCGGTGACAACCTGTGGATTGCCTTTATCAACTCGGTTGAAAAGCTTCCGGTAGCCGATCATTTTGTCGTCGATGAAAACTATAAAATCCGGTTTACCGAAACCATCTTCCAGGCACCCTATGCCGGTTACGACCGGTCGGAGAAGGCGGAATTGATCGCACCCGGCACGCTGAAAATTTCCGGCTATGACCGGCAGATGGATGCGTACACCTTTTATGCCGGTGATATCTCCAGGCACATGCTGTTTTTCAACGGCAATTGGCTGCCGCTGTATGAAGTCGCCCGGGGCGGGGATCTCATTCAAATTACCATCGACCAGCGATCACGGCCGGCTATGTTTATAAAAAGGACGTTTTTCCATGAGTGAAAAAGTTGCAGGCGGTAAAATTGCACTGTTTGTTTCAATTACTGCGGTGGCGATGGCCGTTTTTCACCTTTACACTGCGGGGTTCGGCAGGTTCCCGGCGTTGCAGCAACGATCCATCCACCTGGCTTTTGCCCTGCTGCTGACGTTTTACCTGTATCCGGTCCGCAAAAAGGGACGGCCCGGCAAATGGTCGGCTTTAATCAACTTTGTATCCTCCATCGGGGCCCTGGTCAGCTGCGGCAATATTGCCTTTGTCATTTATTATGTTCTCTATGAAAGGGCCGGCGCCGCCACCAATCCGGACATCGTACTCGGCACGGTGCTCATCATCCTGGTCCTTGACATGACGCGCCGGATCATGGGCTGGATCCTGCCCATCATCACCCTGGTCTTTATCGCCTATGGCTTCCTGGGATCTCATATCGACATACCGTATCTTTCCCACTCCGGTATGGATGTGTCCCGTTTCATCGCCTACACCTATTTGAGCACGGAAGGCCTTTTCACCATCCCCCTGGGGGTTTCGGCGACATTTATCGCCGTGTTTGTGATTTTCGCTGCATTTTTGGTCAACTCCGGGGTCGGCGATTTTTTTATGGATGCCTCCATGGCCATTGCCGGCGATAAAACGGGCGGGGCGGCTAAAATTGCGGTTGTCTCCAGCGCTGCGATGGGCTCGGTTTCGGGCAGCTCCGTGGGCAATGTGGTCACGACCGGATCGGTCACCATTCCGTTAATGAAAAAAATGGGTTTTCCCCCGCTGTTGGCAGCCGGTATCGAGGGAACGGCATCCACCGGCGGACAAATCATGCCGCCTTTGATGGGGGCCACGGCCTTTATCATTGCCAGCGTGGTCGGCCAACCGTATTTAACGATCTGTGTGGCCGCTTTTGTGCCGGCGGTGCTTTCCTTTTTATCGGTATATGTCATCGTGCATTTTGAGGCTGAACGGTATGGCATCAAAGGCCTGCCCAAAGAAGAGTTGCCGAAGCTGATGCCGGTATTGAAGCAAAAAGGCCATTTGGTGGTCCCCATCATCGTTTTAATCGTGATGCTGGTAATGGGATTTACCGCCATGAAAGCCGGGTTTTATTCCCTTATATCGGTGATTCTGATCAGCGCCGTTCAAAAGGACACCCGCATGGGAGTCAAAAGTATTCTGCTGGCCCTGGAAAAAGGCGCCAAAGCAGTGCTGCCCATTGCAGCCGCCTGTGCCTGTTCGGGCATCGTTGTCGGGGTGCTGACCCTGACCGGTCTGGGCCTGAAAATATCCTATTTGCTGGTGGATTTGGCCCAGGGCAGTTTGCCGGTCCTGCTGCTGCTGGCCATGGTGGTATCGATATTTCTGGGAATGGGTATCACCACGACGGCGGCTTATTTGCTGGTTGCGATTGTTGTCGCACCGGTTTTGGTTCGAATGGGCGTGCCGGAATTGGCGGCCCATATGTTTGTTTTTTACTATGCCGTTATTTCCACCATCACCCCGCCCGTCGCCCTGGCCGCCTATGCCGCTGCCGGAATCGCAAAAACCGATCCGTTTAAAACGGCGCTGGTCGGGTTTCGGGTCGGAATCGCCAAATTCGTCGTGCCGTTTTATCTCATTTACCGGCCGGATATTCTGCTGGTTTCAGCCGACCCCATTAAGGCGGTTTATGCGCTGGTGATGTCTTTAATCGGTATCTGGGCATTGGCCGCCAGTGCCTGCGGGTATGCCTTCCGGGAATTGAAAATATATGAGCGGCTGATCCTTTTTGGCGGTATTCCGCTGACGATTCCCGTTAATTATACCTGGAATATCATCGGCGCCGGTATAATCCTGGCGGTTACGGCATATGTGTGGGGCAGTACGCGCAAAGCGCAAATTTGAAATTGAAGATTGAATAATTAGTTTGGATATCGTTATGCAGGCCTGGACTGTTCATAAATTTGGTCACTATCGGGAGCAGTTAAAGCTGGAGGAAGCCGCTGTACCGAAGGTAACGGGCTCCGATGCCCTGATCAAAGTGCAGGCCATGGGTGTTAATTTTTTTGACCTGCTCGTGATCGCCGGAAAATATCAGGTCAAAGAACCGTTGCCGTTTGTGGCCGGTGCGGAGGCCGCCGGCGAGGTGGTTGAAGCCGGGGATGCTTGTGACTTGAAGGTCGGTGAGCGGGTAATGACCCGCAACGCCGGGGCTTTTGCGGAATACATGATTGCGCCCCGGGCAGCCACGACCTCCAGATTGCCGGAAGGCATGTCCTACACGGATGCCGCGGCTTTTCAATTCAATTATCAAACGGCCTACTTCGCCCTGGTGCACCGCGCAAACCTGAAGACAGCGCAATATCTGCTGGTTCATGGGGGTGCCGGCGGCGTGGGCACGGCCGCGATACAGCTTGGAAAGGCCCTGGGGGCCAGGGTGATTGCCACCGCAGGCTCCCCGGAAAAACTCGAGATTTGCCGGCAATGCGGGGCTGAATTCCTGATAAATTACAACACCGAGGATTTTGCCGCGAAAACCATGGAATTTACCGCTGGAAAAGGCGCGGATGTTATCGTTGACCCGGTCGGCGGGGATGTGTTTGACCGCAGCACCCGGTGTATTGCCTGGGAGGGAAGAATTCTGATTATCGGATTTACTTCCGGACGAATTCCTGAGATTCGCACCAATAAAGTATTATTGAAAAATATGTCCGTCATCGGATTGTGGTGGGGAAATTACCGCCTCCACAACCCGCAGCTTATCCGGCAAACCCAGCAGCGCCTTTATCAATTGTACGACGACGGCGCGATCAAACCCGTTGTACATTCATCAATTGAATTCAAGAATTTGCCCCAGGCTCTGGAATTAATTGAAAGCCGCCGAAGCTACGGCAAGATCGTCATTAAAGTCGTCTAGCTGATGAAGGGAAATCGCTCACGCTAATTTTTTTTTGATAATTGCCGGGTTAATTCTAAAAATGGGTCTCAAAACTTAGACGCGCATCCAATCAGCCTAACACCTATCAAGCCGGTTACTTGATTTTAAAATTCGCTAAGTTGGGTCTCAGCGCAAGGTATATGAAAATTTAAACACTGCAATTAGGAGCGTTAAATGTCGCATTTTAAAATCAACCAGAAAGATGTTTTTTTCATTTTAAAGGAACAACTCAATTACGGAACCTTAGGCTCGTTGGAGCGTTACGAGGGACTCAATGAAAAAACCTTCGACATGCTGATCACCGAAGCCCTCAAGTTTGCCAGGGGCGTGGTGGACCCCTTGCAGGAAATCGGTGAACGGTTCGGCGTAAAATTTGAGGATGGGGACGTTACCTGCCCGCCGGAATTCAAAGCCGCATTTAAGCAATACGGGCAGGACGGCTGGACGGCCGCTGTCAGGGACCCCGAGTTCGGCGGACAGGGGTTTCCCAACATGCTGCGCATCGTGATCAATGACCTGATGTACGGTGCCTGCCAATCATTTAACATGGCCCCGAGCCTGACCCACGGGGCCGCGCACCTGATCGAAAGTTTCGGCACCCAAGCGCTGAAGGAGCGCTTTATACCCAAAATGTTTGACGGCACCTGGGCCGGCACCATGTGCCTGACCGAAGCCGATGCCGGATCCAACCTGGCAGCCCTGCAAACCACCGCTTATCCGGTTGATGGCCATTACAAAATCAAGGGCAGCAAAATTTTCATTTCCTGGGGCGACCATGATTTGACGGAAAATATTATCCACCTGGTTCTGGCCCGGATAGACGGTGCACCGGCCGGCGTGAAGGGGATCTCGCTTTTTGTGGTACCGAAAATGAAGCTGAATCCCGACGGCTCCGTCGCCGGATCCAATGATGTCCTTTGCGGCGGCGTCGAGAATAAACTGGGGCTGCACGCTTCGCCGACCTGCGTGCTGAATTTCGGCAGCCGGGATGACTGCGTCGGCTACCTGTGCGGTGAGGCGAACCGGGGCCTGGCGCATATGTTCCAGATGATGAATGCCGCCCGCATCAACACCGGCGTCAGCGGCATGGCACTGGCCAG
>Ga0209536_100007686_pt1 | contig 16322 bp, 6 predicted proteins | sample DeeMarSeWOR28_12_FD_187461 | JGI IMG/M metagenome (GOLD analysis project Ga0209536, IMG submission 187461) | Marine sediment microbial communities from White Oak River estuary, North Carolina - WOR-2-8_12 (SPAdes) (version 2) | ecosystem: Environmental > Aquatic > Marine > Intertidal zone >...
CCTTGAGGATTCACTGTTTCATCCGAAGGTATCTGAACGGCAGTTTTGTAACCATCAAATTGTAAGGCAGTGCCTGAGACTCCCTTTTTCCAGATGGTCTTATCTCCCGGTATGATGGATTCAGTTTTACTAAGGGATTCCTGTGTAAGATCCCCGCTTGCTTCATCAAATTTAAACCATGCAAGGGGCTCAACGATGGTCTCTTGTATGATTGCATTCCCTTCGGTTATTTCTGCCTTACCATTGATCGTAGCTGCTGTTGTTTCCTTGTCAACAATTCCTCCTTGCGACAGCATAAATGTCTGGGTGATCTTGTTGGCAGGATCATTCCAATCATCGATCTTTTCAGTACCGGGTTTAATATAGCGCGTGACCTCCCCCTCGTTGGTCAATGTGAAGTATTCATCAACAAACTGGTTTGCCGCAACTCCTGTATGCGGATTTGTCCCTTCAAAATCAGGAAGATACCTCCAGTGAACGGTAGCCTCTGTCGCAGAACTTTCAATCAGGGATACATGTGAATAGGTATTTACCCTGTCCGGCATCATGTCGTTCCCGTCTCCCTTGCGGGGAATAATCTCATCCACGAAGAACTTCTTACCTGAAGCATTTTCCCAGTATGGAAGGTAACTGGCACCTCTCCAAAAAATGAATTTCCCCTTGCCTGATCCCAGATCCACAACAATATCTGCGAAATCGCCTGTTCGATCAAACATCTCCCAATCTGCACCGGTGACCAGGCGGGTGTAGTAAGCTCCAAAATCTCCCTCCTGCATTCGATCCTGGTTCGTATAACTACTGAGAGCAATTGAAAGCAATGTGATCATTACCAGGCCAACTAAAGATCTTTCACGCCTTTTTTTCATGTCAAACCAATTTAAAGATTTGCTAATGCTTCTGTGCTTATCTCGATGATGGCATCTTCAAGCCCATCCGAACTCGCCCTGACAGATATCTTTCCGGGATGTTGGGTAGAACGGACCACCAAAAGGCACAAGCCATGGAATGCCGATCTTTCATTTACCTGGTAACTTTCAATGCAGGTTGGATCTCCATTGCCCACACATGTAAGAAGGCCTTCTCCTCCAACAGAAAATTTTACCAGGTTAGTTGCATTGGGACAAATATTTCCATCCGCATCCAGAATCCTCACCGTGATAAATGCCAGGTCCTGGCCGTCAGCATGAATAATAGCCCTGTCGGCTTCCAGGCCTATCTTTGCTGCCGGTCCGGCTGTCCTGATCTCTTTTTCAGCGAGGACTTCACCATCCATGTTGTATCCCACAGCCCTGATACTGCCGGGCTGGTATACCACATCATTGTAAATATACCTGTATATCCCTTCCTGCTCATGTTTCCGGCCCATGGACGCCCCATTGACAAAGAGTTCAACTTCGGCACAATTTGAGTAGATATATACAGGAGTAAGCTCTCCTTCCCGGCCTTCCCAATTCCAGCTTGGCAGAAGGTGTATCATCGGATCATCCGTCCATTGACTCTGGTAAAGGTAAAACCTGTCCTTTTTAAAACCGCACATATCTACAATACCAAAATAGGAACTGTGTGCCGGGAAGTAGCCTTCTTCGTATGGATCCGGCTCTCCGTGATAGTCAAATCCCGACCATACAAATTGCCCTGCCATCCACGGGGCTTCCTGAAGTTCAAACTCCACATCCGGCAAAGCTCCAAATCCTGTATTCACGATGTCGTAAGAGGTGATCTGCTTAGATTCGTGCAAATATCCGCTATAGACTTCCTTTACAGGGAAATGATACGCTCCCCTTGTACTGAGCGTGGCACTGGATTCAGTAGATAACAGGGGGAGATTCGGAAATTCTGCGTGCATTTTATCATACCTGTCCTGCCAGTAATTCATCCCGAATACATCAAAACTCTTCTCCAGCTCGGAGTCGAAGATCGTTGTCAGATGAACTCCTGCATTCACAGGCCGGGTCGGATCCATCTCCCTGCAGATATCCGACAATAGCCTGGCATGTCTCTTCCCCGCCTCAGTATCCAGATCCGGAATCTCATTCCCGATACTCCACATGATGATGGATGGATGGTTCCGATCGCGCAAAATCAATGCCCGCGTGTCTTTTTCCGCCCATTCTTCAAACCAGATATTATAACTGTTAGGAACACCATGCTTTGCAACGGACCACTCATCAAAGGTTTCGTCTATCACAAGGATACCAAGCTCATCGCACAAATCAAGCTGCTCGGGCGATGGCGGGTTATGGGCTGTGCGTATGGCATTTACCCCCATCTCCTTCATGATCTCCAACTGACGTTCTGTGGCTCTTTTGTTCACAGCGGCACCCAGTGGACCCAGGTCATGGTGCAGATTCACCCCTTTCAATTTCAAATGCTTCCCATTCAGGAAAAAACCCTTGTCAGGATCGAAGTGAAAGTAGCGCACTCCAAATGTGGTTTCATATTCATCCACTACCTCTCCTTTATAAATTATTGAGGAGATGGCCTTATATAAATTAGGGGAATCAACGGACCATAGTTTCGGGTCCGTGATCTCCAGCTGCTGGACTATTTCTGTTTGCCCTTCTGCATCAATCGATATGTTTTTCACTGCTTCTCTGGCCAATACATCTCCATTGGAATCCACAATTACCGTCGACAGCTCCAGACCGGCTGAATAGGATGCTGAATTATGTATCAGTGTTTTCACTTCTACTTCTGCATGATCCTCGCTAATAACCGGTGTGGTGATATAGGTTCCCCAGTGAACAACATGGATGGGATTTGTATAGGTAAGCCAAACATTTCTGTATATGCCGGATCCCGGGTACCACCTTGATGAATGATCCTGGTTTTCAACACGTATAGCAATAACATTCTCTTTTTCCCTCTCTATTACATCCGTCAGATCAATATGGAATGAGGTATACCCGTAAGGCCAGCCCCCGATATACTCGCCGTTAAGCCATATCTTAGAATTCCTCATGATGCCGTCGCATTCAAGCACCAGGTTCTCAGTACCCGGATGCACCTTGAACGACTTTCTGTACCATGCAACTCCCGGGTAAGGCAAATATCCTCCTTTGTAATTCACTTCTTCAGTGAAGGGTCCTTCGATGGCCCAGTCATGAGGCAGATCAAGTACCCTCCAATCAGAATCATCAAAGTTGACGTTTTGCACATTTTCTTCATCACCATGTGAAAACTTCCATCCCGAATTAAAGTTTTCCCGGACTCTTGTTTGCTCAGGTGTTAATCTGTCACATGCGTTCAGCAGAGATAAGATCAGCGTAAGGAGGAGCATTTTTTTCATGAAACAGGTTTGTTGCTGTTTGGGGATAGAAGCATCTTATTGCTTATCAATAATAAATTCAATCACTTCTTCAGAATCTGTCCTGATCCAAATGACCAGATCGGTGCTTTCAAGGCCGGAACGAAATCCGTACCTGAAATCTTTTCCCCTGTTCATATTCTTTCCGTTGACCGTCATAGTGATATCCGACATTCCCCAGTTGTTGATCACAAAAGCAGGGTTATGAAGGGGAGCATCATCGGAGGCTTCAAGCTCAAATTGCAGTTTTCCCGGTTTTACCAAATCGATGATATAGGATTTTTCACTCTGATCATAAGCTGCAGCTTTGATCAGCGGACTATCATGTGAAATAGCCGGAGGACTGATCCAGTTCCTTGCCAGTGTTACAAGATCAGCCTTGTCACGGTCAGTTAAACCAACTAGCATAATTTTTGTCACCGAGTTATCTGTCATTTCCATGGCATCCCAGTGCCAGTGACTGAGTGATGAATGTGCGGGGCGATCGGCAAACATGGCAGATCTTCCATCCGTAGGCTTAACGGCCACCGGCCAGTGATTCCACCAGGGAAAAACAGAAACATCCCTTCGGATTTCACCTGCATAGATATCTGAATGGGGATTATCCTGGGGTCTTACTATGGAAAATGGATAGTATTCCGACTTGGTATTTATGACTTTGATGTTGTGATCTTCCGGCTCCTGGGGAAGAAAGGGTGGGATGTCATGTTCCCATGAGTAGGTATGATCATCGCCTTTCATATTCATAAGCGTCAGTGCACCATATTCCAAAATATCTTCTGGTGTTTGTCCCGGGCTCAGGACCATGATACTTTCCTGCCACTCATGCGCTGCCCTCGGAGCATTTGAATACAATACATCCTTTCTTATTCCGGTCATATCCGGATACATATAGTAGGTTTCTTCAACCCAATCGCCCCAGCCTGTAAGCGGATCTGTAAAGGCAAAGTTATTCCAGTTGTCTACCAATCCGTAACGCCAGAGCACAACAACCCTGGCATCATTGCTTTCAATGATTTTCACATAAGAGTATGTGTTTCGCTTATCTGACATTGGCTCGCAGCTTCCATGCTCATTCCATCCTTCATTAAATGCATTGTTGAACCATATTCCATTTTCTGTCACAAAATTCGGGATGTAATTCGTGCCTCTCCAGAAAACAAACTTGCAGGGCGCTTCATCGAAGAGAACTACCACATCTGCATTATCACCTACATGCCATGGGGCATCCCAGGCGGGATAATATTTGAGGGTGGTATTGACCGCCCCAAATCTTCCCACCCCTTCGGGTCCGCTTGGTAATGTGCGGTCTGGTAATTGCGGAGCAACATCTGTACTGTTCCTGCTAACTATGGAGGAAATATACTCTGAAGATAAGGAAGTATCGTAAACCTTCACTTCATCTATCAAGCCATCAAAAAAGGAATGGTGATCCTGTGTTCCGTAGGGTCGCAGCGTACCAAAAGGTTTCGATTTAACCCTGCTTCTTCCAATCAGCAGGGATAAATTCGATACAGATTCATCAATATCGATCCCGAGAGCAGGCACAAACTTACCCTGTACATCTTTTTCTCCCACTAACTTGCCATCCCGGTATATTTTCATCCCCTCTTTTTCAGAATAAACGGCAGCAACATGGGTCCATTTATTTAACGGCATCGTTTCCGGGACTAGCAGTTCTTCAGTATGTCCTCTTGTTGCAACTCTGAAGTTCAGCTGTCCCAGCGCATCAATATTCAAAGAATATCCATTGTGGTACCCAATGTCAACATCGTGTTTATTGTCGATTATAGGGCACAAATGAGTAGGATAGGCGCCAAGGGCGATCCAGGCCTCAAGGCTGAAATCGTTCAAAACTACCGGCGCATCTTCACCAGGAATTTCTATGTACGATGTATATCCGTCAAGTAGTAAAGCGTTCCCGGTAATGCCTTTTACACTTTCATAGTATTTGCCGAATATTTCACTCTTCATTCCATTTACTTCATCTGCAACATAGGCCATCTTTTCTTTCGGAAGGAACGTTTCTCCCCGCTCCATCTTCACCTCATTCCTTTTTATTTCTATTTCATCAAGGCTCATCCACAGAAGCGGTTTTTCATCTGCCTGTCCATTTGCAGACTGCATCAGACCAACAGCCATTCCAAGAGTGATCATGTACTTTTGTCTCATATTGTTCTAGGTTAAGGTGATCCTGTTCCGTTAATATCCCGGATTCTGTAATAGATTCTCATTCAAATCAAGTTCTGCTTGTGGTATGGGTTGAAATTCGCTCCTTCCATCTTTAAACGTGGCGAAATTTTGATCGCGAATGGAGTCACTGGCCTGGTAGATGCCCCAGCGTTTCTGGTCAAAAAATCTCACGACTTCCCCGGATAATTCCATTATTCGCTCATGCATAATTTGCTCGCGAAAGGCATCTTTATCCAGGCCTGGATGTACTACCGAGAGATGCTCCATATTCGATCTTTCCCTCACCATATCAACAAACTGATATGCTTCAGCTGTTTTACCATTCTCATTCAAAATCTCCGCATAGGACAATAGTACATCAGCATAGCGGATGACAATAAAATCTGTTCCTCCGTCAAATTCATCTGCTTCATCCTCAACTACATTCTGTTCAGTGTATTTATAAAAAGAGGTATTGACTTCAGGATTTACGAACTCATTTTCCCACCAGGAATAGGGCTGCCCCGCAAAAAGTTTTGTTGTGTTTGGGTGAAATATGGTCTCATCCAGTCTTGGATCTGGGTTTCCGTCTTTGTCATTTTCGATCAGGAACCTTTCATATATGTAATTTGTTGACTGAACATCGCCATAGTATCCCAGCTCGCCATCGGGAGCAAACGCCCTGTGCATCGCATTTCTGTTTGTTTCACTTGCAGGACCGTCGTGCAGGAAGTTAACCACGAACAGCGCTTCCGGATTCACTTCATTTCGCTCATAAAAGTTATCTGCAAAATTAGCTTGTAATGAATACTCATTACTGGTATATACATCTTCAAAAAACGGTTCTGCATCCATAAATTTATGCTGCTGCATGTAAGCTTTACCCAGAAGCGCCTGGGCTGCTCCCTTGCTTACCCTGCCATAATCCGCTACGGTATATTCACTTGCCAGTGGAAGGTTTGGAATGGCTTCCATTAACAATTCCTCGATCAGCCCATAAATCTCTCCATTCTCAGCCCTTGCCGGACGATCATCCGGTTGTTGGATCCTGTCCACATAGGCAATGTTCTCCCCAAAAATATGTACCAGGTAATAATAAGCGAGCGCAGCAAGGTACTGTGCCTCTCCACGAATGGCTGCTGCATTGGGCCCATCCACATTCGGTGCCCTGTCTATTACCTGGTAAGCCCGGCTTATCATGGCATAGAAATGGTCCCATAAGGCCTTGTTCAGATATAAATTTGAATTAATTAATTTAAAGCGAAAAGGCGAATAATATTCATTGGTGCCCTCGCCTGTCCCCTCATCGGATAAGCCGGTTAAAACAACCTGAACATTCCCGGCAAAAAGCCCATCCAGTTGCATCGCATCATAGGCAGCTATTACACCCTGAAAAAGATCGGTTTCAGTTTTCCAGAATGATTCCTCACTCATGGCATTTGGATTTTCCAGGTCCAGTTCTGTGCATGCTGCAACAAAAAGTATAAGCAGGACGCTGAAAAATGTGATGGCGTATGTTTTCATGATCTTCATAAAATATTCCGGATCCGTTAATATCCGGGATTCTGTATTAGATTCTCATTTAAATCAAGTTCTGCTTGCGGTATGGGTTGAAATTCGCTTCTTCCATCTTTAAAAGTGATGTAATTCGGATCGCGAATTGAGTCACTGGCCTGGTAGAGGCCCCAGCGTTTCTGGTCAAAAAATCTGACGACTTCCCCGGATAATTCCATAATTCTTTCGTGCATCATTTGCTCGCGGAAGGCACTTTTATCGAGGCCGGGATGTACTATTGAAAGTTTCTCCATATTCGATCTTTCCCTCACCAAATCCACATACTTATAGGCTTCTGAAGTCTTACCATTCTCATTTAAAGTCTCCGCATATAACAATAATACATCGGCATAGCGGATGACAATGAAATCTGTTCCTCCATGAAATTCATCCGCTTCGTCACCAACAAAATTCTGCTCAGTGTATTTATAGAATGAGGTATTGATTTCAGGATTTACGAACTGATCTTCCCACCATGAATAGGGTTGCCCTACAAAGAGTTTTGGTGAGTCTGGATGAAAAAGGGTCTCATCCAGCCTGGGATCAGGCAAACCTTCTTTATCTGTTTCCATTAAGAAAGTTTCGTAAATAATGGCAGTTGGCAGTACATCACTGAATGTTCCCAGCTCCTCAGCAGGACTGAATTGCAAATGCATTCCATTTCTGTTTGTTTCACCTGCGGGACCGTCATGCAGGAAGTTAACCACGAATACTGCTTCCGGATTCACCACATTCTGCTCACTAAAATTATCGGCAAAATTGGTTAGTAATGAATACTCATTACTGTTATAAACATCTTCAAAATACGGTTCTGCTTCAATATATTTATGCTGCTGCATGTAAACCTTACCCAGTAGAGCCTGGGCCGCTCCTTTAGTTACCCTGCCATAATCTGCTACGGCATATTCACTTGCCAGCGGTAGATTTGGAATAGCTTCCATTAACAATTCCTGGATCAGCCCATAAATCTCTCCACTTTCAGCCCTCGCTGGTCGGTCATCGGGCTGCTGGATCCTGTCAACATATGCAAGATGCTCTCCAAAAATATGTACCAGGTAATAATAAGCGAGAGCAGCAAGGTACTGTGCCTCTCCGCGAATGGCCGCTGAATTGGGTCCATCGACATCCGGTGCCCTGTCGATCACCTGGTATGCCCTGCTTATCATGGCATAGAAGTGATCCCAAAGGACCTTGTTCAAAAATAGATTTGAATTAAATACTTTAAAGCGAAAAGGCGAATAATATTCGTTGGTCGCTTCGACTGTCCCTTCATCAGATAACCCGGTTAAAACAACCTGAACATTCCCTGCAAAAAGCCCATCCAGTTGCATCGCATCATAGGCAGCTATTACACCCTGAAACAGATCAGTTTCAGTTTTCCAGAACGATTCCTCACTCATCGCATTTGGATTTTCCAGGTCCAGTTCTGTACATGCTGCAATAAAAACCACGACCAGGAAGCCGATTAATTTGATACGGTATGATTTCATGATCTTCATTCTTAGTGATTGTTTCTGTAGCTAGAATGTCAGATCTATGCCAAGACTTAATGTCCTTACAGCCGGGTAGCCTCTGGGATCAATTCCCGGAGTAAAAACATCCCCCCCGATAAATTCAGGGTCAAGTCCCTTGTATTTGGTGAACGTAAGAAGATTTTGACCGCTCAGGTAAAATCTGAAGTTGCCGATGCGATTCTCAGGCAGCGTAATGCCGAGTTGAACATTTTTCAGGCGCACATATGCCCCGTTTTCAAGAAACCGGGTACTTGGAAGATTATTTCCATGTCCATTATCCCAAATGGGCCTGGGATCAACTCCGGCTCCGTCAATATAGGGATCAAAATCTGCTGGATAATTGGAAAAATGTCCCCATTCGCCGCTTGTCATCTCCGCATAGTAGGTGTTGTACACATCTCTACCGGAAACTCCGTGGATAAAAACTATCAGGTCAAAGATTTTATATTCCATGTTTAGGTTCAGGCCAAACTCCAGCATGGGTATTGGATTACCGGTAATGATGCGGTCATCATCCAGGCTGATCTTACCATCCGGTTCCCCTGTAAGATTTCCTTCAGCATCACGGCCGTTGGTGTCCCTGTATTTTGCGTCACCCACCTGTGGAGGATCTCCAGCAACCTCAAAATCCGGTGGAAGCGCATCTATTTCTTCCTGGGTATAAATTCCCAGGTATTCCAATAAATAGAATTTTCCCAATTGATCTCCAATTCTTGCGATAGTTCTGCTGTCGGTCGATATATTCAATAATCCATAACCCAGTTCAGTAATTTCATTGCCGGTATGCGAGAGGTTAGCGGTGATGGAGTAGCGCAGGTCTCCACTTAATTGGCGATAAGACAATGCTGCTTCCCAACCCTGTCTTGTCATCGAGACCGCATTAATTGTAGCAAATGCCGGCCATCTTGTGCCTATGGTACTGGGTATGGGCATTTCCGCCAGCAAATCATTCATGGTACCAAAATAATAGTCTCCATTAAGGACAAGCTTTCCATCAAAGGCCTCAATATCAAGCCCTATATTTGTTTCCGTCAATTTTTCCCATGAAATATTCCTGCTGTTTAATCCTTCTGATCTGGTTGCTCCGATCACACTTTCACTGGTTGGTCCCAGGTTATAATTTACCCCTGCATCCCAGTAATTCGAACCGGTGGCCCTCCTGTCCATGATCGTCGAGTATTGATAATCTCCAATGCTGGCATTTCCAACTTTTCCATAACCAGCTCTGAGTTTGAGGTGCCTGATAAAACCAACATCAAAGAAATTTTCTTTCGAGATATCCCATCCACCCGAAACAGAGGGAAAGGTACCCCAGCGATTTTCCGGGGAGAATTTGGAAGAACCGTCCGAACGTATGATCGCTGTTAAAAAGTATTTCTTATTATAGTCGTATGTCATCCTTCCCAAAAAGGAGATGATGGCAGACTGGTATTCTGTCCCACCAGCTGAAACTTTTCCTGTGCTGTTGCTGAGCACCCAGAAATTCACATCATCATCATATCCTCCAACGCTGACAGCTCCCATATTATATCCCCGGTCAGATTGTGAAGTATGGGTAGCCATGAGTGAAAATGAGTGTTTTCCGATGGTTTTGGCATAGCTCAGCCTGTTTTCGAGAAACAATCCGTAATCCCTTGCTTCCTGCTGGGCCAATCCTGACTTATGATCTGTGGACATTCTGAGTCTCCCTGCCTCATTGTATCTTTTGAAATTTCCAAAAGAGGCTCCCAGGCCTACACTAAGTCTGTAGTCAAATCCCTCCAGGATTTCATAATTAAGGTAGATATCTCCAAGAATATTTACGATTTCCGAAAAATTGGTGAATAAATTCATGACCCCGATTGGATTCTCGCTCCAGGTCTGTGCTTTACCGAATTCCCCGATCCCATAACCGCTGGGCTGCGATGCATCAATAACTGGAATAACAGGCAGCATTTCATAGGCCGCCGAAAAAGGGCCAATGATATCTCCGGAGTATTCCTCCACACTTTCGCTTCCGGCCAGGCCCTTTGTTTTTGCATACCCCACGGTCAGGTGCTGACCCACAGTAAATTTTTCTCCAATGGAAAACTCCGTATTCAAACGGGTAGAAATCCTGTTGAAATCCGGGCCTTCGATGGTTCCGTCCTGGTATAGATTATTTAGGGAGAAGTATACACTGTGTGCATCTCCCCCGCTTGATACACTCAGGTTCACATCACTCATCAGGGCATTCTCGCTGTAGACTTCTTCCTGCCAGTCTGTATTCAAATCCGGATTAAAATCCACATCGGCCAATGATTGTCGAGGTGCACCAATAGCATCATGTGCAGCATTAATTATCCTGGCCCAGCCATAATTGTCTGTAAGAGGGATCCGGGCAGTGATCTCCTGCAGTGCTGTTTTTGCAGAAAGATTTATTCTGGGTTTCCCTTTAAGCCCTTTTTTTGTAGTAATGATAATTACTCCATTTGCAGCCCGGTTTCCATAAATGGCAGAAGCTGAAGCATCCTTCAGAATCTGTACGGACTCAATATCATTGGCATTCAGAATGGGGCTGTCACCCGATAAAATACCATCTATTACATACAAAGGATTATTGCCGCCGAAGAAAGAAGCGCCTCTGATTTTTATATCCCCCATACTCCCAGGTTGTCCCGTCGTATTTACGCTTACTCCCGGAACCAAACCCTGAAGTTTATTAGTTAGTGTGATAGCACTGCTGTTATTAAGTTGCTCCACATCCACTGTAGCCACTGCACCTGTAATTTCCCTTTTTTTCTGTGTCCCATATCCGACAACTACAAGCTGATCAATTTGTAGCAGATCCGGTTTGAGAGATACATCAATACGTGTGCGGTTCAGAATTTCCAATTCCTCCGTCTGATATCCCACATATGAGAATACCAAAATACCATTGTCCGGGCTGGGAGGTGTAATCGTATAGGATCCCTCACTATCCGTTATCGTACCAATGGTCGTACCCTTCACAGTTACATTGACTCCCAAAAGCGGACTGTTAGTCTCATCAAGAACTGTTCCGCTAATTGATCTCTGGGTATAAGAAATCAAAAAGATACACAAGCCCAGTATGGTTAGAACAAGCTTTTTCATAGCAGGTAACTATTTAGTTGGAAGGTTATGCTAACAATATTACTCCAAAATATGCTGAAAGAGGTCTTAAAATACTCCAAATTAGTTAAGAAATAAGTCAGTGATTTTGGTTATTGGAATTTGACAGGCTTGCTGCATTAAAGTACCATTATGATTTGTATTCTAACCTTTGATAAGTCGAAATTTCATACTTTTGATTATAAACTATTATATTTGAGTACTAACCAAAACTATGATGATATGAAAAAACTTTTTACTCTGAGTATTGTAATTTTTTGTGTTGTTGCCCTGAATGCTCAATTTACAGAAACGGGAAATGGATTTCTCGAAAGGTTTGATTACCCTGATGGGACTGTATACGACGATGTAGTCTATGAAGGAATTGGAGCGGAATGGCCTGCGGGAGCTGTTATTGAAAATTCAACTTTAAAATGGGAACTGCCTTTTGAAGAGGAAGTTGAAGGTTGGTTTGCGATGTGGGAAATAGAATTGGATCTTTCGGAAAATACGGAGATTTCATTTAAGTACAAGTTTCCTGCAGGTACACAAGGTGAAGAAGGAAATGTCCGATTTGGTATTTGGATCGAAACTACAGAAGGAGGAGGAGAGATATGGCCAGATGATTTTTTGCTGGGATTGGATGAGTTCATGCCTTACACGTTCGATTTGTCAACGTATAAGTATTTTGAAACTGAAACCCCTATGGATCTGACAAAACCCGTCATAGAAATCTGGATAGGGGCCTATTCCGAGGAAGCAGGAACTTTCTACCTTGATGATCTCGTCATTGGAGACGGGTGGACACTGACATCAATACCGGGTAAGCTTGTTAAACGCGGCTTACAGGTATACCCTAATCCGGCTTCTGAAGCATTCAGAATTGATGCTGACATCCAGTCATTGTCTGTCTATAATTCGATTGGTCAGGTAGTTTATTCAGTGGAAGACTATCGGAAGGGATCATCCGTTGATATCAGTGACCTTGAAGAAGGCCTTTATTTTATTCAGGCTGATGACACGGCTCATAAATTATTGGTTAAATAGGCCGGTTTAGTATTAGAGTATTTTTAAAATTCATCCCCAAATTGCATCTCAATTCTGCAATTTGGGGATTTTTTCTCGTTGTGTTCTATTGGGATCCCTTCAGATCAAATAAGTTGATTGTTATCCTTCTGAAAATTCTTCCTGTAGTCTGAGGGAGATTGCTCAAATTGTTTTTTAAAAGTAGCACTGAAGTGTTTCTGGCTTGAAAAACCCACCTCATAACAGATCTCGGTAACCGATAACTGACTGCCCTGGAGCAGCTGAGCTGCTCTTTTTAATCGAAGTGAGCGTATGAATTTATCACTTGACTCACCGGTTAATGCCTTCATTTTCCTCAACATGGTACTGGGGCTGACTGCCATATGTGACGCAAAGGTTTTAATATCAAATTCCGGATCTGACATAGATGCTTCAACCACCCTGATTGCTTTCTCAATGAAATCCTTATCACTTGATGTAGTAGTAATGCTGGAAGGTTCAATCTTTAATTGATTCTCGTAGGTTCTTCTCAAATTCTCCCTGAATGCAAGAACATTTTTAATTTTGATCTTGAGAATCTCTTCATTAAAGGGTTTATTAATATAATCATCGGCTCCGGATTTCAGACCTTCCATTTCTGATTCTTCCCCATGTTTTGCAGTTACCAGCAGGACGGGTATGTGGGATGTCTCGACATTATTTTTGATTTTCCTGCAAAAAGTAAGTCCATCCATAAGCGGCATCTTAATGTCGGAGATGACCAGGTCAATTTGATGGTTCTCAGTCAATACTTCCAAACCCTCTTTACCGTTAAAAGCCACTTGTACATCGTAATCATCGTGCAAAAGATCCTGGATCAAAAAGCAAAGATCCTTATTGTCTTCAACGATCAAAATTGTCGCTTTTTCTTCCTCAGTCCTTTGAATTTCAGTACTATCAGGTTTTTTTATCCCGGCATATTCGTCTTCCTTATCCGGATATTCATGCATTCCATTTTTGTCCTCCGCCTTTCTGAATTCTTGCACAGAGCTGCCTCCAAGTGGCAGAGTAACAGAAAAGCAGCTTCCTTCTCCTACCTTACTTGTAACCGATATTGTTCCTTGATGCAATTCCACCAATGCTTTGGTCAAAGCAAGACCAATCCCTGTACCTTCTTTTTTCAAATTGGCATCATCGACTTCATAAAAGCGATCAAATATTCTTTCCAGTTTATTTTGATCAATACCAATTCCTGTATCTGAAACATCCAACCTCAGTATGGGATTTTTTTTCAGGTTATCGAACTCGGTACTTACCTTTAGAATTATTCTTCCGTCTTTGGGAGTATACTTGATTGCATTGGATAATAAATTCGTAAGGATCTTGTGCAGTTTATCCTCATCAAACCATGTATCAATTTTTTTTGCCTGCATATCCAATATAAACTTCTGACCTTCCCGGGTGGCTAAATCAAAGAAAGGAAAGGTAAGATTCTCAATAAACTGTATGGGATCTCCAAAGCTTGGTTTGAACTCTAAGTGCCCCGTTTCAATTTTCCTGAATTGCAGCAACTGATTGATCAGATCATGAAGTCTCTGGGCATTTCTGTAAATCAAGGCATGCTTTTTCTGAACCGAACTGGCGATTCCTTTCGAGTTCAATAAATGTTCAACAGGGGCAAGAATGAGCGTTAAGGGAGTTCTTATCTCATGGGAGATATTGGTAAAAAATCTAATTTTCATTGCATTTGCCTGCTCAAGTTCTTCTGTCCGCATTTTAACCAGTTCCTCCAGTTTTTCTGTCTGGCGTTTCAAGCTGCTCAGGCGGTACCTGATATAAAGAAATACCAGCGATACGATCATCAATGACCATAATCCAATAAACCACCAGCTTAACCAGAATGGAGGACTCATAACGATGGTAAGGTCAGCCTCCTCCGTCCATGAATTATTGACTGTTTTTGCCTTTACCCTGAAGGTATATGTACCGGGGCGTAATTTGGTATATGTTGCGTAATTGCCTTCATAGGATCTAATCCAATCCATATCAAATCCATCGAGCATGTGGTAATATTCAATTTCTCCCGGATGCTCATAATCAACGGCTACAAAACCAAGCCTGATAAGCTTATCCTTAAAGCTAAGAGCAATCTGACCGGTCTTTTCCAGATCCTGATTCAGGATAACCCGATCCCTGAATTCAGATCCAACAGAAATCCTTTCATTCAGTATAGCCAGACTGTTAATATGAATGCTGTAATCTTCTTTCTCAAAAGTGATGTTCTCCGGGTTGAAGAAATTCAATCCGTTCTCACCCCCAAAATAGAGTGTGCCATCTTCTCCCTTTGCATATGAATTCAACAGGAACCCGCCTTCCTGAATTCCATCTGAAAAGTCCAGCGTGTGCAGGGAATGATCTGTAAGATCAAGAACAGATAATCCCTGGTCCGTAGCTATCCATAACCTCTTTTGATTGTCTTCAACCAGGCTCTTTATTGCGTTGCCTGATAAACCATCCTGGGTTTTGAATCTGACAAAGCTCAGATCACTAAAAACTTCGGTGTAATCGGCTCCTGAATGGATCCTGGTGAGGGAATCAAGATTCTGCCGTACCCTGTTCAAACCAAACTCGGTACCGATCCATAAAATTCCCCCGGAGTCTTTGTATAAACAATTGATATTGTTGTCACTGATGCTGTTGCCGGCCAGTGGATCATTGATGAAATGTGCGATTTCTTTTTTATTTTCCAGGTCAATAATAACCAGTCCGTTATAAGAGGCAGCTCCCCATAGCAATCCATGATCGTCTATTACAAAACGATCCAGGTTCAGATCAGTCATATACACCTCTTCAGTTCTATTGGCAAAATCATATTTTCGCAGATTCTGACCCAGCAACCAGTAAGTACCGTTGTGGAAGTAATGAAACATCACATAATCGCTGAACGTCAGTGACTCGGTCAGAATGCGTATCTCCGGGTTGTTGCCGGAAAGCTGATCATCATCAAATTCGAATAGGTTGTCATAGGTTGATACGGCAAAGCGGCCCTCAAAATGCAATACTTCAGTGATGTCAAGGTCAGCATGGTTTAAGCGAATATGCTGAATACCGGATGGCCGGGAAAAATTGGTTCCGTCCGCAGTAGAGATCAATGAAAGACCGGAAACAAAAGGATTGTTAGGAGATTCATAAACGACCAGCAATGTATTCTCTTTCAAAGGAACAATCTCTTTTACCGAGGTGGGAATGAAACCATCAACATTGATAACATCTTTATAATATGCAATGTCATTGCTGTACCTCGTAACGAAATAGTCAATTCCGGATTCATGATGCCCGGCCCAGAGATTATTCTTATCATCTATATAGAGCTTCCTTATAAAACCGGAGGATAAGCCAGAGAAATTATGATCTTCTGCATCAATATGTTCAATCACTTCACCCTGGTCGTTCAAAAGGATGATCCCGAGATCTGCAACGGAACACCAGATTTTTCCGTGCCTGTCCAATTCAATGCTGAATACTTCGTTATCCATATAACCAGTGCCGGAAAAATCAACCCTGAAGGCATGTTCACGATCATGAGCTTTGCACCATAATCCGCTCGGTCCTGAAAGCCAGACATTCCCGCTTGAGTCAGACAGAGCTTCATGTAAATACAGATTATTATCGGCCCTGTC
>Ga0209536_100007687_pt1 | contig 16321 bp, 17 predicted proteins | sample DeeMarSeWOR28_12_FD_187461 | JGI IMG/M metagenome (GOLD analysis project Ga0209536, IMG submission 187461) | Marine sediment microbial communities from White Oak River estuary, North Carolina - WOR-2-8_12 (SPAdes) (version 2) | ecosystem: Environmental > Aquatic > Marine > Intertidal zone >...
CATTTCTGCGCAAATCAAAAAAAATGTTGACCTGGAAGCGGTTGATGCCGAAAGTTTATTGGTTGAGTGGTTAAGCGAACTCGCCTATTGGGCGGAGGCGGAAATGCTTGTGTTTAAGACATTTGATTTGCAAAAGGTTGTTCCGACACAGGTTCAGGCAACTTTATTCGGCGGAAAGACGCAAAAGCTGGTAAAGCATATTAAGGCGGTAACCTACCACAATTTAAAGATTGTAAAGACCGATAGAGGCCTGGAAGCAACAGTTGTTTTCGATGTATAGTATGTCTTCTTACGAAGGGAGGTGTCATCATGATAAGTGATCATGATTTTCAGCGAATTGAAAAGTACTTATATGAAATCCCTTCAACATTTCGCGAAGACATGCGTGTTCCCGCCCGCTTTTATGCAGATCCGAAGCTGCTGGAAGGCGTATTAGGCGACAAAAGTCTTGAACAATTGGTCAATACCGCCACGTTGCCCGGAGCGATTAAATATGCTCTGGCCATGCCCGATATTCACCAGGGATATGGCTTTCCAATCGGCGGTGTCCTGGCCACTGAATTGCCCGACGGCATTATTTCACCCGGCGGTGTGGGATATGATATAAATTGCGGCGTCCGACTCTTAGCTACACATCTGGAACAGAAAGAGGTAGATCCCCATTTGGATGATCTGGCTTCGGCACTTTATGCAAATTGTCCCAGCGGGGTTGGAAAAGGCGGTCATATCAATCTCAAAAAAGGAGAACTGGATCAGTTGATGGAAAGCGGAGCGAATTGGGCCTTGAACCGCGGATATGCAACGGATGTCGACCTTGAACGCACAGAAGAAAACGGATGCCTGAACGGTGCGGATGCCAAAAAAGTAAGTCAGCGAGCCAAAGAGCGAGGCAGGGGGCAAGTCGGAACCCTGGGTGCCGGCAATCACTTCATTGAAGTCGACGTAGTAAGTGATGTTTTCGAGGAAACCGCCGCACAACGCATCGGTCTTTTTCCCGGACAAATCGCTGTTCAAATTCATTGTGGATCCCGAGGCCTTGGCCATCAAGTCTGCAGTGATTATGTAAAACGATTCCAGAAATCAATCCATCAGTATGGTCTGAATTTGCCGGACAGGGAGCTTGTTTGCGCACCGCTAAGCAGCCCGGAAGGTCAGGATTATTTAGCAGCCATGGAAGCAGCCGCAAATTATGCCTTTGCCAACCGGCAGGTTCTCACCTATCATATCCGAAGAAGTTTCGAAGCGGTACTTGCCGGAAAGGTAAACAACCACAACGTTTACCAGATCTATGATATCGCACACAATATGGCGAAAGTCGAGACGCATGAAATAGATGGACGAAAGATAAACGTCTGCGTCCATCGCAAGGGCGCAACCCGTGCATTTGGTCCGGGATCGGATGTTCTGCCACCTGTTTACCGCGATATCGGCCAACCGGTTTTAGTTCCCGGTTCCATGGGAACTGCCAGCTGGGTGCTTCTTGGAACGCAAGACTCAATGGCCCAGACCTTCGGATCGACCTGCCATGGTGCCGGACGAACACTGAGTCGTAAGAAGGCGAAAAAAACGGTGCATGGAGCAAGCTTGCGGCAAAAGCTCGAAGCAGAAGGAATTCGTGTTCGCGCCGGCAGCATGTCCGGATTGGCTGAAGAAGCACCCATCGCATACAAAGACGTGAACCGAGTTGTTGAGGTGGTTCACGGCGCCGGCATTGCTAAAAAGGTGGCAAAATTAATACCGCTTGCTGTAATCAAGGGGTAGCAAGAAGTGATTGAAAAGAGGGAGTTCTGGCTTAAGATTCTAATCTGCGTCTGGGAAATTTAAAAAATTTGAACATCAATACAATATCTGAAAAGGGGGAACAGAATTATGAGAATGCAATTTAAACGCATCGTCTGTGCTACCGATTTTTCAGATTTCTCCAATCGTACCGTAAATTATGGAATTAAATTGGCCAAAGAATTTGGCTCTAAAATTTATGTCTGCCATGTTATTGATTTGTCTTCGGTTGCGATTTATGGAGAGTTCCAATTAGATCCGGTCGGCTTACAGAACCGTGTTATGCAGGATGCAAGTGAGCAACTCGAAGAATTAATTGGCAAACAGCATAAAGAGTGGGAGCCGCTGATCACGGTAGGACACGCTGCTGACGAGATATCGCGCATCGTCGAAGAAAAAGATATTGATCTTGTCGTTGCCGCCACACACGGCCGGTCCGGGCTCAAACGTTTAATTCTGGGGTCTGTAACAGAGCGACTGATGCGAACTCTTACTTGTCCTCTATTAGTGGTCCACAGCCTGGATAAAGAGTTTATAAGCCCGGATGATCAAGAACTAAAAATCGAAAACATCCTTGTGGGCTGTGACTTCTCTCCCGATTCCGGTTTGGCGTTCGAATACGGACTAAGTTTGGCCCAGGAATTTCAATCCGAATTGCATTTGGCGCATGTCATTGAAGCGCCAATATATCAAGAGTTGCACAAAACCGAAACCCCCATAGAAGAGGAATTACAACAAGAGATCCATAACCGACTACTCCAAAAGCTTCAGGATATGGTGCCCGAAGAAGCTCGCAACTGGTGCACACCCCAGACGAGCCTTTTAGACGGTCGTCCCTATGAAGAATTAGTCAAATATGCCGAGCAGCACAAAATCGGTATCATTGTTTTGGGAACCAGGGGTCACGGGCTGGTAAAAAGTTTGTTTGTAGGCTCTACAACGGATCGGGTAGTCCGAAGAGCACCATGTCCGGTACTGTCGGTGAGTACGAAGGTACAAAATGGATAGCGACCAGAGACGATTATCTAATATCTAATCCAGCTTCTTGAAATATAGGCCTTAGGTAATCCAAGCTTTCGCGGCCGGCCTCATCCGGTGTGTCGACGTAAGGATAAAGCTCCAGGCTGATATCCCCTGCATATCCCAGCCTTACCATCGTTTTGAAAATCTCTTTGAATGGGATAGTGCCGTGGCCTGCAATCAAATGCTTGTGAACACGATCGGGGGCAATATCTTCCAGGTGCACATGACCGACCCATTCGAAAAGAATCTCAAGGGATGTTTGCGGTTCTTCTCCTGCACAAAAAAAATGGCCGATATCAAAGTTTAGACCCACATATTTTGATTTCACATCCTTAATAAAGGCCTTAAATTGTGGGGTCGACTCGATCAACAGGTCTGGCTCTGGCTCCACTAAAATCGTTATACCCAATTCCTCTGCCCTTGGAATAACCCGCTCCAAACCTTGGTGGAACAAAGCAACCGCCTTTTTTCGGGAGATAGCGTTTAACGGGCCACCGGGCGGAACAGAAATATTTTTGCAATCCAGTTTTTCAGCTATTTCCAGGCTGTTAAGGGTGTGGCGAATGCGAATTTTCCGCCTTTCTTCCTCGGGCTCGATCCAGGAAGGAAGGTAAGTGTCTCCAACCGCAAAGAGGGTGAAACTATTCAAATTCGTTACTGTTAAATTGTTTTCTTGTAAAATCCGTTTCAGTCGAGACAGTTCCGCATCACCAAAGTCCGGAGGATAGAGATGCGGACGATCACCCATGATCTCTACACCTTTAAATCCGAGCCGGCCGATTTTCTCAATGGCATCAAATAAGGAAAACTTTACAAAGGCGTTTGTGCTGTAGCCGAAAACCATGACGGTGTCCTTATGATTTAGTATGTTTCCAGTAAATAAAGATCAAAATTTCGATTGAATGGCAAGGATTTTCTCGTCGCATTCCCGTACCAGCTTCTGCAGACCGGCTATCTGATCCTGAAAAGTCAAAGGCGGATTGTCTCCCACCGTCTTTTTAAAGAAGAATGCCAGCTCAGGCACCGGACCGACGCGTCCGGCCATCTTTAGCACGGTAATCCAACGGGCAAGGTCAATTATAAGCGGTGCCGCTAAGATCGAGTCTCGGCCGAGAAGATTTAGCCGAATACTCATGGGAAGTCCGAACATGCCCTGAAAATCGATGGTATCCCAGGCTTCCTTGGCGTCCCCTCGCGGCGGATAATAATCAATGTGGACCTTATGCGATGATGCGCCGTATCTTTGACCCACCTGATAGCCCAGGAGATTATCCAGCAAATCGGTTTTGTGGCTTAACTTACCTTCAGCCCGTGCGGGGTTCATGAGATTTTCACCATCCGCATTTCCGAGAATATTCAAACTATACCATCCATCAATAGTTAAATTTCTGGCTTTCAGCGCAGAAGCCAGCACCACTTTCAGATAGGTCTGACCGGTTTTCCCGTCACGACCGGCAACCGGCACACCGTGTTTGATGGCTTCTTCCAAAATGGGTTGAATCTCTACAATATTTGGCGTGAAATTTACCACCGGCACCCCGGATAAAACAGCCGCCAGTGTATATGCCAGGTCCGGTAATACCTTCGAATCGACCTGCGCATACAGTTGAGGAAGATCACTGCAGCCACTTAGATCCAACTGAACATTAGCGGGTAACAGGTTAACAAAAACCAAGTGCGCATCCGGCAGTTTGGATTTGAAACGTTGGAAATCTTGAATCAGGCGTTCAACCTGATTTTTTAGATCCGAATCCGGTCCGGGCGCTTCAAATATGGACATCCCGTTAATTTCGGCTTCATAAGGTTTCCAGAGATGTTCCGGGAGGACAGCATGATTCTTGATAGAAGCGCAGAGGTTATTGTCACTGGCATCCCATCCGCCGAATGAAATTGCTTGGGGCTCGCCCAGATAACTAAACAAACGTCCGGTTGATAAACTGGGCAATATGAATTGGGGATTGCGTTTCATGGCAGCCACCGCAACAGCCGTCGTGGATCCCACAGCACCTTTGGCACCGGCAATCAATAGCAAGAGTTGTCGATTATTTGAGCTATCAGAATCACGCATTAATAAAAAGATCCTTAAATGATATTAATTGATTAGAATTCCCGATAGGACCGTGAGAGTATAGAGAAATGCGCTGGTGGTGTCAAGGTGGCAAATTAAGGAAAGCCCCTAAAGATCGATGCTGCTTTTATTTCAATTATCCCCGACAAGCTTACCATCCGACACTTTCAAAAGCCGTTGAGCATAGCCCGCACAATCGGAACTATGGGTTACCATGATAATGGTCATGCCCTCGTCATTGAGTCGACGAAGCAATTTCATGATTTCTCCTGTTGTTTTCGTATCCAGATTTCCGGTAGGCTCATCGGCCAGCAAAACAGGCGGCTCGTTTACAATAGACCGTGCTACAGCTACCCGCTCTTTTTCACCACCTGAAATTTGGTTTGGCAATCGCCGGGCCTTGTCCAACAAGCCGACCTGATCCAGGGCCTCTTCGGCCATCGCCCATTTTTTTTTCTTACCCGCCCTCACAACGGCTAACGGCAACATGACGTTTTCAATGACCGTGAGATAAGGAACCAGATGGAAGCTCTGGAAAATGAATCCCAGAAATTCTCTCCGAAAATCGGCTCTTTTTTCCTGGTTCAGGCTGTAAACATCGATTTCATCGACAATTAATCGACCTGATGTGGGCGCATTCATCGCCCCCATCATGCCTAGCAGTGTAGATTTGCCGGCACCGGATTCACCCATTATCCCGACAAATTCGCCTTCATTTATATTAAAGCTGATGCCTGCAACCGCTTTTACCGCCGCATGACCATTGCCGTATGTCTTCGCTAAGTTGTCTGCTATAATATAACTCATAAATCACCTTCTCAGTTCGAATTTCGATGTTCGACCTGCCCGCCGCACAAGACTTTGGCAAACGGGTATTCGAATTTGTTTTCATAATGCCCTGAGGGCTTCGGTCGGATCAAGCCGCGACGCCATAAATGCCGGATAGGCACTTGATGCCAATCCAAGCGTCAACGCGATAATTAAAGCGCCAAAGGCAAGTTCAGGGGTCATGGGTATGTAACCGGAATGGTTTTCACTGAAGAATTTTATCGCAATGGTCGAAGCCCCCAATCCAAGGAAATAACCTATAATACCAGCCAAACCGGACACAATCGCAGCTTCCATAAACACAATTTTCATGATGTGCTTTTTGCGAAACCCTATGGCTCGAAAAATTCCGATCTCATCGGTTCGTTCTCTGACACTGCCCATCATGGTGACCAACACAACCAGTGATCCGATTAGAAGGATAACTCCTGAAATTCCATAAGAAAATTTCTTAAACTGCTCCAACGTTTCCATACGACCCTTGACGACCTGTTGGATGGCCATTACTTTGGCACCCGGAATTGCCTCGGATATCTGTCTGACCATTTCATCTATGGGGCAGTCTTTGCACAGGGCGGCAACCTCGGCCATGGATACGCGTCCGCTCTTATCCAAAATCGACTGGACCGTTCCAAGACGAGCAAACACCAGTTGATCATCTTGGGAGCCGGTGGGTTGAAGAACACCGGAAACGATAAAATCGTTATCTTTTATTCTTACACGACCTCCATAATCCAAGTTTAATACCCGCGCAGCTTCAGCGCCTAATATTACGCCGTTTTGATCCGGTAAGCTGCCGCGAATATTCCACCATGGTTTCAATATTTCAGAAGCCTCAAAATCCACACCGGCCATAAGAACCTTACGGGTGTCGAACGTAACCACCCCCAACACCAGAGGACCCAACGCCGCGATATTCCTAGCATTTTTAATCGAGCTGACCCGCGCTAACTCAGCTTCGCGGATCTCGTCCATTTCAAAAGACACACCACCAAGGGAAAGGCCGCCATAGGTGAGTGTGAGACTTTCGGTTTTGGGTACAATCAGAATGTTGGCACCATATTTTTCGAGCTTGTGGTTAATATCGTTGGTCATGGCCTCAACAAAACTGATGATGCCAACCACCGTAGAAACCCCGATCACAAGACCTGCAAGTACAAAGGCGGCTTTTCCTTTTCGACGCATTAAGTTTCGAAACGTAATCACTTTTAGATTCATAGCCGGACCTCTCACGAAAAATTGAAATATTGTTTGCCCTCCAGGATATCTTTGACCTGAATAACGACTTTGCCATTTTCAACGGCACGATTTAATGGTGCCGGGTTACAACCGCCTTTCACCTCATTTACTAAAACTGAAGCAAATCGGCGGCCGCAATTTCGGCAAACCATGTAGTCGCCCTCTTGGTAATATCCTTTGCCGGCTGGCCAGCACACATCGCAGGCATCAAAGGCAGCCCGGATGATACCATCGGAACTTTTAAGAACAAAATATTTGATGGTAAAGCGTCCTGCGTCGTGCTGAAAGTGACGTGCCTTACCATCTTCAAATAAACTGGCCGGAAAAGCGACCTGTGTTAATGTATTGCCTGCAGTCGATGATGTTGCTGCAACAGGGGCAGAGCCTGAACCACTGTAGATAAAATATAATATTCCACCACCAACCAGTATTGCGGCGCATGCAACAGCCATAAATACAGGCAGACGGTCCTTTTTTTCAGTGCCGAGAACAACCGCTTTTTTTGCTTCTCTTTTATCAGTTGTCTGTTGGCGCTCATGGGTACCTGCTGCTTTCATCGTTTTCTTTGCCTGAGACGTTTTCTTTCTTCTCTTTGCCATAATCGAATTCTCCTTTTCATTGAGATAGTATTCGAGATAGTATTCGTATTTGTTAAAACACAATCCTTCCCATCAATAGATCCATTGGATTAGATAAATTTGTAAAGGAAAGACCTAACCAATTCCAAGAAACAGGATACAACATCTTGAATCACGGATGTAAAAATGAATTTAATCGGGAGCCGGGATTTCCGGCTTTAGAAAAGATCAAATTTGAAGGGACAGATGTTGAAGATAGATTGGTGAAGATTGAATAGAAGATTTGGCAGCTAGCCAGACACCGTAATGTTTATGTATCTTATTGTTGGTAAATGATTCGCTGACATTAACCACTGGAGTTGTAAGACTATGCGTGTCTGCTCGAACAACAGATATGGTACAAATTGGAAGCTCAAACCTTGGGCTGCTGTTAAAACCGCATGGATATAAAGCGGCTTTTGAGCAACAGCCGCCGTTAAACTGAGCCTGATGTTTTGTTCTAAAATGCAACCCTTTCATATTAGACGAACAGCAACAACTTTTTCCGCAATCGGAATAGGAAAAGCCCGTTGCTGTGAAAAAACTCAGACTCAAGAAGATAACTAATATGAATGAGAGCGGCTTTCGCATGATATTTTCTAATCTAGTTCTTTCAGCTTAATTCATACTAATTTGGTATACTATATAAAACTTTTTTTTATGTCAACAAAAATAATCCACAAAAATCAATTCATCGAAATTATATTTACAAGGGGTTATATGATATTTATATTACTTTAATTTTGAATGTGTTTTTAAAAGTATAGAGTGGTTTGTGTGTCAGTTAGGGGCAAAAAGCTAATTTTTGAAAGAGATTAAAAAGAAAGGCAAAAGCATGAGTTACGATTTTAATGTAGACGAAGTATTCGAAATGGCTGAACAGCTCGAACGCAACGGGGCAAAATTTTACCGTGATGCAGCCGAAGCCAATATCGACCCTTCAAACAAACAAATGCTATTGGATCTGGCGGCAATGGAAGATGAGCATGAAAAAACGTTCAAAGCAATGAGGGCAGAATTAACCGCAAAGGAGCAAGAAACAACGGTATTCGATCCACAAGGTGAAGCAGCACTTTATCTTCGTGCGCTGGCAGACACCCGCGTTTTTTTCGAAAAAGATATTGAAATTAAATCCATGAGGGGAATTCTCACATCCGCCATTGAGGCTGAAAAGGATTCCATCGTTTTTTATCTGGGTATGAAAGACGCGGTGCCCTCGAATCTGGGAAAAGACCGGGTTGATGGTATCATCAAGGAGGAAATGGGGCACATCAGACTGCTCAGCAAAGAATTGATTAAATACAGAAGCTAATTTGCGCTGAGCAATGGCATAGGCGGGCTGAATCAGCTCATCATACCGAACTTAAGAGCGCCCTATGGATCAAGGATGCTCTTTTTATGGTATACAATTTACTCCGTCTATCAGTGTTTCCCGATGGTTTTAGCATTGTCCAATATGAACTGTGGCAATTTTACTCCATATCCTTTCCGTATTGTGCGAGATCCGCTAACCTTTCACGATCAAGCAAGGTAATCTTGGGTCCCTCGACGCGAATCAGATCCTGGCTGGAAAGTTTAGCAAAAATGCGGGATAGCGTTTCGGGTATCGTCCCCAAAATGCTGGCAAGCTGACCCTTTGAAATATTTAAGGTGACGAAATCATCTTTTCCCTGTTCGTCTGCGAGGTAATTCAGGTATGAAGCCAGGCGAGCCGGACATTCTTTTAATGAAAGGTTTTCGATTTGGACGGTAAACTGGCGAAGCTTTGTCGACATAATGGCGAGCATATTCAGAGCCAAGGAAGGATTGTCGGTTATCAAGTCAACAAAAGCATCTCTCGGAAAAAATAAAAGACGGGTTTTAGCAATAGCCTGGGCATTGGCCGGAAATTTTTGTCCGGTAAAAACCGGAACCTCCCCGAACGGTTGCCCCGAACCGTAAATATGCAGAATTTGCTCTTTTCCCTCTGCTGAAACCTTATAGATCTTCACTCGGCCGTCGATAACGACAAAGAATCCCTTGCCATCATCGCCTTCGATAAAAATCGTTTCGCCTTTATTTACATGTTTCTCAAGCGAAATTTGTTTTATAGCTTGGAGCTGATCGTCGGGAAGTCCGCTAAAAAGGGGAATACCTGAAATGATATCGATAATTTCTGCCATAATATTCTTTTTTGCATCCATTTTTGATTTATGTCAAGGCAAAGCTCACCGTCTTCATTTAAGTGATCAATTAAATATCAATAAGGAGTTAGCACAATAATCCTTTTATAAATATCTTTAAGACGCCTGAATTCATTTGAAGTGATGAGGCATTGGAGGGAAAATAAATGCAAATATCTGCGAAAACCAAAATCAACGATTTGCTAAAAAGCTATCCGAACCTTGTGGACTTTTTCATTGGAAAGTCTCCGAAATTTAAGCACTTGAAAAATCCCATGATGCGAAAAACCATTGGCAAAATCGCAACCCTGAAACAAGTCGCAGAGATGGGTGACCTGGATCTTGAGTTGCTACTAAATGAAATTGAAAAAGAAATTCGCAACGTCAGCCAGAAGACTGATTCACTGCCAATGCTCGAAAGCAGTCAAGCGGTCTCCGATCCCAAAGAGCGCCAGGAGATTTTAAAAGGTATTATCCGTGATCTCCATCAAGGTGTTGATCTGGAAACGCTCAAACAGCGATTTCGTGAACTGATCAAAGACATTGACCCGGCTGAAATCGCGAAAATGGAGCAAAGTCTCATCGATGAAGGTATGCCTGAAAGTGAGGTTAAACGGCTTTGTGATGTTCATGTGGCGGTCTTTGAAGAGTCTTTGGAAAAATATGAAATGGCCCGGGTGCCCGCCGGGCATCCGGTTCATACGCTACTGGAGGAAAACAGGGCGGCAGAAGCCCTTATGGAAGAAATCGATCATCTGATCAACACCATAGAGTCCTCTTCAGATAAAGAAGTGTATACGGGCTATGTTCAACGATTACAACACCTGCTTGACAAACTTGCTGATATCAATTTGCATTATCTAAAAAAAGAAAACCAGCTTTTCCCGCTGATGGAAGCCGAAGGCTTGTCCGGACCGCCCCAGGTCATGTGGGCGATTCATGACGATATCCGCGCCATGATTAAAAATTTGAAAAACCTTTTATCTGAAGCGAATATGACCGAGGCCGTTTCAGCCGCCAAACGGTTATTGGTCTCAATACGCGACATGATTTACAAAGAGGATCATGTTCTTTTTCCAATGACATTGAATATACTTTCGGAATCCGATTGGATTAAGGTAAAGCACGGTGAGGCGGAAGTCGGCTACGCCTGGATTGAGCCGGTGGAAGGCTGGCAGCCGGAAATGGAGGAAAAACCTGCGCCGGAAGTTCCAAACGGCGCGATTCATCTGGACACCGGTTTGTTATCTGCTGAAGCAATCAATTTGATGCTTACGCATTTGCCGGTGGATCTAACCTTTGTCAATGATCAGGATGAAGTTGCTTACTATTCCCAGGGTAAAGAAAGAATATTTGCCCGCAGCCCGGGTATCATCGGTAGGAAAGTTCAAAAATGTCATCCCCCCAAAAGCGTTCATATCGTGGAGGAAATCCTTGAGAAAATGAAAGACGGAAAAAGAGATCAGGCGGAATTCTGGCTCCAGCTGGGAGGAAAGTTTATCCATATCCGATACTTTGCGGTTAGAAACGCTCACGGTGAATACAAAGGGTGTTTGGAAGTCAGCCAGGATGTCACCGAAATTCGAAAACTCGAAGGTGAGCAGCGTTTACTGCAATGGCAATGATCCGGTCCGGTTGTTGGCTCCTGGTCACTGGCTCAAAGTTATCATGCGTTGTGTATTTATGCAGTGTCTTCGATTTTTTTTGCGATTTTGATTTAAGTCAAGGCACACAGTGATTATTTTAAATATAATCGTATCCAAAAATGAGGATTATTTTCAATACAGTCTACGTTTGATTACAAATCCATAAGGAAAATTAAAATGAAATGTCCAGGACAAGATACGCAATACTGGAGACCGGGAGCAATATTTGAGGTTGATTGCCCAAAGTGTGGCCAGTCCGTTGAATTTTTCAAAGATGATACATCCCGCAAATGCGGTAATTGCGGCCATCGATTTGTCAACCCTAACATGGATTTCGGCTGTGCTGCTTACTGCCAGTTTGCGGAACAGTGCATTGGAAATTTGCCGCCTGAGCTTTTAGCTCAAAAAGACGATTTACTCAAAGATCGGGTGGCCATTGAAATGAAACGTTATTTTAAAAAGGACTTCCGAAGAATCGGCCATGCAACCCGCGTTGCTCGCTATGCGGAAAGAATCGGAAAAAGCGAAAAAGGGAACATGGCGGTAATTCTCTCTGCGGCCTATTTACATGACATCGGAATAAAGGCAGCGGAGGAAAAATACAACAGCACAGCCGCCGAATATCAAGAAAAAGAAGGACCCCTTATCGCAAAATCTATTTTGAGCAAACTGGGTGCCAAAGAAGAATTAATCGATGAGGTTTGCGAAATCATCTCCCATCACCATCATCCCGCAGATGATGAAACCATAAATTTTAAGGTTGTCTATGATTCGGATCTTTTAGAAAATCTGGATGAGAAACATAAAGACCAACCAATGGGTCACAAAAAGCTGGAGGAAATTATTGATCAATCATTTCTAACAACCAGCGGCCGTGAAATTGCCAGAGAAGTATTGTTAATTTAAAACCCATCTTTAACGAGATAATTGAAAGTAAGTCATAGGTTTTCAAATATTTTAACCAAAAAAATAAAAACATCATTCCATAGAAAAAGGAGACGTTATGAAAGTAGTTCGCAAGATTATTGAAATCGATGAAGATCTTTGTGATGGATGCGGCAATTGTGTTCCGTCCTGCGCCGAGGGAGCACTGGAGATTATTGACGGTAAAGCCAAGGTGATTGCAGATATTTATTGTGACGGCCTGGGCGCCTGTCTGGGAGAATGTCCCACCGGCGCGCTGAGCATCGTTGAACGCAAAGCGGCTGATTTTGACGAAAAAGCCGTCGAAGAACATTTGGCCAAGCAAAAAAAAACAGAGCCCCAGGAGATACCATTTGTTTCAGGTGGATGTCCTTCAGCTAGACTCCAGTCGTTTCAGCCGGCCGCATCAGTATCTGCGGCCGCTCCTTTGTCTGAATCAGCGGCAGCCGGTGAAGAATTTGAATCCGCACTTTCCCACTGGCCGGTGCAAATTATGCTGGTTCCACCGAGCGCACCTTTTTTAAAAGGCGCAGACCTTTTGGTACTGGCGGATTGTGTACCGGTGGCTTTTCCAACAATTCACAGAGATTTTCTGAAAGGAAAAGCGGTAATGATGGGTTGTCCAAAGCTTGACAATGCCCAGTTCTACATCGAAAAGTTTGCTCAAATTTGTAAACAATCCGGTATAAAAAGCATCACCTCCGTGGTGATGGAGGTTCCATGCTGCTCCGGTCTTCCCATGATTGTTAAAAAAGGCATGGAATTGGCCGGCGTTGAAATCCCCATGGAAGAGGTAGTCATCAGCACCAGAGGAAAAATTCTGCAGCGAACACAAGTTAAGGCTGCCTGAAGGAAATATTGGTTTAAGGTTCGGGGGTCAAGGTCCAGGGTTCAGGGTTATAGGTAAATTCGGATAACATCCTTATCTCACCTTGCACCCTGTGCCTTGCGCCTAATATTACATTCCACTTTCTGCCTTCCAACTTCCGAAATCCGAATTCTGGCATCTGTTTTCTGCCCTCTGAAATCTGTCCGACCTGTCTTATGAGACACTACTGTGTCAAAAATATATCTGAGACTGTATTGCTATCCTATTTTCATTATGATATCCATAAATTATCTTGCAATGCGTTGAATATTAGATTAAATAATCAGTTTTGCATGTATCGCAATGGAACCCAATCGAGGTCCATTTGACCGTGTCCGGATCCGAAACTTACTCCGTAACTGGATGTAATACAACCAAATTATAAAAACATAGACCGCACACACTCTCCTGGCACAAAATTTGAACTCTGGTCGATACTTAATACGTCACATCGATTCATCGTACTATAAGATTATTCACATGCATCAAATTTTGCTGGAGAGTGAGCATCTGTGAAACCCTGTAATCTGCATATTGAAAAGACCCTAAAGTTGGTTGAAGAAATGATCTATCTGGCAGATCAGGGAGACACTGATCGCGAAGATAATGGGTGCGGAATCCTCTACGGCGTGCTTCGTGATTCAGCTTATAAATTAAAAAATCTGGCTGAAGAAGAAAAGCAAAATCACATCAAAAAGGGATGGTGGCCCAAATCGGAAGGCGAATAAGCTGTCGCTTGAACTACTTTTTTTTTGAGGTTACCTGGTAAATAAAACAACATTGGAGGTAATATACATGGGAAATTTAAAAGGAAGCCAAACCGAAAAAAATCTTTTAACCGCTTTTGCCGGTGAGTCTCAAGCGCGTAACCGCTATACCTATTTTGCCAGCCAGGCAAAAAAAGAAGGGTATGTGCAGATTTCAGAGATTTTTACTGAAACGGCAGATCAAGAAAAAGAGCATGCCAAACGACTCTTTAAGTTATTAGAAGGCGGCGAAGTGACCATATCCGGCGCCTTTCCTGCCGGGGTTATTGGCACAACATTAGAAAATTTGAAAGAGGCCGCAGCCGGTGAGAATTACGAATATACGGATATGTATCCCGGCTTTGCAAAAGTGGCCGTCGAAGAAGGTTTTAAAGACATTGCAGATGTGTTTTCCGCCATTGCAGTGGCTGAAAAACAGCACGAAAAACGCTATGTAGCGCTGGCAGCCAACATTGAATCCGGACGGGTGTTCAAGAGAGATGAATCCGCAGTCTGGCGTTGTCGCAACTGCGGCTATCTCCATGAGGGTAGCGAAGCACCGGATGAATGCCCTGCGTGTGCCCACCCGCAAGCCCATTTTGAGTTGCTCGGAGAAAACTGGTAAAAACTGCTTTACTATTTAACTAGTCAACGATTTAACTACTCAACTAAACTGAAAGGAGAGTAAAATGGCTGAAAGACTTGAGGTTTATAAATGTGATGCATGCGGAAACATCGTAGAAGTTATTCATGGCGGCGGGGGTGAACTCGTATGCTGTGGCGAGCCGATGAAGCTATTGGTCGAAAATACGGTTGATGCCGCCAAAGAAAAGCATGTCCCTGTCATCGAAAAAGTTGAGGGGGGTGTAAAAGTAAAAGTCGGTGATGTTCCCCATCCCATGGAAGAAAAACACTACATTGAATGGATCGAAATTATTGTCGGAGATAAAGCTGACCGACAATTCTTGAACCCCGGCGAGGCACCAGAGGCATTTTTCAAAACAGATGCCGAAAATGTTGCTGCCCGAGAATATTGCAATCTTCACGGTCTTTGGAAAGGATAATAGCTATGTTATCTGAAAAAATGGAAAACGCATTAAACGGCCAACTCAATGCTGAGCTGTATTCCGCTTACCTGTATTTGTCAATGAACGCCTATTTTAAATCCGTAAATCTTGATGGATTTGCCAACTGGATGTATTATCAGGCTCAAGAAGAAGTAACCCATGGGATGAAATTTTACGATTTTATCAACTCCCGGGGTGGCCGCGTAAAGCTTTCGCAGATAGACGCACCGGCGACCGAATGGAATTCTCCCTTGGCGGTCTTTGAGGCGACCTTGGAGCACGAGCAAAAGGTCACCGGTCTGATCAATGACCTGGTGGAGCTGGCCCTTGAAGAACATGATCATGCCACCAACATATTTCTGCAATGGTTTGTATCCGAACAGGTTGAGGAAGAAGAAAGTGTCGGTGGCGTGCTTGAGCAGTTAAGGCTCATGGGCGAAGCTAAAGGCGGCCTTTTTATGATCGACCGTGAGCTGGCCAAAAGAAGCCCAAGTGGCGGGGGCGAAGAAGCTGAATAATACTTGTCAGTTGTCAGTGGTCCGTCGCCCGTTGAAGTTTGATCAATATCAAAATGCGTGGATGTTATTGCGAAACAACGGGCCTATGACGACACACAACGGACATGAAGAAAGGAGGTGATTCCATGCCCAGTTGGAAATGTGCAAATTGTGGGTATACCTTCGAGGCTGATACCCATCCCAACCAGTGCCCATCGTGTAAAGAAAAATGCGAATTTTTAGATAATACGTGCTATACACCGGATTGTGCTGCTGAAGGCACCGACGACAGAATCGGCAAACAATAAATCGAATAAGCTTGTTGTGCTACGTTTGGTAAAGCGTATTTCGCTGCTTTAGATAGCTGTGTAAACGATGAATGGAGAAAAGCCATGGCCAAAGCGCTAATTGTTTATGCCACCCGCACCGGTGAGACCCAACAAATTGGAGAACTCATTGCCGAAGGAGTTCGTATTGCAGGACATCAAGCCGAAGTTGTCGATGCCAAAAAGATAAAGAGTGAAGCCGATCTCCAAGACTACGACGCTTATGTGTTCGGCTCAGCCACCTATCATGGCGAAATGCTGCAGGCTATGAAAACATTTCTATTTCTTGCAGAAAAAGTAAACCTGGAAGGCAAAATCGGCGGGGCCTTCGGTGCTTTTGGTTGGAGTGGTGAAGCCAACGATCGAATCTTTGACACCATGAAACACATTTTAAAAATGAATATGGTCGGTGATACACTTCGCTTAAAATCAAGCACCCTCGGTGGCGGTATCCAAATGGCTCAGGATTACGGGCGTGAAATCGCCAAGAAGCTCGAAGGATAAAAAGGTTTAAGGTTTCCAGGTTGGCTC
>Ga0209536_100007688_pt1 | contig 16319 bp, 16 predicted proteins | sample DeeMarSeWOR28_12_FD_187461 | JGI IMG/M metagenome (GOLD analysis project Ga0209536, IMG submission 187461) | Marine sediment microbial communities from White Oak River estuary, North Carolina - WOR-2-8_12 (SPAdes) (version 2) | ecosystem: Environmental > Aquatic > Marine > Intertidal zone >...
ACTGTTTGTGTGGAGGGTGCTAAAGACCAGATGGCCGGTCAAAGAGGCCTCTATACCGGTGGCGGCAGTCTCCTGGTCCCGCATCTCCCCCACCATGATCACATCCGGATCAGCCCTCAAAAAAGAGCGCATGGCAGTGGCGAAATCTACCCCTATTTTGGGGATCACCTGGAGCTGGCGAAGCCCCTTCTGGGTAATTTCCACAGGGTCTTCGGCCGTCCAGATCTTCTTGTCTGGTTTGTTGATATAGGCCAGCGCAGCGTGAAGGGTGGTGGTCTTGCCACTTCCTGTAGGCCCCACAACCAGAATGATCCCGTAGGGCTTTGCGATTAAATTGAGCAAGAGGTTGTAGTCTCTTTCACTTATTCCCATGGCGTTGAGGGGGATGGGCTCGCCAGAGGTAAGAATACGCATGACCACGTCCTCTTCGTTTCCCACCGTGGGGACTGTAGCCACCCTCAGTTCAATATCCAGGGGAGCGTGCTTCCTGAATTTTATCTTTCCGTCTTGCGGCTTTCTGCGCTCAGCAATGTCCAGGTCAGACATGATCTTTATCCTGGAGACCACAGCCCGTTTGTAGTGGTAGGGGATGGTCTGGTAGATATGGCACGTGCCGTCTATTCTGAATCTGATTTCCGCCCCCGACTTACCCGGATAGGGTTCGATATGTATGTCTGACGCGGTCTTCTTGTGGGCATCGGTGATGATCTTGTTGACCAACTGCACAATGGCGCTGTCGTCCTCAGTAAGGATTTCTGAGGCATCTTCAGGGACCTCTTCTTCTAGGGGATCCAGCTTACCCAGGATCTCGTCTATGGACCCTTGATGCAGGCCATGGGCATTTCCGTAAAAATAGTCTAGATATTGTAGGATATCTTCCCTCAACCCCACGGCGAATTCGTAGCTCTCGGCCTGAATTAATGATTTTACACTGTCAATGATGTCCAGTCGTTCGGGGTTATCGATCAGTATTTTGACCTTTCCATCTTCCCTCTCTAAAGGGACCCAGAGGTTCTTCTCCAGGTACACCTGTTTCAATTTGGTCAAAAGCTCGCCCGGGATAGGGTGATTGTTATCAAAGGGGATATACTCGCAATCATAATACTCGGCAAGGGATCGCCCCACCTCCTGTTTTCTCACCTTCAATTCATTGATGAAGATGTGCTCGATGGGGGTCTTCTTTTCTCGGGATGCCTTAATGGCCCTCTCAAGCTCTTTTTCAGTGATAATGCTGTTTTTGGTCAGGTAGTCAAATTTTGTCCTCTTTTTCCCGGTTTGCGTGAGTTTTTGCTGATTGTAAAAGGCAATCCCCAAGACCTTTGCCATCTCCTCGGCCGATTCTTGATCTTCAGTGGTAAATTTGTCGCCATTCTTTTTGTTGATGAGCTGAAGCACCCCTATCACGTACTTCTTGTAAAAAATGGGGATGCTCAAAATTTGCTTTGTCAAATAACCCGATGTTTCGTCCCAACTCCTATCAAAAGAGATGTCCCTGTCGATTTCAGCCAATTCATCTCTGTCATAGGCATTGGCAATGTTGACTGTTTGCGCGTTGTTGGCCGTGTACCCGGCTATACTCTTGTTATTAATGGGAACCCGAATTTCTCTAGATATGTCGGCGGATTTAAACTGTGAATAGATTTCTTTCTTTTTGCCTTCCACCACATAGATGGTCACTCGATCCGCATCAAAAAGACCGAGGAGCCTATTCTTTGAATTGATAAGGATTTCATCCGTATTCTTTGCCGCGTGAATCTGAGTGGCTATGTCATGAAGGGCCTTGTAGTAGTTCAATTTCTCTTTTTCCTCTCCAAATTCTCCCCTACCGTTCCGATCCATGTCCATATCTTTTCTTTCTATCTTGCTCCGCCGCCGTCTGTCTCTTTTGTCACCTAAAATAATACCATCAACAAGCAATTATATCAAATTATTTCAACATATTGAACAATCCTTCCCGCGAGATTTTCCCCAAATCCATGTCCCTCGCACAGGTCTCGGGGGTCCTCCGCCATCTCTGTGAGAATCTGATCTACCCCCTTTGAAACAGGGTCAAAAGGTAAAGGATCCAGGCCCTGAGGACCTGTCTTCGAGCTGCCCCCAGAGGGAGCTTTTAGGGTCTATTTTCATGCGAAAGTTTGGTGGAGTATTGGGGTGGTGGAGCATCGAAAACATCAAATTCCAAGCACCAAATTACAGACAAACCCTAAATTCGAATACTAAATGACCAAAACAGGTTTGGAATTTTTAATTTTGGTCATTATCATTTGTTTGGATTCTGTGATTTGTTATTTGGAATTTTTACTGACTATAACACTCTGCTACTTTGAAACCGCTTTTCATCTTTCTTGGCAAAGCCATTTAAGCCTGACATAGTCCATCGAAGATCCAAAAATGCGGGGAAGGACCAGATTCCCGAGATTCAAATGAATGACTTGTATGGATCTCTGCCTCTTTATTATACTAGACAAGTATTAAAACCCCTTGACAGGGCGGTCGCATCCCATATACAAATCGTGCACGATACTATCCTTTCCTGATCGGTCTTCCGCGGTGATTCTGAGCGTTGGATCCGGTAGGACATGGGGCCCGATTTAGAGATCCAACTTGAAAATCCTCGACGGAACCCGATGCCTTCGGTCTCCGGTACTATTTTTGGACGCCCACAAGATGAAGAAAGACGCAACCCCGCCCGGTGAAGATTTCGAGATTCGGTGTCCTAGACTTGGCCACCAAATCAATTTTTCCTATTGTAGGAGGGAAAACATGGGCCTTCCCTGTTTTAAGACCCTTGATTGCTGGTTTGAACATTTTCTGGTGGAAGAGTATTTGCGAAAAGAACTGGAGCCTGAAGAATGGGAAAAGGTCTTTAATAAACCGCCCAAAACAAAGATGCTTTCTTTGGTGGAGTTGATCGAAGAGGCAAAAAAGAGGATAAAAGAAGAGACATGAGCAGGGAAGGAATTCTTTTGGGAAATGGGGCCATTGCGCTCGGTCTCGTAGAGGCCGGGTGTCAGGTGGTCACATCCTATCCCGGTACACCCAGTTCAGAGATCCTGCCGGAAGTGATCCGCCTGGTGAAATCGGAGGGTCTTGACACCTATGTGGAATGGTCCACCAATGAAAAAGTGGCCCTGGATAACGCCTTTGCAGCCTCTATTACGGGGAAGAGGGCGGCCTGTTGCATGAAGCAGGTGGGACTCAATGTGGCGGCCGACTCCCTGATGAGTGTTGCCTATACAGGCACGGTTGGAGGATTGGTGATTATCTCTTGCGATGATCCGGGCCCCCACTCCTCCCAGACTGAGCAGGACACCCGTCTCATGGCCCGTCTTGCGAAAGTCCCAGTGTTCGACCCTTCCAGTCCTCAAGAGGCGAGGGAGATGGTTGGCCTCGCCCTGGACATATCAGAGGCATTTAGGATTCCGGTTATCCTGAGACCTGCCATTCGGGTCTGCCACGCCCGACAGAACATCCAATTCGGATCCATAAAAAGAGATGGAAAAGCGGCCTCCTTTGAGAAGGACCCCGGGAGGTGGGCCGCGACCCCCCGTTTCCGTCTCATACTCCACGGTGAATTGAACAAGAAACTGAAAGAAATTGGGCAACGATTCGAGGGCCTCTCACAGATCAATTTCCACAATCTGGAAGCGACCAAGAACTATCCGCTCGGAATCATCGCAGGTGGCGTTCCTTACTCTGTCGTCCAGGATATCCTATCAGAAGAGGGTCGGACCGATATCCCTCTCCTGAAAATAGGCACCCCTTACCCCTTTCCTGAAGCTCTGGCCCTGGCATTCATGTCTGCCTGTGACAAGGTGCTTGTCATAGAGGAGACAGACACGGTTATAGAGTACTTTCTGAGGGAGCGTGAAAGGGTTTTGGGGCGTTTATCGGGCCATGTGCCCCTAGAAGGGGAATTGACTCCCCGAGAAGTGCATGGGATGGTGAGCCGGGCTTTGGAAGCGTTGAATCTTGAGCCCCTCACTCCAGTTGAAGATCAAGAGGCCGCGGCACTGGTGCAAAGTCTTCAGTTGCCTGTTCGGCGACCCACTCTCTGTCCCGGATGTCCGCACAGGTCCACATTTTTCGCCATAAGAAAGGTGAAACCCAAGGCTATTTTCACCTCTGATATTGGCTGCTATACCCTGGGGCTCAATCTGGGCGCGGTGGATACCTGCCTGGATATGGGGGCCGCAATCACATTGGCATCCGGATTTTATCATTCCTTTGCTCAGGACCATGTGGAGCAACCGATCGTGGCCACCATTGGCGATTCCACCTTTTTCCATTCGGGAACGGCCGGTCTACTGAATGCTGTATACAATGGGGCGAGATTCATCCTTGTCATTCTTGACAACATGACAACGGCCATGACCGGTATGCAGCCCACGCCCGCCCTGGGAATAAAGGCGGACGGAAGCGAGGGAAAGGCGATCACATTGGAAAGAGCTGTGGCAGGATGTGGCGTGGATTTTATTGAGGTCGTGGACCCTTATGATATCAAAAAAATGACTGACGCTATCAAAAAGGCCGCTGAGTACGTGAATGAACCTGAAGGTGGCATCGCCGTTATCATCGCCCGTCACCCATGCGTGATCGCCTATCGGGATGAGGCGATTCCAGAAAAGAAAAGGACACAGATCACGGATGATTGCAAAGAGTGTAATTTCTGCCTTGATCGCTTTGAGTGCCCTGCCCTTTTTCATGACGAGGAATTAGGGCGCACCGACATCAACCGGCAGATTTGTGCCGACTGTGGTCAGTGCCTGGCCGTCTGCCCCACAGGATGTATTGTGGAAGCCTAATTAATCGATTTAACGCAGAGACGCTGAGCAAGCTTAGAGTTATTTGACAGGATTTACCGGATTATTCGTAAATCGGTCAGCATCCCTTAAGGTCCCCGCTCAGCGGGGGGCCCTGATGACACAATATCCTGTCTAATATTTGTTGGTGCCTCTCTGGCTACATAGTGTAGAGACCCCTTCGAGGAGTACATGGAGACTGTGAATATTATTTTATGTGGATTGGGTGGTCAGGGGATCCTATTCATGACGAGGGTACTGGCGCAGTCCGCCCTCGATAAGGGCTTTAACGTCTTGGGAGCTGAAACCCACGGCATGGCGCAGCGAGGAGGATCGGTCGTCTCCCACCTAAGAATTGGGGATGTGCAAAGCTCCTTAGTTAAGACAGGCTCAGCCCATTTTCTTTTGGCCCTGGAGGAAAACGAGGCGTACCGCAACCTCCCGCTTATCTCACATGGGGCCCAGCTGTATGTTAATGCCAATCCCCAAAGTTTCCCAAGGAAAGAGGTGAAAGCCTTTCTGGACAAGCGAGAGATTACCACCCGTTCAGCACCCGCCGGAACCATAGCCCTGGACCTGGGCGCTCCCCTTTGTACGAACTTGGCCCTTCTGGGATATTTTACCGCGTTCAATGAAGGACCAATGACCCAAGCAGAACTCAGGAAGACCATAGAGAGTATTAGTCCCGATCGATTCAGAGAGATCAATCTAAAGGTGTTCGAGGCCGGCCTTCAAAAGGGATTGGAAGAGACCTCCTGACGATCACGTGCTGCTCCCCCCATTGGGGATCGTTGACCATAGATAAAACCCATGTCTGGCTTTTCAGTGCAGCAATAGTGCACCCAAATGTATATATGACTGAACAGAGCGCCAGCCAAGGCAGTTAGTGAAGAGAATAGAACACCGGGCATCCAAAGAATTAAGAGGCCGAACACGTACATACCATTGCTGGTGTATCGGAATATCCCCTTTTTAACCAGTGGTTTTCCTTTGTATGAGCTATCAAAGTGATCGATACCAAAAGCACGTTTGAACCCAAAATACCTTGCAATTGAATACATCAAATAAATGGATGGCGCCGCTAAAAGGATGACCAAGATCACCCTAACCGTATGGTTGATCGGGATGGTATCTTTATTGGCGATGGCCAGGAAGGTAATAAACAGTGGACGTGAAACAATTAACAGAAAAAATAGAAGGGCATATACAGCGAAGGCTCTATGGCCTAACCACCTGCTTAACCATCCTGCGTAAAGCTCTGTCCGCCAGCAAAACCATACAAACACCTGGTGGATGACCGTAATCCCCACAAGCAAGTAAAGCCACGTTATCGTTTCTACGCCCCACAATCCTCCTTGGCGAAATCCATCCAGGTTGCTGAACAGAAACAACCCAGCCAACAGAAGCATCAGATACAGCAGGTGCAATAGTTGTTTCTCAAAAATTTTCTTTAATGGAGACATGGCGTCCCTTAGGGCTACACATGCCTTATCAGGCAGCGCTGAGCACCTACTCCCTCTTATTGGAACGGCGCGTGAGTTGCATGGACCGGCTGGGTGTTAGGCCCATTATCATGAGATTTCTTCATCGCTCCTGACGCTCTTATCAACAATGCTACAAATCCTAATCGATGTCTTAATCGCTTTCAAAATCATTTCGTTTTCATTCGCATCTGTTACCTTTCCTGAGGCCACATAGCTGGCAAATATATTGGCGGCTGCCTGAAAAATAGCCGTTTCACTCGGCTGCAAAGTGGCATGATATTTCGCTTTCATGGTGCCTCCTTTCCTCTCGCTCTCATGGATTAAGCAGTTTAAGCCCCAGTTCGGGCTCTAATCCCCGCCTACCCGTGGTACTAATCAGCTCATATAATATAACCTCCATAACCTGCCATACCTTCACACCGCTGCGTATTCAGCCCGTGACAGTATTGTTGTTTCTCCCACAGGCCATATGCATATGAATTATGGGATTGCCCTCCTCATCTGGAATAAGGGTTCCGGTTCCAAATATCTCGTGGACATCCTCAATGATGTGCGCCATAAAATCTACCCTGTTCTGCCTGAGAATATTTCATTTTGAAATTTCTATCGTCCTCCTTAGGTTAATGGCGCTAACCGTTAATGTGGGAATCCCTAATTGACAATATTGGCCTGCGCAGTATATTACCATAACTCTGAGCAAATAATCCGGGCTCTGCGAGGCGTAGGCTCTAAGAGCCGGTGGCCCAAAGGACCCGGCTTTGGGTACACCCCAGTTCCTCTACCAAGCCGCATATTGAATAATGATCTCACCAGCAAAGCGTAACTATACCAGCAGCACAGCAGGTGGGTTTTGAAACGACTAAGTTATTCTGAGCCATTATTGCCTAAAAATCAACAATGTCCATGACTTTGATGGCATCATGTAAATGGGCAACAGCTTTAGCCGCATGTGAAATAACTTGATAAGGGCAGCCTCATTGCCACGATCGCATGCACAGGTTGTGGGGAATACGCCACAAAAGTAGTGACCTCTAGAGACATATGAGTCGAGAAAAGGAAAAAGTCGCAGGTCTTCTTTTGGCAGCTGGGGCTTCCACCCGCATGGGGCAGCCTAAACAGCTGTTGCGTGTGGAAGAGGAAACCCTTCTTGACCGTATACTCGGTGAGGTCTTGGGTTCTGATCTCGATCTTACCATCCTCGTCCTCGGCCATCAGGCTCAGGAGATAAAGCAGCGTCTGAGAACTGACCTCCATCATCCAAAACTCAAAATCATTGAAAACAAAAATTATCTTGATGGAATCAGTACCTCAATTATCACCGGGCTGTCTGAGGTGGAAGATGTGTTTGACCATGTCATGATCATCCTTGCGGACATGCCGCTTATGAATTCAAGTTTGATCAACCTATTACTCCACGAATACCTTGCATCTCAGTTGCAATTGGGCGCCATTAAACTCATAGGAAGACGTTCGCACCCTGTCGTTATAGGACGGCAATTTTATGATGAACTTTATCAATTAAAGGGGGATGTGGGGGCCAGAGATCTCTTCCTGAAACATGCCCATCAGGTATGTCTCGTAGAACCGGAACAAGATTACGATGATGTGGATATAGACACCATTGAAGAATATCTGGAGTTTAAAGACTCACTGGATCACGGCTCAGAAACCTCGGGGTCCAGTGAACCTCAATGACCTTTGCCCTTGCCATTTGGAATCTGCGTGTGTTTAAATGAAAACGAGGAAAAGATAATGAGACTAAGGGCCCATCCAAAGCTATCAGGAAAATGGCCACCAACTTGGACCCCCCGGCTCAGCAGGACGTCAAAAAAACCGCGCGGCGAGCAACCCGATAAACTCCTTTCTGTTCGAGAATTGGAAGGGGCTATTACGCTTGAAGTGCAGTTTGAGGGAGACCGATTCAGTGGTTATCTTGCTATAGAAGATATGGAATTTCGCAAAAAGCTTCTCAAAGTACTGAACAAGAGTCTCTACAGGACCCTTAGGCAGGTTGGCTCTACAGACGTGGATTTTTGATTGGCCGTATCTCATCCCCTTCCATCATACTCATATGCAATTCTTTTCTCAATGTTCTGGATAAACTGATCGACGCTCAAATGCCCATTCCTCCTAAAAGGATGTAACCTGTAGGGTTCGCTATCGTTAGCAGGCAAATAGACCGCAAAATAGGGGTATCCGGTTACGGCATATTTTTTCTCGGCCAGCGCCTTTTCAGCAGCCCCCCTATCTGGATTAATTTCCACCTTAGGAATGCCATCCAAGAACGCCTTCATTTCCGCTGTAGCAAGATACTCCGCATCCATCTTTTTGCACCATCCGCACCAATCCGTATGAAAATAGACGATCAAGGGCAGCCGTTCCTCCTCTGCCCACGAAAGGGCATTACTATGGCCAGATGCCCCGTGTTCCCAATCCGGGAAATCGTACGACGATCCCATGTTGCAGGCCAAGAGGCTCTGTAGCAAGATGAGTATTGTGACAAGTGGAAGTCCTCTGGAATAAATAGGCTGCAGGTTCATCTCTCCTTTTGCTCCTTTTTTGAATGAATTTCCTTGATCCCCATTATTTGCTATTCAAAGTGCCGATGTTTTGCCCTTCCCCCGGAAATCCAAAGGCGAAATATTCCAAAAAAAGGGCAGGAGCCTTGATAATCCTGCCCGTCTTATAAGCTTTCTCCGTTCGTTGATGTGGCCTACTTGGTGGGTTTAGGAGAGCCCTATGAGGCTAGCGCATGGTGAGAACCTGATCTCCGATCTTTTCCTCATGCATCCTGAACACCACGTCCGCAAAAAAACTCTCGCCTGAGCTCTCGGTGTGCTGTGAGTTTATCTGTATCCTGACGCCACCGATTTTAGGGGGTTCACCACCAAAGAGTTTGATGTAATCCTCGTGCGCATTGCGTGTCTCAGTAATCCACTTACCCGTTTCACCAGGACCTGAACGGACGACTATGGCCTTGATGGTCACAAAGGGCAGCGCGCACGCATCTTCCATCAATCCTCGGGGTGCGCTTGAGTCCCAGATATAAGCGATAACTTTTCTGTCAGAAAATGCCACAAAAAGCTGAGCAGCCTGATCGTCCGTTTTCGATCGCCTGAAATCTCCTCCCTCAGGCAGTTCGGTCACTTTCCATTTCCACGACAGTACCGGATACTTTTGAGGATCCACATCCACGGGTTTCTGGAGCGCATATGAGGTCTCTTTGCTCCGCAGGTGCAGCGCATGGATACCGCCTTCCTTGATGATTGAGAAATCGGCCTTCCCTGATCTCTCTTTCAATTGCCAACCAAAAGGGACCCCGTCCTCGTCCACACCCACGGAAAAATCGGCGATCACCACGTGCTGAAGCGCCCAGGTCGGAGCCGGAGAAAAGAGCATCATGCAGATCGCCAAAATGAGTAGCAAACGGGGTTTTGACATGCAGTGCCTCCGGTGTGATGGGCTTTTTTGAAGATAATCTCCTGGAGTTTCGTGCTTTTTTTCGCAATAGTCATGCCAAAAGACTAAGCCTTTGAAATATTTAGAAAGAATCAACTTAACGGCCCATACGATTGCGCTTTTCTGTGACAAATTGTGCACATGCCTTTAGAATTATTGCACAATTGGGACGACCAAACTGCCTCCTCAATGACTCTACAGGCCGCACAAGCCAAAAAAGGCAGGGTCATGATGACCCTGCCTTAAACGTGAGATGAATGGTACGGTTCAGGATCCCAACATTTCCTGAAAATCTTCTAATGATTGTTGAAGCTGTGCTTTTTTCATCAAAAAGGACTTGACAAATTGACTTAAAAGTGGTGGATCTACAACTGGCGGAGTGATGACTACCAGTCCAAGTACCGGATCAGAGATCTTAGCCCGGGGCGTCAGGACAAGGATATTTAATATCCCCTTAATCTTGGTTTCAGGAGCGCCTATCTCATTGTAGCATCGCTCCGCTTTTTTTGTCTGCTGACAGGCTCATAGAAACGAGCGGATGAAGTCTGCCACTCCCTCTTTTCCTCTGAAAACCCCGAAGTGACCCTCACACAGGACATCAGCCTCCATGGAGAGAAGCAGGTTCAGGGACTTTACATAATCTTCTCTGTCGGAAAGAAGACTCTGATCCAGCGGCCCATGGACATCCTGTCCAAAAAGTATTTTCAGGCCCTCTGATTCTGTCGTGTAAACCACGGAGCCCGGCGAGTGCCCCGGCGTATGAATGGCCTTTATTTTCCTTCCGCCCAGATCTATTTCCTCCTCATCACCTTGCAGTTTTATATCAATAGGCACAGGGTCAAAGGATGACCCATACCATTTGGCGGCGGTGACCATGTCATCACCCTGTTCAAGGTAGGGCGCTTCCAGCTCATGGGCCACCACTTTGCAGTGGGTCCTTTCCTTGATGCCCTGGATGCCGCCCGTATGATCAAAGTGGCAGTGGGTGATGAGGAGATATTCTATTTGTTCCAAATCAATGTCGCAGGCCCTAATATTCTTGAACAGCCTTTCCTGGGCACGGCCACATCCCGCATCCACCAGGGCGGCTTGTCCCCCGAAATGGATGAGATAGATGGCCGCATCCTCCGTCGAAGTGAGTACGCTGCCGCCCACCTGAAAAACGCCATTGGCGATCTTCATAGAATCAAAATCCAAATCCACTCATCACCCCTATCTACCAACTAGGTCTATATTTCATTTCAAGCTATGTTGTATGATTCGATCCTACTCAGCAGGCCTGTCGCCGCCGGCAAGTTGAAAGCGTGGGAGTGGTATATCATCCACCCACAGCGTCTTATTATCAACCACCTTAATGAGCACATGGTCCCAGGCTGTGTACATGTATCCGTAAAACTGGTCATCCGGTCCCAGGATCCTCCAAACTATTGGCCAAAAAACAACTTGGCCAACCTTGATACCCCATACCACCTCTAAAAAGTCTTCCTTATTCTCCACCGGAACCCACGACTTATGAGGGACAAGTTTCTTATCGTCGCCCTTGGGGTCGAACATGATGGCAGATGGTCTGCCAATCCAGGGACCAGCAAAATAGACATGGTAATCCTGCCATCTCTCTTCAAGCATCTTAATGGTCACCTTTTCCATGGCTCTGGGTTGAACCCTGAGCTTTCCGTAGGGACCAAAAAAGGCCAATGTGGAAATGGGAAGGATTAAAATAATACAGCCTAATGTCAGGTATATTTTCCATTTGTTCTTCATGGTTTGCGTCCTTTCTTCAGTCAGTTATTAAGGATTATGGGAAGAGATCGCGCTTATGTGCACGACCTTTTGCACTACCCTCCCCTGTTATGTCGTGTTAAATAGCTCTATTTTACAACCTGCAATGCCCCTTTATATTAATATGCTTCCTGTTTATCTCATTTTCAATGGCCCTCTCAAAAAAGTCCTGACATCAAATCGATTGGGCCCCAGGGATAATTGAACGGCACCCACTTGGTCGATGCGCAACACCTGACTTCCGCCAGACCTGAGTCTTTTGAGGGTCTCTGAGTGGGGAAACCCTAAATAGTTACCATGCCCTGAAGAGATAATACAGGTCTGCGGCCTGACCATTTGAAGAAAGGCCTTTGAGCATGAATATCTGCTGCCGTGGTGAGGAGCAAGAAGGATGTCACTTTTAAGGAGAGAGCCAGCGCGTGAGATGACCACTTCTTCCCCTGCCCTTTCCAGATCGCCGGGGAAGAGCAAAGACTTTCCACCATAGGAGAGTTTTAGCACCAACGAATTGTCATTCATTCCTGCGGTGTTCTCCAGAAGATGCTCTTTGCTTTCTTCAGAATAAGGATGCAATAGCTCCACTTTCACCCCTGAAATTTCCCGCACGCCCCGTATATGAAAAGGGAGACGTTTTCTTATCTTACTCCCCTCAACGATTTTCATTAATTCTAGAAATGAGCGGTTTCTCACTCCATAACCATTGTACCAAAACTCCTTTGGGTGAAAGTGGGAAGCAATGAAACGAAGGCCATTCATGTGATCCGCCTGCGGATGGGTTAACACAAGGTAATCAACGCGCAGCATCTTTGAATAGAAGAGGAAGGGTGCCACCACCATCCTGCCCACATCAAAGGTGCTTCGGGAAAACCCGCCGCCGTCGATGAGCATCCTTTTCTTTCCTGGGAATTGTATCAGAGCGGCGTTGCCCTGGCCCACATCTAGGTAGGTTACTTTTAAGCAAGGGTTGTAGTGTGTTCTATAGGTCCAATAGGAGATGTCCGCGGCCAAAAGGAAAAGAACGACTAACAACCCCAATTTGGCCCATGACCAACGCCTGATAAAAAAGACAAAAAAAATAAGACTGTACAAGATAAGCATCTCAAAAGCGTTGGGTGTTACCACCCAGAGGGAGGCCCATGGGAAATGGCTCCAGAATTGCACCGCTGCTGTCATGCATTCCATCCCCCATGCCCCCAACTGGAGAAATAGTTGGGCCAATGAGGTAGAAATGGGTAGACTGGCAACTGAGAGCAGCCCAAGGGGGATCACCCAGAGCCCCAGTATCGGCACCACGATTACATTGGCAGGGATGGCAACCACCGAGATACGATGGAAGAAGAAAGATATGATGGGCAAAAGGAAAATCATGGCCGAAAGGGTTACCGCCATAAGACCCCCAAAGTATGCCCAGAGACACACAATGATCCTCCCCCTTTTCATATCATCCGCAAAAGGCGCAAAAATCTTATTGTAAATTGCAGGCGCCAGCCACAAGATACCCATGACGGCCCCGAAGGATAGTTGAAAAGAGATGCCGAAAAGGGAATGAGGATCGATGGCGAGCACAACAAAGACTGCCAATGCGAAAGTTGACCAGATCTCTTTTTCCCTCCCCACTATCATGGAAAAGAGATATGCGAGGGCCATAATCATGGCTCTCTGGGTAGACACTTGAAAGCCGGCCAGACAAGCATAGGCCACCACGGGGAAGCAGGTGAACATTGCCGCCAGCTTCCTAATATCTGTTTTAAGGGTAATCCGATAGGAAAGAGACAACAGCCCTTTGATGATGGCGTACGCCAGCCAAGCGACAAGTCCTATATGTAGTCCTGAGACGGCCAGAATATGCCCCAGGCCAGCCATATTAAAGGGCTCTCTCTGTTCAAGGCTAATGTGCTGCCTCTCTCCCAGGATCAAAGCATGAAAAAGGGCATTATTTTGCTGGGAGAGATTCTTCTGAAAGAAATTTCTAATGGGCCTCCTCGCCCTCTCTAGCATTTCAGAGGGGAAGCCCAAATGCCCTCTGCCCATGGGAACTATCCGCCTTCCATCGGAAACCGAGGCTGCGCAAGAAAAACCCTTTAACCTCATGGCCAATTCATAGTCGTAGTGACCCGGATTTTGGAAGTTCCTAAAGGGCCTTAATCGGGCAGGGAAACGAATCCTCTCACCCGGCGAAAAATCTCTTGGATGATTGTAAATGGTCACTTGAATCTTTTCTCTGGCTTTCCTGGTTCCTTCCCGGGAAAAAAGTGTATCAGCATTGACGACGAGCCTTCCCATCTCCCCACTAATCCTTGCGGGTTCCAGAACCGTCCCTTCAATGACTGACCGTACCCGTTGATTGACAAGGGGCGCCAGCTCAGAGTCCTGGTGTTTATTGAGATCAATGAGAATGCCCACAAGAAAAAATATGAAAAGAAAGCCAGTGAATCTGAATCGGGCAGAAATGAAAAGAGAGAGGATTAATAAAGAACCAATGCCCAGGAAGAGGGAAAGGAAAAGGGGCTGATGGGGGGAAAGGCCGCTATGGCCCAGGAGCATTCCGCAAACAAATGAGAAAAGAACGGGAACTAAGGGGCGGTGAAACATCTCAGGCTTTTTCCCGCCAGATGCGGGCGCCCAGGTCCTGGAATTTCTTTTCCAAGGCCTCATAACCCCTATCTAGATGGTAGATCCGGCTCACTTCGGTCCTGCCTCCCTGGGCTACCAGCCCAGCCAAGACAAGAGACGCACTTGCTCTCAGATCAGTGGCCATAACAGGGGCAGCTAACAAATGATCCCTTCCTCGAACCAGAGCCTGATTGTCAGTGATCTCAATATCGGCGCCCATTCTCTTCAACTCACTCACGTGGATGAATCTGTTCTCAAATACGGTCTCTTTGATGACACTTGAACCCTTAGCTACACTCATAAGTGCCATAAATTGGGCTTGCAGATCCGTGGGGAATCCAGGGAAGGGCATGGTTTTTATGTCCACACTGGCAATGGTCTCCGATCCCCTTACGCGAAGTCCTTTGGCGGTGATTTCCACGTCAGTGCCCACATTTTGCAGTTTCTCAATAATGGCAGAAAGGTGCTCCGGCCGGCAACCATCAATCCTAATGTCCCCCCTTGTAATCGCTGATGCTATCATGTAGGTTCCCGATTCGATCCTGTCTGGAATGACCGTGTGTTCCGCAGGTCTCAGATGCGTTACCCCTCGAATGCGTATAGTATCCGTGCCATCACCTTCGATCTGGGCTCCCATGCTCCGAAGCATATCAGCCAGGTCGCACACTTCAGGTTCTTTTGCAGAATTCCTCAAGATAGTCACTCCCTCAGCCTTCACTGCGGCCATCATCACATTCTCCGTGCCTGTCACCGTGGGAGTATCAAAGAAAATATCGGCCCCCTTCAAACGATCCACATTGGCATTGATATATCCACCCTCCAGGTACATATCCACGCCCATTGTGGCTAAGGCCTTCAGGTGGAGATTAATGGGCCTCGCACCGATGGCACATCCTCCTGGCATGGATATCTTTGCCTTCCCTAAACGGGCCAGGAGGGGACCCAGGAGAAGCACGGAGGCCCTCATGGTTTTCACCAAATCATAAGAAGCCTCATGTTCCTTTAAATCGTCTGAGTTCACGGAGAGCACCTCGCCCTCTTCTCGGAGGGCGATGCCCATTTCGGACATGATCGTCTTTATGGTCTCAATGTCCCTGAGACGGGGAACGTGGTGCAGGCGGTGCCATCCTCCTGTCAGGATGCAGCCTGCAATGATGGGAAGGGCAGCATTCTTTGCCCCGCTCACTTTCACGGTCCCTTTGAGGGACACGCCCCCCTCTATGAGTATCTTATCCATAAGTTAAATGACTTTGAGGCCGCGTGGATTTGGTGGAACCTTTTTGCAGATTCTGGATAAAATTTAATCTATAATAATCTAAAGGACGCCGTCAATCGCTTAGTGAGTTCCAGAAACAATGGCACGGTACCACAAAGGAAGTGCCTTAACCGGTCCGATCATCCGAGGCCTTGGAAAAATTTTCAATTTTGTTCAAGGTCAAGGAAGGCGAAGATTTTAACCACAGGGATACACGACAAGTATGTCGAGGATTAATCCGCCATAGCTCTTTGGCGGGTTAAAATCTGAGTCTGACGCAGAGATTGGGCAAAAGGGGACGTTTTTTAAAGACCTCAGGGGCGTGCTTGTGGAAATAAAGTTTATTGCAGATTCTATGCTGGGCAGGCTGGCAAAATGGCTCAGGGTTTTAGGCTACGATACCCTCTACCAGCCTTTCTACAGACAGGGCGTGATTGGAGCATCTATCGGAGAGGGACGCAAACTTCTCTCGCGGCACAGATCCACCGTTACCCGGTATGCCAACTCTATGCTTATCCACTCTGATCATGTGAATGATCAACTTGATGAAATGAAAAAGGCGGGCACCATCATTTCTGAGAGGTCAAGGTGGTTCAGCAGATGTCTGCTTTGCAACGTCCTTTTGGAAAAGGCAGAGGGAACCCATGCCCATGACAATGTGCCTGAATATGTCTTTTATCAGAGCGCTTCCGAAATCAGATTTTGCCCCTCCTGCCACCGCTACTTCTGGCCCGGTAGCCACAGAGAAAGAATGGTTGGGCAGTTGGAGCAATGGGGCCTCTAGAAGGTTTGGAGGCCATATATTGAGTTTCCGAGCCCTGGGAAAAAAACAAAAAGGGCTTGACCAAGCAGGGTCCAGCCCTCCCAGTTAGACTTTCCGATCTTAGGCCCGGGGTCAGAAAGAACTATCTTTTCTTCTTGCGGGTA
>Ga0209536_100007689_pt1 | contig 16318 bp, 7 predicted proteins | sample DeeMarSeWOR28_12_FD_187461 | JGI IMG/M metagenome (GOLD analysis project Ga0209536, IMG submission 187461) | Marine sediment microbial communities from White Oak River estuary, North Carolina - WOR-2-8_12 (SPAdes) (version 2) | ecosystem: Environmental > Aquatic > Marine > Intertidal zone >...
TTGGACAAACCAGAAGAGAGTACGCCACAGACTCAGCGCCAGCTCTTTGAGCACTGATGAATCAGAATTGGGCTCCAGGACATTCCAAATCATCACGCTGGCCGCGCGCGCATCGAACATGGCCGGATGACTCGCATAGTACCATCCTAGAGGGGCAAAGACAACGATGGATAGCAGCGTCAAGACACCAAATCCCAGCCAACGCTGCGAGCGAGAGGGCTCTTTCGCATCTGGCTTGGTTAGGAGATCAGGTAGCACGACAAGTATCAGTACAAAAGGCAGAAAACGAGCTGCCGTATAGGTGTAAGAGCTCAGCCCTAACAGGGCCCCCGATCCTGCCAAATGGAGAGGGCTCGCCTTTCGCCAGCCAATCACAAAGAGCCATAGTACACCTACCGAGATCAAGGGTAGGAGTGATGCCCGCAGCCCCTGTCGGGTTTGACTCACGCTCCACACCGAAAGGGCCAGCCCCAGTGATGCCCAAGCGGGCACCCATCTCGTCAGTGAGCCATCCTGGTTGTTAAGTAGGGTTCGGGCAAAACCGAATAAAACGGGGACGGTCAGTGCTCCCGCCAAGGCACCCGGCAGCCGTAGTGCAAAACTGTTGACCCCCAGCCCCTGGATGGCTAGGGCTTGCAGGTAAAGGAACAGGGGCTCTCGTCCGCCATTTGCAGGGAAAAAGATCGGGGTCACGCCACGCCGGATGATGCGCAGCGCGTCCAAGCCATTGTAGGCTGGGTCGAAATAGGGAACCGGCCAGAGATCACCCAGGCGATACAAGTGAGTAAAGAAGGCGACTAGCGTCACAACAATAGTGAATGCCCAGGTCAGCCGGCCTGACCCGGCTGCAGTGCCTTGAACAGTCCCTCGCCTTGTCGCTATTTGTTCGGAGCCGGGCAGCGACGTATCTGTCTCGCTCATCGAATCGTCACTTCTCCGTCCAGCTGGATGTAATCACCAACTGGCTCACCGTTGTTGCTAAGCACCGCCAATCGCTTGCCGGTTACGGGATCGTATAGTCCGACCAGCAGGTGGTATTTGCCTGTAGGGGCATCATCGCTGACCGGGATGAGGTATTGATCGAACACAGTCTCTCCCGCCTGCCATTCGGTGGTGGGGTAGGTACCCCAGACGGGAGGATTGTCCCACTGGCCCCACAGCATCCCATCCGGGCCGACAAGGTGGGTGAAGACCGTGTAGCCAGTCGCTGGTTGCTGCTCGGCATACCAGACCAACGTCAGGGGGATCGAATCACCCGCCTCCACGTCTAGCGGCGTTTCTCCCTCAGCCAGCCGAAACCCTTTAAGTGAGACACCGTCTGCAAAGCGGACTGGCTGTGGCCTCATCGTGTCGAAAAATGTCGCCGGGCTTTCGTATAGCCCGATGTGAACAATGCGAAAGAAGACTTGATCAAGCCGCGCGCTGTGCCGGTCCAGCCAAGGCTCAATTTGATGTGACACCGGCCAATCACCCGGTGCCGCCGGGATTAGCCAAACGTTGTCGTGGTTCTCGAACACGTATTCCAACTCTTCTACGGCTTCCGGCAGTGACGTCTCGGGTCCGCGAGGTATAACTAGGTAGGCCGGCAGGCGGTTCTCATTGTAGTACAAGATTGTCGGCAATGGCGCTGTGTAGATCAAGGCGTCCCCTGGCTGTGCCTCGCTGGCAATGTAGTTAAGGATTTCACGCCAGGGAGGACTCTTGGCGAATCGGGGGTTAAAGTAGTAGTTAGCAAGAGCTACTCCTCCCGTGGCCAGCAGAGCCACCACGAGGACCAGCGCTGTCAGCGCGAGCCCCCTGTGGCGAAGGTCGAGCAACCACACTACCCCGGCCCCAGCCAGTAGATAGAAGGCTGGACTGGCCATAATCAAATAACGTTCGTCAAAGACCGGTTTGAATTGAGACGCGACATAAACGCCGATGAGTGGCACCCAGAGATAAAGAAGTGTCAGTATGGCAGCCGGTCGGTGCTTCCGCCATAAACCCGCGGCTCCCAGGCAAAGGAGGGGTAGGACGACAATCGCGTTGGCGCGGGCAATCCCATAGTCAAGGAGCTGTCCGCCAGCGAAGGCCAGCAACGGGCGCCAGATGGAGTCTGCCATTCCCACTGTTTCGCCGTATCCTCGGTAGCCGATGAACAACCCCCAAATCGACAATAGCCAGGGTAGGAATAGTAGTCCTGCGACCAATCCAACGGCCGCGTAGCGCCAGGGGAATCGGCGGCGTCGCCAACTGCTCCATAGGACGAACAGCCCCTGAAACACAATGATCAGCGCCGCGTAGTAGTGGGTGTATATGGCTCCCAGAACGATTAGAGCATAAACGATCCAGTCGCGCCATCGTCCATATTTCAGGGCGCGCCACAGACTGATCGTCGATAACACGCCCAGTAGTGTGACCAGTGGATAGGAGCGGGCGTCTTGGGCATAAGAGATATGGTATGGATTGATGGCGGTCAGGAATGCAGCTATTATACCCAGTCTGGCGTCAAGCAACATTCGTCCCAAGGTTGCTAGCGAGGCTACCAGCAGAACACCGCTGATGGCGGAAGCGAACCTCAGTGCAAACTCCGTGTGGCCGGTCAAGGTGATCCAGCCGTGCATCGACGCATAATACAGCGGGGGGTGGAACTCCGACGCTCTCAGCAACTTGAAAAGCTCAGCCAGCGCTTCGGTGCCGAAGAAGTATGTGGAGCCTTCATCACCACGTAGACTGTGGTATCCCAGACGGCAGAGGCGCAGCACGAACGAAATAAGCAGGATGCCGACCAGAACGGGACGATAGTGTCGCTGGGAGAGAAGACGGTTTTCTTTCATCATCTTCCATCTATTCCACAGTCAGCGTGGCTAGGGCGGCAGCATCTTGTCCAGCCAGGTGGTCAGGGGCAATAATTTGGACTCGCTGAGCGGTGGCTTGTTCATACAAGACCGCCAGTACCTGATATTCACCTGGCGGACTGCTATCGGGAATCAGAATGCCGTGGCGGTTGCTGACACGCTCTGCTGTTGATGGGGCGGACAGGCTCGAGTCAGATTGCCAGGCCAGCGTTCCATCCGGGCTTAGAAGCTGGACAGACGTAGCTACCACAGTCGAAGGAGGAGGGTTTGTCTCCCATACCAGGACTAGACCGGCCACCTCGCCTGGCGACCAGGTTTCTTTGTCAGTGATTTGATATTCGACCAAACGGATTCCATTTTCAAAGGTCAGCTTGGCGAGATGCCTTGTCAGCAGATCAGGCGGTGGGTTGAAATAGCGGATTAGGCGGGCGTAGTCGCTAAAGGTTTCTTCGCCAACCCGAAACGCGCGTTGGTTCAGCCACGTTTCTTCCGGTTTGGACAGTGCCGCATAAACGGGGCGGTCACTGATCAGCCATATGTTTTCGCTGGATAGGACCAGGTTCTCCATCATAGCTTTGGCTTCTGAGCGCAAGATGTCGCTGCGGAGAAAGCCGTAACGTGGAGCGCTACTCTGGCTGTAGTTCAAGAAAAATTCGGTGTAAATGTGATTATCAACGATGATAGCGTCATTGGGGTTGGTCGCTTCGGCCAGGCGACCAACCAGGCTGCGATAGTCATCACCGCCCACCAGCCGCTGATCAGTGGGGATGCGACTTAGGCCCCAAAGAGTAACCACAAACGTCGCCAGTAGTAATCCAAGGCCACTCAAGGCTGCTAATCTGCTGGAGCGTTGGTGGCGAAATGCCGAGATCGCCAAGAAAAAGGCAGCGACAAGAATACCCAGCAAAAGGCCAATCACCAGCCAGTCGGTTGCCGGACCCGCCCATGTCCACGCCGTGTCGAGGTGAGATGGTTTAAGTAGCATAAAAGAAGTCAAAATGGGCCAAGTTGTATCGGTTTCAAAATATGACACCGATACCGCGGCAACTTGTACCCCCACGCTGACCAGAGCAATGCTGATAAACGCCCAGCGTCGCCAGCCGCCCCGCACGAAAACCCAATCGCTAAACAACGGTAGCATACTGATTATTAGCAAAGGGGTTAGAGGGACCAGAAAGCGCGGTCCCCAGGCTAACCCGCCCCGCCAGTCATACCACAGTGCGAATATGAATAAGTTAGACACGATCAGTGCGAAAATCAAAGCGGCTTCTGCCTTAAACTGTTGCCAGAATAGCGGCACGCCCGCAATTGCAAAGATCAATATGGGCGAAAAAAGAAACAGACTCTCTCCAGAACTGAATAACAAGCCCGATAGGCCTTGCAGCAAGGGGGTGCTAAATCTCTCACCACCGACATATCCCGTGGCAGTCCAGGTTCCGAAGCGAATCCAGTTATAATAGGCCATGCTAACGCCTGCCAACAATGGCATCGCTAGCAAGCTGCCGGTATGCCAGAAGCCAGCCCGCCAATTCTGGCATTTGCCTGTTTCACGTAGACGATAGAGGCTATATAGGACGACAAGCGGAATAGCCAGCAGATTGGTTAATCTGATCATCATCGCTAACGCCAGCATCGAACCAGCCAAAAGCGCATTGCGGGTATTTGGGCTGCCAGTGACGGCATAAATCGTGACAATCATTGCCAAACCAATCAATGGTTCTTGAAAAAAGGTTTGGCTATAGGGCCAGATGATTGTGGCCAACCCGCACAGCAAGCCTAAGGAAAAGCCAGCAGCAGGCGGATAGCCCCATTTAACTGCCAGAGCCATGACCATCACACTTGTTAAGCTGCAAACCAGGGGATTGAAGAGCATCAGCAGTTGGGTATGACCAATGCTGGGTATGGCCAGCCCTAATACGTATAAGGGTACCAATAGGACGGGCATACCGATCCCTTTCTTGGAGTAGATGTGCCCATCGATACCAAGTGTCCCTTGGGCCATCCAGCCGTGTTCCCAGGTAGCCCAGGCCAACTGGTCGGTCTCAAACTTGCCGCGGGTCACCAGGCTCTCAGTGACTGCCGCCAGCGATAGCTCATCTGCCGAGGTCAACAAACCCTTGTAGGTGAGCATATAGGCTGAGAATAGAATGGTAAAGAGAAGAGCCTGGAGGCCCCAATTTCCCAGGGGCCAGACGACGTGACCTGTGTCCCAGAACCTGGCGAAACTCAGGCGGATGATACTTATTGGACGACTGTATGGCGTTCTGGGCAGGTTCATAAGGACTTCCTGCGCCGCCATGCCCAAAAAGCAACTAGCGCCATTGCAGCCAGAGTGACGCCGCTGATTACTGCTCCCCATACGAATGTCGCAGGCTGGAAGTGAAGGGTTACGCGATGTTGCCCGGCCGGCACATGCAACCCCCGCAAGATGTGATTCGCCCTCAGTATGGGAGCAGTCTGCCCGTCAACAGTGGCCTGCCAGCCTGGGAAATAGATCTCGCTCAGCACAAGCAGTCCATCGGAGGGTGTGGTGACGTTCAGATCCAAGAAATTGGACGTTCGGTCGACAATCTCTACCTGTCCTATCTCAGCCTTAGGTGCGCCTTCCAGAGGCAGGGAGGTGCCAGGGGGCACCAGAGCCACCTGAGTCAGGTCGAAGTCAAAGGCGTCCAGCCGGGTCAAGGTCTCTCCGTCATCTACCTCCTCCACTTGATATACGAGCCACGCGCGTGGGGCCACCTCTTCCAGCCGATGCACGTAGGTTACGTCGTCACCGGCTGGCTCCTGGTAGATGATCTCTGATGGCGCGTACAGTTCCTCCCGCCAGGTGACGACGTACTTCACGTTGAGCAGTTCCCATACACGCTCCATGCGCAGCGAACGATACATTTCGTCGTAGCGGGCCAGGCGCAGCGGGCTGGCCCCCCAGGCGTCTTCCAGTTGATAGGGCACGCCATAATTGTCATAGACGCGATACTCGTTGTAAACGCGAAAGACCTCGCCCGGTGAGGCGGCCTCCCTAATCACCTGGACGACCTCTGGCGCAGCCGTTTGTGCCTCGGGCGGGGCCGGGTAGATGTTTGTTTTCCAATTGACAGTGAAAAGGTCGAGCGTGGCAACTAGCAAGTAGCTGATAGCCAGAAAGGTGTGCGAGGTAGGTATTAGCCCTGGCACTCTCTCTCGCGAAGAGTCGACCAGGGACCTCTGCCTCAAGTGTCCAGCAATTTGCAGCGCCGTCCATATCAGTGCCAATACGATTGTCAGCCAGATGCTCTGCTTAAGTAGAGAGTTGAATGGGCTATCGTCCTGCCAGCCAGTACTATTCAGTCCGTAGAAGAACAGCACGTCCAGCCCTATCGCGCCGATCAGCAGCCACCCCACGGCGGATTTGAAGCTGGCCATGTGGGACTTGGCACCTGATGTTTGGCTAATGATATTCGATACTTGGTATTTGAACCCGTATCCTGCCAGCACCGCCAGTGCGAAGCTGACGATGAAGGCGGCTCGCTCCTGACCGCGGAAGATGCTGAATCCAGGCACCAGCATGTAAAATGGTGAGTAGAGGAACGTCTCACCTCCGAAAGAGAGCAAGAACGCACCGGCCGCCAATGCTCCCCAAAGTGTTGTCTCTCGTTGGCGCAGGGTCAGAGCAGCCCATATCGCCAGCAACAGCGGCAACACTCCCACGTACAGCGGCGAGTAAAAGCTGACTGAACCGGGCAGCAGCATTTGAATTGGGTCGTAAAGGGGAAAGCCGCCCGACATTTTGTCGTAGAGCCCGGCCGCTCGCACGGACAGCGTCATATATTCGAGGCCGGGCAGCCAGGCAATCGCTGAGATTCCGAGGCCTATGACCAATATCAGTAAGGCCGAAAGGAGTGATTTGTAGGTCGAGGGTTGTGTGGAGTGGACGCTGGGACGCGGCTCTGTGGCCTGGTTTGCTGGTGTGCGCGTCGGTTGTTTGGCTGGTTGGTGGCCCTTGCGCCTCCTGTAAACCAGGATTACGAACATCACATAGATCACAAATGCGTAGAACACAAACATGGCGCTCTGCGGGTGGCCGGCCAGTATGGTCAGGCCCCAAACAAGTCCAGCTGCCAGCGTATCGAGAAGGCTGATCCGGAGCTGGGGCCTTTTGCTCGATCGGTCTACCAGCGCGCGATCTGTGAAAAAGAGCAATAGTGGCAGCCATATGTCTGTCTCCAGCACGGCAAGCTGCTGGCTCGGGTAGCCGGTGAGATAGCCGCCAAATGTGAAGACAAGCGCGGCAAAAAGCCCGGCAGTGCGGTGACGTGTCAAGCGCCGGACGAACAAATAAGTGAAAACGCCGGCCAGCCAGAAATGGACGACGGCTTCTACCTCCAGCGCAAATAGGGAGAAGCCCCACGGACCCGAAAGGGCCAGCGTCAGCAGGCTGAGAGGGTAAAGGACTGCGCTTTGGACGTCAGCCCAAAAAGGGGCACCCGCATAGGTGTACGGATTCCATAGGGGCAGTCGCCCCACCGATAGTTCCCGCGCCTCAAGCGTGGAGAAGGCCCAGAACTGATAGGAGAAGTCGCCTGGTGGGAAACTGGCGCGGTCAGCCAGGTTGGGGGTGAGAATACGCCAGAAGAAGAGGACTGTTAAGAGTGCCAACAACGCCAAGACAGCCCAATCGTAGCGGCTCCAGCGAAGTACTGGTGCCTCTTCGGCATACGAGTGGGGCTGAGGTTGCGTGTCTGGTGGAGTCATCGAATCGCTACCGTTCCCAGCTCGACAAAATCGCCACCGGTTGAGACGGCCATCCGCTTGCCAGTGATTGGGTCGTACATGCCGGTGATGAGTCGGTAATCCCCCGAAGGCAGATCGCCAGGTAAAGAGAGCGCATGTGCGTCTGCCAGGAATTCGCCTGGTAGCCAGGTGGTCGTGGGTGCCGCGCCTGATTGTGGTTGCAGATCCTCCTGCGCTACAACCTGCCAGTCACTGTTCAGTAGCTGCACAAAGACAGTGTAATTGGTTCCTATCTCGTCCTCGGCTCGCCAGTAGAGGGTCACCGGTAGTGTGTCGCCGGGTGCAAGTTCAGTCACCGGCAAATCATAGCCGATCAATTTTAGCAGAGGCGGTTCTTCAAAGCCAATGGTCGTTTGGTGCGCCACGGAAGGCGCTTCAAATTGCCGAGGGCGTGCCACCAGCTCTATCTGGGCCAAGGTTGTCTCTGCGTCGATATGTCCTGCTTCTGACAGCAGTGCAACGCCTACCTCAGCTTGATTTCCTGATAGACGGGGGCTGGTGGGCACGTGATAAACGGCGCGTCGCACTTGGCCAGGCCGCCACGAGTCCAAGGGGCCAAGTGAGTCAACCAGTGAGAAGTCAGCCGAGACAGGCTCCCCTTCGCTTATCAAGCTCAGGCGAAGGGTACTGTCCGGCGAGGGAAGCTTGCCGTTAGAGGCCTGCCAATACAGCCAGAGCCATAATTCTTCTCCTGGAGTAACGTTTTCCGGCAGCGCATAGCCGATCAGATTTGAGCCACCCAGGGGCTGGTGGATTGGGTTGGGAATAGGCAGTGCCTCGAGTGGTACCACGCTTTCGGCTGGTCCTACCCCGATGCTGGGAAGGCTGACTGTCTGGCCAAACTGCTGACCTGACATTGGATCGTAGATAACAACTTGGAGAGCGTAGTCGCCGGGCGGGATGTCGGGAGGCAGCCAAAGCCCGCGCCGGTCAGTGACAGGTTGCTGGCGCTGCCAAGACGACGTGCCCCCCGCGGCAGCCAGCGGCGGCCAGTCGCTTTGGGCAAACTTGTCGCCTTGCTCGTTATTCAAGCGCAACGACACCTGGTAGTCTTTTTCCAGTCCCGTTGTGGTCAGCCAGGTGAGAGTCAGCGGCAGCACGTCGCCGGCAGCTATGGCTTCTGCAGGCAATGCCGTACTCTTCAGAGTCAGCGCCTGGCCCTGTGAATCGGTTAGATCGGCATTGAGCTTCACGGACCGATCGGTGGCGCTGCCGTTGCTGCCATACAAGGCCAGCCGCTTGCGGCCGAGCCAGCTTTGCCAGGCGGGGTAAGTATTGTTTACAAGCCAGTCCTCCAGAACACGGTCAATATCAACTCCATAAGGACTATACCAAATTCGGTGGTGGCTGGACCCAATTTCAGAAAGTATCTCGCGGGCCTCATCTTCAGGCGGAACCGGTGTGTTAAAGTCGAGATAGATGGGCAACTCACCCTGGTAGTAGAAATCGAGAGCCTTTTCGCCTCCATCCCCGGTGATGATGAGAGCGTCTCCTGGCAGCTCAAAACTCTTCACTGTTCGAGCCACCTGTCGCCAGTCAGGTCTGGCGTAGGCAGGATCGAAATAATGGCGGCTGAGGACCCAGCCGCTAATGCCGAGCAGAACCAAAGTCACCAGGCCAGCCAGAAGGGGGGCACCCCAACCAAGACGCCTACGGAGGCCGTCGGCTATGGACAACACACCGACGGAAACTGTCAACAAGTATCCGACCTGAACCGGGATCAGGTATCTCTCAAAGTAGACTGGGGTTCGAATTTCACCGTATAACCAAGCAGCGACGTTGGGGGCAATGGTATAGGCCACCAGCAGCGCCAGTGTCTCCCGGCCGCTCCACGATCCCCACGAGCGACGGGCGGCGTACACCAGCCCCAGTACGCAAACTATCACGAAAACGAGGCTAAGGCCGATCGCCTGTGTACGGGGGACGAGTTCTCCAACGCTGTAGGCAATGGCGCTGCGCAAGTAGGTGGCCCACAAGGCTGTTTGTTCGATCCAGTTCAGGTAGTCTCGCAGCAGATCACCCCCAAAAAAGAGCCAGGGCAAAAAGAGCACAAAAATGACCCCAAGGGCACCTATCCAGGCCATGAACTGTTGGCTTCGCCAGCGTCGACGCCAGGTAAGCAGCGCAAAGAGACCCTGAATGCCAATCAGCACGACTCCGTGATAGTGGACCATGATGGCCCATTCCGTACCCACTACATAGACTAACCACCAGCGCCAGCCGCCGCGTTGCCACAGGTTGACAAAGCCCCACATGCTCATTACCGAGGCCGCCGTGAGGATGCTGTACATACGTGCCTCTTGGGAATGCCAGATTTGATAGGGGGCCACGGTCATCAACAGGGCTGCCAGCAATCCCAGTCGGCTGTCACCCAGGTCTTTACCCAGGCGATAGGTGAGAGGCACGGCGATCACGCCGAAGACGAGCGAGAGAAAGCGTAAAGCGTATTCACTGTCGCCCAGCAATTTTACCCAGTAGATGGTGGACGGGTGATACAAGGGAGGCAGAGGCTCAACGTTTCGCAGCAGATGCCACATCTCGCCCAGAGAAAAGTGGGCGAAGTAAACAGTCCAGGCCTCGTCAATCCAGTAGCTCTGGTCGCCAAGCCGATAGGCCCGCAATATGAACGCCAGCAGTGTCAAGCCCAATGCTATTGACTTCTCGACGCGATTTGACACACTCATTGACTGGAAGACTCTACTTTAATGGAACCCAACTCCACGAAGTCACTACCCTGATCTACCTGCAGCCGTCTGCCGGTAACTGGATCGTACAGGCCGGCTATTAGCTGGTACTCAGCGGCTGCTAAATCGGCGGGCAGGACCAGTCCGTGGCGGTCCGGCATCTCCTCACCCGGAGCCCATGTGGATGTATAGGCGTAGCCGCCGCTGGGCGGGCTGTCGTGCTGAGCGACCAGCCTACCGTCGGCGGAAACAAGCTGTAGAAAAAGGTTGTAGTCGGCGCTTGGCCTCTGGAGTGGCGTCCAGACCAGTTCTACAGGTAATACCTTCCCCGCCTGGGACGAATCTACTGTGTTGACATAAACTAGTTGAAGCTCTTGGCCGAGGGTGGCGTTTATGGGACGGGAAACCGTTGGCTGTTCAGCACCATACCATACCAGCCGCACGTCGTCAAACCATGTATCGCGGGCTTTGAAGGCATTGGCAGCCAGCCATTCCTCCACTGCGTTGTTGGGAGCAGCCGGCGGCAGCCCGATGGTGATCAGCCAGGAATTCTGCTTTCCGGTTGCATCCTCGAGCAGCGGCTGGGCTGTCTCGGGTAGCGGCGGCGGGGATGCAGCGAAGCCGGTGAGTGGCAGCCGAGCTTTGAAGCGATTCATGGGAACGTGATAATGATAGGGCGCTATAGTAACGGCGCTATCTCCCGGGCGGGCCTGGGCGGCGGCAACCGTCAGCGCCTGGGTGTAGCTATCTTGTGGGGCACCGAACTGCCGATCGCTGGCGAAGTAGCGCGTAAGCGTGACATAGCAGATCAACAGAGAGACTAACAAGAGGGCAACTGGGTTCTTGGCCGGGGATTTGAGATTCGCGGCAGTTATGGCCAGCAGCGCTAAGGAGAGACCCAGAGCGACGACGTCGAAGCCCCATGGCTGCCACCAGGCTACATCGGAGTTGGCCAGCGACCACGACTTAAGTTGGCCGATTACTTGGATATAACGAAAGTCGGTCAAAGCAGGCGTGTTTTCCAGGAAGAACTCACCACCAAAATCAGTCTGTAGTTCGGCCAGATAAACCCACGGGTTAATGGCCACACCCAAAAGCTGAAAGATCAAAGACAGGCCTCCGAACCCCAGGAGCAACCCGACAAGGGCTTTGGAGCCGGCCAGCGCTCGATCCAGCACAGGTGCCAATCCCAGGCATAAGAACGGCACGATCGGCACCAGAAAGCGGGAGCCCCAGCTCAACCCTTCACCGGAACTCCATATTGAAAACAGGATAAGCGTCACGCCAATAATCCCCAAGATCAGCGCCGTCGTCGCTGGGTGACGTCGCCATAACCACACCAGGCCCGGGATGCTCAAGATAAGCAGCGGTGAATAGATAAACAGGCCACGTAGAGGGCTGAACAGAAGCTTATACAGACCCAGTAGTAGGTTGGGTGAGAATAGGGTCAAATCATAGCCCGTTTGCAGGGGATTGCCGGCACGAGCCCAATTATAGCCCATCACCATGAGAGCGGGGAGGGTGAGGCCGGCAAGGAAGTAGAAGATAGGGAGTAGGGGGTAGGATGCAGCACGGTCTTCCGATCTTCCCCTGCTGCTGGCTACCAGGTATATCCCAAAAACTGGTACCAGGAACAGGTTGTTGGCTCGAGTTGCCACTGCCAGCCCCGCCAGTAGCCCGGCCACGGCTGCGCGCCAGCTTCCCCCTTCCTGTCGAAAGGCGACCAGGAGATATGTGGTTCCCACCAGTAGCAAGCCAGCCAGCGGCTCACTGAAGAGATACTTGCTGTATACCCAAGCGATTGTCGCCAGTCCGTAGAGGAGTGCTACCCCCACCCCTGTCTGGGCAGTGAAGCCCAGCCGCCGCACCATAAGCAACAGCAGTGCCCCGGTGACCGCCGTCAGGATGGCGTTGATCAATGAAGCGGTCTGTAGCATGCCCAGGCCCGGAATCAGCAGGCCCAACCAGTACAAGGGGGCCATGACCAGTGACATGGCCAAACCCTTCTTGGAGTAAACGTGTCCGTCCACTCCAAAGAAGCCCTGTGCTTCTGGTTGGCTGGTCGTCCACTGAGTCCAGGCAATTTGGTCAGTATTGAACTGACCAAACTTGACGAGGCTCTCGGTCACCGCAAACATCGAGACCTCGTCTACCGAATGGAACCCGCCGCGGTAACTGAGCAGATAGACTGCAAACAGAAAGAAACCCACGCCCAAGGCGAGGGCCACATCGCGTTGGCTGATACGTGGCACACCGGAGTGCGTGACCATGGTGGCGTAAATGATAATGTTGATAGCATGTTTTGTCAAAGCCCGAATCGGGACCTCGAATGTGTATCCTGCGTTGTCAACCCGCTATGGCACTGCTATAATGCAGCTAGATCTTGCCGGAGGTTCGGTTAATGACACAACCCGCCCTTTCGACGATGTGGATGCAGAAGCGGCACCAGTCCCTGGAGGAATTCTTCGACGCAGGTCGTGAATTGGGGTTTGATACTTTTGAGCTCAGCCATAATGTGACTGAGGAGTTGGTGCAGGCTGCCGAACTGCCCGGCGATGCTATCCTCGGAGTGCACGCGCCCTGCCCCACCAATCCACGGACCCGTAGCGCGCTGGTGTCATCGCTGGACAGAGAGGAGCGCGCCCTTGCCGTGGAGGCGGTCGCCGCTAGTATCCAGTTGGCTGAGGGTATCGGCGCACAAGCGGTAATCGTCCACGCAGGCCGGATTGTGGTGAACCCGATGCTGGAGACGCAGCTGCGGGCGCTGTATAACCAGGGACATAAAGGGACAAGAGAATACGATGACCTGAAAGCCGAGCTGGCTGAGGAGAGGCAGCGCCACGCAGAGAGACACTTGGACGCCACGCTTTGGTCTGTGGAACGACTGGCTAACTTAGCCGACTCGGCCGGTGTGAAGTTGGGGCTCGAGAATCGTGTCAATTATTGTGAGATCCCGCTTCCTGACGAGCTTGATATGCTGCTGCGGGAGCTGGCTGGGCCGGTTGCCTTCTATTTCGACACCGGACATGCCTATATCTTGGAGGAATTGGGATTCGTGAGCCATGATGAGTGGCTGAGCGGCTTCAGTGAGCGTCTTATTGGCGTTCATCTGCACGATGTGCGTGTCGTGCGTGATCGCCCCGATCCTGGCGAGCACGGCTTGCAGGATCATGTAGTACCCGGCACGGGCGTGGTGGACTTTGGGGAGGTGCTGCGCTGCGCCTCTGATCAGGCGCTCCTTACCTGTGAGTTCGACTGGTATCACACAGAGGATGAAGTGAAAGAGGGTTTGGCTTACCTTCGGGAACAAGGATTCTAGTCTTCTAATCTTGTGCCTCTCGCACCTCGGTCCCTTGCTCGGAACGCATCAGCCAGTGACGTACTCGCGAGCGGAGCAGGGAGGGCTTGGCAGGCTTGCCAATGTAGTCGTCTACCCCGGACTCAAAGCTGCGTACAATGTCGTCCTCTTCAGCTCTGGCAGTGAACATAATGATTGGAGTATCTTGAAACTCCGGTTTCTCTCTGAGCAGTCTTGCCACCTCGTAGCCGCTAAGCTTGGGCATCATCACGTCCAACAAAATCAAATCGGGCTGCTCGTCGAGCGCAAGCTGAATGGCTTGCTCACCGTTGAGGGCTGAAAAGATCTCGTATTTGTCTTTGCGTAGAGCTGCCTCGACATAGCGCACCAGGCTCGGGTCATCATCGACAATCAGAATGCGGGCCGGCTTGTACCGGGTGGTCGGCGTCTGAGCTGACATGTCTTCGGGTACTTGGTCCGCGGCTTCTGGCAGGTGAACTTCCAGACCCTCGGCGGCAAACGCAACGTTCAGGTCAGAGCCCGAAGCGCGAACTTGGTCCTGGCAACGTGCCTCCAACGCCTGCAAGAAATCATCGTCGTGTTCTGGATCGTGATGGCTCAGGATCACCTGCTTTACGTTGGCTGCCATTGCTACGTCGAGTACATGTTCCACAGTGCTATGTCCCCAATTACGTTTGCTGGCATATTCGGTATTGGTGTATTGGGCATCGTGAATGACCAGGTCGGCGTCGGCAAGGAACTCGACGTGCCTTCTGTCGCCAGCGTGAACGATATCTGTCAGCGAGGGGGTCTTCACGCTGGCTTTGTACAGGTTTGTGGAAAAGGGCTCGTGGTCGGCCACGTAAACAACGGTTCTTCCGCCTGACTTTATCCGGAACCCGAGGGTGAGAATCGTATGGTTGAGGAACTGGGTCCGTACCTGAACGTCACCCACGTTAAAGGTCTCTTCTCCAATTTCTCTGAAGATGATAGTTGATTCCAGTTCATCCAAGGTGAGGGGGAAGTAAAGATAGTCCATTTGACCTGCCAGAACTTCAGACAGGCTTCGATCCACACCTGAGACAGCGAAAATGGTAAATTGATTGCCTTTCTTAAAGACCGGGTCGAAAAAGGCAAAACCCTGTGTATGATCCCAGTGCGTGTGGCTCAAGAGGATGTTGCCAACGAGGGGTTGTGGTTCCTTCAGTAGCTCCTGTCCCAGTTGGCGCAATCCGGTGCCGCAGTCCAGGATGAAAAGGGTACCATCGTCAGTGCGTAGTTCAATGCACGACGTGTTACCGCCATACCGCGTGGTACTTGGTCCAGGTGTAGGGATAGAACCCCGCGTCCCCCAAAACTTGATGTGCATTGTTTCTGCCTTCCAGCCACTCCAGAAATCAGTCTGCCTTACACCATCTGCGCCTCGAGTGCGGCAGGATCGGTGACGGGGGTCTTACACACAAATCGCTGGCAAACGTAGGCTGTGGCGCGCCCATCTTGCTGCGGGCGGTTGGCTAGAATAGGGATGCTGCTGGCAGCGACTTCTTCATTGGGGTCGGCCAGGGCGACAATCTGGTGGGGCCGATATGCGCCAAATGTCACATTCAGCAGAGCTTGCGTTTCTTCGCTTCTCGAGTCGCCGATCAAGGCGATTTCGCGTGGTGGCGCCAGGTGGAAAGCCAACGCGCTCAGCCAGTGGCTAAAGCCGCCAGGGTACTGCTGCATCATAGGTGTCATCGCGGCCAGCATCTCTTCAGCCGGCTGGCGGTAGGCATCCTCGCCCGTGTAGGCTGCTATGCGCAGCAAAACCTCGGCAGCCATGGCATTTCCTGAGGGGATGGCGTTATCCTGCAGGCTCTTAGGCCGGGTGATGAGTTGTTCGTGGTCGTGGCTGGTATCAAAGAACCCACCATTGGGATCGGTAAAGTGGTTCAAAACTACGTCTACCAGCGCGCGCGCCTCGGTGAACCAGCGTGGATCAAAGGTGGCTTGGTATAATGCCAGCAGCCCATCGGCGTAGAAGGCGTAGTCTTCCAGATAGGCGTTGAATCTGCTCTGTCCAGTGCCCGATGGGGACGTCGCTTTCCACGAGCGTAGCAGACGCCCGTCGTGGCGTAGTTCCTTGAGCACGAACTCGGCATTGCACTCTGCTACCTGCCGGTAATCATCCCGGCCCAGGGCGCGCGAGGCCTCGGCCAAGGCGGCCAAAACCAATCCGTTCCATGCCGTCAGCACTTTTTCGTCACGCCCCGGCTTTACCCGCCTCTCGCGGACCTGGAATAGCTGCTGCCTACCCTGCTCGATCATGGTGCGGAAGCGCTCCTCGTCCATCTGAGCAGCGCTTGCCGCAGTGCTCAGGTCGAACTTGACGTTGAGAATGCTCTTCCCCTCGAAGTTGCCCCCGGGTGTCACGTCGAAGTAGCGGCAGAAGGCATCTCCTCCTTCGTCACCCAGGATGGACCTCACTTCATCGGAGGCCCAGAGGAAGAATTTGCCCTCTTCGCCTTCACTATCGGCATCTTGCGCAGAGTAGAATCCCCCTGTCTGTTCACAATGCCCTTCGCGCGCGCTGCCGGGGTACTTGGCTGTCATCTCACGGATTACATAGTCTAATGTCTCTTCAACAACGCGGCGATAGAGTGGGCGCCCAGTGACCTGCCACGCGTGCAAATATACGCGGGCCAGCAGCGCGTTGTCGTACAGCATCTTCTCAAAGTGGGGGACGAGCC
>Ga0209536_100007690_pt1 | contig 16318 bp, 12 predicted proteins | sample DeeMarSeWOR28_12_FD_187461 | JGI IMG/M metagenome (GOLD analysis project Ga0209536, IMG submission 187461) | Marine sediment microbial communities from White Oak River estuary, North Carolina - WOR-2-8_12 (SPAdes) (version 2) | ecosystem: Environmental > Aquatic > Marine > Intertidal zone >...
GCGAGTTCATCACCAAGCACAAGGGCAGTTGCCTCAACTGCCACATGATGGCCACGGGTTCCGGCGAGGTGACGGTCAAGAGCGGCCCGAAGAACTGGTGACTTGGCTTATGTAAACCAGGAAGCCGCCGGCTTGCGTCGATGCGGCCGGCGGAAGCGCGCTGGCGCTGCCGGTTTCGCGCCGGCCAGGAGAACAACCCGGGCCTGCCAGGATCTGGGCCTATAACGAGAAGGGGACGAATCATGAAGACGGGCTCTCGCCTGGCCATTGTTTCCATGTCGATACTGTTCAGTCCGGCCGCGATTCCGGCCGACATCGATGTGATGACCCAGAACCAGTACCTGGGTGCCGACATCGCGCCACTGGTAGAACCCGGAATTTCTCAGGAGGAATTCTTCGAACGAGTACTCACGGCGCTCGGTCAGGTCGCCGCGAATCGACCGCAGGAGAGGCTTTCCGCACTCGCCGAGGAAATTGCCGATCGTTCGCCTCATCTCGTGGGCTTGCAGGAGGTATTTGCCTTCAGCTGCCAGCCACTATTTCCTGGTGTCCCTGACGGTTGTGGTGATCCGTTGATCGCGGGCGCACTGAATGATCACCTGCGGGCAACTGTCGACAACTTGGGCGGCTCCTACCGCGTGGTGGCGGAGGTGGAGAATCTGAATGTCGACTTGCCACTCGTACTGCCGAGCGGTCTGCCGGTGCTGGTGTCGGTCATCGACCGCGACGTGATCCTCGCACGGCACGACGTGCTGGCCGAGCCGTTGCCCAGGGTTCTGGTCCAGCAATTCTGTCCGCGACCCTCCGGCGACGGCTGTAACTACAGCGCTGTCATTCCACTGCCGGACCTGGGAGTCAACATCGAACGTGGCTTCGTGGCCGCCACCGCAGTAGTCGGTGGGGCGCCATTCCTTTTCGTCAATACCCACCTCGAGACGCGTAGTCCTGCACCCGTCTTTCAGGCATTGCAGGCTTTGCAGCTTGTTCAGACTCTGGATGCGCTGGGTCCGCTGGGATTGCCGGTGGTCCTGGTCGGGGATTTCAATTCCGATCCGAACGATCCCACGGTCCTACCTGGCCCTGTCATTCCGGGTCTTCCAGAAAGCGTGCCGAACCCTTACGTGCAGTTGACGCTTGCCGGCCTCACGGACGTCTGGTTGCATCGCCCGGGTCATGTCGCCGGGCTGAGTTGTTGTCAGGCTGCTGATCTGTCGAATCGGCAGTCAGGGCACCATGAGAGGGTTGACCTGATCTGGAGCAGCCTCGTCCCCAACAAGGTCAAGCAGGCAAGAGTCCTGGGTTCGACGGTGAACTTCAAAACACGGCCGCCTGGCCGGGGCCTCTGGCCGTCGGACCATGGCGCAGTGGCGGCCAACTTGGAATTCAGAGACTAGCCGGGTCGTGCCCGGGAGGGCCGGGCGCAACAGGTTCCCCGGGGTGGCTCACGTGCTGAGCCACCCCGGCGTACACACTGCGCGCCATGGCTACCGTCAACCCGATTCGCCTTGCGACGCTTTCGGATCTTTTCCGTCACGGCTACCAGCTCGCCTGCTTCTGTCCGCGGTGTCGCCGGTGGGCAGACCTGGACCTGCCCCAGCTCGCGATGAACGGATTCGCCGATCGGCAGGTGACCGAATTCCGACCTCGTTGCCGCACCTGCGGCACGCCGGGAGAAAAGCAGTTGCGGCCGCCGTCCCGCTCGCCGGGTGCGGCCGGGCGCGCGACGTTTGCCCACTACGCGGCGAGGGCAGACGCGTGACCTGACCCTTTCGCCGGCCGGCGACGTCAGGCCAGCGCCTGCCCACCGACCCTCTCGACGGGCGCCACCACGACAGGTACGCCGTTGAGGGCGGCGTTGCCGCAGAGTTCGTCGAGCGCCTGGTCGTCGGTCAGGTCGTTCACGCTTACGCCTGGATGACGACTGGCGACGGACAGCCGGATTCCGGGCCGGAGGTGACCCCATCCGTGCGGGATACTGACCACGCCGGGCATGATGTCTTCCGTGAGCCGTACGGGTAGCTCGACAGTGCCGGTGCGGGAAGTGACCCTCGCCATGGCACCGTCGGCGATTGCCCGTCTCGCCGCATCCTGCGGGTGCATCAGCAGATCGCAGCGTCGGGGCCCCTTCACCAGCCGGTGGCTGTTGTGCATCCAGGAGTTGTTGCTGCGCAGGTCGCGCCGGCCGATCAGCCATAGCTGCCCGTCCGCGCCGGCGGCGAAGCTGGCGTGCCAGCCCGCGAGGCGCTCCAGGTCATCGCGCAGTGGCTTGGGGGCGAGCTCGATCGCCCCGTCCTGTGTGGCCAGCCTGTCCGGCAGGCTCGGGCGCAGTGCGCCCAGGTCGACGCCGTGCAGCTCCTTCGAGAGCCGACCGAGCGTCAGGCCCGGACCGAACGGGTTCCAGCCTGTGCCGTACGGGCCGAAGCGGATCCCCCGCGCCAGGATCCTCCGGGGATTCATCCAGCGCGTGAACCAGCGGACGTAGGCGCTCCCCGCGCGCGCAGGATCCAGCTTCTCCAACCGCTCGCGCAGCCCACCGAAGATCTCCCAGTCGTGGCGGGCGTCCGCAGCGGGCGGAAACAAGGGAGGACAGTACCTGGCCGTGTTCCGGATCGCCAAGGCGTGAAAAACCGTGTCGTAGTGGTCGCGCTCGAGTGCGAACGTCGGCGGCAGGATGAGATGCGCGTGCCGGGTCGTCTCGTTGATGTAGAAGTCCACCGCAACCATGAAATCGAGCCGTTCGAGGGCCCGCTCGAGCTGCAAGCCGTTGGGCGTCGACAATACCGGGTTGCCGGCCGCAGTCATGAGCGCACGAATCTGTCCCTGGCCCGGCGTCAGGATCTCCTCCGCAAGCGCCGCCACGGGGAATTCACCGCCGAACTCGGGTAACCCCCGCACGCGGGTGCGGCGTCGGTCGAAGTGCCCGCGCTGCCCGAGGCTGGTCGCCAGCGCGATGAGGTCGAAGGCGGGACGCGTGAACAGCGTTCCCCCTGGACGGTCGAGGTTGCCGGTGACGATGTTGAGCAGCTGGATGAGCCACTGGCACAGCGCTCCGAAGCGTTGCACCGAGGCCCCCATGCGACCGTAGCAGGCAGCGCCGTCCGATGCGGCGAAGTCCCGGGCCAGGCGACGGATCTCGCTCGCCCCGATTCCACATGCATGCTCTACCTGTTCGGGGGAATAGCCTTTTGCGACCTGACGGATCGCGTCCCAGCCGTTCGCGAGCGTCTCGAGCTTGCCCGGTCGCTCCAGGCCCTCGGCGAAAATCGTATGCAGCAGTGCCAGCAGCAACAGCGCGTCCGTTCCGGGTCGTATGAAGAGATGGGTGTCGGCGAGCCGGGCGGTCTCGCTGCGGCGCGGGTCGACGACCACCAGGCGGCCTCCGCGTTGCCGGATCGCCTTGAGCCGCCGAGCGACGTCGGGTGCCGTCATCAGGCTTCCGTTGGACGCGGCTGGATTGGCGCCGATCACCAACAGGAACTGCAATCGATCGAGGTCCGGTACCGGAATCAGCAGTTGGTGACCGTACATGTGGTACGCCGCGAAGTGATGCGGCAACTGGTCGACCGACGTGGCCGAATAGCGGTTGTGGGAGCGCAGGGCCCGCAGCAGCAGGGTGCCGGACAGGAGTGCCGTGTAGCTGTGGACCATAGGATTGCCGAAGTAGGTGGCAACGGCACTCCGGCCGTGTGCGGCCTGGATGTCGACCAGGCGGCGGGCCGCCTCGTCGAGCGCCTCGTCCCAGGAGACCTGCTCCCAGCCGTCAGCGGTTCGCCGCAACGGCTGGCGCAGCCGGTCGGGGTCCTCGTGAACGTCCTTGAGTGCGACGGCCTTCGGGCAGATGTGGCCCCGGCTGAACGGGTCGGCGTGGTCTCCCCTCACCGAGAGGATGTCCTCGCCACGGACCCTGATTTCCACCCCGCACATGGCCTCGCAAAGGTGGCAGGTTCGGAAGTGAACGCGTTCGTCTGCGCCGGAAGCCATGCCTTTCCTGTCGATCGCCTGGGACGTCTGGCCGTGCGGCCTTTACGGATGCTGCCGCCCGTGGCTTCGAATAACAAGAGGCCCGTTGACCGGACATTTCACACCGGGGGACACGGTGAAAGCGTCAGTCGAGCGCAGTCTTTTCGAGGGAATACGGCGCGAGCAGGAGCGTGACGCTCCGCCCGAGGGATTTCCGGCCCTGCCTGTGATACCCGGTGGCAGGTACACCGACCCGGCGTTCCTGGAACTCGAGACCCGTCACCTCTGGAAGAGATCCTGGCTCTATGCACTGCACACGGACGAGCTGCCGAAGCCCGGCAGTTTTCGCCTGTGGAAGAAGACCGGTTCGCCCATCATCATCATCCGGGGCAAGGACCAGCGTGTACGGGCCTTCTATAACACCTGCCGGCACCGGGGTGCGCCGCTAGTCGAGGCGGAGAAGGGCGAAACCAAAGGCTTTTTCTGCCGTTATCACGGCTGGACCTACGATCTCGACGGACGCCTCGTGGCGGTCCGGGAGAAGCGTGACTTCCCGGGCATGGACACATCGTGCCTCGGGCTCGCCGAGGTTCGCTGCGAGCAGCTCGGCAACTGGGTATTCGTGAACGAGGACCCCGATGCGGAGCCGCTGTGCGATTCGCTAGCGCCCGTGCCGGGCCACTGGGAGCATCTCGAGTTCGAGCGCCATCGCCATATCGCGAGTGCGAGCTACGAGATCGCGTGCAACGTCAAGATCCTCCTGGACGCCTTCCTGGAGACGTATCACCTGAAGTCCATCCACCCGCAGACCGTGGATCGGTTCCTCGACTCCCGGGGCACGCACGTCGTCCTGTGGCCCCGCGGCCACTCGCTGATGGTGACACCGCACCGGCGTGCCGAGTGGCGCGATCCGGGCGCCGCAGGAATGCCGGAGATCGATTCGGCGGAGGAGATCTTCGCGCGCCAGAATCCATCCTATAACCTCTACCCGAATCTCGTTACGCCACCGTCGTCGACCGGGACGCCGTTCATCACGTTCTGGCCGCGGACCCCCCGCTCGATGACCGTCGACGTGCACTGGTTCGCGCCCGAAGGCGCGGAGGGTCACGAACTCTGGCCGACCCGCATGTCCAACTTCGAACGCATCCTCGAGGAGGACACCCAGTTCGCGCCGCGGATACAGCAGTCCGTCGAGACGGCGGGCTTCAAGGGCATGTACCTCTCCTACCAGGAACGGCGGATCTACCACTGGCACGAGGAACTCGATCGACGCATCGGCGCGGACCGCGTCCCGTCCTCCCTCCGGATCCAGCCGCTGATGGAGCCGTTCCTGGAGCGCACCTGATGCGGTTGCGGTCGTGAGCGAAGGATCTCGAGGCGGCAACCCTTCCCGGGCGCGCTGCCCGGGCGGGTCCTACCAGGAGCTGCTGCGGTCCGACACTTACCGTGCACCGAGCGCGCTCGCCAGCGAGTCTGAACGGGACCTGGGAACCCGGCCCGTTCCGGCATCGCGGTACACGTCGCCGGAGTACTTCGAGCTGGAGCGCGAGAGGCTCTGGCCGCGTGTCTGGCAGGTCGCCTGCAGGGAAGAGGAGATTCCTGCCGCCGGCGACTACGTCGTCTACGACATCGTCGGGCGCTCGGTGCTGGTCGTCCGTGGCGAGGATGGCGGCATCCGGGCCTTTCACAACTCCTGCCTTCACCGGGGGCGGAGGCTGGCCACGGAGCCGGGCAACGGACGCGCGTTCCGTTGCGGTTTTCACGGCTGGACCTGGAACCTGGACGGGTCGATCCGCTCCATTCCCTGCCGCTGGGACTTCGCCCACCTGCGGGACGAGCACCTGACGCTGCCCGCCGTCAGGACCGGCACCTGGGGTGGGTTCGTGTTCATCAACATGGATCCGGGCGCCATGCCGCTCGAGGAGTACCTGGAGGTATTGCCGGCGCATTTCGGACGCTGGCGACTGGAGGACTGCTACAAGGCGGCGCACGTCGCCAAGGAAATCCGCTGCAACTGGAAGGTCGCGATGGAAGCCTTCATGGAGTCCTATCACGTGGTGGCAACCCATCCGCAGATCCTGCCTGTCTTCGCCGATGCCAGTGCCCAGTACGACGTATATGGGGATCACGTGAACCGCAACCTCGCGGCCTTCGGCTCGCCGAGCCCCCATCTCGGCGAGTCGGCGCCCGGCGACGCGGACGTGGTGACCGGGATGCTGTCGCTGATGGGCCGCGGCCGGGCCCGGCCGGGCGACGCCGGCAACCAAGGCGCACGGTCGGTGCTCGGCGCCATGAACCGCCGCAGCTTCGCGCGCGCCTTCGGCGGTGACTATGACGGGGTCACAGACGCGGAGACGCTCGACGCGATCGTCTACAACGTCTTTCCCAACTTTTCGCCCTGGGGCGGATTCGCACCCAACATCGTGTATCGGTGGCGGCCCGTGGCTCTCGCCGTCGATTCGTGCCTGATGGAGGTCATGATCCTGAAGCGTTGCCGGGCGGATCGATCGCGGCCGGCTCCGGTCCCCATGCGCCTGCTCGGGCCGGACGAGCCGTGGAGTACGGCCGAAGAACTGCCCGTGCTCGGAGCGGTGATCGACCAGGACATGAGTAACCTGCCGCACGTCCAGGAGGGCCTGCTCGCCTCGAGGAGCGGCGACGTGCACCTCGGCGCCTACCAGGAGGCGCGGATCAGGCACTTCCACTGCACGCTCGAAAAGTACCTCGGCAGCTGAGGCGACCCTGTTGGACAAGGCAGGCCGCGTGGCTAAACTCGGCGACGGCGCCGGCCGGGCGCGCAAGGCAACCGCAGCATGAGCGACACGCGCGAGGGATTTGCCACGACGGATCTGTGCGACGCACACCCGCAGGTGCAGACCGCCGAGCCGATCTTCCGGCACTTCGGCGGCGTGCGACGCTTCGCAGGGCCCGCGGCCACGGCCATCTGCCTCGAGGACAACTCGCGCGTGCGCGAGGCCGTGGGTGAGCCGGGCAAGGGGCGCGTCCTGGTGGTGGACGGGGGCGGTTCGGTTCGGTGCGCCCTGCTCGGCGATCTGCTCGCCGAGAAGGCCGTCTCGAACGGCTGGGCGGGCGTCATCGTCAACGGCTGCGTCCGGGACACGGCCCGACTCGGACAGCTTTCGCTCGGGATCCTCGCGCTCGCTGCGCATCCGCGGCGCAGCGAAAAGCGGGGCCATGGCGAGCGGGAGGTCGGCGTACGCTTCGCCGGAGTGACGTTTCATCCGGGGGACTGGGTCTATGCCGACGAGGACGGGCTGCTCGTGAGCGGTGAGCGCCTGGCCGATGCAACCTGACGTTCCCCCGCCGCGCCGCGGAAACCGTTGAGAAATCGGAGTCTTATCGGGTATAGTTCGCCGCGGCCGGGGTCGACTTGAGTCCGTCTTCGGGGTAGCGAGACCCCGGGATGGCTTCCCGGAACCGAGGTTTTCGAGAGAAGGCCCCGCTCGCGGGGCCTTTTTGGTTTGACCGGCATGCCTGGCAGGCTGCAGGTCGGGTGTGGGCCGGCGGCCACGGCCGCCGACACTCCCGGATAAGAACGAGAAATGGGCCTATTGGCCCATTTTTTGTTCCCGAGCCGCCTTTCGACGGCGTGCCGGACGGAGCAGGTTGGACGTGACGACGAAGGTCGAGCTGCTGGGTCTGCTGGAACCAGTCGTTGCAGCAGCAGGGTACGAGTTGCTCGAGATCGATTTCAGTCCGGCCTCGGGGCGGGCCCTGCTGCGGCTGTTCATCGATCGCACGGACGACTCGCACGTGACGCTCGATGACTGCGAGGTCGTCAGCCGGGCAGTCGGCACGGTGCTCGATGCGGCCGACCCGATCGAGCGGGCGTACGAGCTCGAGGTGTCTTCGCCTGGGTTCGACCGGCCGCTCAGGACTCGAGCGCACTTCGAACGCTTCCTCGGCAGCGAGGCGCGGGTCGAGCTGGTCGCGCCGGTCGAGGGACGCAGGCGGTTCCGGGGCGTGCTGAAGGCGCTCGCGGACGAAGATCTGGTGATGGAGGTGGATGGGCGCGAATGGCGCCTGCCGCTTGGAAGGATTGGCAAGGCACGGCTGGTCGCCTGACGGCGGCCCCTTGGTCGGAACAGGCAAATATGAACAGGCAGATCCTTGAAGTAGTCGAGGCGGTCTCGAACGAGAAGGGCGTCGCCCGGGAAATCATCTTCGAGGCGCTCGAAGCCGCGCTCGCCTCGGCGACGCGCCGCAAGCACGGCGAGGACATCGACGTGCGCGTGGCGATCGATCGCAAGACCGGCGAGTACGACACCTTCCGCCGCTGGAAGGTGTTCGCCGACGATTCCACGGAGCTGGAAGTGCCTGAGCGTGAGCTGCGGCTCGAAGACGCAAGGGACGTCGATCCCGCTGCGGAGGTGGACGGTCACGTGGAGGTGCCGATGGAGTCGGTCGCCTTCGGCCGCATCGCCGCCCAGACGGCCAAACAGGTAATCGTGCAGAAAGTGCGCGAGGCCGAGCGGGCGCAGGTGGTCGACGAGTACAAGGACCGGGCCATGACCCTGGCTTCGGGCATCGTCAAGCGGGTCGACCGCAATGGTGTCTACGTCGACCTCGGCGGCAATGCCGAAGGGTTCGTCCCCCGCGAGCACATGATCCCGCGCGAAATCGTGCGTCCCCAGGATCGCATCAAGGCCCTGTTGCGCGAGGTGCGGTCGGAGATCCGGGGACCGCAGCTGTTCCTGTCGCGAACTGCGCCCGAGTTCCTGATCGAGCTGTTCAAGATCGAGGTGCCCGAGGTGGGCCAGGGCCTGATCCAGATCCTCGGCGCCGCGCGCGATCCCGGTGCGCGGGCGAAGATCGCAGTGCGCAGCCTCGAGCCGCGGATCGATCCCGTCGGTGCCTGTGTCGGCATGCGCGGGTCGCGCGTGCAGGCGGTTTCCAACGAGATCGCCGGCGAGCGGGTGGACATCATCCCGTGGATCGACAACCCGGCCCAGTTCGTGATCAACGCGATGCAGCCGGCCGAGGTGACCTCGATCGTGGTGGACGAAGAGGCGCACGCGATGGACATCGCTGTGCCGGAGGACCGCCTTTCCCAGGCGATAGGCCGCGGTGGCCAGAACGTACGGCTTGCGAGCGAGCTCACCGGCTGGCGGCTCAACGTCATGTCCGAGCAGGCAGCCGTCGAGAAGAGCGAGAGCGAGCAGGTCGAGCTGCGCGAGCTGTTCATGAAGCAGCTCGACGTGGACGAGGACGTGGCGACCGTGCTGGTGCACGAGGGTTTCTCGTCGATCGAGGAGATCGCCTATGTGCCCACCGCCGAGTTGCTGGCCATCGAGGAGTTCGACGAGGAAATGGTCGACGAGCTTCGCAACCGCGCGCGGGACGTGCTGCTGACCCAGGCCATTGCGAGCGAAGAGAAGATCGACGAGTCCGAGCCGGCCGAGGATCTCCTGCAGCTGGACGGCATGGACACGGAACTGGCCTACGAGCTGGCGGCCCGGGGCGTCCGCACGCGCGAGGATCTGGCCGAGCAGTCGCTCGACGATCTCGAGGATGTGCCGGGCCTCGAACCGGAGCGCGCCGGCAAGTTGATCATGGCGGCTCGGGCCCACTGGTTCGAGGAAGCTGACCAGGCCTGAGAAGGGCCACGGGGTGGATACGCATGGCTGACGTCACCGTTACACAGTTCGCCGAGGTCCTGAAGGTCCCGGTCGACAAGTTGCTCACGCAGCTCGAGGAGGCCGGCATCAAGGTCGGCGGGCCCGATGCCGTGATCAGCGAGGATGCGAAGCTGGAACTGCTGACGCACCTGCGCAAGGCGCACGGCAAGGAGGAGGGCGCGGCGCCGCGCAAGATCACGCTCAGGCGGCGGGCCCAGTCCGAGATCAAGGTTGCGGCTGCCCAGGGCCGTGCCCGGACCGTTCAGGTCGAGGTCCGCGCGAAGCGAACCTACATCAAGCGGGACGTTCTGGAGGAACAGGCTCGTGCCGCCCAGGAGGAGCTGGATCGGCAGCGCGAGGTTGAGGAGACCGCAAGGCGCGCCGAGGAAGATGCACGCCGCAAGGAGGTCGAGGCCCGTGAGCAGGTGCGGCTCGACGAGGAGGCCAAGCGCCGCGCGGAGGAAGAGGAACGCAAGCGCATCGCTGCGGAGGAGGCTGCGCGACGCGAGAGCGAGCAGCGGGCCAAGGAGCAGGCCGAGAAGGAGCGCCGCGAGCGCGAGGAGAAGGCAGAAAAGGCACGCCGCGCGGACAAGAAGACGAAATATGGACGCGAGGAGCTGCACATCGCCGGCGGCCTGTCGGCCAAGCACCGCAAGGGCCGCACGCGCGCCTCGGGACGCCGCGCCACCGTTCAGTCGGACCAGCGTCAGGAATTCCAGCTGCCTACCCAGCCGGTCCGGCGCGACGTGCCGATCGGCGAGACGATCACGGTGGGCGAGCTCGCGCAGAAGATGGCCGTGAAGGCGCCGGACGTCATCAAGGCCATGATGAACATGGGCGTGATGGCGACCATCAACCAGCCCATCGACCAGGACACCGCGGTGCTGGTCGTCGAGGAGATGGGCCACGTACCGAAGGCGCTGAAGGAAAACCAGATCGAGGACGAGCTGCAGGCAGGCCTCGAGACGGGGGCCGAGGAGCTGGCGCGTCCGCCGGTAGTCACGATCATGGGCCACGTCGACCACGGCAAGACCTCGCTGCTGGACCACATCCGGCGGACGAAGGTGGCCGCGGGCGAGGCGGGTGGCATCACCCAGCACATCGGCGCCTATCACGTCGAGACCCCGCGCGGGATCATCACTTTCCTCGACACCCCCGGTCATGCGGCCTTCACGGCCATGCGGGCGCGCGGCGCACAGGTCACCGACATCGTGATCCTGGTCGTCGCTGCCGACGACGGCGTCATGCCTCAGACCAAGGAGGCGATCCAGCACGCGCGCGCGGCGGAAGTGCCGATCGTGGTCGCGGTAAACAAGATCGACAAGCCGGACGCGGACCCCGAGAGGGTTCGCTCGGAACTCGGCAAGGAAAACGTGATCCCCGAGGACTGGGGCGGCGACACGATGTTCGTCAACGTCTCGGCGCACACCGGCGAGGGTGTCGACCAGCTGCTGGAATCGATTCTGCTGCAGGCCGAGGTGCTGGAGCTCAAGGCCCCCACGGAAGGCGCGGCAGCGGGCGTGGTCCTCGAGGCAAGCATCGAGAAGGGCCGCGGCGCGGTCGCAACGGTGCTCGTGCAGCGCGGCACGTTGCAGGTTGGCGACACCGTCCTGGCTGGTGAACAGTTCGGCCGAGTCCGCGCGCTGTTCGACGAGAGCGGCGAGCCCATCAAGTCGGTCGGGCCTTCGCTCCCGGCCCAGCTGCTCGGCCTGTCCGGGCCCCCGAACGCCGGCGACGAACTGCTCGTCGTGGAGAACGAGCGCAAGGCGCGCGAGGTCGCGCTCTACCGGCAAGGCAAGTTCCGCGACGTGAGGCTGGCCAAGCAGGCCGGACAGAAGCTCGAGGACGTGTTCTCGCAGATGGGCGAAGAAGGTCGCCAGACGATTCAGCTCGTGGTCAAGGCGGACGTTCAGGGGTCGGCAGAGGCTCTCTCGGATGCCCTGACCAAGCTCTCGACCGACGAGATCGGGATCAAGGTCATCTCGAGCGGCGTAGGCGGGATCACCGAGTCCGACGTCATGCTCGCTGCGGCCTCGAAGGCGCAGATCATCGCCTTCGACGTCCGCGCCGACGCCGCCGCGCGTGCTGCAATGAAGGACCAGAACGTCGACGTCCGCTACTACAGCGTCATCTACGAGGCGATCGACGACGTCAAGCAGGCCATGACCGGCATGCTGGCACCGGAGGTCAAGGAGCAGATCGTCGGCCTGGCCGAGGTGCGGGAAGTCTTCCGCTCGAGCAAGTTCGGCACCGTTGCCGGATGCCTCGTCGTCGACGGCAGCGTCCGGCGCAACAACCCGATCCGCGTGCTGCGCGACAACGTCGTGATATTCCAGGGCGAACTCGAGTCGCTCAAGCGTTTCAAGGACGACGTCAACGACGTCCGCGCGGGCACCGAGTGCGGCATCGGGGTCAAGGGATACAGCGACGTCCGCGTCGGCGACCAGATCGAGTGTTACCAGCGAGTCGAGGTCGCGCGCACGCTCTGAGCGGGCGCGACCCGGGCTGCCAGGAACGTGCCTAAGGAATTTGCGAGGGCGCGACGCGTGGAGGAGCAGCTGAAGAGGCTGCTGCCCGACCTGTTGCGCCGTGAGGTCAAGGACCCGCGCGTGGGGCTCCTGACGGTCACCGCGGTGGAAATGTCTCGCGACCTCACGCACGCCCGCGTGTTCTTCACCCCGTTTGCGGGGCAGGGAGACGCGAACGAATATCTCGCGGGGTTGCGCGGAGCCGCTGGGCACGTGCGACGAGCGCTGCGTCACGAGATGCGCCTGCGGGTCACGCCGGAGCTCGACTTCCGCATCGATGAAAGCGTGGAACACGGTGCCCGACTGTCGAGCCTGATCGCGGAGGCGGTGGCCGAGGACGAGCGGCGTCACGAGACCTCACGGGACGACGAGTGATGGTGGCGAGGTCGTCTGCGAGCGCCGGCCCCCGGCCGGCCTGGCGTGACGTCGACGGCATCCTGCTGCTCGACAAGCCCACCGGGCTGTCTTCCAATGCCGCCTTGCAGCGGGCGAGACGGCTCTTCCGGGCCCGCAAGGCCGGACACACCGGCAGTCTCGATCCGCTGGCGAGCGGCCTCCTGCCGGTCTGCTTCGGGCAGGCCACCAAGGTCTCCGGCATGCTGCTCGACGCGGACAAGACCTACCTGGTGACCGCGGCGTTCGGCAGTTCCACCAACACCGGCGATGCCGAGGGAACGATTTCGGCGACCGCCCTGGTGCCTGCGGGTTTGGGGCTGGAGGAACTGCGCGCAGCCTGCACGGGCTTCCTCGGTCCGATCGAACAGGTTCCGCCGATGTACTCGGCACTGAAGCGCGGCGGCAGGAGACTGTACGACCTGGCGCGAAAGGGCATCGAGGTCGAGCGGGAACCGCGCATGGTCCGAATCCACGAGCTGCACGTGACGCGCTGGGACGGGTCACATCTCCGCTTTGAGGTCCGTTGCAGCAAGGGCACGTACGTTCGGACGCTCGTGGAGGACATCGCGGCAAGGTTGGGTACGGTAGCCCACGTCTCGGCCCTGCGTCGCATCCAGCTGGGACGCTTCCGGGACGAGCGCCTCTGGACGCTGGAAGAGCTCGAGGAGCTCGCGGCCAGCGGGGGCGAGGCTGCGCTCGACGAGGTCTTGCTCGGGCCGGACATCGCTCTCGACCACTGGCCCGCGGTGACGCTCGGGGAGATCGAGCAGGCGTACCTTCTCCAGGGGCAGGCCGTGTTCGTCAGCGGCCCGCCGGGGTCACTGGTCCGGCTCTACGGTCCGACCGGACGGTTCCTCGGGGTGGGCCAGATGACGCCCGAGGGGCGCCGGCTCGCCCCGGTGCGCATCATGGTGGATCTGGAGGCCGCGACGTGGTCGTAGATCGTGCTTGAGGCGGCGTCCCGCGACGGCTAAAATGCCCGGCTTCGCTCAAGGGTAAGTTACTGAGTTATCTAGAAGGTCTGTCCGCAATGCCACTCACGACCGAGCAGAAGTCGGAACTCGTCAGCAAGTTCCGCCGCAGCCCCGACGACACCGGTTCGCCCGAGGTCCAGATTGCCCTGCTGTCCGAGAGGATCAGCGGGCTGACCGACCACTTTGCGTCGCACAAGGGCGATCACGCCTCGCGGCGCGGTCTCCTGAAGATGGTGGCGCAGCGCCGCCGTCTGCTCGACTACCTCAAGGCGAACGCCCCGGAGCGGTACACAGCGATCGTCGCCGAACTGGGATTGCGCCGCTGATCCCGTTTCAGTCGGCGAGTGTCGGCCGCGACCCCGAGAGTCGGGGACGGAACGGCCGATCCATTCGGATCCCGAATTCTATAAGGAAGCAAGCGTGAGCGTTGCCCAGCAGACTTTCACCTACGGCGCGCACACGGTAACCCTCGAAACCGGGCGCATGGCGCGCCAGGCCGACGGTGCCGTGCTCGTGACCATGTCGGACACCGTGGTGCTCGTCACCGCCGTCGCGAGGAAGCAGGCCTTGCCCGGCCGAGATTTCTTCCCGCTCACCGTCAACTACCAGGAGAAGACCTACGCAGCCGGCAAGATTCCCGGTGGGTTCTTCAAGCGCGAGGGGCGGCCTTCGGAGAAGGAGGTGCTCACTTCGCGCCTGATCGACCGGCCCATACGGCCGCTGTTTCCGGACGGCTTCTACAACGAGGTCCAGGTGGTGGCGACGGTGCTGTCGGTCAACCCGGAGGTGGATACCGACATTCCCGCAATGCTGGGTGCCTCGGCGGCGCTGGCGCTGTCGGGAGTGCCGTTCCAGGGACCGATCGGTGCGGCCCGTGTCGGATACGTCAGCGGCGAATACGTCCTGAATCCGACCACGACCCAGACCAAGTCAGAGTCGGCCCTCGACCTCGTGGTCGCGGGCACGCGCGAGGGCGTGCTGATGGTCGAGTCCGAAGCCAATTGCCTGTCCGAGGACGTCATGCTTGGCGCCGTCCTGTTCGGACATCAGCACATGCAGGCCGCCATCGACGCCATAGAGAAGCTTGTGGCGCAGGCGGGCAAGCCGAAGTGGGAGTGGAGCGCACCGCCCGCCAACGAGGCTCTGAAGGCGGCTGTCGCCGCCCAGGCCGAGGCCGGCATGAACGAGGCCTACGCCGTCGTCGAGAAGCAGGCGCGCCACGCTCGCGTAACCGAGGTCAAGGCTGCGACCATCACGGCCCTTTGCGAAGGCGATGCGCCGGCCTTCTCCAAGGAGGAGGTCGAGGAGGAGCTCTTCTGGCTGGAATACAGGCTCGTTCGCGGCCGCATCCTGGATGGGAAGCCGCGAATCGACGGGCGGGACACCAAGACCGTACGCCCGATCAAGGTCGAGGTCGGTGTGCTGCCCCGGACCCATGGCTCCGCGCTGTTCACCCGTGGCGAGACCCAGGCACTCGTGGTGTGCACGCTCGGCACCGGCCGGGACGCGCAGATCATCGACGCGCTGGCCGGCGAGCGGCGCGAGCCGTTCATGTTGCACTACAATTTCCCGCCCTTCAGCGTTGGCGAGACGGGCATCATGGGCTCGCCCAAGCGCCGCGAGATCGGTCACGGCAACCTCGCCCGGCGCGGCGTGAACGCGATCATGCCGGACCTCACGCAGTTTCCGTACGTGCTGCGGGTGGTTTCGGAGATCCTGGAGTCCAACGGGTCGAGCTCGATGGCCAGCGTCTGCGGGACCAGTCTGGCCCTCATGGACGCGGGCGTGCCGGTGAAGGCCCCCAGCGCCGGCGTTGCCATGGGACTGGTCAAGGAAGGCGACCGCTTCGCGGTGCTCACCGACATCCTGGGTGACGAGGACCACCTCGGCGACATGGACTTCAAGGTTGCCGGACCCGCAGAGGGCATCACCGCCCTGCAGATGGACATCAAGATCACGAGCATCACGCCCGAGATCATGAAGGTAGCCCTCGGACAGGCACGCGACGGCCGCCTGCACATCCTCGGCGAGATGAACAAGGTGCTCGACAAGCCGCGGCCGCAGATGTCCGAGTGGGCTCCGACGATCATCACGATCAAGATCGATCCGGAGAAGATCCGCGACGTCATCGGCAAGGGCGGGGCGGTGATCCGCCAGATCACGGAGGAGACCGGCACGACGATCGACATCGAGAACGACGGTACCGTCAAGATCGCCGCCGTCGACGGTGCTGCCGGCCGCGAGGCGGAGCGTCGCATCAAGATGATCACCTCGGACGTCGAGGTCGGCTCGGTCTACGAGGGCAGGGTCGCGCGTCTGATGGATTTCGGTGCTTTCGTCACGATCCTCCCCGGGCGCGACGGCCTGGTGCATATTTCACAGATCTCCGACGAGCGGGTCGAGCGCGTCAGCGACAAGCTCAAGGAGGGCGATGTGATCAGGGTGAAGGTCCTCGAGGTGGACCGGCAGGGTCGCATCCGGTTGAGCATGCGCGGCGTCGAGTGACCCAGCCGAAGGGCGGGCCGATTCGTAGAGGCCCTGCCCGACGCCGAACTCAAGAAAGGGCCCTGGTGGCCCTTTCTTCGCCTCAGCAGCCACGAGCCGGGTCAGTCGCCCGTATTGTCGTCGCGTGTCGGCCCGGCCTTACGGCCCTGTCCCAGCATGTTCTGCAGCATCTGCTCCTGCAGCGAGGTCCACTGCGCCAGGTTGCGCTCGGCGAGGCTGGCGACCCCGGCGAATGGCTCCATGCCGACCATGGAGCGCATGCGATCCCGTATCTGCTGCTGCTGCGCCATGAACAGCTTGAGGCTCTGCTCGAGGT
>Ga0209536_100007691_pt1 | contig 16317 bp, 19 predicted proteins | sample DeeMarSeWOR28_12_FD_187461 | JGI IMG/M metagenome (GOLD analysis project Ga0209536, IMG submission 187461) | Marine sediment microbial communities from White Oak River estuary, North Carolina - WOR-2-8_12 (SPAdes) (version 2) | ecosystem: Environmental > Aquatic > Marine > Intertidal zone >...
TAGGCGGATCCGCCTCCGGCGGAGATGTTTGGAACTTACCAAGCGGAATTTATTTTTATAGACTGCAGGCAGGTTCTTTTGTTGAGACTAAGAAGATGGTTCTAATTAAGTGATATTTGTGTTAGAAAAAACTGTTTGAACGAATGAATAATAGTAGAAAGGGGATGTTCTTAAACAACAGTTTTAGGACATCCCTTAATATTTTTTATGAAGCAGATTAACTTTTATTATCTTTTGATTTATCTGCTGTTTTATCAGCATCCTTTATTTCGTTTTCCACTTCCTTCAATCCTTTTTTAAATTCGCTCATTCCTTTACCTAATCCTTTGGCAAGTTCCGGTATTTTCTTTGCTCCGAAAAGGATTAAGATAACAAGCAGGATTAAAATTATTTCCCCCGCGCCTAAATTACCAAACATTGTATCACCTTTTAGTTTAAAATATTATTTACTAGTGCATTAAAAATTAAACTTCCATCTGTCTTTGCAAGAACGGGATTACAGCTTCTCTCCGGGTGCGGCATCATACCTAATACATTACCGTTTTTATTTATTATACCGGCTATATTTTTTATTGAACCATTCGGATTAAATTCATTGGATACTTTTCCATCTTTAGAAGCATACCTGAGAATAATTTGATTATTCTCTTCCATTTCTTTTAGTGTATTCTCATCTGTAAAATAATTTCCGTCACCATGTGCAATTGGTAAATTTAAAGCAGTTTTATCTTTAATTCCTTTTGTAAAGTTACTTTCATAATTCTCTATTGAAAGATAAACATCTTTACATATAAATTTTAACGATATATTTTGTAATAAGGCACCAGGTAACAATCCTGCTTCCAGTAAAATCTGAAAACCATTACAAATACCTAAAACATAGCCACCATTATTTGCAAAATCAACTACAGAATTCATTATAGGTGAAAATCTGGCAATAGCACCTGTTCTCAAATAATCACCGTAAGAAAAACCTCCAGGTAAAATTACAACATCACTTTCTTTCAAATCAGTATTTTTATGCCATAAAAAATTTACATCATAGTCCAACACTTTGTGCAGTGCGTAAAACGCATCGTGATCGCAATTGGAACCGGGGAAAACAACCACTCCAAATTTAGGTTTTCTCATTTCTCCTCATTCTCCGATTGAGTCCATTCGGAAAGAGTAAATTCGTAATCTTCCATTATAGGATTGGCAAGAAGTTTATGGCAGTAATTACTTACTTCTTTTTCGGCTTCTGTTTTATCCGCAATGTCAACATCAAACTCAATGTATTTGCCAATTCTTGTATTTTTAATATTAGTTAATCCCAGATGCTTTGCACCAATTTCGACTGCTTTACCTTGCGGGTCGAGAATTGATGGTCTCCTTTTAATTAAAACTTTTGCTCTGTACAATCTGTTAACTCTCCAATTAAAGTTTTGCTGAAATTAGTTATGCGGCTCTCTTTTTTATGGAATTATAAATGTATCGAAAAATACCGATTAGGATCATCAAAATAAATGTGTAAAACAATCCTTCGGTGTAAAATAATAACACCAGCATAATCGCTATAATTATAAATATAAAATGAAACGGTTGATCTTTTATCCCTTTTAAAGAAAACTTTGGAATCGATTCATACCTGATATTACTTACCATCAAATAAGATAAAATGATAATAAGTGGTATGACTGCATCAGAATAGGGTTTGGCAAAACCATCGTTGTAAAACGCAAGGACGAATGAAGTGATTGTTAATGCTGCAGTAGGAATGGGAAGTCCGAGGAAAAAAGATTTTTCAAAACCAACAAGCTGAACATTAAACCTTGCTAATCTGAATCCACCAGCAATTAAAATAAGCGAACTTAGAATAATTCCAACATTATCATATTGGTTTAAGTACGTTGCGTAAATAAGAAAAGAGGGAGCAGCACCGAAGCTCACAATATCGGATAAGGAATCAAGTTCAACTCCCAGCTCAGAACTTGATTTTGTTAATCTTGCAACCAAACCATCCAGTGCATCGAATATTGCTGCTACGATAATTAACCATGCTGCGTAATTATAATTACCATTACTTGCTGTAATTATTGACAGGAAACCGCAAAACATATTTGTTGCGGTAAAAAGATTTGGTATAACCGACCGGGTTACTCGCAGGCGCATATTATTTTATTAACTCAAATAATATTGTTTCACCTGCAGTTACCGATTCATCTTTTTTTACTTTGGGTATCCATCCCGTTGGTGCAATTACATCAACCCGGCTGCCAAATTTTATCATCCCAAAACGGTCGCCGATTTTTACATTATCTCCGATTGCCAGGTCATTAATTATTCTTCGTGCAACAAATCCCGCAACCTGCGTGAACAGAATCCTTCCGTTTTTGTTTGTTATACCAGTAACCGATCTTTCATTGAGCTCCGAAGCTTTATCCTCAAAAGCAGCGATATATCTTCCTTCAGTATAATCAAGATGATCAACTGTGCCGCTTATCGGAATTCTGTTTACATGAACATTTAGCGGCGACATAAAAATGGATATTTGATTTGCATTACTCCCAATAAACTCTTCTGCAATAACTTCTTTTACGAATAACACCTTTCCATCTGCGGGCGATACAACAACACCGTCTTTTGCCGGCGGTTTTCTATCAGGATCTCTAAAAAAATATAGTGTGAAAGAAATGAGAAAAATTGCTACAGCAAATAAACCATACTTTGCAATATTACTGTTGATGAAAATTCCAAGCACTATGAGTAAAAACGAAATTATTGCTGTTATACCAATCGTACTGTAACCGTATTTTGTAAACATTTCTATGAATTGGTTATATTGAAAAGAAAATTAGTGTATTTACGCATACTAACCGAAGTTTTCAGTGAGTAAGGATTTGCCCACTTTTCAGCACTTCCGTTCGGAAAAACCTTCAAACTCAAAGGTGAAAAATCATCTATTAAATAGATTTTATTTTCGCTTTTACCAAAACTGCAGGTTACTTCTGCGACTATTTCACCTCTTCTTTCAAAAAATGCTTTAAGAACAGCATTTACTTTGGAACAAATCCTGTTTATTAATTTTAAATCTTCATATGTACAAATATCAAAAGCTATTAAATGACTTTCGGAAACTAGGGATCCTTTAGAGTTAGAGTCTCCGTAATGATACTCAAATATTGGTAATTCCAGATTATCCCCTTCCTTTATTGAGAATAATTTAGCAGTTCTTTTATCGGCAGTATTCAATATTTTTATTGAAAAAGCCAATTGCTCAAAATTAATATAAATCAAAGAATGATCATTATGATTTTTTATGTACGCACAAGGGATATGATACTCCTTCAGGTAATCGTAAAAGAAGGAATTTATTGCAGCAAACTTTTTCCCTAAATCTTTAACCTTCGCCTTTTTATTTTGCACAGGATAAAAATAATCCGGGTACTCAACCATTAAATAATTCTGATCATCAAAAGGAAGATTAATCTTTATATTGTTATTTATCATTTCTGTACGGTTAAGAATAACTTAATAAGTTCATAGAAATTAGCTTAATAAGGTATGAAAAATCGGTATATAAAGTCAATCAATTGTATTATATTTAGAGCTAAAATTAACGAAAAAAAAGAAATATTTAATTTATGGAGGAAAGCCGATGAAAGGCGGAATGCAGGGAATGTTAAAACAAGTGCAGAAAATGCAGGCAGAAATGCAAAAAGTGCAAAGTGAACTCGGAAATTTAACAGTTAGCGAAGAAGCCGGAGGCGGAATGATTAAAGCGACTGCAAATGGCAACAGAGAAATAATTTCAGTGGAAATTGACCAGCAGGTTATTGAAAAAGATGATAAAGAAATTTTGGAAGACCTGGTTGTTGCAGCAGTAAATAAAGCACTTGCATCGGCTGCCAAACTGGCTGAAGAAGAAATGGCTAAGGTAACAAAAGGGATGATTCCGCCAGGAATGAACATCCCGGGACTGTAGAATTGCAAATAGCAGAACCATTAATAGTAGCAATTGAGGAACTGAGTAAACTTCCAAGTATTGGAAAGAAAACTGCCCAAAGATTGGCGCTTTTTATTTTAAAAATGGATGATGAGCGGGTTGAAAATCTTCTAAAATCAATTAAAGAGCTAAAATCGAAACTAAAATCCTGTATTCGTTGCAATAACCTGTCTGAAGATGAACTTTGTGAAGTTTGTAAAAGCAATAAGCGGGATAAATCAATCATTTGTGTAGTTGAAGAAGCTAGTGACGTAATCGCTATAGAAAAAACTCATGAATTTAACGGTTTGTATCATGTGCTTGGTGGAGTGCTTTCACCTCTAACAGGAATAACACCCGATTCATTAAAAATTAAAGAATTACTTAAAAGATTTGAAAAAGAAGCTATTAAGGAAGTTATTCTTGCAGTAAATCCTGATACAGAAGGTGAAACAACATCTCTTTATCTTGCAAAATTAATTAAACCTCTTAATATTAAAGTAACTCGCATTGCCAGGGGCTTGCCAATTGGTGGGGATCTGGAATTTGCCGATGAAGCAACTATTGGCCGTGCAATGATTAATCGATTATCTATTTGATTATGGAGTGGTATAAGAACTGGTTTAACTCTGAAGAGTATCTTAAGGTTTATAGACACCGGGACAAAAAGGAGGCCTATGAATTAGTGCAGCTCGTTGTTAACAATATCGAAGTTTCCAAAGTAACAACCGTTTTAGATATGGCTGCCGGTTCAGGAAGACATGCAGTAATTTTTGCCAGGGAAGGATTTGAAGTTACAGCGGTTGATCTAAGTGAAAATTTATTATCAGTTGGCAAAAAATACGCAGAAAATGAAAATGTAAAGATAGAGTTTGTTCATTCCGATATAAGACAATTCAGGCCAAATATTAAATACAACTTAGTTCTAAATCTTTTTACCAGTATGGGTTATTTTGAAAAAGATGAGGAAAATTATTTTATTTTGAGCAAAGCCTATGAGCTGCTGGAGAATAACGGTTACTTTGTTTTAGATTATTTCAACAAAAGTTACGTTGAAAACAATCTGGTACCAAGCACCATTGATGAGTTTGATGGAAGTGTTATAACACAAAATCGTTTTATTGAAGGTGAAAGAATTATTAAAGAAATAACAATTGATAATAAAGGAAAAATTAATAAATATTTTGAGTCTGTAAGAATGTTCAGCAAGGATGAACTAATAAACATGTTGCAAAAATTGGGATTCAGGATAACTAAAATTTTTGGCGATTTTAAGGGAAATTCATTTGAACTTGAATCTTCACCTAGAATTATTATAATTGCATGTAAATGAAAAATTTGGTTATCATATTATTACTATTTTCAGCAATTAGCTGCGATATTTTCGAAACAAGAGATGCTGAACCTCCTGATCAATCAAGATCTAATTATGTGCCTGCAACATCGCCTGAAATTTTAATACAAAATCTTATAGATTCATTTGCTGATAAAGATGTAGTCAATTATCAAAATACATTTGTAACAGGATTATCGAACAGAGTTTTTACTTTTATTCCTTCAAGCTCAGCATTATCTCGTTTTCAAAACTTATGGCCCACCTGGAATATAGATTCGGAGATACAATATTTTAACAACATGAAAACTTCAGTTCCTGAAGAATTACCTGTTTTACTTTCCGGACTATCTCTTTCACCCGGGTCATTTAGTATATTTGGGGACAGCTTAAAATATAATTCACCATATTTTATTAGTGTTCCTCAAATAAACAGTGAACCACTAATTTTTCAGGGTAGTGTAGAGCTTAGTATGATTAATGTAAGCACTGTTTGGCTGGTTTATTATTGGAAAGATAATGCAATTGAAGATAATCCAAGCTGGAGTGATTTAAAAGGAAGTGTTTATTAATATAAAACTTTACATATCCGTACTTTTTTCTCTTTTAATTTTTTTTGGATGCACTAATCCATTTGCCCCTGCGTTCGATGAGAATTACGATCCTGATGGTTCAGGAATCTCAGATCTGACAACAATTGAAGGTGTATTCCAAAATTTCCAGTATTCTTATAGCTTTAAGGATACCCTGATTTACGGTCAGTTAATTGCCGCGGATTTTATATTTACTTACCGCGATTATGACCAGGGATTTGATGTATCGTGGGCGCGTGATGAGGATTTACGAACAACTGATGGTTTATTTAAAAACTCTGAAAGATTAGATTTAATCTGGAACAATATTGTTTTAAGTACCGAGGACTCACTAACTGCGAATATTATTAGAAGTTTTAATCTTAACATCACATTCAATCCTACTGATGTTGTTCGAGTTGACGGCAGAGTGAACTTATCTCTAAGGAAGGATGCAGAATCAAAAAAATGGCAAATTACAAGGTGGTTAGATGAATCCAATTTTTAAAAGATCCTTGCAAATAAACGTACCTACATATTTGAGATTTACCCAATGATTATATTCTGGTTCAAAGAAGCATTTAAATCAGTCGGCAGGGCAAAGTCCTCTTTTTTTCTCACTCTCATCTCATTAACTCTTGCAGTTATTTTAATAGAAGCATCAATCACAGCACTAAAACTTTCCGAAATATTTCAAAAGAAAATGAAAAGTAATATAAACGTTAGTCTTTTTATTAAGGATCCGTTTAATGAAAAGAATATTAAAGATTACAGATCGGATTTAAGCAGTAAAAACTATGTTAAGTCAATTAAATATGTAAGCAGAGATGAAGCAGCAAGATCATTTATTCAGGAAACAGGAGAGGATTTCAGAGAGATACTGGATTATAATCCGCTGCCTGCTTCATTTGTTGTAAAATTAAACACTGATATTGTTATTAAGGATTCACTTAATTCGGTATTAAATAATCTATCTTCTTTAAACTGGGTTGATGAAGTGGTGTTCAAAGATAGATTTGTCTACCGGCTTTTATCGTATCTCGAATCAGGGAAAAATTATCTTTTCATTACAACTGCTATACTCATTTTAATTGCAGTTTACCTTGTCTATAGCACCATAAAATTAATAACTAACAATCGAATGAAAGAATTGGAGACAATGAAATTGGTTGGTGCAAAACTTTCTACAATTAAAATGCCCATCATACTTAATGGATTGATAACAGGTTTACTGGCAAGTATTATATCAATTGCTGTTTATTATTTTGTCTCGATACAAATAGATCAGTATTATTTGGTTAATAAGTTTATAACTGCAAATAAGTATTTTTATTTAGCAACTCTTCTGATAATGGGTCCTGTTTTAAGTTTTTTAGTTACAGTCTACTCATTAAGAAAATTAACATTAAAGATTTGATGTAGGGGTAATATTTATTAATTTTATAAAATTGATATTATTAAAAATTCTGGCATAAAAATCTGTCCTAACCATAAAATATTTTTGAGATTGAGCTTATTTAAGTTAACACAAATAATTATTTGTGCTTTTATAATTACTGTCGGTTCAGTTAATGCGCAGGATTTACCAAATTATTCGGAAAGAGCCTTTCAACATCAATTAGATTCACTTCGCGAATCAACAAGTATATATCCAACCGGAGCCAGCGAAGGCAGTATTAATGCGGATGAGTACCACGTTGGACCGGGTGATAAAATATTTATATCTATCAGCGGAGTAAAAGAATTCATTTACAACTTAAGTATTAATCAGGAAGGTTGGTTATACATTCCCCAGGTTGGTGGTATTGATTTAAATAATCTTACACTAGCGCAGGCGAGAACTAAACTCGAGAATTCGATTAACCGATATTATAAAAATGTAAATATTTTTATCTCGTTAGTTGATTTCAGAAAAATCAGGGTGTCACTTGTAGGAGATGTGGTTAAACCCTCAAATTTTGTTTTATCAGCAAACTCAAGATTGATGGACTTGTTCTCAATATCTGACGGTTTAAATGAAACAGCTAATATTCGTAATATTAAAATAATTTCGAAAGAAGATTCTGTAAATCATTATGATCTGTTATCTTTCCTGCGCTTTGGAAATTTTAATAGCAATCCATTACTTCGTGGTGGTGATGTAGTATTAGTAGACCGTGTTGACGAAACAGTAACCATAACAGGATTGGTTAAGTATCCCGGAATTTATGAGTTTATTGAAAATGAATCAGTTTATGATCTTATACAACTGGCAGGAGGTTTCTTAAGTAAAGCAAAAAAGGATACGATTGAAGTTGTTGGATTCTACGATAATGGTAGTTACCAAAAGAGCCATTATTATAGTACCGAATTGTTAATACAAAATAACATAGCACTACATAATAAGGATCATATTTTAGTAAGAGAAATACCGGATTATTTTATAGAATACTTTGTTAGAATAGATGGATTTGTAAAGTACCCTGGTTTCTATAAAATCATTAAAAATGAAACCACATTGAAGGATATTATTAATAAAGCGGGCGGATTTCTTGAGGAAGCGTCACTATCCGAAGCAATATTAACACGCAACATCGAGGAGGAGAAAGAAGACCCTGAATTCGAAAGACTAAAACTGATGAACACTGCCGATATGACTGAAGATGAATATGATTATTTTAAAGCCAGGTCTAGGGAAAGAAGCGGAAGGGTTGTGGTGGATTTTGAGAAATTATTTATTCAAAATGATCTGAATGAAAATGTAATTCTAAAGAAGGGTGACATAATAGTAATACCGGAGGAGAAAAATTATATCACTATGTTGGGACAACTGGTCAATCCGGGTAATGTTGTTTATAATCCTTCATTAACCGTAGACGACTATATTGACTTAGCCGGAGGATTCGGTTGGCGTGCAGAGGAAGGTGAAGTAAGAGTGATAAAAGCAAAAAGCGGTGAATGGGTATATGCAGATGAAGTCCAAAAACTTAATCCTGGCGATGCAATTTGGGTTCCCGAAGAACCACCGGCTACAGATTTTTGGGAGGTGTTTAACACTACATTGCAGGTCCTAGGGCAGGTAGCTGCGATTGTTGCCGCAACTGCCGCAATTATTATTGCTACGAGGTAAAGATTGAATTTTCATGATTTGTTAAATATAATTTTACGTAACATTAGTTTTCTTCTCAAAACGACTGTAATCTCTGCAATTATTTTGTTTGTTATTCTTTTTCTTATTTACCCATTAACATACGAGGCAGAAGTAACCGTTTTACCACCTGAACAGAGAGATGAAACGAGTGCATTGAGCAGTTTGATGGGTAATGGAACGTTCTCTGGATTGTTGAATCTTGGTTTTCAGAGCGGGAACTCACAATTATTTGTTGAAATTCTCAAAAGCCGTTCAGCATCGTTGTATGTTGTAAAGAGATACAATTTGAAAGAGTATTACAACAAGAACACTGAAGTTGAAGCGGCTAATTATCTTACCAGTAAACTAAATATTGATTTAACAAAAGAGGGAATTATTAAGTTAAAGGTTGATGTAACATCTTCGTTTATACCTCTAATCCTTGACGATAAGGATTCCCTGAAAAATATGGCAGCATTACTTTCTAATTCATTTGTAGCAGCCCTGGATTCTATAAATAAAGAGAAACTAACATCTAAGGGAAAACGTGCCCGACAGTACATTGAAAAACAGATAGTCAGAACAAAAGCTGTGCTTGATTCCGTTGAATTTCTGCTGATGAGATTTCAGGATGAGAATAAGACTATATCGCTTCCGGAACAGATATCTGCGGCTATTGATGCAGCAGCAAAAATAAAAACGGAGATAATTCAAACGGAAATTGAGCTTGGATTTTTAGAAACAAATTTGCGTGAAGATAATCAGGCATTAATTGCAATACGCAATAAACTCTCCGAGCTAAGGGAACAGTATGATAAAATGCAGTTAGGCAGCAAGGATTATTTATTAGCATTTAGCGATGTTCCTGAACTCGGTAAGAAATTAGCCGATCTGTTACGTGAAGTAAAGATTCAGAATGAGGTTTATTTATTACTTCAACAGCAGTATTATAAAGAAAAAATACAAGAAAACAGGGATATCGCAACTGTAGAAATATTAGATGAAGCAATTCCGCCCACACGTAAATCTTCCCCGAAAGTAATTTATTCAACAGTGTTAGGCGGCATTTTTATTTTTCTGATATTAAGTTTATTCATTGTTGCAAAAGAGAAAAAAATATTCCTTCTGCAAAAAGAAGTTAAAGGGGGGTAAATTGAATTCATCAACTGCAGTTGTAACCGGGGGAGCTGGTTTCCTGGGTTCGCATCTTTGTGATAAACTTATAGAAGAAAAGATTAAAGTCATTTGTGTCGATAACCTTTCAACCGGATCTATAAATAATATTAATCATCTTTCGGGAAATGACAATTTTTCATTTATTAAGCACGATGTTACCAATTACATATTTATTCCCGAAAGAGTAGATTATATATTGCACTTTGCTTCTCCAGCCAGCCCTATAGATTATTTGAAACTTCCGATTCAAACATTAAAAGTTGGATCTCTTGGTACTCATAAAGCACTTGGTCTGGCTAAAGAAAAGAAAGCTACATTCTTATTAGCTTCTACATCCGAGGTTTATGGTGATCCTACCGTTCATCCGCAAAATGAAGATTATTGGGGAAATGTAAATCCAATCGGACCGCGCGGAGTATACGATGAAGCAAAACGGTTTGCTGAAGCCCTTACTATGGCTTATCATAGGTATCATGGAGTAGATACAAGAATAGTGAGAATATTTAATACTTATGGTCCAAGGATGAGGCCGGATGATGGCAGAGCACTACCAACATTTATCGGTCAGGCTTTAAATGGAGAAGACATAACTGTTTTTGGTGATGGATCGCAAACCCGAAGTTTTTGTTATGTATCAGATTTAATTGATGGTATATATAAGTTGTTGATGAGTAAGGAAACTGATCCTGTAAATATCGGCAATCCGGATGAGATAACCGTTAAAGAATTTGCGGATGAAGTGATCAGGGTAACAGGATCTAAAAGTAAAATAGTTTTTGAAAAGCTTCCAGTAGATGATCCGAAAGTGCGCCAGCCAAGTATTGAAAAAGCAAAAAAAGTCTTAGGTTGGGAACCAAAGGTTGAAAGAATATCTGGTCTTGAAAAGACTGTAGAATATTTTAACGAAGTTTTATCCAGATAACTATCCTTAATACTCTGTCAAAAATAATTTTTTGAAAAAAGTGCATATTATTCATAATCCATTATAACTATTTAAATGTGTCCAATTTGTAAATCAGAAAATTATTATAGCGTTGGAGTTCCTAAACTTGATGAGAAATCTAAAAAAATAATTAATAAAGAGTATCGGATAGTTCAATGTAATGAGTGTAAGTTCTATTACGTTCAGCCGGAAATAGAGTTGAGTTTAGCTGAATGGAAATTATTATACGACGAGAACTACTTTACTGAACAAACAGATTGGTATAAACGGATACGTGCAAAACATAGAAAGCAAAGGATTGGTAAATTGAAAACACTTTGCGATAACGATGTGAAAAATTTTCTGGATGTTGGTTGCGGAGAAGGTTATATGTTATTGGAAGCTGTTAGCAATGGATGGAATGCTTACGGAGTGGATATAACAGATAACAGATTACCTGAATTACAAAATTCCAAAATATCATTTGTCAACAGCGACTTACTTTCCGCTATATTTCCTGATAATTTTTTTGATTGTATTTATATGGATTCCGTTCTTGAACACGTCCTTAATACCAGAGAACATGTACTTGAGATAAAGAGAATACTAAAAAATGGTGGAGTTGCTTATATAGGTGTTCCAAATGAAGATTCCCTTCAGAATGATGTAAAAAAGTTTCTGAATATAATTACCGGTCGTAAAAAATATTCTTCGAAATTAAAACCATTTTTATCTCCTTATCATGTAAGCGGATTTAATAAGTATTCAATTAGTTCTCTGGTAAAAGGAGCAGATTTAAAAATTGAATTGCTGAGAAATTTTGCAACCAAATCTGTATTTAGAATGACCAGATTTACGTCCAAAGATTTTCTTCCATCCATCTTATTAACAATTATTAATTTTATTGCTTTAGTGATAAGACGTGAATATTATCTTGAAATTTATGTAAAGAAAAAATGAAATTTTACAGTTATCTGCTATTAAGAAATTATGGCTGATAGATTCATTCCTACAGCGTCTGGTGCATTTATTTTAATAATGTTTATAAATGTACTAGGCAGGGGTCTGGGTTTTTTACGTGAAATCCTTTTTGCGAATTTCTTCGGTCTGGGAATTGAATTCGATATTTATTTAGTGGGGGCTGTCTTTCCAGTAGTACTAAACTCAGTGATTCTTTATTTAGGTCTGAATTATTTTATCCCTACATTTAATAGAATAAAAGCTTCCGGCAATTCGTCCCTGGAAAGTTTTTTCAATCTCGCCCTTTTTATTTTTATTGCTTCAGGGATTTTACTGTCCATAATCCTGTTTATTTTTTCTGAGGTTATAGTACAACACTATTTAAACACCAGTGATCCTCTTATTCTGGGAAAGGCGTTAAGTATATTTAGAATTCTACTCATTACAATTCCACTAACCTGTGCAATATCCATAATAACAGCATTTGAACATGCAAAATATCAATTTAATCATCCTGCGCTTTCAAGGTTGTTCTTAAACTTTACAATGATTCCGATTTTACTATTGTTTACAAGTCAATTTGGAATTTATACAATACCCATTGGAATTGTACTTGGTACATTACTTCAGTTATTGTACTTAATATTTAAAAGTAAAATAAAAAGAGTAAAAATTAACTTCTTAGTTGCTAATATTGGAGAAATAGGAAAGTATTTCGATCTGACGATTTTTAGTGTGCTGCTCATTGAAATAATTGGACAAATTTATGTTATTTCAGATAGATATTTTTTTGGAAGTGTAAATGAAGGAGGAATTTCTGCACTACACTATGGATTAAACATTTTTGTACTTCCAATTTCAATAGTCTCTGTGGCACTTGCAACTGTCATATTTCCAAAATTTTCTGAAATTATTTCCCGGGGAGATTATACAGACCTAAGTGCTAAAATTTCAAGTGCAGTAAGAGTGAATTTATTAATTTTTGTACCCGTTACCTTTTTATTTTTTCTATTTGGCGATACGATAATTAAAATTTTATTTGAAAGAGGAGAGTTTACTGCAGGAGATACAGATATTACTTTTTCCGTTTTAAAGATATACTCAGTAAGTCTCATATTTTATTCGATCTACTCGATTCTTAACAAAGTTCTATATGCAGCTAAATTAGTAAATGCCTTATTGTTGATTACAGTAACAGGGATTGTGATAAAGATTGTGTTAAATTTTATACTCGTAAATGAGTATCAGCAGAATGGTCTTGCAATCGCAACATCAATTAGTTTTATTTTTTACTTTTTTTCAAGCATTATCTTAATCTACGGTAAATTAAAATTGCAAAATACCTCATTTATTGGCAAAGAAATGTTTTTTTATATTATGAATGGCTTAGTATCATATTGTATAGTTTTTTTATGCAGTAAAAGTCTTTACGCCGGTTTTGCCTATAATCAAATTTTTCAATTGATTCTATTTTGTATTTTATTTTATATGAATCTATTAGTTGTTAAACATAATTCAATATCTCTGTTAAAGACGATGTTGGCTTCGATAGGTAAGAAATGATTTTAGGAACAATAAGACGAATTGAGATTGGACTCACGTGATGAGCAACAGTAATAGCAAACTATTGAATTTAAAATCTGAAAATTCATTATTGGTTGTTGTAATCTCCATTCTTCTTGGAATGGTTGTTTCAATAATGGGGGAATATGTTATTTATGGAATCCTTGGACTATTATTGCTTGCACCATTTATAATCTATGGGGAAAAGTATATTATATTCTTTATTATAGTAACACTGTTTACTCTGGTAGGCGATATAAATAAAGATTTAAGGTTGGTTATTCACATACTTGATTTCTCATTGCTTGCATTTCTTTTTCTATACCATTATGGATTTCAGTCAAGTAATTATCCAAAAATACCTCGCTCTTTAGTTTACTTTCTCATATTATATTATTTCTCAATGATCCTTGCTATAGTTATGTCTGACCATGTTAATGATGGTCTTCAAAGGATGGGACGTCAGACTATATTCTTTGGCGTTGCATATTTAGTATATTCTTTTATCAGAAAGGATGATGAATTAAAATCTATTTTGTACGGAATTATTGCTGCAGGAATAATAATCGCTTTTTCCACAGTAACTAATTTCTTTGCAGAAGGATTTGAATTAGCAGACTATACTGCAGGAATAGCGGTTAGAGTAACGGGATTAATGAGTAACATTTTGGCAACTACAACATTTTTTATTGTTGCCATACCATTAGTAATTGTTTTCTTACTTGCACAAGATAAAAAATCGATAAAAATATTATTGTGGATATTGGTTATGGTCTTGATAATCGGTTTAATATTAACCGCATCCCGTTCAGCAATGCTGGCCATAATAGCCAGTACAATAATAATTTTTTATTTTTATAACAGAAAACTTATCACTTCTTTAATCTTAATTTTAATTTTTCTCTCATTAATATTTATATTTATTCCCCCGTTTAACGAAATCAGTTCCATAATTTTCAGAATAGAGTCTGGATTAAGCCAGAGACAACATTATTGGTCTCTTGCATTTAATATGATTAAGGATAACTGGTTATTTGGAATAGGTCCGGGATCATATGGATACGAGATGTATAATTATTTTCCTGTAATGTTAAATAGCTGGATAGGAAAAGTAATTATTGAAACAAATCTGATTACAGGTGGTAATAATAATTCCCATAATTTTTTTCTTGTTTTCTTTACTGATATGGGTGTACTTGGTTTACTAACTGCATTAACATTACCAGTTGTGTTTTTTAAGATAGCCTTAAAGACGATCAAAAAATATAAGAGTTCAAATAAAGAAACTTACTATATCGTTATAGGATTATTTGCTGCAGGAACAAGTATGTTCCTGAAAGGAATGATTGATGGTATAGGACTGCTCGCATACGGATTTATTACAGCCGATATGCCATTCTGGCTAATATTTATAGGCTTAATATATTACTATTTAAAAAATCCTGAGGATACTAATTCCAAATCTTCCGATTCCAGGGATCAGATCGTTTATAATTAAATATAGGATTAGTTTAAATTCCTTTAGCCCGCACAATAGTAGTTTTTCTTCAGTTAGTTTGTAATCCTTTATTTATAATAATAACTTAGCTCATCCAAATTTGATTCTCTTCCATTGTTAAACTGATTACTATCCAGGTTGATGAAACTTCAAAAGTATAAAGATTATTTTAATAAAATATCCGTTTTTTATAAACCTGATTCCTCAAATTACTGGAACAGTATCACACCATGCTGTGTCGATAAAAAGACAAATAAACTCGGTAGATATTATCTGGACTTTAGTAATAAGAGTAAATATGTTGGACAGTTTGATGAAAGAGGAATTCCTTTATATCGTCACGGTAATTCGACAATATTTTATCATCCAATTGTAATTTGTCAATACGCTCTTGGATTATTTGAGCGAATATTTCTGCATGATGATGCAGGTGATAACAGAAAAAAGTTTATTCAACAGGCAGATTGGTTATTAGAGAATACAAAACATAATGGAACCGGACATGGCTGGATAATTAATTATGACATTAGTGATTATAATCTGAAAGCACCGTGGATGTCAGCAATGGCTCAGGGAGAAGTAATTTCAGTTCTAACAAGGGCACATTTACTAACCGGGAAAGACGAATATTTGATTACAGCCAGAGAAGCTCTAGATCTGTTTGAATATTCTGTATCAGATGGAGGGGTTGTAAACAAATTTAAATCTTATTCAATTTATGAAGAATATCCTTCACCGAAGAAAACGGTGGCTGTCTTAAATGGATTTATTTTTTCTCTCTTTGGTTTATATGATCTGGTTATTTACGATGGAGATGAAAGAGCTGTAAAATTATTTGATATTGGAATTAACACGTTATCTAATATTATAAATTATTATGATATTGGATATTGGTCACAGTACTATCTTTTTGATTATCCTAAAAGCTATCCTGCATCTTACACTTATCATGTTCTCTGCGCAGAGCAACTTAAAGCTCTTTACCATATTACCGGAAGAAAAATATTTCTCGAATATTCGGAGAGGTGGTCCGCTCAAAGCAAAAAAAGTTTAAATAAATTGAGAACATTATTAATAAAAATAATATCAGCCCATAAATTGAGTTGGTCTGACACAAATAAATGATATAATTAATTTTACGATGCCAGGTATCAGTTTTATATATGATAATAAACGGAGATTAGATAAACAATCTACCCGAATTAATTCTGCCATAACTG
>Ga0209536_100007692_pt1 | contig 16317 bp, 11 predicted proteins | sample DeeMarSeWOR28_12_FD_187461 | JGI IMG/M metagenome (GOLD analysis project Ga0209536, IMG submission 187461) | Marine sediment microbial communities from White Oak River estuary, North Carolina - WOR-2-8_12 (SPAdes) (version 2) | ecosystem: Environmental > Aquatic > Marine > Intertidal zone >...
GAGCTCCGCGCGCGCGAGCCGGTTGGCGGGTCGCGAGGGGTCGATCTGCGCCCGAAACAGGGCCTCGTTGGCGTAGATGTTGCCGACCCCCGCCAGGCGACGCTGGTCCATGAGTGCCTTCTTGATGGCCTGCCGCGTCCCTCCCATCTGGTGGCGGAAGCGGTCGGCGTCGAAGTCGGTGGCCAGCGGCTCGGGACCGATGCGCAGAGTATATGATTGCCACCCACGTTCGTCCAAGAGCCAGATCGTGCCCAGTCGGCGCACGTCGCGATACACCACCCTGCCCCCCCCGCCGAGCCCCGCCTCGAGGACGGCGTAGCGGCGTTGCTCCGCCGTCAGTCGGGTCTCGTAGACGACGAGGCTGCCCGTCATGCGGGGCTGGATGACCAGCCGATGGCCGCTGGCCAGCCGCACGACCAGGTGCTTGGCGCGGCGATCCACGGCGCTGACGTGGTTGCCGTCCAGGGTGCGGAGCAGCCGCTGGCGGCTGACCTTGCGCAGGACGTCCGGGCGATGGAGGCGGGGGTTGGTGAGCTTGCGACCGGTGAGCCGGGGCCGGAGGTCGCGGACGATCGTCTCGACCTCAGGCAGCTCCGGCACGCGCTACCTCGCGCCACGCGATGTCGCGGCGGTACTGGCGGCCCTCGAACGTGATGCTCTCGGCGAGCGCTCGGCTCCGCTCTGCGGCCTCCACCACGTCCCGCCCGAGACCGGTCGCGTTCAACACGCGGCCGCCCGCGGCCCTGAGCACGCCAGCGTCGTCGAGCGCCGTGCCCGCGTGGAACAGGATCGTATGCTCGGGGAGCGGGCTGGCGAGGCGGATCTCCTGCCCCTTCACGGGTGACGCGGGGTATCCAGGTGTGGCGAGAACGGTGGTCACGGCTGCCCGAGTCGCCTCGCAGTACGTGACGGGCGGCTGCCACGACTCGCCCGCCGCGATGCGCCAGAGGTCTTCGGTGAGGTCGAGGTCGGCCGCCGGGAGCACTACCTGGGCCTCGGGGTCGCCGAAGCGGCAGTTGAACTCCAGTGCCTTGGCGTGCCCGGCCGCGTCCACCATGAGGCCGGCGTACAGCACCCCCCGATACGGCACGCCCCGGCGCGCCATTTCGGCCAGGACGGGCCGGATGATCTCCCGGTCGGCACGCTCGAGCAGCGCTCGGTCGGCAATGGACACCGGCGTGTAGGCTCCCATGCCGCCGGTGTTCGGTCCGGTGTCCCCTTCGCCGATGCGCTTGTGGTCCTGGGAGGCCGGCAGCAACATGACCTGTTCCCCGTCCGTGACGGCGAGGATGGACAGCTCCTCTCCCGTGAGGAACTCCTCCACGACGACGAGGCTGCCGGCGTCCCCGAACTTGCCGCCGAACATCTCGCGCGCGGCCGCCGCCGCTTCGGCACGGGTGGGACACACGATCGCGCCCTTGCCGGCGGCGAGCCCTGACGCCTTGACCACCAGCGGCTCGGCGTGCGACGCGATGTAGTCGAGCGCCTTTGCCTCGTCGCCAAATGTCTCGCTCCGGGCGGCGGGCACGCCCGCGGCGAACATCACCTCCTTGGCATAGGCCTTGGAGGCCTCGATCCGCGCGGCGTCGGCGGTGGGGCCGAAGGCCTTGAAGCCCGCGCGTGCCAGGTCGTCTACCAGGCCCGCAGCGAGTGGAGCCTCGGGGCCGATGACGGTCAGGTCGATGCCGTGCTCGCGTACCGCCCCGACGATGGCGGCGTGGTCGCTCGCGCCCAGTGGCAGATTGGTGCCGAGCTCCGCGGTACCGGGGTTGCCGGGGGCGCAAAAGACGGCGGCGGAGCGGGACAGCGCCCAACAGAGCACGTGTTCCCGACCGCCGCCTCCGACGACGAGGACCTTCACTACTCGCCTTTGCCCTTCCCCTTGAATGCGTCGCTGAACGCCGAGGCCGCCTTCTTGGCGGCGTCGGTCATCTGCGAGACGGTGTGCTTCGCCTCCTCGGCGTAGTGCTTCGCGGCCTCCCCGATGTCGCGGGTGAGGGGGCGCTCCTGCTCCTCCTCGCCGCGGTGGGTGTACTCACCATCCAGCACCCGCTGGTAGGCGCCGTCCTGGATCCAGCGCTCCAGCTCCGCCGCCCGCAGCGTGTGGAATGGGTGGGTGTGGCCCAGCATGTTCAGGATCTTGTAGATCGCGTCGATGGGGCCGCCCATGTCCTCGTACTCCCGCGCCTGCTCCATGAACGCCTGCAGGTCCGTCTCGCGCATGTCGCCGCCGCCAGCGAGCTTGAGGAACACCTGCATGGAGGAGACCGGATCCTGGCTGGCGAGGAGGCCAGCGCGGTCGGCCGAGAGCTCGCTCTTCCGGTACCACTCCAGCAGGGCCAGCTTGATCGGCAGCAACACGATGCCCGCCAGGAACGGGAGGTTCTGGAACCCCAACGTCAGGATCAGGATCGTGACCGTGCGGTAGAGCGCGTGGCCGCTCATGATGTGGCCCAGCTCGTGTCCAAGCAGCACCCGCATCTCGTCGTCGTCCAGCAGCTTCACTGCCCCGGAGTTCAGAACGATGAAGGGGTGGTCCACCCCGAACGCCCCGGCATTCACCAGGGGGGTCTGGGACACGAACAGTTCCGGCTGCTCCGGCCAGTCCATGGTCGCCGTGACCTCCGTCATCAGCGCGTGGAGCTTGGGGAACTGTTTGGGCCCGACCCGCACCGCGTTGGCCTGGAAGATGAGCCGGATGCCGCGCTCACCGAAGAAACCGACGATCTTCTTGACCGCCTCGTTGAATCCGGGCACGGCCCGGACGGCCTGTAGGGCGGCGCGATCGGCCGGGTGCTCCCAGGTCACGGCCGCGATGCCCTCGTGGACCTTTCGCGGCCTTGCCGACGGGACGCCTATGCCATCTGTCATTGCTGCCTCCAAAGTGAGCTGCTGACCGCCATCGCAGGGACGCTTCCCCGTACGCAGGCCGGCAGGGCCAGTTTCATCGTGCCAGGGCCCGGTCGAGATCCTCGATGAGGTCTTCCGTATCCTCGATCCCGACCGAGATCCGGACCAGACCGTCGGTGAGGCCCATGGCCTCCCGCATCGCCCGCGGCACGCTGGCGTGAGTCATGGTGGCCGGGTGGCCGATCAGGCTCTCGACCCCGCCCAGCGACTCGGCCAGGGCGAAGAGCCTCGTCCCTTCTACTACGCTTCGGGCCCGCTCCAAAGATCCCAGCTCGAAGGAGATCATGCCCCCGAACCCGCTCATCTGGCGGCGGGCCAGCTCGTGCTGGGGGTGGTCGGGCAGTCCCGGGTAGTACACCCGCTCCACCGCCGCGTGCTCCGTCAGCCATTGCGCGATGCGCCGGCCCGACCGGTCGTGCTGCCCCATCCGCAGCGGGAGGGTCTTGGTGCCGCGCAGGGTGAGCCAGCAGTCGAGCGGGCCGGGCACCGCCCCGGCGGCATTCTGGATGAACGCCAGCTGCTCGGCCAGATCGTCCCGTGAGGTGAGCACGACCCCGCCCACCATGTCGCTGTGGCCGTTGAGGTACTTGGTGGTGGAGTGGACTACCAGCTCCGCGCCGAGGTCGATCGGGCGCTGGAAGACCGGTGTCGCGAACGTGTTGTCGACCACGAGCAGCACCTCGCGGCTGCGGGCGAGCGTGGCCGCCGCCGCGAGATCGGTGAGGTGCATCATCGGGTTCGTGGGCGTCTCCACGAAGATCATCTTCGTGGCGCCGGTGATCGCCCCCTCGATGTTGGCCAGGTCACGCGTGTCCACGAACCGGAACTCCAGTCCGAGACGCTCGAGGACGTGCGTCATGAGCCGGTGCGTGCCGCCGTACACGTTCTCGCCGCAGATGACCTGATCCCCGGCGGAGAGCAGCTTGAGGATCGCCTCGGTGGCGGCCAGCCCGGAGGCGTAGGCGAAGCCGTGGGTCGCTCCCTCCAGCGCCGCCACGTTGCGTTCCAGCGCGTCCCGCGTCGGGTTGCGGGTGCGGGCGTACTCGAAGCCCTGGTGCTTCCCGAGCGCCGGTTGCACGTAGGTCGAGGTCTGGTAGATGGGGGTCATGATCGCGCCGGCGGGGTCGTCTTCGGGCCGCTGTCCCGCGTGTACTGCGCGCGTGGCGAGTCGACTCTCGAGATCGTCTTGGAGTACACGTGTCATGGCTGGCCCGTTGCAAGCGCACCGGAACCTAAACCGGCCGTCCGCGATTCGGCTAGGTCCGAGAAGGGCGTCCGGCGCCCCGCGGGAGCGGCGCGGCTGTTAGAATACGCAGAATGTCCGACACCTTGATGCGGAGCGTCTCCGGCGTACGGGGAATCGTGGGCAGCGACCTCACCGCCGACGTCGTATCGCGTTACGCCGCGGCGTTCGGGGCGTTGGTCGCCGCCGGAGATCGCCGTCCGGTCGTCCTGGCGCGGGACTCCCGCGCATCGGGCCCGCTGTTTGCGGAGGCCGCGCGCGGCGCCCTGTGCGCGGCCGGGGTGGATGTCGTGGACTGTGGGTTGGTCCCCACGCCCACGGCCCAGCTCGCGGTGGAGCACCATCGTGCCGCGGGCGGCATCATCGTCACGGCGAGCCACAACCCGGTCGAGTGGAATGCCCTGAAGTTCGTGGGGGCCGACGGGCTGTTCCTCGACGCGGAGACCGTGCGCCGGCTCTTCGACCTGGTCGACGCGGGCAAGCCCGAGCCGGCGGCGGGTCCCGGCGGTGCGGTCGCCACCGATCCCGAGGCCGTGGCGCGCCACCTGGACGGAGTCCTGGCGCTCTCGTACGTGGATGCCGGCCGGATCGCGGCGCGGCGCCTGACGGTCGTGCTGGACTGCGTGCGGGGCGCCGGCGGCGTGATCATGCCCCGCCTGCTCGAGCGGCTGGGCTGCCGGGTCATCGGCATGGATCTGGAGCCTGACGGCGCGTTCCCCAGAGCGCCCGAGCCAGTGCCCGAGAACCTCGGAGCGCTGGGTTCGGCGGTGCGGGATGCCGGCGCGGACCTCGGCATGGCAGTGGATCCGGACGGCGACCGCATGGCGCTGGTGGATGAGACGGGGTGCGCGATCGGCGAGGACTATACCCTCGCGCTCGCGGCGCAGGCCGTCCTGGAGCGCAAGGTCGGACCGGTCGCCGCGAACCTCTCGACCTCCCTCGTGGTGGATGACGTCGCCCGGGCGTTCGGTGTCGAGGTCGTCCGGGCACCGGTGGGAGAGGCGCACGTCGCGCGGGCCATGCAGCGCGTCGCCGCGGTGGTCGGTGGCGAGGGGAACGGCGGGGTGATGTTGCCCGATCTGCATCTGGGCCGTGACGCGCCGGTCGCCGCCGCCCTGATCCTCGACCTGCTCGCGCGGAGCGACCGGCTCGTGCGGGGGTTGGTGGAAGCGCGCCCCCGCTATACCATCGTCAAGGCACGGGCGCCCCGCGGCGGTGATCTGGAGGCAGCCTATGCGGCGCTCGAGGGCCAGCTCGCCGGCGCGGCGGCCGACCGCCAGGACGGGCTGCGCCTCGGCTGGCCAGACCGCTGGCTGCACGTCCGGCCGTCGGGCACCGAGCCGATCGTGCGGCTGATCGCCGAGGCGCCCACTCGCGAAGGCGCGCAGGAGCTGGTCGCCGTTGCGCGCGCGCTGCTCTCATAAGGAGTACGACACGTCATGTGCGGGATCGTAGGATACGTAGGCCATCGTGAAGCGGCGCCGCTGCTGCTGGACGCAGTGCAGCGCCTCGAGTACCGCGGGTACGACTCGGCGGGCCTCGCCGTCATCGAGGACCGCGGCCTCATCGTCGAGAAGGTGGCGGGGAGGATCGCCGATCTCCAAGCCCACCTGGGCACGCGCCTGCCCAAGGGAACCATCGGCCTCGCGCATACGCGCTGGGCCACGCACGGGATTCCCAACGACAGCAATGCCCACCCGCACATCGACTGCGGCGGCAGACTGGCCATTGTGCACAACGGCATCATCGAGAACGCCAACGCCCTGAGAGAGTGGCTGCGGGAGAAGGGGCATGCGTTCCGGTCGGACACCGACACCGAGGTGCTCGCCCACCTGATCGAGCAGTTCCTCGACGGCTCGCTGGTGGAAGCCGTCTCGGCCGCCCTGGAACACGTCGAGGGCGCGTATGGGATCGGCGTGGTCTCCACCACGGAGCCCGACACGCTGGTGGCCGCCCGGTTCGGCTCGCCGCTCCTGGTGGGCCTGGGCAACGGGGAGCAATTCGTGGCGTCGGATGCGGCGGCGCTGCTCGAGTACACGCGCGAGGTGGTCTACCTGGACGATGGGGAGATGGCGGTCGTGCGGCGCGACGGGTACGAGATCACCGACCTGAAGGCCCGGCGCGTGGAGAAGCTGGTGACGACGCTGGAGTGGGATCTCGAGAAGATCGAGAAGGGCGGCCATCAGCACTTCATGCTGAAGGAGATCATGGAGCAGCCGGAGAGCATCCGCAACACGCTGCGCGGCCACCTCCTGGAGGAGGAAGGCACGGCGAAGCTCTCCGGGATCAACCTGGACGACGAAGAACTGCTCGAGATCGACCGTATCGTCATCACGGCCTGCGGTACCTCGTGGCACGCGGCCCTGATCGGGGAGTACATGCTGGAGGAGCTGGCCCGCGTCCCCGTGGAGGTGGAGTACGCCTCCGAGTTCCGCTACCGCAATCCCATGGTGGATGAGAATACGCTGGTCATCGCCATCTCCCAGAGTGGAGAGACCGCGGACACGCTGGCTGCGATTCGCGAAGCCAAGCAGCGGGGGGCGCGCACGCTGGGCATCGTGAACGTCGTGGGAAGCTCGATCGCGCGCGAAGTGGACGGCGGGACGTATCTGCACGCCGGTCCCGAGATCGGTGTGGCGAGCACGAAGGCCTTCACGTGCCAAGTGGTGGTCCTCGCCCTACTCACCTTGCGGATCGGGCGGCTGCGCTCCCTGTCGGTGCTCCAGGGACGGGAAATCGTGCAGGCGCTGCAGCGGCTCCCCGACCAGGTGGCGGAGGTCCTGTCCCAATCCGCTCGGGTCAGGCAGGTCGCCGAGACGTTCATGCGCGCGCAGAACGCGCTCTATCTCGGGCGAGGCTACAATTTCCCCGTGGCCCTCGAGGGGGCCCTCAAGCTCAAGGAGATCTCCTACATTCACGCCGAGGGGTATCCCGCCGCGGAGATGAAACACGGGCCGATCGCGCTCATCGACGACATGATGCCCGTCGTGTTCATCGCGCCGAAGGACGCCGTGCACCGCAAGATTCTCTCCAACATCGAGGAGGTGAAGGCGCGGCGCGGTCGTGTGCTCGCCGTGGTCACGCGGGGAGACGAGGAGATCACGGCGCTGGCGGACCACGTCATTACCATCCCGGAGACCATCGATCCGCTCACGCCGGTGTTGAGCGTGCTGCCGCTCCAGTTGTTCGCCTACTACACGGCCGTGCGCCGCGGTTGCGACGTGGATCAGCCGCGCAACCTGGCCAAGTCCGTGACCGTGGAGTGACGGCGGGGCGGTGAGGGTCGTCCTCCAGCGCGTCAGCCGCGCTTCGGTCAGCGTCGGGAGCCGCGTCGTTGGAGAGATCGGACGCGGCTTCGTGCTGCTGGCGGGGTTCAGGGATTCCGACGGGGAGGAGCAGCTCCAGTGGATGGCCGACAAGGTGGCGGGGCTGCGTCTCTTCCCCGACGATGACGGGAAGATGAACCGGAGCCTGGGCGACGTCGGCGGGGCGGTCCTCGTCGTGTCGCAGTTCACCCTGTACGGCGACGCCCGCAAGGGGCGCCGACCGTCGTTCGTCGAGGCGGCCCCACCCGAACAGGCCGAGCCCCTCTACGAGCGGTTCGGCGCGGCCCTCGTCGAGCGAGGCCTGCGGGTGGAGACCGGTGAGTTCGGCGCGCTGATGGAGGTCGCCCTCGTGAACGACGGTCCGGTCACACTGCTCCTCGAGCGATGATCACGCTCGCCTCGAGCTCTCCCCGCCGGCGCCACCTGCTGGACATGCTCGGTATCGCGCACGAGGTGATCCCCGCCGACGTGGACGAGCGACCGCGCGCCGGCGAGGAGCCCGAGGCGATGGCGGTGCGCCTCGCCAGCGAGAAGGCGCGGTCGGTCTGGGAGCGCTATCCCGCGCGGCCGGTGCTGGCTGCCGACACCGTCGTCGTGATCGACGGCGAGATCTTGGGCAAGCCGCGAGATGCGGCCGACGCCCGCCGCATGCTGGCGACCCTCTCGGGCCGCGATCACCTGGTGATGACGGCGGTGGCCCTGGCGGAGCCGGCCGGCGAGATCCTGCAGCAGTGCGACGTGACGCGCGTGTGGTTCCGCTCGCTGACGCCGGAGGTGATCGAGGCGTATGTCGCCACGGGTGAACCGCTCGACAAGGCGGGGAGCTACGGCGTACAGGGGATGGGTGCCCTGTTGGTGGAGCGGGTGGAGGGGGACTTCTTCGGCGTGATGGGCTTGCCGCTGCGTCTCGTCGCGGACCTGCTGGCGGCCGCCGGCGTGCCCTACCGCTTCACGCGATAGACGGGGACCGCCCGCGCCTTCCCCTTGAGGTCGAGTGGCTCGAGGGGCTCCACCTCGGGCGGGTGCTTGAGGGCCTTGTAGAACGGCTCGGAGAGCAGGATCTCGCCCGCCGCCGCCTTGGAGCAGAGCCGTGAGGCGGTGTTGACGGCGTCGCCGATCACGGTGTACTCCAGGCGCCGGTCACTGCCGATGTTGCCCGCGAAGACCTCGCCGAAGTTGATCCCGATCCCGATTTCGACCTGGGTTCGCCCGTCCTTGGCCCACTTCTCGTTCAATCGGGTGAGCGTCTCCTGCTGCTGCAGGGCGGCGCGCATGGCGCGATCGGCGTCGTCGTCGTGCGCGATGGGCGCACCCCACAAGGCCATGATCGCGTCGCCCATGAACTTGTCGAGCGTGCCGCCGTGCTCGAACACGACCTCGACCATCTCGGTGAAGTACTCGGTGAGCAGGGTGGCGATCTCGTCGGGCGTCATGTTCTCCGACATCGACGTGAAGCCGCGGATGTCGCTGAAGAACACGACGACGGGACGCTTGGTGCCGCCCAGCTGCACCTGCTCCAACTCGTTCGCGATCTGCTCGGCAAGGTCGGGCGCGAAGTAGCGCTGGAAGTTCGACAGGACTACCGCTTCGCGACGAATCCGCTCGACGAGCTGGCTGTTCTCGATCGCGACCGCCGCAATCCCCGAGAAGGCGATCAGGAACTCCAGGTCCTCGTCGCCGAACGAGTTCGTGGCGGTCATGTTATCCACGTAGATGATCCCGAGGACCGTCCCCCCGCTCCCCATGAGCGGCGTGCACATCGCGCTGCGCACGCTCTGCATGACGATGGACTTGCCCTTGAACCGGTCATCGGCCGCGGCGTTATCGGTGAGGATCGCGAGGCGCTCGTCCACGGCCCGGCGGGCGATGGATTGCGGCACGCGGGCGCCGCCCCCGTCGCCGAGGCGGTTCTTGGAAATGCGCGGGACCAGATCGTTCTCCGCGCCCTCCAGCATCAGGATGGAGACGCGGTCTACTTCCATCACTTCGAACGTGACGTCGACGACCTTCTCGAGGAGCCGGTCCACGTCCTGCTGCTTGGAGAGTTCCTTGGAGATGTCGAGGAGCAACGACAGCTTCTCGGCCTGACGCTCGTCGAGCGACTCCCCCTCGAGCTTCAGTTGCGAGGCGGAGCTGCGGCGCTGGCCGGCGCCCTCCTGCTTGATCTCGCCCGACTCCTCGAGGGCCACCTGGCGCACGATGGTCGCTTCGGGGGGAGGTGGGCGCTGCGCGAACCCGCCGTCGGTGGAGACCGCAGGACGGGCGGTGGGGGGCGTCACCTCCTGCACCTTGAAGGCGACCTTGCCGAACGTGACGACATCGCCGTCGCCCACCACGGTATCCGACACCTTCGTGCCGTTGACGAACGTCCCGTTGCTGGATCCGAGATCCTGCACCCGCACGCCGCCATCGGAGAGCGTGAGCTCGGCGTGCCGGCGCGACACGGTGGGATCGTAGATCGGCATGTCGCTGGTGACCGCGCGACCCACCACAACCGTGCGTGGCTGCGTCAAGTCGATCGTCAGGTCGCCGGCCGTGCTGTGCAACTTGAACGCCCTCAATCCCCAACTCCTTTGCTGGCCGTAAGATGCGTTCCCTCCCCACCGCTCGCCAGGGCGAGCGCCCGCAGCACGGCCTGCGCCTTGTGCTCCGTCTCGACGAATTCACGTGAAGGATCGCTGTCGGCCACGATGCCCGCGCCGGCCTGAACGTGCGCGCGGCCGTCTCGCAAGATGGCGCCGCGGATTGCGATCGCGGTATCCAGCGCGGTTGCGCCCCATCCGAGGTACCCGACGGCTCCCGCATACGGTCCGCGCCGGGTCGGCTCCAGCGTGTCGAGAATCTCCATGGCGCGGATCTTCGGCGCGCCCGATACGGTGCCCGCGGGGAAGCACGCCCGGAGGGCGTCCACCGCATCGAGCTCCGGGCGCAGGCGTCCGCGGACCTCGCTCACGATGTGCTGCACGTGGGAGTAGCGCTCGATCGCCTTGTCGACCGTCACCCGCACGGAGCCGTACTCGGCGACCCGGCCCACGTCGTTGCGTCCGAGGTCCACCAGCATGGCGTGCTCCGCCAGCTCCTTCTCGTCGGCGAGCAGCTCCGCGGCCAACGCGGCGTCGGCATCCGGCGTGGCACCGCGCGGCCGCGTGCCGGCTATGGGGCGCACCGTGATCTCCCCGCCCTCGACCCGCACCAGCACCTCGGGCGAGCTGCCGATGAGGCTGAGGTCGTCGAGCGTGAGGAGGTACAGGTACGGTGCGGGGTTGAGCATCCGCAGCGAGCGGTACACGTCGAGCGGGGCGGCGCCACACGGCACGTCCTGGCGCCGGGACAGCACGACCTGGAACGCGTCCCCCGCGCGGATGTGTTGCTTGATCCGATCCACGTCGCGCTCGAACGTCTCGCCGCTGTACGGCGTCTCCGGCGCGGGGAGCGTGCCGCTCTCCAGCGCGAGGGGGAGGAGGGTGGGAGGTGACGCCAACCGGCCGAGCACGGAATCGATCCGTTCGTTGGCGCGGTCGTACTCCCGCACCAGCTCCGATCGGTCCGCGCCCGCGGCCACGTGCGTGTTGGCCACCACGATCGCCCGCGCGAAGGCGTTGTCGATGATGACGAGGGTGTCGGCGACCATGAAGACCGCATCGGGGAGTTCCAGGTCGTCTCGGGGTCCACCCGGAAGCCGCTCGATGGTGCGGACGACGTCGTAGCTCAGGAAGCCCACGGCGCCGCCGGTGAAACGGGGCAGCCCCGGCACCGGCACGGCCCGGAGGGCGCGCAACCGGTCGGCGATGTCCGCCAGCGGGTCCGGAGCCCGGCCGCCCGGCTCCCAGCCGTGCCGTGGCGTCCAGCGCTCCGCCGCCCCGGCCCGGTAGCGGCGCACCTCGCTCGGCTCCGTGCCGAGGAAGGTGTAGCGGGCCCAGCGCTCGCCCCCTACCAGAGACTCCAGCAGGAACCCGAACGGAGGCCGGGCGAGCGCGGCGAAGGCCGTCAGGGCGGTGAGCGTGTCGGCCGAGAGCTCTCGCGTGACCGGCACCACGCCCCCCGTGGTCGCGAGCTCGGCGTAGCGCTCGAACGAAGTCGTGCGTGTCACCGCGGCGCTGCCACCACGTAGGATCCGGGCTGGGCCAGGCGGCCGGTGACGGCATCGGCCCCGTCGTACTCCGAGCTACTCACCCGGCGCCACCGTCCAGGCGTGATCTCGAACCAGAGGGCGAGGGCCTCCGCGTACTCCGCTCGCGAGGCGTAACTGGCGGCGTCGTCGGCCACGGAGAGATCCCCGTAGCGCGCGAATGAAAACGTCGCTGTGGGCCGGGCCGCCGTGAACTCCAGTCCCGCGGGCGAGAGGGTGAGCCCGTACGTGCCGAACCGAGGCTGCACGGTGACCCTCACCGAGTCGTCGGCGGCCACGGGCTGATCGTTCAGGCTCAGGAGCGAGCCGGCGGGAGCACTGAGATCCAGGTACAGGGTGTTGAAGGCGTCGTCGTGCAGCAGCAGCCGCGCCCAGGTCCGGTCGTTGGGCAGGAAGAAGCTCGTTTGTGACACGGTTGGGCTGCCGGGCTGGGTCGCGAGGATCAGGAGATCCTCGGTGGAGAGGGTCGGCTCCCCGGTCGGCGCCAGATCGCCGCACGCCGCCCCGAGCAGGGCGCTTGCCGCCGCCAGCAGCCGCCGTGATATTGCGCGGTGATGTCTCTTCTGCGCCTGCCTCTCGCCGTCGTCGTCGCGCTCTTCCCCGTACAGCTGCTGGCCCAGGAATGGAACAGCCCGCGCTCCGCCGCCCTGGTGGCGCGCGGGATCGCGCAGCGTGCGAAACAACAAGCCGACAGCTCTCTGCAAGACTACCGTGTGCGGGCGCATGGGTTCGTCTTCTTTCTCGGACAGCTCGGTGAGGGGCTCGCGGAGCCACCGAGGCTCATCAAGTCCGACGAGCTGGTGCTGGAAGTCTACTGGAGAACTCCGGACCGCAGCAAGCAGCGGATCGTCGGCTGGCGCGACCGCAAGGACCTGCCGACGGACATCGCGTATCACCGCGACCATCTGGGGATCGTACAGAACATGTTCGGCGATCGCATCCGCATGGGCCACGGAGACGAGGTGCAGGACGTGCCGCACCCGCTCGCCGCGGAGGGGCCGGAGCTCTACGAGTACGCGCTCGCCGACTCGCTGACCCTCGGGCTGCCGCAACGCGTGGTGCGCGTGTACGAGGTGCTGGTGCGGCCCAGGGACTTCACCGCGCCGCGCGTGGTGGGGAATCTCTATTTCGACATGGACACCGCGGAGCTAGTGTTCTTCCGGTTCAGCTTCACGCGTGCCGCCTACCTCGACGACACGCTCGAGGACATCACGGTGGTGCTCGAGAACGGATTGTGGGAGGGGCGCTACTGGCTGCCCCGGCACCAGGAGATCGAGATCCGCCGCCGCACGAAGTTCCTCGATCTCCCGGCGCGGGGGATCATCCGCGGGCGCTGGGAGATCGAGGATTACGAGTTCAATGTGGGCTTGGACAACGATCTCTTCCTGGGCCCGGAGATCGTGGCGGCACCACGGGCCGAACGCGACACGTTCGCCTGGGAGGTGCCGCTGGATGCTGCCATCAGGGAGGTGGCTGCCCCCGTGAGGGCCTTCGATCTGGAGGAGGTGCGGGGGCAGGTGAGCGAGGTGGCGGGCGCCAACGTGCTCACGGGCCTGGCCAGCAGCCGGCCCAGCGTGGGCGGCCTGTCCGATCTCCTCCACTTCAATCGGGTGGAAGGCCTGGCTCCGGGACTGGGTTGGATCCTCCGGCCGGGGAGCAAGCGGACGGAGGTGCGGGTGTGGGGTGGGGTGGGCCTGAGCGATGGCCGGCTCAAGGGGCGGTTCCGCGTGGCGTACGGCAGCGGCCGCTGGAGCGTGGCGCTGCTGGGAGCGCGCACGCTCAAGGACGTGGGCGACGAGCTGATCATCTCTCCGGCGCTCAACTCGCTCATGGCCCAGGAGGCGGGGAAGGACTTCGGCGACTACTACCTGTCCGACCGGGGGCTCGCCACGGTCCGTCGGGGCTTCGGGACCCGGGGAGGCATATCGCTGACGGCTGGGGTGGAGCGAACCACCACCGTGGAGGTGAACACCACGCCCGCGACCGGAGAGTTTCGGGAGAACCCACCCCTGGGGACCGGTACGTGGGGGGTGGGCGTGCTCACGCTGGAGCGGCAGAGCGCTGAGCTCACGGTCCGCGGCGGCGTGAGCGGAAACCTCGCGCTCGAGGGAGGCGTCGGCGACAGCGCCCAGTATGCCCGCGTGCGGGCCGCCGCACGGGCGCACGCGCCCGTCGGCCGGACGGCGCTGGTGGTGCGGGCCTGGGGTGGCTGGGGATCCGCCGATCTGCCACCGCACCGCTCGTTCGTGCTTGGGGGGCGCGGCACCCTCGTGGGTGACCCTTTCCGGGCCTGGGGCGGCCGCCACGCCGTGTTCGGCAGCGTGGAGTGGCAGCTCCCCGTCCCCTTTCCGGCCGCCCCCCTGGGGCCCTTCGCCAACACCGGCCGCGAACTCGTGCTGGCGCCCTACGTCAGCCTCGGATGGGCGGGCGGCGCCATCGAGGGGATGCCGTGGCGACCCTCCGAGGGGGTCCGGCCCGTGGTCGGGCTCGGGGTGGAGTGGTTCCACCGGTTCTTCCGGCTCGACGTCGGGTGGAGCCCGAGGGAGAAGAACGTCGGACTGGTGCTCGACGTCCGGCGGGATCTGTGGGACATCCTGTGAGACAAGTGACTCTCGGCACAGCCGAGAGCCCCGCTGGCGGCTAGGCTGGTCGAGCGCCGCTGCGCAGGCCCCGCTGGCGAACGGAGCGGGGGGCGCGTAACTTGATCAAGATAGGTCCCATCTCGTTGTCCGACATACGCTTCCGGGGGTGTTGCCGTTACGCTGTTCAAGGATGAGTGGCTCGCTCCGACGCTCGAGGAGTTGATCGGCCCGGAGAAGCTCGAAGAGATTCGTCAGAGTGAGACCAAACGCGATTCCCTGTGGGAGCTGGTCGTGGGCGACGACCTCGTTTCCGACGAGGCCCTGCTGAGCAGCCTCTCCACTCGGTTCCGTCTGAAGCTCGCCGACGTGTCAACGAGCGACCGTCAGGCTCGGGAAATTGTCGCCGAGCAGGTGGCGCGCCGGTATCAGATCCTGCCCATTCGGATGACCGACTCCTTCCTCGAGATCGCCACCGCCAATCCGTTCGATCTCGACTGCGAGAAGACGTTGGCGTTCGCCACGGGGCGGGAGGTGCGCATCCAGCTGGCGAGCCCCGGGAGGATTCGCGAGAAGATCGACGAGTTCTACCGGCCGGAGAACGTGATCGAGCAGCTGCTCGAGGGGATGGATTCAGGGGAATCGCAGATCACCACGCTGGAGGACGAGCCGCCGGACGCTGATGAGCTGACCATCTCGGCGGAGGAGGCGTCGCAGCGGCCGGTGGTGCGGCTGGTGGACCTCATCCTCTCGGAGGGGATCAACTCCCGCGCGAGCGACGTGCACATCGAGCCGGAGGAGGGCGGCGTCGCCGTCCGCTACCGCATCGACGGCGTGCTGCGCCAGGTGATGAAGATTCCGAGAGCAGCCGGACTGCCGCTCATCTCTCGCATCAAGATCATCTCGGGTCTGGACATCGCCGACCGGTTGCGGCCGCAGGACGGCCGGGCACGGGTGGCGGTGAACGGTATCCCGGTGGACCTCCGCGTCTCGACGCTGCCGGCGTCGCTCGGCGAGAAGGTGGTGGTCCGTGTCCTCGACACCTCGAAGACCGTCCTCTCGCTGGAGAAGCTCGGGCTCAATCCCAACGAGGCGGAGCAGATTCGCGAACTGCTCGAGTTCCGCGACGGGATCATTCTGTGCACCGGCCCGACGGGCTCGGGAAAGACGACCACGCTCTACTCGGCGATACGCCACGTGCAGAGTGAAGGCGTGAACATCGTGACGGTGGAGGATCCGGTCGAGTACCGCATCCAGGGTATCGTGCAGGTGCAGGTGCACGAGAAAGCCGGTCTCACCTTCGCGGCCGCGTTGCGGTCGATCTTGCGGCAGGATCCCGACGTGGTGCTGGTGGGCGAGATCCGCGACAAGGAGACGGCGCAGATCGCCACGCAGGCATCCCTGACGGGCCACCTCGTGCTCTCCACGCTGCACACCAACGACGCCGCGAATGCGGTCACGCGGCTCGTGGACATCGGGATGGAGGCGTACAAGATCTCCAGCGCGCTGCGGGGCGTGGTGGCCCAACGCCTGATGCGGCGGCTCTGCCCCACGTGCAAGGAAGTATGGGTCGAGCAGATTCCGTTGAAGCTGCAGCGCTGGATCCCGAGTGACACGCCGGTGTATCGGGCGGTGGGATGCCCGGAATGCGCGATGACCGGCTACCGTGGCCGCTTCTCCATCATGGAGATCCTCCGAGTGACGCCCGACGTGGAGCGTGCGATCGGGGCGGGCGAGACGGCCGACCGGATTGCCGATGTCGCGCGCCGCAACGGGATGCGCTCGCTGTGGGACAGCGGGCTGTCGCACATCCTGCGGGGCGAGTCCACCATCGACGAGCTGCTGCGCGTGGTGGACGTGCCGCAGGAGGACGAGATGGCCGGCGCGGAAGAGCCCAGGCGGCGGCGGTCATCCGGCGGGGCGGGACGCTCGAAGGGAGGCCGTGCGAAACCGAGCAAGGAATCGGACGCCGAGGTGAATGCGGCTGCGACGGCGCTCTCCGAGGAGTTCGACCTGCTGGAGCCGGTCGAGAAGCAGGACCGACGCGTCGCGGGCGCAAAGGTGCTGCTGGTGGACGACGAGGACCAGCTACGGAAGGTGATGCGCGACCTGTTGGAGCGCGACGGCTAT
>Ga0209536_100007694_pt1 | contig 16315 bp, 9 predicted proteins | sample DeeMarSeWOR28_12_FD_187461 | JGI IMG/M metagenome (GOLD analysis project Ga0209536, IMG submission 187461) | Marine sediment microbial communities from White Oak River estuary, North Carolina - WOR-2-8_12 (SPAdes) (version 2) | ecosystem: Environmental > Aquatic > Marine > Intertidal zone >...
GTAGTACGTGAGTGGATCGCCGACGACACCCGTCGAGGCGACCGAGCGACCGCCCCGGAAGGGCCCGATGCCCCGCCACTGCATCGACGCGTAGAGCGACGGGTCGACCGGAGACGCGTCCTGTGCGGCTGCGGGCCGGGCCGTCGCCACGAGGACGACGGAGGCGAGGAGGGCGAGTCGGATCGGTACTCGGGTGAGCATGCGGCTGGTCTCCGATGGATGGCCGGGGCGCGGTAACATCCCCGCCGTCCTTCCTTCGCCGCAAGAGCGATCCCGAGTGACGCGGCGCGGTCCGGAGGAGCCCGGGCCGGTCCCTACTCCTCTCGGTCCTGCGTCCGCGGCCGCCGCCCCCGCCCCTCCCGCTGTCGCTCCAGTACCACGCCCGGCAGCTCCATGGTGGGCTCGCCACCGTCCACCACGAAGCGTCCGTTGACCAGGACGAAGCCCATGCCCTGCTGAAAGACGCGCGGCTCGAGGTAGGTGGCGTCGCTGCGAACCGTCTCCGGGTCGAAGACGACGATGTCGGCCTTCTGCCCCACGGCGATGCGCCCCCTGTCCTGCAGCCCGAGGATCTGGGCAGCCAGCCCGGTCATGGACCGAATCGCATGAGGGAGCGTGATCGTGCCACGGTCGAAGACGAACTCGCGCAGCAGCCGACCCGAGGTGCCGTACTGACCCGGGTGGGTCGAGGGGCTCGCCGGGCCTCCGTCGTCGGCCACGCGATCGAGCGCGACGGCCGTGTAGTCCTGCCGCATCCACTCCTCGATGTCGACCATGCCGACCGCCTTCGCCATCCACAGGACGCCGCCGGGCTGGTCGAGTCCGTTCAACTGGAGCCAGATGATCGTGTCGAAGACGTCCTCGCCCCTCTCCTCGGCGACCTGGGCCAGGGTCTTGCCGATGTACGCCTCGTCGGTGAAGTCGACGATGAGGAGGTTGTCCGCTCCTCCCTGCCGGATCATCTCGTACTCGGCGTCGATCCGGATCTTCTCACGTGTCTCGGGATCGCGCAGCCGCTCGCTCAGGTTGTCGAGCATCCCGGTGTAATCGACCGGCGGGAAGTCGTCCGCCATGCTCTGGCCCGGCACCTCCCCCCGGATCAGCGCCCAGCGCGGCACGAGCGTCACGTACGCCGAGTAGCCCTCGTACGAATGCATGTTGATGTAGACCTGATAGCCGTCCTCCCACATCCGGTCGATCATCTGCGTGGTCGCCTTGCTCACCCCCCACTCCCGCGGGCCCTTCGGGTGGATGTGGTCGAGCATGACCGGGATGTCGGCCGCCTTGGCCACGTCGAGCACCTCGACGATCGCGTCGAGCCAGTCGACGTGCCGCTGCGTCGGATGATCCATGTGGGTGGGAAGCAGCCACTTCGAGTAGCGTCCCTGGCTGCGCATGTGCGCCTGAAAGTAGCCGCCGTACGGTGCAACCTCCTTCGCCAGCTCCTGGACCTCGTGCTCCGAGCTGTAACGCATGGGGTTGTACTCGAGCCCGGTCGTGAGCCCGAACGCGCCGTCTTCCATCCCCTGTCGGACGAGCGCGCGCATCCGCTCGAGCTCGCCCTCCGTGGCGTACCGCATGACGTCTTCCGGCTCGGTGCCCATGACCATCTCACGCACGCCCCCGTGCCCGACCATCGGGACGAGATTGACCGCGTGGCCGAGCTTCTCCAGCGAGTCGCGCTGGGCGGTGAGCGGCCAGATGCCGGCAAAGCCGTCCGTGTTGATGACGGCCGTAGTGAACCCCTGCGTGGTGTAATTCTCGACGCGATTGTGCCCGTTCAGGATTCCGGGACCGAAGTAGCCGGCGATGTGCTCGTGGAGTCCGATGAAGCCGGGGGTCACATACTGGCCCTCGGCGTCGATCACCCGAGTCGCCGTGGAACCGTCGAGCTGACCGACGGCCGCGATCTCGTCACCACGGATACCCACGTCGGCATACACGTACGGGTTGCCGGAACCGTCCAGTACCCGGCCGTTGCGGATCAGGACGTCGAAGTCCTGTGCCGCGGCCGGTGTGACGTAGAGCACCGCCGCTGCGAGACACGCCGGCACGCGTGTGAGGGTTTTTGGCATGAATCGCTCCTTCAGGATCCCGGAACCACCGGGAGCAGGATGTACGACGGATAGTCCGCGTCGTGATGGACGGTCTGGCGGGCCACATGGACTTCGGCATCGCTGCCGAAGGGTGCCCCGGTGTTGGGGTTCCGGTCGAAGCGCGGGAAGTTGCTGCTCGAGACCTCGACCCGGATGCGGTGGCCGGGCAGGAAGACGTTGCTGGTGGCCAGCAGATCGATGCGGAGCTCCGTCGGCTCACCGGGCGTCAGCAGCTCCGGCGCGTCGAACCCGTTGCGGTACCGAGCCCGGAGAATGCCGTCCGTGAGCGTGCGCGCCGTTCCGTCCGGTGCCACGTCGATGAGCTTGCCGGTGAAGTCCGTGTCGGGCGCGGACGAAGACGCCCACAGGACCAGCTCGACGTACCCCGTGACCTCCAGCGGCTCCGTCATCGGCTCGCTCGTATAGACGAGCACGTCGGAGCGCGTCTCGATCTCGGTAGGATCGGAGGGGGCGCGTGAGTAGCCGCCCATTGCGCCGGTGGGCACCGGGTCGTCCGGATCGTAGGTGTAGCGGTCGGACGGCTCACTGCTCGGAGGCGTCGTGTCGAGTCGACCGTCGTCCGGGGTGGTCCCCGCCGCTCCGCCCGAGCGAAGGTAGAAGGGCGTCGGCACCGCTCGAGCCAGGGGCCACTCCTGCTCGTCACGCCACTCGTTGGTCCCCATGACGAACAGCCGGACCGGCGCCTGCTCCACGACGGCCGGACTGCCGTCCCGGAGCCAGTAGTCGAACCACCCGAGGAGGAGCGCCTCGTGGTCCAGGCCGGCATCGGGTCCGAAGTCCACGTCTCCGATGCTCGTGCTTTCGAGGGTCGGGCGTGCGTGCGTCCACGGGCCGACGACCAGCCGCTGCCCGTCCCGCGCCCGCTCGGTGACTGCTCCCTCGCGGAGTCCGCGGAAGTTCTCGAGCGTTCCCCGGAGCAGCGTGTCGTACCACCCGGTCGTGTGGAGCGCCGGCGTCTCGAACCGCCCGTGGCGGCGCCGGATGTCGTAGGTCACCCAGAAGTCGTCGTAGCTGGGGTGCTCGAGCATCCAGGCATACCCGGGCGCCAGCTCGTGGAGGTCGAGCACGTCGAGCGAGGCGAGCGGCAGGTGCCAGAGCCACTCGGACCTCATGCGGGCCCGCTCCTCGTCCGTCAGGCCGATCGGCCCGTCACGCTCCTCGAAGGTCGCCCCTGCACGACGACGACGAACGTCGGCCGCCTGACCGAGATTCCAGCCCAGTCCGTCGGAGAGGTAGAACGCTCCTCCCTGATAGACCATCTCGTAGCGGCTCGCGTACGACGAGCTGGGGGCGATCGCTGTGAGGTGGGGCGGCGCGAGCGATGCGGCCGTGAGCTGCGTGGTCGCGAGATAGCTCCCGCCCCACATACCCACGTGTCCGTCGACATGGGGGAGGGAGGCCACCCACTCCACCGTGTCGTAGCCGTCCTCCGCCTCGTCATGCGGCACGGCGACGCCATCGGAGGCGTATCGACCGCGCGTATCCTGCACGATCACGACGTACCCGCGAGATGCGACGTTCCGGAACGTATCCGCCGCACCGGGCGCGCTCTTCGAATACGGCGTGCGCCGGAGAAGCGCGGGGAACCGTCCCGACGCGTCGGGACGATAGACGTCGGCCCGGAGAACCACGCCGTCCCGCATGGCTGCCGGCACGTTCTTTTCGACCACCACGGCGTACGGAGCGTCCGCGCCGGCACCTCTCCCCTCCCGCGTGCGCGCGTCCCCCGGACCGCATGCCGCCAGCGCGCCCGCCGTCAGCCAGAGACACCTCGTGAGGCCCCTCCGGCTCAACGGGCCAACCTCCCATATGCCTCGAGGACGGCGCGAAGCCGATCGTGCGGCAGCCCGAACACCGTCACGTCGTCCGCACCGGTCATCGTCTCGGCGGCCACGAGCGCGTTGACGACCGACTCCTCCGTGGCCTCGACGGTCGCAGCGAAGATCGGGTTCAACCGGTCGTTGGCCAGAGTCTCGAGCTGCGCGACGGGGGCCGTTTCCGCGGCGGCCGTCCGGTTCGCGGTGGAGAACGCCACGAAGATGTCGCCGGATCCGTTACCCGACGTGCTTCCCTGACGCCCCAGCCCCAGCGAGACCCGTCGAGCCACGCGCTCGAGCTGGTGCGGAAGCAGGGGGGCGTCGGTGGCCACGACGACGATGATCGACCCCTCGCGATCGGGTCCCACGGCGGACGGATTCACTCGCTCGTCCGGGGCCGGACGCTCCGGCATCAGATCCGGGATCTCCCGGCCGACCGGGACGCCCGCGATCCGAAGCTGCTCGCGGCTTCCATAGTTGCACTGCACGAGGACCCCGACGGTGAACCGCGAGCCGTCGACCTCCACCCTGCGCGACGACGTGCCGATGCCGCCCTTGAAGCGGTGGCAGATCATGCCGGTCCCCCCTCCGACATTGCCCTCCGGGACCGGTCCGCCGGATGCGGACTCCATGGCCGCGAAGGCGTCGTCGACCGTCACGTGCTGGCCGAAGATGTCGTTGAGCGTCCCGTCCCACGTCTCGGCCACGACCGGAAGCGACGCCATCCACGCCGGGTACGCGCCACCGTACTCGTCGAGGCTGCGCCGCACCTCCCAACCGACGACGGCGTGGTGCACGATTCCGACGGAAAGCGTGTTCGTGATCATGATCGGCCCTTCGAGGAGTCCCGAGTCCTCCAGCCACGTGGTCCCGGTCATCTCGCCGTCGCCATTCAGGGAGAACCAGGCCGCGAAGACGGGTGCCCGCTCCTCCCTTCCGCGGGGCCATACGGCGGTCACGCCCGTGCGTACCGGACCCTCCCCGACCACGGTGACACCGCTGCCCCGAACGATCGTCCGATGCCCGACGGTGACCCCCGCCACGTCGGTGATCGCGTTCAGCGGGCCCGTATCACCGTCGAAGGGGACACCGAGGTCGCGGGCTCGAGGGACCTGCCCCACGCCGCCGCACGGCAGCGACAGCGCGAGCATGCACGAGACCAGGGCGGCGCCGTTGCGTAGGCTCCCTGCACTTCGCGACATCGAGGCCTCCGTGGCCTGCGGGTGACACAGGTCGCCAACGGATCACCCGCCCGGCCGCGTCGCAAGGGGGCCGCACCTCGAGCCCCGGTAGCAGGGCCGACTGGCACGTCCTATGCTGTCTTCGGCAGCGGACCGCGCTTCGCAGACGGAGGATGCCATGAGCACGCGCCGGAAATTCGTCACCGACACGTCCCGAAGCGTGGCGGGCCTCGGGCTCGCGGCTGCGCTGCCGACTTCGATGCTCGAAGCGGCAGCGAGGGTCGCCGGGCAGGCCGAGGGCACCGGCCTCTTCTACGACCCGCGCTGTCTCGCGCACGTGGTCCCCCCGTCGAGCAGCGGGGCCCCGCGCCCCGAGATCAAGGAGCGGGTGATCCGCGTCATGGAGGTCCTCGGCGAGCGGGGGCTCGCCGACCATATGAGCGCGATCGGGGCCCATGCCGATCCCATGCCCCACATCGAGGCGCATCACACCCCCGAGCACGTGGCCGCGATCCGAGAGATCCCCGTGACCGGTCCGCTTGCCGAGCTCGCCGTGGCCGGGGCCCTGGGCTCCGTGGACGCCGTCGCACGCGGTGACGTGCGAAACGCTTTCTGCTGCATCCGCCCGCCCGGCCACCACGCCAACAATACCGGGGCCGAAGAGGGGTTCTGCTACTACAGCAACGCCGCCATCACGGCCCGCTACGTCCAGTCCCTGGGGTACGAGAAGGTCCTTATCATCGACTGGGACTACCATCACGGGAACGCGACCCAGAACGCCTTCTACGACGACCCGACGGTGCTTTTCTACTCGACCCACAACTGGATGGACTATCCCGAGACCGGGGACCCGTCACTGGTGGGTGAAGGCGACGGGCGCGGCACCAACATCAACGTTCACCTCGAGTGCGCCAGCCGGGACATCGACATGCTCCGGGCATGGGACGAGCAGCTCGACCCGGCGGTGGCCTCGTTCGATCCGGACTTCGTCATCGTGTCTGCCGGCTTCGACAGCCGTCAGGACGACCTGCTCGGATGTTTCGACGTGACGGACCGAGCCTTCCGGAGAATGACCCGCGCTGCGATGGACTTCGCGGATTCGTGCTGCGAAGGACGTCTCGTTTCGCTGCTCGAAGGCGGATACAACGTGGAGGGGCTCGCGCTCGCGACCGCTGCGCACGTCGAGACGCTGCTCGACGGCTGACGACGCCGGAGCACGCGCCGGCTCCGCGCCGTACCCCACGTCTCCAGGAACCAGGGCTGACCCGGGGCGTACTCCGTCGAGCCTACGTCCCCTTCCCTCGAGCCCGTGCCACGCTCTACCCCCGTCGTCCTGCTCCTCGCCCTGCTCCCGGCGCTCGCGGCCTCCGCACCGGCGGCTGCGCAGGAGGTTTCCGACGTGGCCCGCCTCGCCGGCATCGACCGCGTAGGCGCCCGGGTCGAGGCGGAGTGGGACGAGCTCATCACGATGGAGGCCGGAGGCGCGACGTCCGAGCAGTTCCTGCAGGCGCTCGGGATGAGCTTCGAAGAAGCCCTGTCCTCGGCCGACGTCGGGCCCCGCTTTGAAGAAGGGGCCGGCGTCACCGTCGCCTGCCACGTGGACACCTTCTACGAGCCGGGGCTGATCGTGTACTCGCTCCGCACGCAGGTCGAGTCACCCGGCCTCGACGGCCAACCGGTCATTCAGTGGATCCGGAGCTGGGTGGGGAGCTTCCGGGTGCAGCAGCTGCACCTGATGTTCACGCTCGGCGAGCAGTGCGCGGAGAGCTTCCTGGAGGATTGGGCGACCGTCAACTGAGACGGGACGTCGCACCCCGCCGCATGGCTACGCGATGATGTCGTGGATCACGTTCCCGGCCACGTCCGTGAGTCGGAAGTCACGCCCGGAGTAGTTGTAGGTCAGCTTCTCGTGATCGATCCCCATGAGGTGGAGGATCGTCGCGTGCAGGTCGTGAATGTGCACCGGGTTCTCCACGGCCTTGAAGCCGAAGTCGTCCGTGCGTCCGTACGTCATCCCTCCCTTCACCCCTCCGCCCGCGAGCCAGATCGAGAACCCGAACGGGTTGTGATCGCGTCCGTTCGTGACGCGTCCACCCGCCCCGCCACCGCCCGTCTCCAGGACCGGAGTGCGGCCGAACTCGGTCCCGCACACCACGAGCGTCTCGTCGAAGAGACCGCGTGACTTGAGGTCCTTGACCACGGCCGCGAAGGCCTGATCGGAGTGCCGGGCGTTGACCCGGTGCCGCATGATGTCGTCGTGGTGATCCCAGGGATCACCCTTCGCATAGTAGACCTGCACCATTCGGACGCCCTGCTCCACCAGACGCACGGCCATCAGCGCGCCGCGCGCCGTGCTTCCCGGCCCGTACAGCTCCTGAGTCGCCTTCGTCTCCTTCCGGATGTCGAAGACGTCGGGGGCTTCGGTCTGCATCCGATACGCGGTCTCCATCGCGTCGATGGCGCCCTCGATCTCGGAATCCCTCGACTCGAGTCGCTCCAGGTGCATCCGGTTGAGCCGCTCGACGAGGTCGACCTCACGCCGCTGCAGCTCCGGGTCGTTCCGGTCCGCGTGGATGTTCGGAATCAGCGCGTACGGGTCGAACTCCTCCTCGAGCCGCGGCACCTTGTCGGAGATGTAGGTCCCCTGATGAATCGCCGGCAGCCACGCGTTGCTCCACAGCGGCGGTCCGACGACGGTGGGCTGCTCCGGACAGAGCACCACAAAGCCGGGCAGGTTGTCGTTCTCGGTGCCGAGTCCGTACGTGAGCCACGAGCCCAGCGAGGGACGCCCGGGCTGGATATGCCCGGTGTTCATCATGAGCAGGGACGGCTCGTGGTTCGGGATGTCCGTGTGCATCGAGTTGATGACACAGATGTCGTCCGCGACGGATCCCACGTGCGGGAAGAGCTCACTGACCTGGATGCCCGACTCGCCGTAATGCTTGAACTCGAACGGCGACTTCATGAGCGCTCCCGTCTTGCGCTCGGTCTTGATCTCGTTGGGGATCGGCTTGCCGTGATAGCGGTCGAGCTCGGGCTTTGGATCGAAGGTGTCGACCTGAGAGACGCCTCCGTTCATGAACAGGAAGATCACGTTCTTCGCACGGGGCGTGAAATGGGGCTTCGGAAGAATCCCGCCCATCGCCGATCGGATGGGGCTCGCGGCCTCCAGCAGCGACGCACCGACCATCTGCGCGAACGCCATCATCCCGAAGCCCGCGCCCATCGTCCTGAGCGCCTCACGCCGCGTGCGGGGCTGACCCCCTACGAAGCCGCAGCCGTGGTGTCCGTGATGGGGATCGTGTCCGTGCGCCATACTCTTCCTCTCGTCCTCGATCGCGGCAGAGCCGCGCTGTCAGATCAGCTGATGAAGCGGAACTCGGCCGCGCTGAAGAGCGCGCGGCTGTACTGGACCCACGCCTTCATGGAAGCGCGGCGCTCCGCCAGCGCGCGCGCCTCCTCCGAGCTCGGCTCCGAGCCACCGTCCGTGGCTTCGTCCTCCTCGGCGACGACCCGCTTCAGCTCCTCTTCCAGGTGCGCCTCCCGTTGCGCCGCGAGGAACTCGAGACCGAGCCCGACCTCCGCGTCGGTCACTTCCCGGGCGTAGAGAAGCGGATAGGCCGCGTCGATCATCGCGCGATCGTCGAACACCTTCGGCATCTCGTCGTCGCCGTACGCGTCGGCTTCGTCGGTCTTCCCGTCACCGTCCTTCGCGGACTCGTCGGTCGCTCGCTCACCCGCCTCACTCCCGGCATCGGAGTCGTCCTCACCGCTCGAAGCCACTTCCTCGCCGGCCGCGAGCGCACCGAGGCGCCGCACGAACGACTCCGCCCGACGATGCACGAAGTCGGAGTTCATGAAATAGAGGCTCTGGAGCGGCACGTTCGTCGAGAAGCGCCGCTCGGCCGTGAGGCTCGGATTCGGGAAGTCGAACGTCTGCAGGTACGCGTTCACCTGGAACCGGCTCACCTCTCCGTACAGGGTGCGCCGAAGGTTCTCCTCGTCTTCGAGCTGGAGGGACTCCCCTCCGATTTCGGGGTCGAGCTCCCCGGAGACGTGGAGCAGGCCGTCACGGATCGCTTCCGCCCCGAGTCGCTGCCGGTTGAAGCGCCAGAAGTAGCGGTTGTCCGGGTCGATGTCCGCGAAGCGCGGATTGTCGTCGGCCGAGAGCTGATAGACCGACGAAAGCATGATCTGCCTGTGCAGTCGCTTGATCGAATACCCGTTCTCCACGAAGTCCGCGGCGAGGAACTCGAGCAGCTCGGGGTTGGTGGGGCGCTCGCCCATGATCCCGAAGTTGCTGGGCGTGCGCACGATTCCCGCGCCCATGTGCCACGCCCACACACGGTTCACGATGACGCGCGCCGTGATCGGGTGGGCCGCGATGTCCGCCGCGAGCTGGAGGCGTCCGCTCCCCTCCACGTAGCGCTCGGGCTCGCCCCCGCCCTGGAGCACCAGCGGGAAGCCCCGCGGTACCCGCTCCCCGAGGTTCTTGGGACTGCCTCGGATGTGGAGACCGATGTCCACGGTCTCCGTGCTGTCCTTTTCGGCGACGCCCATGACGAACGGGATATCCGGAAGCTCCTCCTCGAGCTCCTCGATCTCCTCGCGCATGACCGTCACATGGTCCGCGGCGACCCGGCTCAGCTGACGCTCGAGTCCCCACCCGCCGAACCGGAAGAGCGCCGGCTTTCGGAAGAAGGTGTCCAGCTCGTTGTCCAGGTCGAACCGGAAGAGCGCGTTGAAGAGGTTTAGGCGCTCGCGGTCCATCGTCTTGAGCTCGAGCTGATGCTGATCGAAGAACGACTCGAAGCCGTTCGGCATCGGCGTCGACTTCGTCTCCTCGAGCGGCGTGCCCTTCGCGATGAGCTTGCGGTTGTGCTCCTCGAGCTTCTTCTGCTCCGCCACGATCTCGAGGACCAGGCGCTGGAAGTCGTCGGCCAGCTCCTGCGCGCGCTCCTCGGTGCCGCCACCGTCAGCGATCATCTCCTGCCACGGCACGACGAAGGGGAAGTGCTTGGGCTCACGGGCGAGGAAGTCGATCCAGCGCTCGAGCACCTCCAGGTCGAGTCGGTTCCGCGAGGCGGCGACTTCGGCCGGAATCTGCTCCTTACCGGTCACCTGCCACGCCGCCATCATGTAGCGGGCGGTCTGGAGCGAGAGCACCGTGGCGAGCTGGTCGGACTCCGTCGAGAGGTACGACTGGAGCCCCTCCTTCATGTCCTTGATGAACTCCTGCTGCCGCTTGAAGTCGGCGGCCGTGGCGGAGTCCGCGATCGGGTACTCGTAGTAGTTCGCGTTGTTGAAGATGCCCGCGATCGCGTAGTAGTCGTGCGTCCCGATCGCGTCGTACTTGTGGTCGTGGCAGCGGGCGCACCCCACGGTGAGCCCCATGAAGCCACGCGTGGTGACGTCGACCCGATCGTGCCGCTCGTCGGCCCGCGCGATCGCGGGCTCGGCGATGTCGTAGTACCAGGGCCCCTGACCCAGGAAGCCGAGTCCCGGCAGAAGCTTCTCGCGCTCCTCCTCGGGCATCAGATCGGCGGCCAGATGGGCCATGACGAACGTGTCGTACGGCATGTCCTCGTTGAACGCCTCCACGACCCAGTCACGGTGCACGTACGCCATCGGGTAGCGCTCCCGACCCGATCCGTCCGGAGCCAGCCCCCGTGTGTCGTCCTCGCCGAAGCGCGTCACGTCGAGCCAGTGGCGCCCCCACCGCTCCCCGTAATGCTCCGAGGCGAGAAGCCGGTCGACCACCTTCTCGAAGGCGTCCGCCGACTCGTCCGCGAGGAACGCCTCGACCTCCTCCGGCGTCGGGGGCATCCCCGTCAGGTCGTACGTCGCGCGACGGATCAGCGTCCGTCGGTCCGCGGGACCGACCGGAGTCAGCCCCTGCTGCTGGAGGGCTGCGAGGACGAAGCGGTCGACGTCGGTTCGACCCGACTCGTCGTCGGAATCCGACGGCGTGGGCACGGCCGGCTTCGCGAGCGCGCGGTACGACCAGAAGGCTCGCTCCTCGGCGGTCACCGTCCGCCGTGGAATGGCCATCGGCGCCGCGACGTCGGCCCACTCCGCGCCGGCCTGGATCCACGCCACGAATCCCTCGATCTCCGGATCGCTCAGCCTGTCGCCGTTGCGGGGCATGCGGAGCTCACCGTGCTCGTGGCGGATCGCCTGCACGAGCAGACTCTCCTCGGGGTTGCCCGGGATGACGGCAGGTCCGCGTCCACCCCCCGCCAGCACGGCGTCGCGCGAATCCAGCCGCAGGCCACCCCGCTCGTCGTCGGTGTGGCAGGAGAAGCACTTCTGCTCCATGACCGGCCGGACGCGGTCGACGAAGATCTGGGCGCCGGGCGAGAGCCCCGACGACGCCTCGACCGACGCGAAGGTGATCGCCGAAGCTTCCTCCGGCCACGGCGCGTCCATCGCGATCCACTCCGCCAGGCCCTGAATCTCCCGATCCGTGAGTGGCTCGGCGTCCTGCGGCATCTCGAGATCCTCGATCTCGTGCCGCACGACCTGGATCAGCAGGCTGTTGTCGGGATCACCCCGGACGATGGCCGGTCCCGTCCGACCGCCTCGAAGAAGGTCGTCGAGCGTGGAGACGCGCAGGCCACCGCGTCTCCTCCGCTCGGAATGACACTCGGCGCACTTGCCCGCGAGCACCGGCCGGACGCGACTCTCGAAGAAATCGTCCGCCGACTGGGCCGATGTGGCGAGCGGCAACGAGGCGAGACCCGAGCCGACGACGGCCAGGAGCGAGACGATCTTCTTCATGTTCAGCGGGGGCGGGAGCTGAGACAGGCGGCGTCAGGGTGCGTCGGGCCGGCCGCATCCGTGCAATATGCGCGGGGCCGGGCTGGATCCGCAAAGAAATGACGGGGATCCGGATGTGCCCAGAAAAGCCGGTAGGATCAGGGCGCGCCGTCGTTTCCGTCCGACCGCGCAGGCTCCGAAGGCGAGGCACACGCCGTATTGCCGGCGGCGTCCACGGCGCACACCTCGATCGACTCGGCCTCCGCGGGCAGGCGAGCTCGCCAGAGGTACTCGCCGTACCACGCCATCGGAACGCTCCGGGGTGCGGACATCACCTGGTACAGCACCTCGACCCTCTCCCATTCGACGCCGATCGTCGGGCTCTTGTGATCGTGCACGCGGGCCCGGACGAGCACGTCCCCGTCGAGCTCCGATGCCGAGACCATGGAGACGCTCGGAGGCGCGGTGTCCGGGGGGAGGCCGATACCCAGGTGGATTCGCTCCTGAACCGCCGTCGGGTGCTCTCCCTGGGACTGCACGACGTCGAGGCGGCCGTCTCCGTCCAGATCCCCGAGCGCCATCCCCAGCGTGCCCGGTGTCTCCGAGCCGGAGAAGACATCGCTCATCACCGAGAGTCCGCCGGAGCCGTCGTTGACGAGGAGCCTGTCGGGGCCGCTCAACGAGCCGATCAGGAAGTCCGGGTCGCCGTCCGACTCCGCGTCGAGGAAAGCGACGACGTTGTCGTCCTCCCCGATGTTCTCCGAGTCCGGCCACCAGGCGTCGGTCGCGTCTCGGTAGCGCCCTTCGCCGTCGTTCCGGAACACGTGCTCGCGGCGGCTCGACCCGCGCTCCGCCACGATGTCCCCGTCGTTGACGGTCACCAGATCGAGGTAGCCGTCGCCGTCCAGATCCATCGCCTCGAACTCGTAGTTGTTGGTGTATTGAGGCAGGCCGCGGGGATCCTCCTCGAATGCGCCGGCACCGTCGTTGCGGAAGAGCACGCTCCCCGCACAGCGCTTGCACGACACGAGCACGTCGAGGTCGTGGTCGTTGTCCACGTCCACGAGCTCGAGATCCCAGGAGAACCGGATCCGGACGTCGGGCATGCGTCCCTCGGTCGCGTCCTCGAAACGACCGCGCCCGTCGTTGAGCCAGAGACGGGTGCGCCCGCCGTCGTTCGTCATGTTGTTGCCCGGCCCCCAGTCGGCCAGGACGAGGTCGAGGTCGCCATCGCCGTCGACGTCGCCGAACTCGGCGTCCCCGAGACTCATGGGGCGATCCGGGATGCGGCTCGACCGCTCGACGAAGCTCCCGTCGGCCTGCCCGGCCAGGAGCCGGCTCGACGTCTGGTACGTATTCCCGACGAACACGTCGACGTACCCGTCGCCGTCGGCATCCCGCGCCTTGATCACGCGTGTGAGATCGGGCGTATCTCCGAACAGCGTCGCGGACACGTCCTCGAAGCGCCCCTCGGGACCCCGGTTGAGGTAGGCACCGTTCAGCTCCGGCTCCCCCGGCGTGGAGTACGCCCCCCCGTTGGCGAAGAGGAGATCGAGTCGGCCGTCGCCGTCCAGATCCGCGAGCTCGACCTTGTTCGTCCAGCCTGCCGTCGAATCGAGCAGTTGCTCGGTGCGATCGACCCAGGCGCCGGCAAGGGATGAGGCCGGAGCTGCGCCCGCGGACTCGTCCGGGTCCGTGCCGTCACCGGAGGCACACGCCGCCAGGCCCAGCACCGGTCCGAGGCAGAGCGTCAGGAAGAGCGGCGAGCCCGTGAGGCGGGAGAAGAGGGGGGAGGGTGGCATCGTCGGATCGTGGGCGGGCCGGGGACGGGGCGCGATCCGCCCGTCGGTTTCGCGAAGGTCGGCGCATCCGAGGGCCGACCGCAATGGTCGCGGTGTCCGTCGGATTCCGAGGGCTTCACCCGTCGCCGACTCGACCCTCACGGTTGACGGCCGACGGTCGGGAGGACCCATTGCCGTGCATCGTTCCACGACCACGGAGCCTCCCTTGGATTCCCTAGCCCGCCAGTTCCTCGACGACCTCCTGACGACTCCCGGCGTCTCCGGGTACGAAGAGTCGGTCCAGGAGGTGGTACGGACCTTCGCTTCCGAGTTCGCCGGCGAAGTACGCACGGACGTTCACGGAAACGTGATCGCCACCGTCCATCCCGGCGCCCGGCCCTGTCTGATGTTCGACGGGCACTGCGATCAGCTCGGCATGATCGTCTCGCACGTCGACGAGACCGGCTTCCTCTACTTCCAGACGGTCGGAGGGTGGGATCCCCAGCAGCTGGTGGGGCAGCGTGTGACCGTCTGGGCATCGGACGGACCCCTTCCCGGCGTCATCTCGCGCAAGGCGATCCACCTCCTCACCGACGAGGAGAAGAAGGCCGTCGTGGATCCCAAGGACATGTGGATCGACATCGGCGCGTCCGATCGCGAGGACGCGGAATCCGTCGTCCGGATCGGTGATCCGGTCACGGTGCAGCTCGGTCTGCAGGAGCTCCGCAACGGTCTGGCCAACGCACCGGCGATGGACAACCGCACCGGCGTCTGGGTGGTCTTCGAGGCCGCCCGACGTGCGGCGGAGCGGGGCGTCTCGTGCACGCTCGCCGTCGCCTCCACGGTTCAGGAGGAAATCGGGCTGCGGGGCACGCAGACCGCAGCGTTCGGCGTCGCCCCGGACGTCGGGATCGCCGTCGACGTCACGCACGCGACAGACTGCCCGACGATCGACAAGCGTCAGCGGGGAACGATCGACCTGGGCAAGGGACCGGTCGTGCTACGGGGGCCCAACATCAACCCTCGCGTGCGCGACCGGCTCGCCGAGCTCGCACGGGCGGAAGAGATCCCGTTCCAGGTGGCGGCACTGGGCCGTGCTGCCCCGAACGACGCCAACCCCCTGCAGCTGTCGCGCGCAGGGGTGGCCACCGGTCTCGTCCAGATTCCGAATCGCTACATGCACAGCGCGGTCGAGACCGTGTCACTGGCCGACCTCGATTCGGCGGCCGACCTGCTCGCGGCCTTCGCCTGCGCGCTTTCGGACGACGACTCCTTCGTTCCCTAGCCGCTCGCCGTGGCCTCGACGGCGGCTTGCGGGCGTTCCTCACGCGGCACGTCGCCATCGGCCAGCGCGGCCTTCGCCGCCGCGAGCCGGGCGATCGGCACCCGGAAGGGTGAGCACGACACGTAGTCGAGCCCGAGCCGGTGGCAGAGGGCGATGCTCCGGGGGTCCCCCCCGTGCTCCCCGCAGATCCCGACCTCGAGATCGGGACGGACCCTTCGGCCCTCGCGCACGGCCCACTCCATGAGGCGGCCCACCCCGTCGGGATCGATCGTCTCGAAGGGATTCGACGAGAGGACGTGTCGCTGGAGGTACTCGACGAGGAAGCCCTGCTCTGCGTCGTCCCGTGAGATGCCGAACGTGGTCTGCGTCAGGTCATTGGTGCCGAACGAGAAGAACTCCGCCTCCTGGGCGATCTCCGCCGCCGTGATCGCCGCCCGGGGAATCTCGATCATCGAGCCGAAGAGATACGAGACCTCCGTCCCGTGCTCCTCGAGCACGGCGCGCGCCTCCGCTTCGAGGGTCTCGCGCATGACGTGCAGCTCCGCGACGTGCGCGACCAGCGGCACCATGACCTCGGGCAGGACCTCGATTCCTTCGTCCACGCAGGTGCACGCCGCTTCGAAGATCGCCCGGACCTGCATCCGAACGAGTCCGGGTATGAGCATGCCGAGGCGTACGCCGCGCGTGCCCAGCATCGGGTTCTCCTCCCGCAGCGCATCGACCCTCTCGAGGTAGCGCTGCTTCGTCGCGATGTCGGAGAGGGCCCCGTCGATCTCCGCGAGCGTGCTGAAGTGCTGGAGCTGCACCTTGAGCTCCGCGATCTCGTTGACGAGCTCGTCGTGATCCGGGAGGAACTCGTGCAGGGGCGGGTCGATGAGCCGGATGATGACCGGAAGCCCGTCCATCGCCCGGAACAGACCCTCGAAATCCGACCTCTGCATCGGCAGCAGCTCGGCGAGCGCCGCTTCCCGCTCCGTGGGGTCGGAGGCCATGATCATGCGCTGAACGATCGGAAGCCGCTTCGCCTCGAAGAACATGTGCTCCGTGCGGCAGAGGCCGATGCCCTCCGCTCCGTACGACCGCGCGCGAGCGGCGTCCTCGGGATAGTCGGCGTTGGCACGGACACCGAGCCGCCGGACGTCGTCGGCCCATGCCAGCAACGTCGCGAGCGAGGGGTTCTCGAGGTCCGCAGTGACCGTCGGGAGTCGGCCCTCGAAGACCAGCCCCCGCGTTCCGTCGATCGAGACCCAGGCGCCTTCCTCCAGCACCTCCTGCCCTACGTGGAGCTCCCGCGCCGCGAGATCGATCTCCATGTCCAGGACCCCGACCACCGCCGGTCGACCGAACTGGCGCGCGACCAGTGCGGCGTGGCTCG
>Ga0209536_100007696_pt1 | contig 16312 bp, 13 predicted proteins | sample DeeMarSeWOR28_12_FD_187461 | JGI IMG/M metagenome (GOLD analysis project Ga0209536, IMG submission 187461) | Marine sediment microbial communities from White Oak River estuary, North Carolina - WOR-2-8_12 (SPAdes) (version 2) | ecosystem: Environmental > Aquatic > Marine > Intertidal zone >...
CCTCAGCAATCAAATTAGACATATCTAAACCTGTTGTTTTATGCTTAGATCTCATATTTCATATCACTGATGAAAAGACCCTCGAGAAAATAATTTTCAATCTTATAACGTGGTCAACTGATTTGATTTTTATATTTAACTGGGATGATAAACCAAACCAACTTCAAAGTTATCATCAAAAATATCATAATTTGCTAGAAAAAGTTGACCTTTTTAATAAAAATGACTTTAATTTAATAGCACAGCACTCCTGTCCATATACTATTGGCTCGATGTACGTATTTAAATTAATTCAATCCAAAAATAAGTAAATGGATATGTACATCCATTCATAATAATTCATACATTATTCATCGAAACCTACTTATATAGAATTATCCTTGCTTAGTTTACTCTCGATAGGAGGGAGTTAGATATGTGGAATAAAAAAGTAATAGTGGGCATCCTTTGTCTTGGATTATATATTGGTTTCATAGTGGGGACAATATCATATGTCAAGGCAGAGGGACAAGCTAGTGCCAATGTAATAAAAGCACCACCTACTATAGTACAACAGCAAATACTTGATGCGAGTTTTACTCCGACAGGAACCATGGTTCCAGACGCTACGTTTTATCTTAATATTAGTGTAAATGATGTGGATACTGTGGGAGATATTTTAAACACGACAGTAACACTTAGGTATTTGTCAATTATTGCCCCCAATGATCCCTTACATACTTACAGATTTTGTTATAATGAAACGCAAGCTTTAGCATATCAGATATATCCCACAACTGGTACTTACCTTCAGAATACAGTTAGAACGACCTTCGGAGCGAACATGGTTAATTATAGCTTTGAAGTGATTTTAAACAAAACTGCCATTGAATCGGAAGGGATACCAACAAGATGGTCATATAATCTCAATGTACAGGATAATAGTACGAATCCTAATACAACCGCATCACAATTTTTCATAATGGGACCCTTCATCGAGTTTTCATATTGGGGAAACGCTGGCGGAATGAACTTCAACTGGACTGGAGAAGCTGAAACTAACCAGTCTGTGTCATTCAACACCCTGACTACCGCCAATGGAAATTATGATCTCAATTGCAGTTATACCGGTTCGTTCGGAGCTCCATGGGGTTCTCCTATTTTCTGGATAAAGGAGAGCAGCAAAACAAATGCAACACTAATTCCAGACGTATCAACAACCCCTGGTCAAAATTCAACGTGGTTTACCAGGGCGGGTGGACCGATATTTTGGAACAACCAAACCCATACAATCGCCCTTGTCTTCCCGGCTGGTCTTACAATTGGAACCTACACCGGTGTAACCATCTGGATTCAAGCACGAAATATCTAATCGGCCCCCGGCCCCCATTTCCCCTTTTCATTCTTTAGAGTTTCAGAGTACTTTTTTTCTCAACAAAGAATAAATATATAAACGTCATTGGCAGCTACAATGGGGTTTGCGAAGAAGTTGCTGGCGGTTGTTCTGGCCCTTTCGTTCCTTTTGCTCGTGGTTCCCGGGCCCGGAAGTGCCAGCTATAGGATTTCGCTCACCGGAGCGGTGGACTTCCAGGCAGAACCATGGACACCGGTGAATTTGAGTGGGTACGTTGTCGTCGGGCTGGGGGCGGAGAGCCAGAGCCAGCTGGATGTTACACTGACGGTTGCCGGGAACGTTGCAGGGTGGCTCACGTGGACAGACCCTTCGAGCTTTACCCTTTATCCCGACCAGCAGGTGTTCGTGCACTATTCGATCGCGTTCCCCTCGCTGCCTCCGGACGAGTACACCGGCCAGATATCCGCGGTCGGTGTTCCCACGCCGGGAGCGCAGACGGGCGGGGCCGCGGTGCCAGGCAACGTGGCCGTGGCCATCGGGGTCAGCATAGAGACCCAGTCGAGGAGATATCTCAGGGACCTTTATGCGGACGGCATAGGGGCGGCTGCCACGGTGGCGAACTTCGTAAACGAGGCCTTCAACGGCAGCGTGATCTTCAACAGGACGCAGGGTACGGCCTGGATCGAGACGCAAACCGTCAATATCGCGAACATGTCCGCCAACTCGACGCTCATCGCTTCGGCCCTCTGGACAGTCGCGCCGGGTCTTGGTATCACCTACACGGTGACGTTCAGGCTCTACGATGTCAACGCGAGTCTCATCGACGAGGCCGCGCTGGACTTCAGGTTGCCCACTCCCGCCGATATCCTCAACACCTGGCACGAGCCCAGCATCGTGTACGAGGATTATGACGCGCGCATATTCGGGACCGTTTTCGACTCGCAGTCGGGGGTGACCGGATGCATGGCCCACTACATAATTGACGGAGGGACCGAGCAGACGGGCCCGATGCTCTACGAGGGCGCCGGGGACCGTTACTGGCTGGAGGTGGACAATACAAGCTATTCGGTGGGCTCCATCGTGGAATACTGGGTCACTTCAGTTAACAACGCCACCGGGACCCCCTACACGGGCGCATCAGTACACAAGGTGTTCCGGGTCTATTCCTCGACAGCTCCGGACCTGGCCATCGACGACACCAGCATCAACTTCCGCGGCATCAACCCCCTCAACGCGACTATGTATGACGTCAACAGCACCAATATCGAGGTCTGGGTGAGGAACCTGGGCCGCGGAGGCGCGACCGACATCAGGGTCCAGATGGTCGACGAGCACAATGGCAGCGTCGCTTTCACTGATGTGGACATCATAGCCTCCTTGTCAAGCCTGGACATAGGCGTGGCGACCTTCGTGTGGGACTCACCCGCGGCCGGAGGCCATAATCTCAAGTTCGTGGTGGACCCTGACGACAACATCACCGAGACAAACGAGAACAACAACTATTACGCAGTGGACGTGACCGTCACGGGAACCGAGGTCCCTCCTCCTGAGCCGGCGGAGGACCCGTGGGAGCTGGTGCCCTTCATACTGATACCTCTGGTCGTCCTTTTATTGCTGCTCGTGTTTTTATTAATATTTAGGAAGAATAATATTAAAGTTACGGTCCTCGAAGCAAAGGAGTTCACCCGCACGAAGGACAAGGTCACGGTCTGGCGCTACACCTGCGGTTACGGGGAGGACAGGGTCCTGGGCATCACAAAGAGCACCGATATCAAGGCCAAAGAGGGCGATACCGTACTTGTCCAGCCGAAGCAGCTCACAGCAAGGGAGGACGGCGGGATCGTTTGGGCGGAGGCCAGGGTCGTGAAGGTCGTCGACGGGCCCGCAGACACGGAAGAGCAGATCCTGAAAAGGGCTGGCAAGTGATTTCTTAGCTAAATGTTAAAAGTGTGTAAAGACGGGAAAAAGATATATTAAATAACATATATGTACCCCATACACAAGAGGGTGAGGTACACAACTAGGTGAAAGCCTATGAGACGTCGATTGATTGTGTGTTTCTTCGCATTAGCTTTCATAATGTCGACCCTGCCTAGCCAGACCTCTGCCCAGAGCCTTGATTATTTCACCATTGCGATGGTCGGTTATCCCCCGAGGGGGAACACCATGGTGGCCGGCCTTTTCCACAACGCAACTGTGTCCATCAACCAGCATTCCGACGACGTGGTCCTGAAGACCTACAGCAACAATCCTTTCGCTGGTCCTGGCATTAACAACACCTATTCGTGGAGCTATAACGCTGGGATCTGGACGGACGACCTTTATGATTATTACCTGAACACGAGCGGGTGCATCCGCGCTGGCAACACCTTCCACTTCCACGTGGCTATCGACTCCACGGCCAGCCCGGGAAGCTGGAGGTGGATCATCGACGTTGACGGGGTAGAGGTCTTCAACAACACCTATTATGTCGAAGAGCCGGTGGCCGGCATTCGGATGTCATCCCCCACCTTCTATTTCAGGATCATGCCCTACGGCACTGGATACATCAATTCCTACAAGCCGGGGGACCCGGTGAACTCCAGCTACTTCACCACCGAGAACATCGGGAACACGCCCCTGGAGATGACCATCGAGTACAATAACCTGAACAACCTTTTCAGCACCAGCAACACCACCGGGATCTGGAATCCGGGGGAGGTGAGAACCCATTACATAGAGTTCCAGGCAGAGGCCTGGAGCCCGAGGAGGTTCGAGGTCAGCGGAATAATCACCGGACATCCGAAGCTGCTGGCAACGCCGCAGACCGTGGCGCTCACAGTGACCCCCCAGGCCACTTACGACGTGGTTGTGACCGTTGCGCGGCAGGGGTATGACGTCTTCCAGCTCGGGAATCTGGTGGCGCAGTACAAGAACCTGCACCCGTCCAAGTACGGGGACTCGCTGGCCATCGATCTGTTCCTATCGGCCAAGGACGGGGCCGACAGCGCCTACCTGGGGCTGGAGACGGACAACCTTACCCTTAACTCGATCACGCACAACGGCGTGGAGCAGGACCCGCCGTTCGCTGTAACTCTCTCAGAGGAGAGGGAGGAGCATGTGGTCGTCAACCTGACCTGCACCACCAGGCCGCCCAGGGGACAGACATCGATGCTGGCCTATGCCGTTTTCAGGGTGGAGGCGAGTGATTTCAGCGAGAGCGGGACCTTCACGAGCACAGTGATAGTGGCCCAGGTCTCCGGGGGAGAGGACGATGCCGGACTCGGGGAGCCGTTCATCCTTGCTGGCATTTTCATCATGTTTGCGGTTTTGTTGGTGGGGCTGGTCGCGTACATGACGAAGAAGAAGGCGGAGATGCGCAGACGTATTGAGCTTGAAGAGAAGATAAGGAGGAGGAAACTAAAGGCGTTGAAGAAGAGGAAAAAATAGGCTGCGAGGCGGCGGAGGACATGATGACGTTGACAGATGATTCGGGAAAAGCCAGCAATGCATATGTATATATGACATGTAAGGATTACCGAATTACGATTTCCCGGGGCGGGAGGACCCTTGAATGAGGGTAAACGTTCCTTGTAGGAAGAAGATTCGGAGCCTTGTCTTGCTCTTGACAACAGCCATGCTTATCGCCGTGATCGCGAACGCCGATATCGTTAGCTCTCAGGGCACCGGCGGTGTCGGTGTCGGCAACGACGGCCCGTCCTTCGTATCCATTGAAGTGGAGGAGGATACGGACATCATTTTCGTTCACGTGGCCCTGAGGGACCTGAACGGCTGGGACAACATATTCCTAGTAAACGTCACGGTCATGGACAGCGGCGGACGGCCGATAAGCCAGGTCATATACAGGCAATACAGGAACCCGAATGCCACAACGCCCGCGATAGAATGGGAGGAGATAGAAGGCTCGCACTTGAACAGAGCGCAGAGTTCCTGGCAGGCTGTCGGTATTTATCCCTGGAACCCCGATTATACCACACTCATCGGGCTGAACGTCTCCTTCGCCTTCAACTCGTTCCCTGGTGACCAGATATCGGTAATCGCCCTGGACAAGGGGGTCTATGACCCCCTTACCGGCCAGAACGTCAACTTCCTCAGCTGTGATTACCTGGGCCCGTTCTCGGCCGAGTTCACGGCGCCGCCGATCATCAGTAATTACGTGGTCCCGCTGAGCATTTCCTTGTTCATAGCGCTGGCGGTTGCCGCGTTCCTGACTCTGAGGAGACATTACAGCAACAAATTGGCAAAGGCCATAGAGACAAAGGAGGCCGCGGCCGCGGAGGACTAGGCACATGGAAAGAATTTGCCCCATCTGCCAAACGCAAACCTTCGACGATGCGGAGGAGGCGTGCTCGGCCTGCGGGGCCGAACTGCCGCCGGTCGATGCACCAACGGAGGAGCCGGGTCCGGCAATGGAGCTTGACCTTAGCGAGCTGGAAGAGAACGGTGAGATCAAGGTGACTGAGGAAGCCCCTCCGGAGGTCGACGAGGACATGGCCGAGCTCGAGAAGGAGGTCGAGGACTGGGACCTGGGCCTTGTCGGCGGCGAGGAGGAGGAAGCCGCCGCCGAGGAACCGGTACTTGAGGAGCCTGAGATCGTCGATGAGCCAGCCGAACCCGAGGAGCCTTCCGCAGAAACGGAGGAGGAAGCACCCGAACCTGAGGTTGCCAAGCCAGAGGAGGAGGTCGTCGAGGTCGGTGAGAACGAGCTGATATGCCCCAACTGCGACAACGTCATCCTGGAAGGGCTGGACGTGTGCCCCCATTGCGAGGCCGAGGCCAGGTTCTTCAAGCGCTGCCCCAACTGCGCGATGGGCATAGACCAGGTGGCGGAGATATGCCCCCACTGCTATACCGAGTTGGACGCTCTTGGCAAGGAGGAGCCGGTCGCGCCCAAGAAGGTGGTAGTGGGCGAGGAGCCCGAGGCCAAGGCCGAGGAAGAGGTTCCCGGGCCAGAGGATATGGAGGAGCTGGAGAACGGGAAGAACGGCAAGCTCGACGAGAAGGAGAGGAAGAAGCTTGAGAAGAAACTTCTGAAGGAGCAGAAGAAGCTGGAGAAGGACCTCGAAAAGGGGAAGATCACCGAGGATGAGTTCCAGAAACAGCTGGACGAATTGAGGATGAGTAACGGGTTCGGGCCCATCGGCGGCGTGATCATCGAGGAGGAAGAGAAAGCCAAGGACAAGGGCGTGGATCTCCAGGAGCTGGAGGAGGGGGAGAACGGCAAACTGCCCGAGAAGGAGAAGAAGAGGATGCTCCGAAAGCTCAGGAAGGAGCAGAGGGAGCTCGAGAAGGAATTGGAGAAGGGCGATATCACAGAGGAAGAGTTCCAATCACGACTGGACGAGATACGGATGGGCAACGGTTTCGGACCCATCGGCGGTGTGATCCTCGAAGAGGCAGAGGAGAAGGAGGCCGAGGCTGCACTGGAAGAGGAAGAGGCCATCCCCGCCTCGAGGAAGGAGGCGAGGGCACAGAAACGCGAGCGCATGCGCGAGATCCTGGCCGAGGAAAGGAGAGAGGGATTCTTCAACTACTACAACCTGAGCCTGGTGACTCTGTTCTTCTTCGTCTTCCTGGCGGTATTCGTGCTCATAGAGTTCATATTCACTGTCGGCAACATCACGACCCCGTCAAGCGTCCCGGCAGTGGCCTTCAGCCTCGCGCCTACCCTGGGCAGCGTCATCGGTATCCCGGTCATGCTGCTGGCCGTGTTGCTGACCATGATAGACGCCATCCTGCACTTCTGGGACAGGAGGCTCAACATCATGATTTCCATCCTGATACCGACCCCCATAATGATCGCCGGATTGGCCATCGACGCTTACTATGCCTCGCAGTTCGTAACCGCGGACCTGATCTGGATATTCGTACTTCTTGCCCTGCTGTTCGTCATGCTGGCCCTCGATATCGCTTGCATCATCCTTTACCCGCCCATACTCGAGGCGCAGGACAGAGAGGAACTCGAGCTTTACCTAGAGAAGGAAGAGGAGATGAGCGAGGTCCAGCAGCAGCTTGAAGAAGAATACCAGGCGATGATAGAGGAGGAAGAGGAAAAGCTCAAGATGAAGGACGAGGAGATGAACGACATCCAGACGAAACTGGATGAGCTCAAGGACCAGATCCAGGAGGAAGAGGAGAAGCTCCGCCTGAAGGAGGAGGAGGTCTCGGCCATCAGGGCCGAGCTGGACCAGAAGACCCAGGAGCTCATGGAAGAGGAAGAGCGGATCAGGATGAAGGAGGATGAGATGGAGAGCCTCATCCAGACGGAACTGGAGAAACGGGCCGATGACATGATGATGGAAGAGGAAGAGAAGATACGCATGAAGGAGGACGAGCTCATCAAGTCCCAGAATGAACTTGAAATTCAGAAGAACCTCTTCGACGAGACCCGTGAAAAACTAAGGCTCAAGGAAAAGGAGATGATGCAGCTTCGCACGGAACTGGAGAACCAGATGAAGCTGAGAATGGAGGAGGAGGACCGCCTCAGATTGAAGGAGGCCGCGGCCAGGATGCTGGAGCGCGGCAAGCAGAAGCGCGTCCTGTTCCCGTTCGCGGCAATGGTCGGCCAGGAGAAGATGAAGCAGTCGTTGATACTGAATGCCATTTACCCTGAGATCGGCGGTGTCCTCATACGGGGCCAGAAGGGTACCGGAAAATCGGTATCCGTGAGAGGCCTGGCAGAGATCCTGCCGGACATCGAGGTGCCCGGCTGCAAGTTCAATTGCGACCCCAACTACCCCGAGGAATACTGCACCGAGTGCAAGGCCAAGCAGGAACGCGGCACGTTCGAGGGATACAGCAGGCCGGTGCAGGTGGTGGACCTGCCCCTGAACATCACGGAAGACCGCCTTGTCGGCAGCATCGACATCGAGAAGATATTGGCCGAGGGGGTGAAATCCTTCGAGCCCGGAATTCTGGCGGAGGCCCACCGCGGCATCCTGTACGTGGACGAGATAAACCTGCTGGATGACTACATCGTGGACATACTGCTGGACGCAGCGTCCTCCGGAGTGGTGACCATCGAGCGCGAGGGAATCAGCATCAGCCACCCGTCGAGGTTCATCATCGTCGGCAGCATGAACCCGGAGGAGGGAGAGCTGCGGCCTCAGATATTGGACAGGATCGCGCTGCAATCTGACGTTGTCGGCATTCAGGATGTCCAGCAGAGGATAGACATCGTGAAGCGCAGGGAGGAGTTCACCGCCGATCCCGATGGCTTCAGGGACAAGTTCGAGGGGCAGAGGAGCGAGCTCAGGGGCAAGATCGTCAAGGCCAGGGAGCTGTTGCCCAACGTGACAACGCCGCCGAGGATATACAAGCTCATCGCCCAGATCTGCCTGGACTTCAACGTTGACGGGCACAGGGCCGACATAATCATCGAGAGGGCGGCCAGGGCGAACGCGGCCTTCGAAGGCCGCGGCGAGGTGACCGCGGAGGACATCGTCGCAGGTGCGTCAATGGCGCTGCCGCACAGGATGCGCCGGAGACCGTACGAGGAAGAGGAGTTCAGCGAGGAGACGTTGCGCAAGATCGTGAAGGACAGGGAGAGCGAGCTTGAAGAATAGGGGGTGAGGCCGTCGTAGAGCTGGAAATTGATGATACTGGCATGACCGGCAAGATTAAGGCCAAACGCTCCGTGTATCCCTTCACGGCCATCGTGGGCCAGGGAGTGCTGAAACGCGCGCTCATACTCAACGTTGTCAATCCCAACATCGGCGGGGTGCTCATCAGGGGAGACAAGGGCACCGGTAAGTCCATCGCCGTCAGGGCGATGGTGGACATCCTGCCCGAGATCGAGGTGGTCGAGGGATGCAAGTTCAACTGCGACCCAAGGGACCAGGAGAAGTACTGCAACCACTGCAAGGAGGTGCAGGAGAAGGGTGAGCTGAAGGTCATCAAGGTGCCCACGAAGATCGTCGACCTGCCGCTGAACATTACCGAGGACAGATTGGTGGGGGCCATCGACATCGAGCGCATCCTCAGCGAGGGTGTGAAGTCGTTCGAGCCCGGCATCCTGGCTGAGGCGCACCGCGGCATTTTGTATGTGGATGAGATCAACCTCTTGGAGGACAATGTGGTGGACGTGCTCCTCGATGCCGCGGCCATGGGCGTTGTGACCATAGAGCGGGAAGGCATCAGTTTAAATTATCCATCAGAATTTATAATAATCGGGAGCATGAACCCCGAGGAGGGCGAATTGAGGCCGCAGCTCCTGGACCGCCTTTCCCTGCAGGCGGAAACCAAAGGCCTGGACGATGTGAAGCAACGGGTGGACATCATGACCCGCTCGAGGGAGTTCGCCCAGGACCCGGTGGTCTTCCGGGACGAGCAGAGACCCCAGCTGGAGAAGCTCAAGCAAAGGATCATAGAGGGCAGGAAGAAGATGCCCAACGTTAGCACGCCGGACTCCGTGCTGGCCATCATCACCCGCATCGGCGTGGACTTCAACATCGACGGCCACCGCGGCGACATTATCATAGAACGAACCGCGAGGACGAACGCAGCCTTCGAGGGCCGCACCGAGACCAATCCGGACGACGTCATACTGGCGGCGGAGATGGCGTTACCGCACAGGATGAGAAAACAGCCCTTTGAGGAGGAAGAGTTCAGTGCCGAGATGCTAAGGCGCCTCGTGAGGAGATACGAGGCAGCTTGAGGACTTTCGTTAGAGAGTTTGGACCCTAAGGGATCAAATTGATATCAGCAGAGATCTTTTCACAGGAATGTTTTTGGCCCTATTAATTCTGTTAAGAATCCGGAGTCCCAATAATCAGGAATTTCTGGTATGTGTGCGTAATCAGGATTCTCTGACGCATATATGAATGCTTCATAAAATGATACAACCTTATTGTTATCTTTATCTGCTGAAATTCCTGTATATCGTCCAGGTGTATAATCTACTGAACCTACATTGATCTCACCACATTGACTTTTAAATGCTAATCCATGGTGATACATATAACCCTTTTCGAGAGCGGAATGTGAATCAACTAGTCCGGTTATTGCAGTGGATATAATTACTTCACCTGGCAGAGTTCGTATTTCATCAATGAAACCACCACAGGAACATTGCCCCATGGTGAATACAATTCTCTTATAATCATAATTACTAAAAGTCAACCAACCTACGAACTCATAATCAAATAAAAATCTTTCCGGTTTGGGTCCCCAACAACTGATCCAAGCATTTGTACCATCATCACCTCCATGGTCATAAACCCAAATATATAAGAAGCTATCAATGTCCACGATATTGTTTAAATATGTGGTGAAAAAATTTCTAGTTGTCGCTTTTGTCGCATCTGATGTGATGATATGACTATGAGTTTGAACACCTATACAATCGTAATAATCTATGCAGTTAGCTGCAGATGTGTCCTGCTCACTTGAAATTGGGAGTGTTTTCCCATGTCTTTGATTCCTCCTATGTCCTCGCATAATACACCTCCTCCGGCACTTGATAGTTGAGGGCCGAATGGTCCCTCAGACCGTTGTACCATTGTCGGAACTCTTCCAGGCTTTGCTGAAGCTCGATGATGTCGGATGGCTCTTTCCACATCAGCCATTCCTCCTTGAGAGTCTTCACGAGCCGCTCTACGAGCCCCTGGGCTTCTGGAGTGTAGGACGGCCCGGAGCGCCATCCTATGCCTTCCAGCTCCAGCAGGGCCAGGGCGTCCCGGTTGCTGAACTCCATGCCGTTGTCCGTGTGGAGAGTTATGGGCGTTTCTTCCTCAAATAGTTTCTCGTAGTACCGGAGTGTCGATCCCTTTGTCCGGTCCAGCGACGCCATCAGTGCCGGGATGTATCGCGAGTACGCGTCCAGGCACAGATATATCTCCACGCGCTGGCGGCCGAGCCACCAGGTTGTCGTGTCGGCCATCCAGAGCTCGTTCGGCTGTTCGACCCGGATCGGTTCATACTTCTTCCTGCACCTGCCTTTCTGCTTTGGGACAAGCAGGCGCAGGTCCTTCATGATGCGGTACGCCGTTCCCTGACAGAACGGCGCCCCGCGCCGCTTCATCTGAATCCAGATCCTCCGATGGCCGACGACCGGCGGCAGGTCTTTCAGGATTTCCTTTATCATCGGCTCGTACGTCTTCGGATGATAAACACGCGGCCTGCCGCTGCCAGGCTTGCGCGGCAGCACGCCGCCGGAGTAGTACTGTTTTCGCTTGCGGTAGAACGTGCCGTTGGACAGGCCGAGAGCCTGTTTAACGACATCCGGTGACAACCCCTGCTCGTCGATGTCCCTGAACAGCTTCTCCCAGAAGCCCGCAGGCAGGTGATGCTTCACTTTATCACCTCCAGCGTTTTTTTTAGGTATTCGAGCTCAACATACAGCTCACCGACGATCTGCTTGAGCTTCTGGTTCTCCCTGTCCAGTATGTCCTTCCTGTTCTTGGTCCCAGGTTTCAATGCATCCATCCCTCCGTTGACGAAGTTCTTCTTCCACCTGGAATACGTGTTCGGATTTATATTGTGCCGCCTGCATATTTCTGAAACGCCGCCCGGGCTCTTCAGCCCTAGAAGCACGATCTCGACCTTCTCCTGCGAGGTGAATTTCGACGTTCCCGCCATCAGAATTCACCCCCGAAACGGGAGGGTAAAATCACCATATCAATCCCTCCCATTTTTTGATGAGCGGTACATTGGTCGAAATGATTATTATGATGTATGGTTATATCTATAAGTAATGAAACAGAAAATATTGTGTGGTGGGGTATTACTAACAATGGGATTTATTATATTTACGTTATTAACTCCATTGACTCAATCATCAGTCTCAAAAGTTGAATCAAATGGAACACCAGCAGGATGGACAGTTGATATTAATTTATCTAAAAACCCTATTTCAGATATGAATCCCAATATTGTAATAAATAGTTCCATCATCCATATGACTTGGGAACATTGGTTTGGAGGGACCTTGGAAACATTTTACATGAACTCCTTTGATGCAGGGCAAACATGGAATGATATTGTTAAAATCTCGAATAGCGGTGTTGCAGCCTTCTATCCAGATATTGGGAATGATGAAAACCAGGTTCATATTGTCTGGCAAGATTGGAAAACTATAGATTGGGAAATATTCTATCGAAATTCTTCAGACAGCGGTGAGACCTGGAATCCAGAGAAGATTATCTCATCCAATGACGGTTACGCTTCTGAAGGACCGAAGGTTGCAGCTTCCTCTAATGGTCAGGATATTCATGTGATTTGGGTAGATTCGAGACATGGTGCCGAATCAGTTCCGCCAAATACGGAAATATACTATAATCGAAGCCTTGATGGAGGCATTACTTGGGAAGGAGAGCAGCGGTTGACGAATGCCCTTTACGGTACGTCAGGAATCAATATCGCCGTTGAAGAATCAAACATTCATATAATATTCTATGACGAACGAGATGGTAGTTGGGATGTATATTACAAGAGATCAATTGATAATGGGGCAACGTGGGATGATGGCCTTGGGAACATTGGCCAAGATAGAAAAGTAACGCCCAACGATGCAGTTGATCACGGACCAGCTACTATCACTGTGTGCGACTCCTTAATCCATGTGGTCTGGGTTGATCAGGTTTGGCCTGGGCCTGTGTATTATATGTATTATCGAAACTCAACTGATAATGGTTTCAGTTGGAACTCTATACAATTACTCAGCGGCCCTAGCCCTATAATATCCAATCCCGACATAACTGCATGGGGGGCTAATGTAAGCGTTGTATGGGCTGATACAAGAGATGACGGCTCCACATCAGAAGTTTATTATAAAAATTCAACTAATAGTGGGATAAGTTGGAATCCTGACTTACGATTGACATACAACGAGGGAAATGATTCATGGCAACCTCGAATTGCTCTAAATAATTCGACGGTTCATGTAGCTTGGCATGATGGAAGGGATTCTAATTATGAAATTTACTACAAGCGCTCGCCGAACTTCCCCAAAGCCCATCTCAACCTTACACTGAATCAAGGCTGGAACCTCATTTCATTCCCTGTTCTCCAGCCCAAGGTAAACGGAACACCTATATTGAAAGCTAGTGACTTTTCCAATATCACTAACTGCACTGAATTAGCTATATGGAATGCAACCTTCCAGAATTATACCATTTACATACCAGGTTTCAACCTGCCCACAGATCCCGAGAACTTCGCCATAGGCGAGGATGATGCTGTCCTTATTTGGTGGAACGAGACCTACAACGGCACATTCAATTTGAGTGGATATATACCAGGTCAACGTAATGTATCGTTGAAATCAGGTTGGAACATAGTTGCGTACAAGGATTTGAAAGTGGGGGATGTGCAAACTCTGTGGGCTCCGCAGGTGAGTGCAGGGGCGTACGATGATATCTGTTGGTTTGACGGGCAGACGTTCGTGCATTACATTTACCCAGGGACGGAGATGCAGCTGGTTCCGACCCGCGGATATTTCGTTTGGTCTGACGTTGATATATGGTTAATCTATTAGAATGAGTTCAAGTACAATATATTATACCTATAGAGGCATTTTCCAGCGTGGCTCTCAACATCAGGAAGTTCAAGCGCTGGCTCGCTGCCAACAAACGCCAGCGATTCGATTGGGGATTGTTCGTTGCCTTCATCTTGCTCCTTCTCTGGTTCCTGGGGAACGTGGTCAGCCCGTTCCTGGTGCCGGCGGGGACGGTGGACCTGGGCGACACCGGCATCGTGGGCATCGACCACGAGGAGGAGATCGCCGAGATAGAGAATCCCCTGGCCAGGTTCGTCTACACCCTCGGAGACGGCAACTGCCACCAGCGAGCGTCCAGGTCCCTTTACCTCAACGACAACCAGATGCCCTTCTGCACAAGGTGCACTGCCATCTTCCTGGGACTGGTCATTGGGCTAGTCATCGTGATGGTCCTTGAATTGGAGTTGAACTTCCTATACATCATCCTGGGATTGGTTCCCATCGGCATTGACGGTCTTGTCCAGCTGGCGACCGATTACGAAAGCTCAAATCCCATCAGGTTCGGCACTGGGCTGCTTGCCGGGATAGTGACGGCTATAGCCCTCGGATTTATCATAACGGAGATCGGTTTGATCGTAAAACATAGAAAGGACCGTAAGCTTGTGGAGAAAGACAAGGTACAAGCAGACGAAACCGAAGAACCTTAGGACGCCAACGAACCGATTATCTCCTCGACCTTCTTCTTGTTCTCTTCGAGGAGCCGTGTTGTCTTCTCCAGGGAATCGCTTTCCACGGTAACTCGAAGTATCGGCTCGGTGCCCGACAGGCGGACCAGCACCCAGTGATCGTCGCGGACCTCCTTGATGCCGTCTATGTCTATCACATCGCCCTGGGCCGCGTCCTTGACCCTCTCGAGGACCTTATCGCCGAGTGCCCTGCTAGCGAGGGGCAGTTTGGTACGCGAAAGATGATATTCCGGCAATTCGCTCACCAGCTGGCTCAGGGGTTTTTTGGCATCGTCCAGAACGTGAAGCATCTTGACGGCGCTGAGGATGCCGTCCCTGTAGTATTGCGGGCATGAGAATATCACGCCCCCGTTGCCCTCACCTCCTATGACGGCGCCGATCTCCTTCATTTGCCTGGCTATCAGCGGGGAGCCGATGGGCGTGTAGACCACCTCGCCGCCGTTTGCCCTCACCGCGTCCTCCACCACCTTTGAGGTGTTCACCGCGGTCACGACCTTTCCTCCGTTCTTCCTGACCGCGTCCATTGCGAAGAGGGCGAGGCTATGGTCGCCCGTGACGTACTCGCCGTTCTCGTCGATGAATATGGCCCTGTCGGCATCGCCGTCATGGGCCACCCCGAAGTCGACGTCGGCGCAGCGGACCGCTTCGATCAGTGAACCCAGGTTCTCCTTCGTGGGTTCCGGGAACCTGCCCGGGAAGGCTCCGTCGGGCTGGGCGTTCAGGGTGGATGTCTTGCAGCCGAGCCTCCTCATGATGTCGGGCGTGAAGGCCGCGGCCGTCCCGTTGGCGCAGTCTATGATGACGCTCTTCCCCGCACCCTCGGGAAGCGCGTATTGGGCGACCATCTCCCTCCTGTAGGTTTCCTGGACCATGCATTCGGTCGTCATTGAGCCTATTGACTTCCAGTCCGCCCTGGCAAAATCACCTGTAGCGAATAAATCCTCAATGGTCTTCTCGTCGTCTCTGGATATCTCGGTCCCGTCCACCGAGACGCATTTCACGCCGTTGTACTCGGGGGGGTTGTGCGAGGCTGTAATCACTATGCCGCCTTCGGTCCCCAACTTATAGGTCGCATATTGCACCAGAGGCGTGGGCGCGATGCCCAGGTCGATGACGTCCACACCGCAGGCCATCAATCCGGATGTCACCGATGCGAAGACCTGCGGGCCGGTCGTCCTGGTGTCCCTGCCCACGCATAACCTGCTTCCTGCACCGTAGTATGTGCCGATGGCCAGACCGAGGCGCGTGGTGAACAGCGGGTCAGTCTCCTCACCGACCGTCCACCTGATGCCGTTCGTGCCGAAAAGTCTAGTCATCCAGTCGCCATCCAGCGTCGGTCCGTCTACTTGGGAACTATCGTAACTATGTTGTTACCTCGAAGAATAACCGTTCCGAGACGCCTGACCTGGTCGTCCTTCGTCTCCTCTGTGTCCTCGAGTATCATGTTCATGTACTCGTCGAAACCTGTCAGCTTTCCTTCGAGAGTCCTACCGTCCTTGAGCAACAGGGCAACTGTCTTGTTGACGCTTTTCTCCAATACATTCAAAGGAACTGCCATTAGCATCCCCCTTCCAGTTGGGTATTGGCGTCATTCATTTAAAACTTATCGTTAGTGAAACGGTCTGATTCCAGTAGTTTACAGTCTTTATACATATCCAGGCGTCGTACGACCTTTGGTTCTTTGTCGGGCACATCCGGTGTACGACAATCTCGGCTTTGTTCCATACAAATAGTATACGCCTCCCAGGCGTCGTACGACCTGAGAAGCTTTGTCGGGCACATACGGTGCACGACAAT
>Ga0209536_100007697_pt1 | contig 16311 bp, 12 predicted proteins | sample DeeMarSeWOR28_12_FD_187461 | JGI IMG/M metagenome (GOLD analysis project Ga0209536, IMG submission 187461) | Marine sediment microbial communities from White Oak River estuary, North Carolina - WOR-2-8_12 (SPAdes) (version 2) | ecosystem: Environmental > Aquatic > Marine > Intertidal zone >...
AGCGTCACGCACTACCCGGAGCATTTGCCGCGGCCGACGCCCTCGCGCTTCCGTTTGCCAACGATGTATTTGACTACGTTTATTCGTTCGGTGTGCTTCACCATACGGCCGACACCGGATCCGCGATTCGTGAAGTGTATCGAGTTCTCAAACCCGGTGGGCAGGCAAGGATCATGCTTTACCACCGCCGCTCGCCCATCGATCATTTGCTCGAGCTCAAGGCACTGCTGCGCCCCGGTGGTGAGCTGGTCCTGGAGACGCTAGTCATCGAAGGTGGCTCCGGGCAGGTACTCGTCCCACAAGATCGCTACGCCCGCATGCGCAATGTGTGGTTCATCCCATCCTCGGTGACGCTGGCACATTGGCTGGAGCGCTGCGGCTTTCACGCGGTGCGGGTGGTTGGTGAGGCGACGACGAGCACGGAGGAACAGCGCTCGACGTCGTGGATGAGGTTCCAGTCGTTGTCCGATTTTCTGATGCCCGGTGCCCCCCGTCTGACCGTCGAGGGTCTGCCCGCGCCGCGGCGGGCCGTGTTCATAGCCGAAAATCCAGGCTAAGCGGGACGATTGCACATGAAAGCGTGGATGTGGCCAGCGTTTGCAGCCTTTGCCATGTGGGGTGTCTGGGCGTTTTTGCCCAAGCTCGTGGTGCAATCCATGAGCGCGCGCAGCGCCATCGTCTACGAGGCACTGGGCGGAGCGCTGGTGGCGCTCGGCGTAGTCATCTACCTGGGCTTTCGGGTCGAGACCGATGCGCGTGGTATCGGCCTGGCGATGCTCACGGGCGTTCTGGGTGTGGGCGGCGCGCTGGCCTATCTCATTGCGCTGACTCGTGGGCCAGTGAGTCTGATTGCGGTGAGCAGCGCACTGTATCCGGTGCTCACCATTGTTCTGGCATACTTCGTGCTGCATGAACCGATTAGCGCCAAACAGATGATCGGCATTGTGTTGGCCTTCATTGCGATGGTGCTCATAGCGACGTAGCATGCCATGGACCGGCGAAGAGGAGAGAATGCGGTGACGCCAATGCGAATCTTGCACAAGACTCGCGCGCGCATGCTGCTTGGCGCCGGCTTGCTCGTCTTGGTCTTCACTGTCCAGGCACAGCAAGTTGCCGCTGAACAATCCACATTGCCTGCCGCGTGCCAGTCCGGATGCGTAAGTCAGTACGGGACAGTCTTGGGCCAGACTGAGGACGGCGTGAAAGCGTACTCGAACTGCCGACCGGAGTGCGTCGTATTCGAACCGTACCATCACGAGGGAACCTACACTGGCATTAAGTGGCAATGCGTCGAGTACGCACGGCGCTGGTTGTTGCGTGAAAAAGGCGTCGTGTTCGGCGACGTTGATACCGCCGCTGATATGTGGCAGGTGACTAGCGTCACACAACCCGATGGCGCCGGCGAGCGCTTTTGGACAGGTGTTCTCAACGGCGCTGACGCGCCCCCAATGGTCGGAGATGTCCTGATTTACGGTGAAGCCTTTGAAGGTACCGGCCACGCGGCCGTAGTCGTGCGCGTGGACGACAAAGCGCAGCAACTTTTCGTTGCGGAACAGAATTACCTAAATACCAAGTGGCCCGCCGACTACGCGCGTAGCGTTGACTACGTGGCACACAAGGGTCGCTACTGGGTGCTGGACTCGCATTTGATTGGCTGGAAACGGCTAGAGCAGTGAACCAGAGTCAGTGACGCCTGAGGCGCTCAGAGAGTCGCTGGCGCAATAGCACTAATCCAGGTGCAATCTCAACAGGGTAGCTACCGGGTTTGGCAATATCACGCAGAGGCTCAGGCAGCGCCGCCAACCGGCGTTGCGCGCGATCACGCACCTCGCTGAGCGATTCTTTGGGCCGCGTTTGCCGACCATTGCGCATTACTTGAGATAGCAGCGGCTCGCCGGCGCAATCATCGGTCTCGAGCGCCAACGTATCGCCCACCATTTCGCCAGCGTCGTCATAGCGGCGATAGACCTGTTTGCGTCCCGGCCAAGTGATCTTTCCTTCCGAGAGTTTCATCCGCGGTTCGCCGCCATACTCGACCATCTTGTAAGCGCAGTCGAGATAGGGTGCATCCGCCGAGGTGTCGAGACGCGTACCCACGCCGAAACCATCGATCGGCGCGCCGGCATTGAGCAGGCGTTGGAGCTCGTATTCGTCCAAACTCCCACTGCTGAAAATGCCGGTCTCCGTCAAGCCGCCTCGATCCAGAATCGCGCGAACCCTCTTGGCGTGGTCGACCAGATCACCGCTGTCCAGGCGTACCGCCTTGATGGCAATACCGCGCTCGCGCAAACGCGGCGCCAGCTCGACAACTTTGGCCGCCGCGGCCTCAGTGTCATAGGTGTCGATCAACAACACGACGTTGTCGGGTTGGGCACTGGCGAAATGGTCGAAAGCAGTCAGTTCATCCTCATGCGCCTGGACAAAGGAATGGGCCATGGTGCCGAACACGGGCACGTCATACATCGGGCCCGCTAGAACCGTTGAGCTGCCGCCGAAACCGGCGAGGTAGGTCGCACGGGCAGCCAACAGACCAGCCTCGGCGCCATGGGCCCGGCGAAAACCAAAATCCACCAGTAGCTTATTCGGTGCGGCCAGGACACAACGGGCCGCCTTGGACGCAATCACCGTTTGGAAGTGGAGCAAGTTGATCAAGCGGCTTTCCACCAGTTGCGCCTGGGGCAGCGGCGCTACCACGCGCAAGATGGGCTCATCGGTGAAGAACAATGTCCCTTCCGGCATCGCGAAGACATCACCACGAAAACGGAACTCGGCCAGATAGTCGATGAAGGCGGGGGTGAAGCGTCCGCTGCGGTTGAGCCAGTCCAATTCTTCAGGCATGAAGCGCAGGTGCTCGAGATAATCCAATGCCTGCGCCAGTCCTGCCGCCATCAGGAAATTTCTACCCGCGGGTAGGTTGCGCACAAAGAACTCAAAGGCTGCCCGCTCGTCCATACGCTGTTCGAAATAGCCCTGCAGCATGGTGAGCTGATAGAGATCGGTGAGCAGTACGCTGCGGGCGGGATCCATCATTGAGTGCTCACTTAGACAAGGTCTCGGTACACCACGGGCTGCGCCCCCAATTGCGCCATTTCCTGCTCCGCGTTGGCGCCATCGGCGGGGTGAACGTTCACAGCGCGGATCGCATCGTGCAGCACTACGACCTGGAGTTGCTCACGCAGGGCATCTTTGACCGTTTGCAGCACACAGTAGTCCGTCGCCAAGCCGCCAACGAACACACGAGTAACGCCGAGAGCACGCAGCCGCTCGGCGAGATCCGTACCCTCGAAACCCGAGTAGGCGTCTTTGCCTTGCTCCGCAGCCTTGGAGACAACCACGACGGTGCTGGGCAATGTGAGGTCGGGGGCGAATTCGGCACCCTTGGTGCCTGCGACACAGTGTGGCGGCCAGATCCCGCCCTGGGCCTTGAACGAGCAGTGATCGGTCGGGTGCCAGTCCCGGGTGGCGAACACTGGCAAACCCTTATCAACAAAGCGGGCAATATAGTCGTTCAGCGCGGCTATTACCGCATTACCATCGGGAACGGCAAGGCTGCCCCCGGGTAGAAAGTCGTTCTGAACATCAACTACGATCAAGGCGTCACCCGGCCCGATGCTCACCTTTTCGCCAACGATCATGCGTGATCTCCAGTCCTGCGATTATCGTCCGGCACAGCATCGGACCCGTCTTACGCTCAAAGTATGGCATGATTGGTGCGCTGCGAGCGCAGTGCCCGCGCACCAACACTGAGCGAACGACCCTGGAGACATCATCGAAATGGAGTGGCTAGCCGAATACGGGCTGTTCTTGGCCAAAACGGCCACAATCGTCCTCGCCGTGGGCGCCGTCGCAGTGATACTCGTCAGTGCGGGCCGGCGCGGTCGCCGCAGTACCGGTGAGGGGTTGGAGGTCACCAATCTCAACGACAAGTACCAGCGCATGTCGCGCATCATCAAGCAGGCGCTATTGCCCAAGAAAGCCTTTGCCAAGCTGACCAAACAAGATAAGAGTGAGAAGAAAAAGAAGCACAAAAGTGCTGAACAAGACAAACAGCGCGTCTTTGTTATCGATTTTCATGGCGACATCAAGGCCAGCGCCGTAGCCTCGCTGCGTGAGGAGATCACCGCTGTGCTGACCGAGGCCTCGCAGCAGGACGAAGTGGTGGTGCGACTGGTCAACGCAGGCGGATTGGTCCACGAGCACGGATTGGGGGCCTCACAGCTCGAGCGGGTCCGCAAGCGCGGCGTTCCGCTGACCGTTGCCGTCGACAAAGTGGCGGCCAGCGGCGGCTATCTGATGGCTTGTGTGGCGGACAAGATCATTGCCGCACCGTTTGCCATCATCGGCTCAATCGGCGTGCTCGCCCAATTGCCGAACTTCAATCGACTGCTCGAGCAGCACGGCGTGGACTTCGAGCAGTTCAAGGCGGGCGAGCTGAAGCGCACCGTAACCATGTTCGGCAAGAATACGAACGAAGATCGGGCCAGAATGCAGGAACATCTGGAAGAGATCCACGCATTGTTCAAAGGTTTTGTGGCCAAGTACCGCCCGAGCCTGGATCTGGCGAACGTGGCAACCGGGGAGTATTGGCTCGGCAGTCAGGCGCTGGAGCGCGGTTTGATCGATGACATCACTACCAGCGACGACTATCTAACCCAGGCAGCGGAAACCGCCAATGTCTATCAGGTTAAATATGTTGCCAGAAAGCGCCTCGGCGAGCGGGTATTGTCAGCCGTCGACAAGGGGCTGGCGAACTTCTGGCGTTGAATTGAGTCCATTTTGGGATCGCATGAGGAGGCGACCAGTGGTGCGAGTTAGCGTTGTGGCACAAACGGCGTTGCTGACAACCATCGGTGGACTGCTAGTCAGCATGCTTGGCGCATGTCAGTCTGAGCCCGCGCTAGAGCAACAGGCAGCCAAACCGCAACGGGATCTGGCGGCCGATGAGGCCGTTGTCGCTGCAACCGGGCTCCGGGGCGAGCTGATCCATCTCTCCTATATCGCCGCAGGGCGAGCTCCCGCTGGATTTCGCCAGCTCGCGGGGGCCGATTACAAACCGAGCCACAATGAAGACCCGGCGATTCCGGTTCAATGCTGGGTTGAGACCGCCTATGGCACCCAGAACGCATGCAAGTACTGTCACACGAATTATCTCGCCAACGAAGGTCACGGCAACGCCTTTCCGATCGGCGAAGATCAGTTGCGTTACAGCTTCCCCAACCCGGGTTTGAACCGCGTCAACTGGCCCAATGTGCTGCACCCACAGCGCATCGCTGAGCGCCTCACTGCCGAGGGTATCGCCGTGCCCCAGCCGGGAGACCCGGAAAATCTTGACTATGTTCGCACCGACAACTGGCGCGCCGCTTATACGAGCGCCCGTGCCGGGGGTGATGACTCCTGGAACAACATGACCAGGTCGGGGCAGGCTCTCCAGCTGATGCCGGCCCTGAATCCGGATAACCTCTACCCCTACGACCCTCACAATCCAACCGATGACGGTCGTCACGGCTATATCGACGAAAACGGCTTCGTGCGTGACGCGAACGATAGCTATACCGGCTGGCGGGCTATCAATTTCTTCCCCTACGCGATATTTACGCCACTGACGGGTTCCGTCAGTGGGGTCTACATCCGACTGCCACGAAAATTCATGACCAAGGAGGGCAAATTCAACGCCCGAACCTACATACACAACCTCGAGTTGCTCGAGTTCAATATCAAGAACCGCCCCACCGGTTTTGATCACTATATTGGGGATGCACGCGATGTTTCGATCAAACGCGGCTTCTATCCGGTGGGCACTGAGTTTGCGCATCCCTTGCACTACGTTGATCTGGCTGCTGATGGCCAGCACGGTACCGGCCTGGACGGCGTGGTCGGCGCCACCCGGAGCGACTATGAGTTTCCCGGCGCCCGCTCGAAACGAGTGAAGGAAATTCGCTACCTGTACAAATGGAAAGAGGTCTCGCTCGATGATATCGGCGAGAACACGGAACTGGCGGGCCAGGTGATCGGTCAGCCCGGCCAGGGTTGGATCGACAACAAGGCAGGTTGGATCCTGGCCGCCTATATAGAGGACCGCAATGGTGCCCTGCGCCCGCAGACTACCGAAGAGCTGCTCCAGTGTCTGGGCTGTCACTCATCGGTTGGCAACACCATCGATGCTGTCTGGTCATTTCAGCGCAAACTGCCCGGCAGTCAGGGCTGGCGCGAAATGGACTACGGCGAATACGACAGCGCAAACCCCCAGCTGACCAGGCTGGCGGACTACCGGAATCAGCAGATCGACAAAGGCGAGCTGGAGTATTTCTATCATTCGGTCGTGGGCGCCGATCTGTTTGGTGTCATGCCCACGGAGATCGACGCAGAGCTGCGCGCCTATGCCGAAGAGCACGGTCTCAAAGATGTGCTGAAACACAAGCATGCCCTCGAACTGATTTTCGATGACGCTCGTTTGAAGAACACCGCTCGCGATGAGCGCGAGAGCATTCTGCGCGAGCGCGCCGCCATCATGCGCCACTACGCGGCCGCACGGGCCTACCTCTATCATGACCGTTCGTCGGGCCAGGATTTCATCAAGGGCACGGTGTTCTATCCCAGCCAGGCAACCATGCGCGCCAATATTGCGGGCTATCGGCGTATTGTTCTCGACCAGAGTTTCAATCTCGGCAAGAACACGTTTGGCACGCAACCCGATCAGATCCCGTTTACGTTCCGCTCCGACGGCAGCGTGCGTGATGCGGACAGCAAGCGGATCCCGGCCGGCGAAATCATCGAAAGTCGGCCGTGGGGTGATGATGGCGTTGGCAATACGCCGACCCAAATCGCCAGCGTCAACGCTCAAGGCGAAGCCATTGATGCGCAGGGCAACCCTGTAGATATCGACAGACAGCCAGAACGGGTAGTGGGTCACATCAGCCAAGGCGGAACGTTCGATCCGCTTTACAATCCGATTATCAGTGGGGTGGCGGTGAAGAAGGAAGATTAGTTGATTGGTTGTTCACCAGCGCAACGCACCCTTCCAAATCAACCAGTCTTTCTAGTCAACTGATCTTTCCAATCAACAACTCTCTCTAATCAGCGCCCTGTACGTCGACCAGGCGAGAGCTCTCTGCTCGGCTCTCACGCCTCAGCGTTCACCCATACCGCCGCATCTGCCCGACCAGGACGCCTTGGATGAGCACCTGTTCGGACCGGTAGGTGAGCGGCGCCATTTCCGCGTTGGCTGGATGCAGAATTACAATGCCGGGCCGCTGTTCGATGCGCTTCAGAGTCGCCTCTGAACCATCAATGAGCGCGACAACGATCTCGCCGTTGCGGGCATGGTCACGCTGCTCAATCACTACCCAATCACCATCGAAGATGCCGTCCCCGATCATGGAATCGCCGCGCACCTGTAGCACATAGCAGGGGCGATGAGTGCGCAGATGCGGGGGGACGCTGATGGTCTCCGGATCCTCGAGCGCCTCGATGGGCTGCCCCGCCGCGATGTATCCCAACCAGGGTAGGGCGTCTTCTTCGTCGGCGCGGTGGTGGGTCAAGCGCAGTCCCCGCTGCTTGCCACCCATTGGCTCGACCAGCCCGGCCTCGACCAGAGCCTGGACCTGTTTGTGGAGCGACCCGCGCGAGCGCAAGCCAAGGCGGGTGCACAGCTCGTCCAAGGTTGGTGGCGTCTCGGCGAACTCCGCCGCCTGCTCGCGCAGGTAGTCGTAGAGCCGCTGCTGGCTGCGGGTCAAGTGCGTAGTCATTGGGATGCTTGTTCGGCTCGCATGTCTGCTCTATTATGCCGCAGGAGAACGGATGGAGAACAGTCTAATGAGCCGCCCCGCCGAGCAATGGGCTGATGTGGAGCAGGTCGACCCGGTCCGCCGCCTGGTCATCGATCTCAAAGCCAAGTACGCCAAGCGCATCACCGGCGAGCTGATTCTGCCGGCTCGAGCGCCTGCCCTGACGAATTTGCCGGAGGAACTGAATCCGAAACTCAGCGAGGCGCTACGCGTCCGGGGCGTGCACCAGCTCTATGCCCATCAGCGCCTGGCCTGGGAGCGGGTGCGCAATGGGGAGCACGTGGTGATTGCCACCCCCACGGCCTCGGGCAAGACGCTGTGCTACAACCTGCCCGTGTTGCAGGCGGCACTGGAGCACCAGGCCAAGGCGCTGTATCTGTTTCCGACCAAGGCGCTGTCGCAGGACCAGGTCGCTGAACTCACCGAGCTGAACAAGGCCGCCGAGCTGGGCATTCGCGCCTTCACCTTTGATGGCGACACCCCGGGGGATGCGCGCAAAGCGGTGCGCACCCGCGGCGACATCGTTGTCTCCAACCCGGACATGCTGCACCAGGGGATCCTTCCCCATCACACCAAGTGGGCGCAGTTCTTCGAGAATCTTCGCTATGTGGTGGTCGACGAGTTGCACACCTATCGCGGGGTGTTCGGCTCGCATGTCGCCAATGTCATGCGCCGTCTGCGCCGCGTATGCACTTTCTACGGCAGCGACCCAGTATTCATTCTGTGCTCAGCCACCATCGCCAACCCTGCCGAGCTGGCCGAGCGTTTGATTGAGGCCAAGGTTAGCGCCATCACCGACAGCGGCGCCCCGCACGGCGAGCGTCACCTGTTGTTGTGGAACCCGCCCGTCATCAATCCCGATTTAGGCATCCGCGCTTCGGCGCGTTCGCAAACCACCCGCATTGCCCGGACCGCCGTCAAGCGGGGACTGAAAAGCATTCTTTTCGCCCAAACGCGCTTGATGGTCGAAGTGCTCACCAAGTACCTCAAGGATGTGTTCGACAATGATCCGCGCCGGCCAGCGCGCGTGAGGGCCTATCGTGGCGGCTACCTGCCGACCGAGCGACGCGAGACCGAACGGGCGCTGCGCGCCGGGCGCATCGACTGTGTCATTGCCACCTCGGCGTTGGAGTTGGGTGTCGACATCGGTGCGCTCGATGTCGCCGTGCTCAACGGCTACCCCGGCACGATCGCGGCAACGTGGCAGCGACTGGGCCGGGCAGGGCGGCGCCAGCGACCGAGCCTGGGCGTGTTGGTGGCCTCGAGTCAGCCATTAGACCAATACATCGTGCGCAACCCTGAGTTCTTTCTTGGCGCTTCTCCTGAGCATGCCCGTATCGATCCCGACCAACTGTTGATTCTGCTCGATCATGTGCGTTGTGCCGCCTTCGAGCTGCCGTTCGACGACGGCGAGCGCTTCGGCAAGGAGAACCTGACCGAGCTGCTGCAGTACCTGCAGGAGCAGGGTGTGTTGCATCAGGAGGGCAAGCGTTGGTACTGGAGCGCGGATAGTTATCCCGCCAACAGCGTCAGTCTGCGTTCGGTGGCCGAGGGTAACTTCGTCGTCATCGACACCACTGACGGCGCCAAGACTGTTGTAGCCGAAGTCGACTACAGCAGCGTGCCGATGACCCTCTATGAGGGTGCGATCTACATGATCCAGGCCAGTCCCTACCAAGTGGAGAAGCTCGATTGGGCCGGCCGCAAAGCCTTCGTTCGACGTACGCGCGCCGATTACTACACCGATGCGATCGACTATACGCGGCTGAAGATTCTCGAGCGCTTCGATCGCGCCGAGTGCGGTAACCAGGAAACCGCGCTGGGCGAAGTGCATCTGGTACGACGGATCCCCGGCTACAAGAAGATTCGTTACTACACCCACGAGAACGTCGGTTACGGCAACATCAATCTGCCCGACCAGGAGATGCACACCAGCGCGGTGTGGTGGCGCCTGGCTCACGAGGCCCTGGCTGAGTCCTTCCCCAGCCGCCACGAAGCACTGGACGGTTTCCTGGGCGCAGCATATGCGATGCATCACGTTGCGGCGCTATGCTCCATGGCCGAACCCCAGGACATTGGTCGGGCTGTTGGCGACGGCGAGGGCACCTGGTTTGCTACCGTCGGGCCACATGGTCGCGGTCAGTTGCGTAGTGCCAACGGTGAGGAAATGGATCCAGAGCATGCGCCGCGCTTCCAACCGGCCGTGTTTCTCTACGACAACTATCCCGGCGGCATGGGGTTGGCCGCGCCGCTGTACGAGCAGCGTGCAGACATCGTGCGTGACGCGGCGCGCCTGGTTCGCGACTGCGGCTGTCGCTATGGCTGCCCCGCCTGCGTCGGTCCGATCCTTGCTTCCGACGAGCAGCGCGGCTATTCGCCCAAGCAGGCTGCGCTGAGTGTGCTGGGATTGTTTATCCGCCATGAGTCAACTTAGACAGCGGCTGTCTGCGTTGCGCCAGCAGAGTGGGGCACAGGCCGCTGCAGGGGTGCCACCACCCATCGCCGAGCGTATTCGGCGTGCCCGGATCGGCCACAAACGACCCCCGGACAATGACCCGAGCGACCTGGCAGCTACTCTCGCCCAGGCTGTTGGCGGTGAGGCCATCGGCCCCGGCGTGCTGCGCATCACCACTCAGGTCCCCTTGCGCTCAAACCATGGCGACTGGTGCCTGCACGCGCTCCTGCACTCACCACGCAGCCTGCCGGCCGCTATCGATGTGGCCGCCAACGGCCTCTTGTTCTTCGATACGGAAACGACCGGTCTGGCCGGCGGCTCCGGTACGCTCGCATTCATGGTCGGCTTTGCCGCGATCCGAGGCGACTGTCTCCGGGTAGACCAGTACCTGCTCAGCAGCTTTGCTGGCGAGAGCGCGATGCTGAGGGCGCTGTGTGAGCACACCAGCTCTGCCCAGCATCTAGTGAGCTTCAACGGCAAGTGTTTCGATGCGCCGCTGATGGCCACACGCGCCCGTCTCAACGGCGTTACCCTCGGATTCGACGATCTGGCGCACATCGATCTGCTATATCCACTGCGCACCGCATTCGCCTCGCGCTGGCCCGACTGTCGCCTGGCCAGTGCCGAAGCGCGCCTGCTTGGCTTTGTCCGTTGCGACGATCTGCCGGGCGCGGAAGCACCGCAGGCCTGGTTCGATTACGTACACCGCGGCGACGTTGAGGCTTTGGCGCGCGTGGTCGAGCACAATCGCTGGGATCTGGTCTCACTGGCAGCGCTGCTGCCAGCTTTGGACCGCACGTTTGCTGAGCCGCACCGCTATGGCGCGGATGTGGGTGCCGTCGCGCGCGCCCATCTGCGCCGCGGACAAACGCACCGTGCCCAACAGCTACTCGACACTGATGGGGCTTGGCAGTCGGAATCCGCATGCTTGGCACTTGCCGCCAGCCTGCGCCGCGATGGCGATCTCGATGGCGCACTCCGGCTGTGGAAACGACTCACCCGACAGGGTTCAGCACGTGCCGCGGAGTATCTTGCCAAGTACTACGAGCATGTCGAACGCGATTACATACGCGCGCTCCAATTGACGCAACGTTTACCCGAAGGGCCGACGCGACACGCGCGCGCACAGCGATTGCGGCGCAAGATGAAACCCCAAGGCATACGGGTACGCGTTGCCCAACTGGACTGAGGGCTAGTCACTAGCAGGGATACGCTGGCGATAGAGTCTGAGGTCAACCGCCTTGGCCATCGCCGCAACATTCAGCGTGTATTCGGGAGCCAGAAACTGGGCTACGTGTTCGGCCTGCACGTGCGGCTCCGCAATCACGCCCGCATAGTGGACCACGTGGAGGCGAAAGTTCGGCTGGTCTTGTAGCCAGGCGAGCTGGGCGTCTTGCTGTTGCTCGAATGCGCGCGCGAGTTGTGCGGTACTCGCTGAAGACGACTCAATACCCAATAGTTGGATCATTGCGCTTTGTGAACGCATTACTTCGTCCATTGCACGGCGCATGAAGATGACTCGGTAGTCGTGCGCAGCTGGCAAGCAGTCGAGCAGGGCATGAATGACTTTGAGGCAGTGGCCTTCCGCAGCATCTAACCAGCTGTTGTCGCTGCGTAGACGTTTGACGTGTTCCAGCTCGAAATATCCGCACGGATTGCTTTCGTCTGCCGGCCGCGTCTCGTCGCATAGGGGTGAAACGCCGCCGGCTACTAGCATCTGCATCATCATCGAGGTACCTGAGCGCGGCAGGCCGCTGACCACAATAATCGACAGGTTTCGTGTCCTCAGGAAGTGGTTGCGGCGGCTGCCGAACGGGATGTACCGCCTGACATGGACGCAGCCTTTGCCTTGTGAAAGTGGGCGTTGTGGGCATCACCTTGTGCCGCGTACAACTTCCCAAGCGCGTCGTGCGCATCACGTAGCTGCGGCGCCACCTTGAGCGCATTGTGCAGAGAGGCGATGGCTGCATCAGGGTTGCCCGTCTCGGCGAGGACAACACCCAATTGATAGTGCGCCAAGGGCCGGTCGAAACGCAACGCTACGGCGCGCATGAGATGTTCGATGGCCGCTTGCCGGTCGGCAAGCTGATACGCAGCAATGCCCAAGCCGTGGTAGGCCGCTGCGTTGTGCGGATCGACGTCGAGAGAGCGCTCAAAGTGTTCCCTCGCTTCCGTCCAGTGCTTGCGGCGCATGTAGATGAGCCCAATACGCTGGTCAATGTCCGCTATGCCACCGCCACGTGCCTGGGCCTGTTGCAGGCGCTCAAGCGCGACGTCGTCCTGATTCTCGACCAGATGAATCTGTGCCCACAGCAGATCGATCAAAGGTGATTCCGGTTGGCGCGCTTCCAGCTCGGTTGCGAGTCGGCGCGCGGCATCGAGCTCGCCCAGATTGAGCTCACAGTGCGCCAGACGCAAACGCGCCGCATCGTTGTCTGGCTCAATCGCCAAGGCGGCCTGGACGTGGGCATGACTTTCGGCATAATGACCAGCTGAGTAGTGCGCTTCGGCGAGGTTGAGGTGCCTGGACAATGTCGCCTGTTCAATCGCCTTGGCGGCGTCCTCCGCTATGGGCTCGATGTAACCCAGCGCAATAAGCTGGCGCAGAGCGCCTTGCGCCTCCCACGGGTCCTCCGCTGCCACTTCCGCACTCGCCGGTCCTGGTGGCAACTCATGGGTGTCGACCATCTCGACATCAACGCGGTTGTCAAAGCACTGCCGCAGCACACGCCCTGGCATATCGCGACCCACTGGAATACCAAGCAGAGTGAGCACCGTCGGTGCGATGTCCAACAATGTCGCTCCAAACACGAGCTGGTCCTTGCGAATTCCGGGCCCACACGCGAGAAAAACGCCATGCTCGCGGTGCCAGTCGACCGGCTTCCCCGTGTCGATATTGGCGGAAACGTCGGGACGCAGGTGGTCACTATGAAAGCCGTGATCTGAGACGATGATAATTGTGGTATCGGGTCCAACCAGATTCATATATCGACCCAGCATCATGTCGTGGAAGCGATACATGCCCGATATGACATGTTGATACAGTTCAAAGTCGGCCGCGTCGACATGATCCATGCGTGGCGGATGAAATTCCATGAATTCATGGCAGGTCAAATCGATCGCGTCGTAGTAAACCGCGAGCAGGTCCCAATCATCTCGTTCAGCAAGATAGGTGCCGACCGCATGCACCGTGCTAGCCTTGGCGAGCAGGCGGCGCAGCTCCTGTATCCGCATGTCACCACGCTGCAGCAATCCGCTCGCGTTGGGCACGAAGGCCTCGAGTTCCGCCGCGCCGATCTCACTCGGATGCACACGCAGGTCCTGCAATACCTCAGCCAGTTCGGGCGGTGAGAACGACGCGCCCAATACCGGCCAGTCGACAAATGACTCACCGCTGGCCTGGGCAAATAGGTTACTGACGACTGTACCGCGCAGGGCCGTGGCGGGTTGGGTCGCAAACCAGCCGACTACCGAACTGCGCAGGCCATGCTTCTCGACAATATTCCACAGCGGCTGCGCGGTGAGTGAAGTACTGGTTACCGGCCGCACGCCTTGGCCGTCGGGTCGGGGTTCGATAAAACCGTGGATGCCATGCTGGTCTGCGCGCTTGCCCGTGGCAATGGATGTCCATAGCAGCGGCGAAAGAATCGGTCGTAACGTCGCCAGGTCGCCCATCACACCATTGTTGATGAGCTGTTCCAGGAACGGCATCTGCCCGGCATCTAGAAGAGGCTGGATCACTTTCCAGTCAGCCGCGTCCCAGCCCAGCAGCAGAACGCGTTTAGCAAAGCGATCAGCCACGGCTAGCCACTACTTTTGATCGTAGTTCCCGCTGAGACACGGACCGCGCTCGGGCGAGATGAACCAGATGCCGAGCTTCGGCGGGTCATCCCGCTCATAGGACGCCGCCACGCGCTGGCACAAACGCCACACCTCAAGCTGTGGCTCGGGCCTGACGAGCGCGATGGCGCAACAGTGGCAGAGCGCCGATGGCGAGCAGCGCCAGTGATCCTGGAGCTGGGACACTGGTGGAGGACTTGGTGGCGTCACAGCTCTGACCAACCGAGTCGCCGGCCAGGATGCTCGCACCGGGGCACTGTTCGTAAGCGAGGGTGTTGAGCACACCGGCTACTCCAGTGGAATCAGTCGTAATGGAAGCCCAACCGAAGTGGTTAACGCCCCCGATTTCGAACCTGAAGCCGAGGAAACCGGACTGGGTGGGTAGCCAGCCGCCCGAGCCATCGGTGGAGGCTACCAGGCCGCTACCATAAAAAACACTACCGCTACCAATCTCCACGCCATCGGCTAGGAGGCTGGCCATTACTCGGTCTGTGTAGCTTCCTACAACGCCACCGTTAGGACCAGCGGCGAACAAATCAGTGCCCGTCACACAATCGTAGCCAGAGCAGCCAGACAGCTCAAAATCCTTGGCGAAAAAGCTCAGATCGACGCTCCCATCTAAACCGATATCAACATCGAGTGTTGGCAGCGGACTGTTGTCATAATCGTTCACCGGTATGACGACAGCCTGAGTATCTGTCGAAACTGCCAGACCCAGACCTGCTGCGAGCGCCGTCGTGCTGGCGGCACCGATGTGTCGCTTCAGCTTCCTCTCGTTGTGGTGGTTCACCATGGATCGTTCCCCTCGCTTGTCCCTAAATGGGGTTTGTTGTTGTGTCGACAGGCCAAGTAAGCAAGATTCGTGCAAAGTAATGTAACTGATTGTTAATTGGATGCATGGCCCGCCGAGGCACAGTGTTCGCAGGCACACCTGTAAAAGTTGTCGACAGTCTCTTGCGACCGACGGCAGTGCGACACGCGGCGACCTTAGCCCCGTTGAGGAGCAGTCCCGGTGTCACAGCAGGTACTGGGCATCCGCACCCAGTTCCACGATCACGGCCGCCGCCGCACACACATCTTCATTTCCGAGCGAGGCAAGGCTCGATGCGGCCGCGAAGAACAGCCAATCGCGGTATATAGATTGACGAGATACATGCGCGCGGAATATTCAGGAGGAACCGGCGGGCCACAGTGGAGAAAAACATCCACAACGAGCGCTTAGTGCCGACAGCTAGTTGGTAGGTCCGGGACCAACACTGATAGAACGAACCAGACTCAGCGCTTCAGACCCTCGTTCGCCCCGCCCGGCAGGCGCTCGGTAATAGCCTCGAGTTTGAAGGTGATCGACGGCGTGGCCGAGAAATTTTCATCTCTGGGCCAAACGATCTCCGGTGCTGCCTCGAAAAACAACCAGTCTCTGTGAATGAGTTGGCGGAAGCGCACCCGAACCAAATTCTCGGTCAGCAGGATCACCGGCTCGGTTTTGCCGTAGAAGCCGACCTGGTACTCGATGGCACGGTGCGTCGAGAGTCTGCGAAAAAGCGAGAAGGTTTGACCCAAATCGAACAACTGGTCCTCGTGCGTCCATTTGGCAACCGAGCTGGAACGAAAATAGTCATCGCGGCCAGAACGCCTTTCCAGATCGAGTGCGGTGCGCGCGGCGAATCCGTCACTGTTATACCAAGACAGTGTCTCGGTGCCACGCACCAACCAGTCAGACACAAACCAATTGCGGCGAATGCGTAGTCGCACGTAGGGATCGAGTGGGATCGTGAAGCGAACACCAAAGTCCGTGGTGGCTTTCCAATTGGCGGTGTCTGTATTGAGAAAGCGCAACGCTGCGGTCAAGTTGTCATCTTCGTCTGGTGCCGCTGGCGCCTCGCCAGTATCATCGGTCCCATCAGCTTCACTGTCCGGCTGAAGCACAAGCTTCCAGCGTCTCTCGGTGCGTGGCAAAGCCAACTTGACGCGACCTTTTAGTCTGAAATCCAGACTGCCGTCGTCCTGAATCTCGGTCTCCAGTCTCACACTGCCGTAGCTGCCGACGGACTCCTCAAACGCGGTATCGCCGCCAAAAAATGAGTCGATCCGCTGCGACCACACCTGAAGCTTCTCGTCCACATACTCGCGGTGCTCTTCCGCCCAGCCGAAGTAGCCGGGGCGGTAGTCGGGCTCTTCGCTCGGGGGGGTGGTCCCCGCGCCCACCTCCGCGGGGGGCTGCTGAGGCGGGTC
>Ga0209536_100007698_pt1 | contig 16311 bp, 17 predicted proteins | sample DeeMarSeWOR28_12_FD_187461 | JGI IMG/M metagenome (GOLD analysis project Ga0209536, IMG submission 187461) | Marine sediment microbial communities from White Oak River estuary, North Carolina - WOR-2-8_12 (SPAdes) (version 2) | ecosystem: Environmental > Aquatic > Marine > Intertidal zone >...
GAAACTTTCGACAAGTATGTCGATGAGATCAGAAAGTCAAAGACTGTGGTCATCCCCAAGTCTCTGACCAAGCTTCAAGTCCTGACAAAGTGCAGACAAGTTGACAATGTAGTTGTGAAGTAATCACGACTTCGATGAGAGGGGATGTTCCTCTCTCATAACTTCCTTTTCCAAATCCTACCAGGCCTAGCTCTTCAGAGCTCTCAATTTTTCAACAAGGTCAAGAGCCTTGTCATCCCCGTGCTTTGCACGATATGTCTGTATGCCGATACGTACTATAGCATTCCTCTGACCGACGGGATTGTCTGGGTCAAAATGGCTGACAGAAATGCCACATGGAAAATCACCGCAGAGCCCACAGTGTGGAATACTCTTCTCCTTGGCACATTTGAACAACTTACATTCGCCCCACCAAGGATTCCCTTGGGTCTGGGTGCAGCCAGCACATGCTGGTTCCTCCTTCCCTTGGTAGCTTGGACAATCGTCGCAATAAGCACCACAGGCATTCAGACTAGAGATCTTCATGATGACCGACTCGGTAGATGTCAGGGAGGTTTTTCATCAGGCATCACTTCTGTAGCTGGTTTTCCACCGATTCCCCAGTGAGCCTTAGGAATCTCATGGACCACCACCTCGACGGCCCTCTCTGGAATTCCTATATCCACAAAGACCTTCGTGATCCCTGAGATTATCCGCTCTACGGCTTCTTCTGATACTCCTTTCCACATCTTTACTTCTACAATCGGCATAAGGGCATCACTCCTCTGTTTGAAATCCGAGGGTCGACTCAATCATGTCAACCCATCTCATCTGCTGAGTCCACATCTGTCCAGCGCTGACACCACCATCAACCACAAGTGCGTGTCCGGTGACAAAGCTGGAGTCATCACTTGCCAACCAGAGTGCGGCTTGAGCAATGTCCTCAGGGACACCAGCACGTCGAATAGGTTGACCCTTGGCAAAGAGTTTCTTCAGATTCTCATAGGTCTTGGCGCTTTCCGCACTTGACATGCCTTTGGCGGCACCAAAGATTGAGGACACAATAGACCCAGGACAGATGCTGTTCACACGAATCTTGTGATACGCCAGTTCCATCGCTACTGTGCGGCTCAGTTGGAGTACAGCTGCCTTGGCTGCACTGTATGGGTGATTCTGTGAGACACCACGAAGACCAGCCACGCTTGAGATGTTTATCATAGTCCCTCCGCCCTGTTTCTTCATGACTGGTGCGGCATGTTTCATTCCGAGAAACACTCCGCGAAGGAGGATGGCAATTGTCAGATCAAACCCTTCCACTGGCACTGTCTCAATTTCTCCCTTGACACCGCCCATTCCAGCGTTGTTTACAATACAATCCAAACGACCGTATGTCTTTACAGCGTAGTCAACCATACCTTTCACATCAGATTCAAGACAGACATCTGCATGAATATAGGTGGCATTCTCTCCGATATCATCCGCGACCTTCTTGCCCAGCTCATCCTGGATGTCGGAGATGACCACTCGTGCCCCTTCTTTGGCAAAGAGTTCTGCGATTGCTTTTCCAATTCCACTGGCTGCACCTGTGACCAGAGCGACCTTGTCATCCATCTTTCCCATGTTCTCACAACCTGCTATCCACGGTAATGAACCGGTAATGAAAAATGTTGAGGATTCTAGCACATGCAGTAAGAGAGGATGAGAACTATGGAAGTCATCAAGGGATTCCCTGCCACATCACAGACCAGCTCCCAATTGAACTTGGCCACAATCATCAGGCATGCAGCGAGGAATTTTGGCAGACAGGAGATTGTGAGCAGGAATCAGGACGGGACACCGTTTCGATACACGTATGCGGATGCATACGAACGAGTGCAGCGATTGGCTGGTTCCCTATCCTCACTTGGTGCAGTGGTCGGAGACCGGATTGGTGTCCTCGCATCGAACTCATACAGGAACCATGAGATCTACTTTGGAATCCCTGGTAGCGGTGCTGTCATGGTCCTCATGAATCCACGTTTTACAGCGAAGGAATTGGGCTATGTCGTCAATCATTCTGGAATACGGTTCATCTTTGCGGAGGAGGAGTTCCTACCCATCGTCGAGGCCGCTGCTCCAATGTGTGAGACCGTTCAGGGCTATGTGATTCTCACCGACAAGAAACTGGAAGATGTGGAAACAAGTCTTAGCCCGAAATACAGCTACGAGGACTCCCTGAGCAATGCAGTACCATCTTACGACTGGCCCAACTTGGATGAGACCAGTGCCTCCAGTGCCTGTTACACGTCCGGTACCACTGGAAAACCAAAGGGGGTCTACTACTCCCACAGGGATGTGTACCTTCAAGCCATGATGTATGCCCTCAATGCAATGATCACGGTGGAGGACTGCATGATGCAGATTGTCCCCATGTTTCATGTCCTTGGATGGGGCACACCCTATGCGGCCACGATGGTCGGTGCAAAACTGGTCCTACCAGGGAGCTACAGCCTGGATGGCCTTGATGACCTAATCGAGATCCTAGTGAAGGAGGAGGTCACACTGTCCGCCGGAGTACCTTCCATCCTTAGGGCGTTGCTCAACAGTCTTCTCCAGATGGACCCTGTACCAGACCTTTCTGGAGTTCGTTTCCTATGTGGAGGTTCAGAGCCACCTCTCTCAATGATGAAGGGATACAGGGAAGCGACAGGAGGAGAAATTGTTCACACATACGGGTCGACTGAGGCCCAAGCCATTGTCACCTTGAACGTGCCCAAGCCTTGGTTGAACCGAGAACTCTCAGAGGATGAGAGATGGAAACTGAAGAAGAAACAAGGACAGATTGTCGTAGGGCTTGATGTCAAGATTGTAGATACAGATGGGAAAGAACTTGCACATGATGGTGAAACGGTCGGAGAGATCTTGGTCCGGGGTCCATGGGTGCTAGGTAAATACCATGATGCTCCAGAGACCAAGGACCAGTTCACAGAAGATGGATACTTCAGAACTGGAGATGTGGGATCCATTGATACAGAGGGATTCCTGAAACTGACAGACAGAACAAAGGACCTGATCAAGAGTGGTGGAGAATGGATCTCTTCAGTGGACATGGAGAACGAGATAGTCAACCATCCTGCAGTTCTTGAAGCAGCGGTTGTAGGTCTTCCTCATCCCAAATGGGAAGAAAGACCACTTGCGTTGGTAGTACTAGGGCAGGAATTCAAGAAGAAGGTGGACAATAAGGAGATAATTGAACACCTTTCCAGGTGCTTTGCCAAGTGGCAGCTCCCAGACGAAGTACTGTTTGTGGATGAAATTCCAAAGACTAGTGTTGGAAAGATAGACAAGAAACTCATCAGAACGCAGTATGTAGACATCTATGAGGCAGGGTAATGGAAGACCGTATCTTCGAAGAGAAAGCTCCCTATGATCAGTCTCTGGTGAGGGTTGCAACAATCATGCCTTTTGTCATCATGACCCCTGTCTTTCTGTTGATGGCATATTCCGAACCGGCTCTGAGTGGACTGGCTATCGTCCTACTCTTCTTGATTCCTGCAATCATTCTTACGACTGTCTATGGACTGGGAGTCCCTGGAGTTGTTGTGGTTTCGCACTGGGGGATAGTGGTCAAGCACGGACTACTAGTCAGAATCAGGATACCTGCAAAGGAAATATTGGCTATCACTATTGAACCTCCTCCCTGGTGGTTGAACTACTACTATCTCTATGCCAACGCACAGTGGTTACGTATTGGAAAAGCCTCAGGTCTTCTGAAGTGGTGGTATATACCTACATCAAGAGCGAATAGGCTCAAGCAGGTTATAGAATCACTCCAAGTCTGATGATTAATCTACTTCATGGTAAGAGTAATAGCAGACGTTTCTTAATGAGTTTCTATCATGAAGTTCCCAAGACCAAGAGTGTACTCCAGCAAGTGTCTTGGCTTTGATGCCTGTTGGTGGAATGGGCAAATGATGCACTCAGACTTTATTGAGAGTATTCGACCATACGTAGACTTCGTGACTCATTGTCCAGAAGTGGAGATAGGACTAGGAGCTCCAAGACAGTTCGTACGAATCGTTCTGAAGAATGGTGAGAGAAGGTTTGTCCAACCAGCAACGAAAATGGACCTCACTGACACAATGATTGCCTACGTGGATGATTTGGTGAAGAAACTAGAGAATATCGATGGTTTTGTACTCAAAGAAGGTTCTCCATCTTGTAGCATGAGTAGAGTCAGGTACTATTCTGGTCCAGAGAAGGGGGCTCCGATAAAGACTGAAGGGAGCGGATTCTTCGGCGGTGCAGTCCTCGACAAGTTCATTGGGTTCCCAATAGAGAGTGATGGAAGACTTAGAAATGCCAGAATTAGAGAGACATTCCTGACCAAGATCTTCATGCTGGCCGACCTCCGGAAAACTGCAAGTTCAGGGAAGATGCATGAACTCGTCAAGTTTCATTCCAGACACAAGTATTCGATAATGACCTTTGGTCAGAAGTATGTCAAGCAGTTGGGCAGAATAGTGTCCAATCCAGAGAAAGACACTTTCCAGACAGTGGTCGGGAACTATAGAGGAGCAATAAATGAGCTGATGGAGAAGACTCCTCGGAGCACCTCAATAATCAATGTCATGATGAAGCTCTATGGATACTTCTCAGACAAAGTCTCGAAGAGGGAGAGAGATACTTTCCTTGAGAGAGTGGAGTCATTCAGAAAAGGGACCACCTCACTTGTTTCGCTCAAGGAGAGTCTTCGAATGTGGGGTATCAGGTTCGATGAGTCTTACATAGAAGAACAGTCAATATTCCAACCCTTTCCAGAGGATCTCAATTCAATCTGTGACGTGGCATCATTCAAACGCGAGAAGCGTTGAAGTGGACTCGGGAAGCTTCAAATGGACGAATCACCATTTATGCCTGAGGTAATAGGAGGGCAAATTCACGTGTCGGACAGAAAAGCAACTGAGTTGCTATATGAAGCAAGAGCTTTGGAGAAAAAGGGCAACTATGATGAAGCCATGGCAAAATATGATGAAGCTGTTGCCCTAGATGATCAATTGGCGAAGGCATGGTTCTACAAGTCGAGACTACACCAGGAATTGGGACAACTGGAAGAGGCTACTCACTGTGCACAAAAAGCAGTGGATATCGATCCAAAATGGGCGAAGTTCATCAAAAAGACCAAGACGCAAGGAGAGCAGGCTAGTGTTCAATCTCCAGCGGAGGAAAAAATCCTTGAAGCAGGTTGGATGCCTGATGACCTCGTTGAAAGAGGAGGAGTGATGGGTCTAACAAGAGAGCTAATGGAAGGTATGGCTGAAAACATTTCGACGGAAATTGAACATGATGGTAGGATTGTGCCCGCTTCACGGTTAAATATCACCTACCTCGGAATTGCTACAAAAGGTTTCATCGGAAAAGGTTCTCAGAAGATAAAAAGTATCAGAACTGGCGAGGAATGGATAATCGAGAGGACTGTTGGAAAAATAATCATCCATTCACACAAAGAACCACAATTTCTGGACCCCATTCTCAAAGGCGTTGGACCTGAGTATCGATTGATTCTAGCTCTGGATGAACTAGGAGTGTTCAATTATAAGCAAGTCAGGGGTTATTGAGGTCAAATGAAAGGTTAGATTCTTCCGAAGACAATATTGAAATGGATGTTAACCAATCACAGTTGAACTGTGAGAATGATGGATGAAACCCAACAAGAAACATTGTTTCGGACGATGAAGGCAGTCATTGATGGAATCATTGCTGAGAAGAGGGACAATCCAAAGCACACCAAGAGGATTGAATCATTTGAGGGCAGGTTCAACATTGGTCTGCACGTTGAAGAAGACGAGATCATGTGGATTAACCTCATAGCAAACAATGGAGAGTATACTGTATCTCGAGATGCTCTTGACGAGTATGACCTCGAACTGATAGCTGACCCGGAGGATCTGATGTTCTTCTGCAATGGCCAGTATTCCGTCACTCACATGATGATGAAGAAGAACCGCTTTGGAAAGAGAAAACTCCGATTCAAGGGTCGTGCCTATGGCAAGCTCCTCGCACTTCCAAAGATCTTGGTTCTGGACAAGGTAGAACACTGAGAGTGATATCAATGGTGAAATTCGCATCCCAGGAATGGGCTGAACTGTACATTGACGCTGTCAACTCGAACGAAGACTATGCAAAGGCAGCTGACTGGTGGACTGGTGACTTCATATTCCAGATAGACCCACATGGCGGTCTCGAGAAACAGATCCTGATGTGGGTGGGCCTTCACAAGGGCAAGTGCACAGGTTGTGTACGCCTGAAGGAAGGTGAGACCTACAAGATGCTTGAGAAGGGAGAAACTCCCACTGGAGAGCCCTTCGAGGTAGAGTTTGTCTATGCAGCACGAATCGACGTATGGCAGCAGATTCTGAAGAAGGAACTCGACCCAATTCGTGCCTTGCTCTCAGGACAGGCAAAGGTCACTGGCGACATGCCTAAGGTCCTTCGTGCAACAGAGGCTGCTAAACAACTGGTTGTAAGTGCAACTACTATAGACACTGAATTCTATGAATGACTTGGACATACATCAACTGGGTTGAAATCAATATGCTACAGGGTTACATGAGAAAGATTCTACGAGTCAACCTCACAGAAGGGACCATCACAGAGGAGTTTCCAGATGATGATGTTCTGAGGAACTATCTTGGTGGTGCAGGCCTCGCAACATACTACTTGATCAGAGAGACTGAACCTGGAATTGACCCTCTGGGACCTGAGAACAAGCTGATCTTCATGACCGGCCCCCTGACTGGGACTCCCTCTCCCAGTGCAGGAAGATACAGTGTCGTAGCAAAGTCACCCCTGACAAACCTCTGGGGACAGGCCAACTCTGCAGGGTTCTGGGCGAAGGACTTCAAGAGGTCGGGATTTGACGGTATCATCTTCGAGGGAGTCTCACCAAAGCCAGTATACCTCCTCACCGAGGACGGAAAGGCAGAGCTCAGAGATGCCAGTGAGGTCTGGGGGAAGACAACCTCTGAAACAACAAAGATCCTGAAGGAGAAGCACGGACCCAAGCACAATGTCTCATGTATCGGTCCTGCGGGAGAGAATGGTGTTCTTTACGCAGCAATCATGAACGACTGCGACCATGTATATTACGGCCGGGCAGCAGGTCGTTGCGGTCTCGGAACAGTGATGGGCTCTAAGAACCTGAAGGCGGTAGTATCCTATGGGAAGGAGCAGATACCAGTAGCCAATCCAGAGGAGTACCGGACAGAGGCGAAGAAGAGGTTCGACTGGGTAAATCAGAGCATCCTCAAGATGACCCTTGAAACGTATGGGACAGCCACAATGGTGGATCTGTGTCAGGTCGTTGGAGGACTGCCAACAAGAAACTTCCAGACGGGGATATTTGAGGGAGCAGAGAACATCAACGGAACGGCACTTAATGACACCATCCTTGTAGAACGCAAACCCTGTTTTGCATGTCCGATCGCCTGTGGGCGAGTAGCTGACATCAAAGGAGGCAAAATCAGAGGCGAGGGACCCGAGTACGAAACCATCGGAGCTTTTGGAAGTATTTGTGGAGTTGATGACCTTGAGGCAATCTCCATGGCACACTTCCTGTGTAACGACTATGGTATTGATGTGATTTCTGCGGGAACATCAGTAGCTTTTGTCATGGAGTGTTTCGAGAAGGGAATCCTAACCAAAGAGGACACTGGTGGGCTGGAGTTCAAGTTCGGGGACAAGGAAATCATTGTTGACATAGTACCAAAGATTGCAATGCGCGAGGGATTCGGGGATGTCATTGCACTGGGCACGAAGAGGATGGCAGAGAAGTTCGGACAGGGCTCAGAGCACTTCGCGATGCATGTGAAGGGTTTGGAACTCCCTGCATATGACAGTCGGGCTGCGAAGATCACTGGTCTGGCCTACGCTACAGCCAACCGAGGTGGCGACCATATCACTGCATGGATAGAGGGTCCAGCATTTCTATCAATGCCATTCATGATCGTGGATGACGCAGACGTGGGAGACCCCCAATTGGAGATACCTGAGAAGTCAGTGATACTGAAGGACTTTGAGGACGCCTTCCAGATCTTTGATGCAGTTGGAGCCTGCAAGTTCATGGGCATTGTCATGACTGCTGATGACTGGGCAGTGCTGCTGTCCAACCTTATGGGGATCGAATACACGGCTGCTGACTTCAGAAAGACCGGAGAGAGAATCTACAACATGGAGAAGGTCTACAACATTCGTGAAGGCGCAACACGTGCCGACGATACTCTTCCACCCAGACTTTTGAAGGACCCAATGCCAGAAGGACCCGCGAAAGGGCAAGTTGTGAATCTAGACCCGATTCTTGACAGCTACTACGAGTTCCGAGGTTGGGACCAGGATGGCAAACCTACCAAGGAGAAACTGACCGAACTAGGTCTCGCCTGGCTCATTGACCAGATTTATTGAGGACCATTGTCTAACGCATAGGTGATTACTGTGAGTTATCAAGACAAGCCCTGGCTCAAGTCGTACATGCTTGGACCCTTCAAGCTGAAGCACTCAATGGAGCCCTATCCAGAGATCAATGTGTATTCATTCCTGGAGGATGCTGCAAGAGAATATCCCGACAATGTTGCCTGTGTCTATGCGGATGAAGAGATCACCTATCCCCAGCTCAAGGACCAGGTTGACAGGCTGGCATCAGCAATGGTCGCTCTGGGAATTGAGAAGGGAGAAACGGTCGCCTCTGTCCTCCCATCATGTCCAGAGTTCATCATAATTGACTATGCATGCATGAAGATAGGGGCGATCCATGTTCCTCTGAGTGTCCTTCACAAGGCTGATGATCTGCTCTATGAGATCAAGGAGAGTAATGCAGAGCTTGTCTTTTGCTCATACCGAAGGCTGCCCCGGGTAAATGAGATAAAACCCCAGACCAATGTCGAGAAGGTCATCTACGCTCCAACCAAGCTCTTCCCCGATTATGAGTATCCTGAGATGGAGCCCGTTTCGGAGCCAGGATATCATCTCTTTGGAGATCTGCTCGAACAGTATGAACCACACACAGAAGTGGTCGACATCAATCCTAGAGAGGACATCGCACTGCTCCCGTTCACAGGAGGCACGACCGGTGTGCCAAAGGGGACAATGTTGACACACTACAACCTCACTACAAATGTCGTTCAGACTGTCCACTGGATGATGGACCCACTGAAGGCGGGAATAGTGGGAAAGGCTGCAACTGCCATCTGTGTGCCGATATTCCACACATATGGGCACTGGGCGATCCATGCCAGTATATCGTGGGGACTGAAGATGTTCCTGATGGACCCAAGAGACATGGTCAAGATAGTGGAGGTCATCAACGAGTATCGACCAGCCATTGTCTTTGCTGTCCCAGCGCACTACACGATATTCTGCAACATGCCGCTGAAGAAGGGACAGATATTCTACTACTCCGCTGCCGCTGCTCTCCCACCTGAACTTGCAGAGGAGTTTGAGAAGATTGCCGGGGTTCCAATGGGCGAGGGGTATGGAGCCACTGAAACCTCTGGAGGCGTTTCAGTCAATATCTCCGCATTCTCCAAAGTCACGGGGTTCATGAAGCAGGTCAAGCGGGGAGTTGGTGTTCCATTGCCCGATACCGATGTCAAGGTCATCGACCCTGAGACCGGTGAGGAGCTCCCATATGGAGAGACCGGGGAGCTCTGGGTAAAGGGGCCACAGTGCATGCTTGGCTACTGGCCCACTCCAAAATCCGGCCTGGAGGAAGGAGGTTGGATCAGGATGGGAGATATGGTAACGGTTGATAATGATGGTTACTTCACGGTGGTGGATCGTATCAAGGACATGATCAATGTGTCTGGGAACAAGGTCTACAGTCGTGTCATTGATGATATCCTACACGAACATCCTGCTGTCGAAGTGGCAGGAGTGATCGGAGTGCCTGATCCAGAGCGTCCAGGAAGTGAACGGGTAAAGGCGTTCGTCCAGCTTGACCACGAGTACAAAGGGAAGGTGTCTGAGGAGGACATCATCGAGTTTCTGAGGGACAAGGTCAAACCATATGCAGTGCCAAAGTCCGTGGAATTCCGGGATGAGCTTCCCCTCACACTGATCATGAAGATTCACAAGAAACTCCTTAGGGAGGAGGAACTAGCAAAACTGGAGGGTTGACAGTGACTGAAGACAATCCAATACTGAATCGAGAGTTTATAGGAAAAGAGTATCGCGTGGATTCCCAATTTGTGGAGCCTGAGAGCATTCGAAACTACGCACTGGCCACAAATGATGAGAATCCTCTCTATCGTTCTGAAGAGTCCAAACTGGTTTCACCCCCGATCTATCCCGTTGTCTTTCTACCGGGTATATTGAGTCAACTGGGGGACGACGCTGAAGGGATGGACCTGAATATTCTGAGAGCAGTACATGCAGAACACAAGATGAAATGGATGAATACTCTCAGACCAGGTGATGAGATTTTCACAACTGCAAAGATTGTAAACATCGAAACACGTGGCGTGAACGAGGTTCTGGATTTTGAGATATACTGCAAACGTGACGATGAAATCGTGGTGCAGATGGACTATCGTATCCTGGTGAGGGGGAAGAAGAAGGAAGGAGAGAAGAAGGCCCCACGTGAGTCACAGGAACCCGAGAGGAGGAAGTTGCTTTCCAAACACACTATGATGGTCACAGCTGACCAGGGCAAGAGATATGCAGAAGCCTCAGGAGACCACAATCCAATCCATGTAAGCGATGAGATCGCAAGGAGCGTTGGACTACCAAGTGCCATTCTCCATGGTCTATGTACCATGGCTATTGCTTCTCAGGCAATCGTTGACGGACTCCTTGATGGAGACCCTACTCGATTGAAGAGTATGGGCAACCGTTTTTCGAGCCCGGTATTACTGAATCAGACCATCACGACCGAGATCTATGATGGCGGTGTCAACGAAGAGGGACTCCAGGCTGTGCATTTCGAAACAAGAGATGAAAAAGGTGTGACAGTCCTGACTCTAGGGACAGCAGAAATCAGAAAATAGCCTTTACTCACAACATATCATTCATTTGTCGTGACAAACGGAGTGTTTTCTCATGGCAATCGAGATCGAGGTCCTCAAACCTGAGAGCGTTGATGTCCAAGAGATAGTCCCCTTCATATTTGAGGCTCAGCAGCAACTGGATGAACAACTGAGGAGTGGGAACACAGAGGAGGAGATTGAGAGATTCGTCAAAGGGGCGGCCCAGGTCCCTTTCTACTACGTGCTGGCCTATGATGGAAATAAGCTGGTGGGTCTGGCAGGTCTCTATGTACTATCTGAATCCATGGTCTATCTCGACCCTTGGAATCCACTCGTGCTCCCAAGAGCGGACTCGGATGATATCTTCAGACGACTTGTGAAGAAGTCAATCGAGCATACGCAATCCATCGGTAGAAACCGACTAGAGGTCTTTCTGATGGAACTCACTGACGACATAAGGAGTACATATGACAGAGTAAGACCCCTCTACGAGGCGGGAGGAATGAGGAGGGGAAATGAGTGGACCCAGATGTGGTGTGATTTGAGTATGTCGACATTGAAAGAACCTGTCCTTCCAGAAGGATTCACTCTGAAAAGAATCATAGAGGTCGACAACGAGGAGATTTGGCCAACCTACAATGAAACGTTTCTCTCAAGCGGCGACAACCGATACTTGAGTCAGACAGAAGCCCAACGAAGGGAGAGCTTTGACGACTTCTTTGACAGGTCAAAATCGATAGAGGAAGATGCATCTCTATTACTCTATGATAAGGACAAGGTTGTCGGATTCATGAAGATCAACATATATGATATTGGAGGGTTCGTGAATGGAATTGGGATTCATCCCGATTATAGAAGAAAGGGGCTGGCAAAGAAGCTGATGACAGCGAGTCTGGTTCGAGCAGCTGAGAATAGCATGGAGAATGTAGTCCTAGAAGTTGACATTGAGAATAAACATGCTATTAGGCTCTATGAACAGCTTGGATTCAAAAGCAGACGAGGATCAATCAGTCACATCTGGACTGCAATGGAGTGATATAATTGCTGCACTTCCTTGTCGGTGCCTATTCCATTGAGGAGTTCAAGAAGTACTACTGCAACCTGTCTGATCTTCGTGAGTACTATGTACGTCGAACTGGCAGAGCACCTGGACCCTTTGAACTTGGTCAAGAGGAAGAGAGACACATTGAGAGAGATCCTAATCATCTGATAGTTTGGACCGATGGTGAAGAGATTGTCGGTCACTGTATCTGGCACGAAACAAGTACAGAAGAGATGATACCAGGTGATCCTCGCGATGAGGACGATAGGAATTGTCTGAGAGAACTCTTCGAAGGTAAAACAAAGAATCTTGTGGAACTACACGAGCTCTGGTTGAGGACAGAGCATAGAGGAAAGGGCTTCGGACAACAGTTCTTCTCCTTCTTCGAGGACTATGTATTAGTCGAAGGATTTGGCGGTATTGTACACTACACGGACCACGACGCAGTCATTGCCCTCTGTCGGAAAAGAGGGTACAGAGAGTCCTTTCTTGAGAGCTCAGGCTGGTACGTCTTCGCAAAATTGTCATAGATTTCTAAGGAGTTCTCCATTGAGATACGCTGACACTCGATTTGCCGCTCCAAAGATGAGATACAGCAGAGCGATACCTAGCGGAATCATATAGAGAATCATGATGATTGCTAGTCCGTGAGAAACCGCTGCTATGGGAGGATATGCCAGAGAGAAGATTGTGATGAGAAAGCCAGAGGTTGCAAGAGCGATTGCCTGTGGTATGAGCTCACCCCATGGTGCTATCAACAATGAAAGCAGAGCAATAGCGACCAGATTCCTTCTCCAGTCAATGAGGTTCTTGAGAGAAGCATCGACATAGACAATATCATTCATGTTCAGTTCAGAGTGGTCTTTTGTCTTGAGCCACGAGAGGAGTCCATGGGATGCCCTGACATTTCCAGATGTCATGACCAGAAAGACCGCTATGATGAGAACTATGACTGATGTTCCAAGAACCGCGAAGAGCCTATAGAAAAGAACCACGAGAGCTCCCGTTACAGGATGGATAAGAATGCACAATATGAAGAACCCAATGACAGTTCTTTCATTGATAAAACTACGAATCCATTCTCCGACCCTGGACTCTTTTCCTCGAACAACATTGTCCAGGACCCATTTGTGAGAGATACAATGTCCGTATCCACGGCTATGGGAACCTCCAACCTGAGATTGGATTGCATGAAATTGGACATTGAATCTTCTGATTCTCCTATGCCAAAATAGGGCAAGTCCTAAGGACAATACACTGAGAAGAATCAATGATGCGACCATGTACAATTTGTTTACACCTCCATCTGCGTGAAGATACCTTTCCCATAGACAACAGCTGTCGTCTGAAATGAGTCTTTTCATCAGAGCGGAGAAGAACGAACTATCAATCTCGATAGACTGATTACTCTGTTAGTCAGTCACACCCACTATGCCTAAACCATTCAGAGTGATTCAGGTTGGTTTCGGGTCCCTAGGGCGTCACATTGCTAATGCAATACTTCACAGGGACAATCTCGAACTGGTCGCAGTGGTTGATGCGAACCCTGATCTGAAGAACAAGACAATTGGTGAACTGGTAGAGGAGGTCGACAGTGAAATAATAATCACGGATGACCTGAAGATGGTCCTCAAAGCCAGTCCAGCAGATATAGCCATAGTTGCCACGGCATCAGCTCTTGAGGCGGTCACCTCAACTATAGAAGCCTGTCTCGAGAATGGACTCGATGTAGTTTCAATCTGTGAGGAGCTATCATTTCCTTATGAGAAGCAACCAAGAATCGCCAAGAGGCTTGACAATCTCGCCAAAAAGATGGACAAGACAGTGGTGGGGACTGGGATCAATCCCGGATACCTCATGGACCTGCTACCCATCGTACTCACTGGACCATGTCAGCAAGTTGACACTATCACGGTAACCCGTCACATGAACTCGAGTCATAGGAGACCCTCATTCCAGAAGAAGATTGGAACTGGGATGACTGAGGAGGAGTTCAAGAAGAAGATCGATACAGGAGAGATTACTGGACATGTAGGACTCGTGGAGTCGATTCAGATGATCGATGCTGGCCTTAACCTAGGACTGGATGAGATCGAGGAGTTGCCCCCAGAGGCCATCATTGCGAAGAAGGAGGTAACAAACTCATTTGCCACGATTAAGAAGGGGTATGTCCTCGGTCTGAAGAGTGTTGGAGTCGGAAAACGTGGGGGAGAACAGATCGTCACCCTGGACTTCCAGGCATATGCAGAGGCAACACCACAGTATGATGAGATTGTCATAGAAGGCCTTCCACCCATCACTCAGAGGATCAAGGGAGGAGTGCATGGAGACCAGGGCACTATCGGGATGATAATCAACCTGATTCCAATGGTGATTGATGAAGCACCCGGTCTCAAGACGATGAAAGACCTTCCACCACCAAGGAACACAATGCGATTCTGGAGAGAATAGGAGGAGTACAAAATGCTCGAGGATTATAATTCGAGAACAAAGAAGTCTGAGGCCCTATGGAAGAGGGCTGTGACCCTGTTTCCAGGAGGAGTGAGCCACAATATCCGTAACTTTGGTATGCCAGGATGTGGTTCATATCCACCCTATGTAAGTCATGGAGAGGGCGGCCATATCTGGGATGTTGATGGGAATGAGTACATCGACTGGTGGATGACTCATTATTCGCTCATCCTTGGCCACAATGACCCAGCTGTGAAGAAAGCCATCGTGGATCAGATTGAGGGAGGTCATCACTTCGGCATTCCAAACGAGCCACAGGTTAGGTATGGAGAGAAACTGAAGGAGGCGGTTCCACTGCTGGAGCGGATGCGGTTCACCGCTACAGGGGCGGAATCGACCCAGTATGCTGTGAGACTGGCCAGGTTGTTTACAAAGAGGAAACTCGTGGGAAAGTCACTGGGCGGATGGCACGGCGGGAATGATGCTCTCACCTATCACATGAGCCATCCCTACTCTGATGGTCCCTTCTACAACGGTGTATCGTTCGACTACAACGACAGGGCAAGCTTTGATAAAATGCTCAAGAAGCATGGGAAGGACTTGGCAGCAGTCATCATAGAACCGGTAGTGGGTGCAGGTGGAGGGATTCCTCCAGAGGATGACTTCCTGGTCTACATGAGAGAAGAAACTGCCTCTCGCGACATCCTTCTCATCCATGATGAAATCATCACTGGGTTCCGCCTGAGGTATGGGACTGCGGGAGACAAGATCTTTGGAGCTGAACCTGACCTCCTCACACTTGGAAAGGCAGCAGCGGGGGGAATGCCTTTAGGAGTCTATGGTGGGAGAGAGGACATCATGGCTTTGGCAGTCCCAGGTGCCGAGGGTGGAAGATGGGTTGGAGGTGGGACATTCTCCAGCCATCCGTTGACCATGGCTGCAGGGATTGCAGTACTTGACAGATTGAAGGAGAAGAAGGATGAGTACGACCGATTGAACCAGATGGGAAACTCCTTCAGAGAGCGGCTGAATGAGATGCTTCAGAAGATGAATGCTCCACTGGTTGGAACTGGATATGGATCAATCAATTTTGTGAGTCATCTGATTGCAGTGTTGGATGGACCTCTGGTGACGCCTGGCCAGCTGGGTGCACTGTTCGACCATGACAAACAGGACATCTTCCAAGGACATCTCATGCAAGAGGGCATATTCGGGTACCACGGTTTAGGTGCCCTCTCATTCAAACACACAGATGAGGACATAGAGAAAACACTGACTGGAATAGCAAATGCTTTCAAACAGATGCCAAAATAGGAGGATCAGCACATGAAGTTGAAAGGACTGGACAAACTCTACGAGAAACTGCCTGCTTACCAAGGGAAAAGGCTTGGTATATTGATACTTAGAGCTGGGCTCGGGGCATTGTTAGCATACGTCTTCCTTATCACACTGGATGTCATCCCTCGTCTATTCAGTGACATAACCATTCTAGCGCTGATTGAGCCGTTGCTCCCATTCATTGGCAGTCTTGTGGTCGCAGGCGTAGCAATATGGCTCATCAGCAGGGTCTGGAACAAGAGAGAAGAGACGAAGGAGAAACTTGGCGACCTCGCATATCAGAAGATGTTCCCTGGGGGACTTGTTGGTGTTGGACTAGTCTCGCCACTCGTATTCCATGCCTTCACATCCATTCGTTCACTACCTCTGATCAATCCAATTTCTCCAGTCAATGACCTGACGACCCAGATGTCAACACCACTGCTACAGATGCTGGGTGTTCCCCTTGAGATTGACATCTGGCTACGACTCATCCTGTCAGCAGTCTTCTTCCTGTTCGGATTG
>Ga0209536_100007699_pt1 | contig 16308 bp, 12 predicted proteins | sample DeeMarSeWOR28_12_FD_187461 | JGI IMG/M metagenome (GOLD analysis project Ga0209536, IMG submission 187461) | Marine sediment microbial communities from White Oak River estuary, North Carolina - WOR-2-8_12 (SPAdes) (version 2) | ecosystem: Environmental > Aquatic > Marine > Intertidal zone >...
CCACGGATTACACGGATTTCCACAGATTTTATTATTAAGGTATTTTTTGTCAATATTTTCGTTTGTTATCTGTTTAGAGTGGTATGACGATAATTTATCCTTAGGATAACATAAATATATAATCCGTGGAAATCCCCGCCGGTGGGCGGGCAGGCGTGTAATTCGTGGACAAAAAAAACTCTGCGATCTTTGCGTTCTCTGCGTTTAAAAGTAAGATGACCTACAGCATTATTCAAATTCATTTGGGGATAATATGAAGCTTGTACTGACTTTTCTATTGATTATGGTTCTTTTTGGCTCAACTGTTTCCATCTATGCCGACGAATGGCCGGACTGGCGAGGACCCAATCGCGACGGAACCTGGAAGGAAACCGGAATTGTGAAAAAATTTGACTCCGATAAAATTCAGGCAAAATGGCGGGTTCCAATATCATCGGGCTACAGCGGACCGACAGTGGCTGATGGTTTGGTCTACATTACGGATCGAATTGAAGAACCGGAAGAGATGGAACGCGTACTGTGTTTTGACGCCATGAGCGGTGAAGAAAAATGGTCCTATTCTTATCCCTGTGAGTATGATGATATCGGATATAGGGCCGGTCCTCGCGCTTCGGTTATCCTCGACGATGACCGGGCGTATTCTTTAGGCGCGATGGGACATCTACATTGCATTCAAAGCAAAACAGGGGAAGTCATATGGTCTAAAGATTTGAAAAAGGAATACCAGATCAGAATGCCGATCTGGGGTATTGCCGCTGCTCCTATTATGTTCAATGATAAAGTTATTCTGCAAATTGGCGGTGAAAACGATGCCTGTATCATTGCTTTGAATAAACGAACCGGTGATGAAATTTGGAGAAATCTGGAGGATGATGCCTCCTATTCCGCACCTATCCTGATTAAGCAAGGAAACAAACCTGTTGTCGTTTTTTGGACCGGTCGCAACGTAGTAGGCTTAAATCCGAATACGGGATCACTCTACTGGCAAGAAAAATTTGAACCGGGGGAAATGATCCAGGGTATCGCCTCTCCCGTGTTTTTTAACAACTATCTGTTAGTAAGTGGTTTTTTTGACGGATCGTTATTGCTGCAGTTAGATAAAACAAAACCCGTCGCGAAGAAGGTCTGGATGAGACGAGGAAAAAATGAAAAAAGAACAGACGCCCTCCACAGCTGCATATCGACTCCGCTGATTCGGGGAAACTATATTTATGGTGTGGATAGTTACGGAGAATTACGTTGTCTGGATCTATTGACAGGAGACAGAATCTGGGAAGATTTATCCGCCGTCACAAAAGCACGCTGGGCGAATATCCATTTAATTCAGAATGGTGACTTAACCTATATGTTCAATGAACACGGTGAACTGATCATTGCCAAATTGTCGCCAGAAGGATTTCATGAAATGAGTCGGGCAAAGCTGATCGAACCTACCACAGATCAAAATAAACGAGGTGTCACCTGGGCTCATCCGGCATTTGCCTATAAACATGTTTACATCCGCAACGACAAAGAATTAATCTGTGCAGATCTAACTGACAAATAAACCTCTATAGGTATTATATATCTCTTCGCCCTACGCACCACGCGATACAAGTATATTCTTTTTAATTACACCGGTGTTTCTTATATTACTTATAGACTAGAGTGAAATGGCGGAGGTTACCATGCCGGGTGACATGTATAAGGAACCAAGTCTCAGTTACAAAGCACTCACCACCATTATCATCATCTCACTCATCATCAGCTTAATCTTTGGAAGTTTTCTGGTAGCACCAAAGGTAGGATATATTCTATTCTTCCTGCTAGTCATCGGGCTTGTTGTCTTGTTCATCGTTGTCCATAATAAACATACGGCCTATCTCTGCAAATCCTGTGGGTATGAATTTGAAATATCCTTCTGGAAAGATCTGATTACTGCTCATACACCGGGGAAAAAATTATTGACCTGCCCGCAATGTTCATATAAAGATTATGCTTCAGAAGTTATTAAAGGAAAAAATGAAAAATAATAAAATTATTCTTTTTAGAATTTGTCTTTTGTCTTTTTTCTTTATTTCCTGTGGTCATATGGATGAAGAAAATAATCGATTTGTTTATCCATTGGAGATTGGGAATCGATGGGTATACTCTATAGAGATTATATGGACCAATTTTGAGCCGGATTCAATGGAAGATGAAATAGATGTACCAGAAACATCATCTGCACTGTGTGAAGTTATCGGTATACAGATTTTGCTGGACTCAGTTGAGACAGTGGTACTTGGGACAACGGAGAGGACAGACCGTTATCAATATGTGAGTCATCACTTCTATAGAGAAACAGAGGAGGGGCTTTTTATTCTCGCTTATCAAAATGCCGGGTCTCCAATAATCCATCCAAAGTCAGAAAACAAAAAGCGGATACATTTTAAAAACAAGCAATTTGAGAGTATTCATCAACTCTCAGACTTCATGCAACAGGCATTACCTGAACAGAGAATCGTGTCAGATTCCCTGATTTATGAAGATCCGCCGGTTCAGACCCTCAAATACCCTCTCGAGCCAGGATCCCAATGGATCTACCGATATGATTTTGCTCCATGGCGAATTGATAAAACGGTTATTGGCAAAACTACACTCAATCTGGATATTGGAGTATTTGAATGCTTTCATATAAAATGGTTATACGATTGGGATCAGAATGGTGTTTGGGATGAAGATCTATCGATTGATGACTACATAGGTAAAGAAGGTTTATTAAAAAGAACAGTAACATTTTTAAATGTCGGCTATGTGGATTTTTCAGGAAATATGATCGGCACATTTGATTCTTTTATGGATTATACCTTAACTGAATTATATTATTAGTCTGAAGATCATAGATCCCATATATATTTAATCTCTCGTCGCGAGAATAAGAAAAGGTAGTGTCATCCCGATAGAATCGGGATATGAAAAAATGAATTTTGTAAAAAGCCACCGTATACCGATGAATTTTATTATTACCCAGACCGGGATATATAAAATGTGTTTGTAAAAAGGGAGTATAGTCTGAACAAAAATAATGAAGCGATGAATACAAAATCAAAATGGAAGAGATCACCGAGGGGAGATATTAATAAACATTGGTAACATAAATAATATTCATAATTTACTCAGTGCTCTCTGTGGTTATTTTTTACACTACATAAGAAAAGTAGAGGATAAACAAAATGAAAATTGCCATCGCTTCGGACCATGCGGGATACAAATATAAAACGATGCTTATACATCATCTTGAAGATGCCGGTCATGAGGTTATTGATTTTGGTACCGATTCAGACGAAAGTGCCGATTACCCCGATTTTATAAGGCCGGCAGCGGAAGCGGTTGCCCAAGGTGAAGCCGAACGCGGTATAGTTCTCGGTGGCTCAGGTAATGGCGAAGCGATTGTTGCCAACCGTCTGCCGGGTATTCGCTGTGCACTATGTTGGAATATAGAATCCGCCAATCTGGCCAGAGCACATAATGATGCCAATATGATTTCACTCGGAGAACGGATGATCAGCGAGGATGAAGCAAAAGCGCTTGTCGATATCTGGCTGACCACGCCCTTCGACGGCGGCCGTCATGCAAGACGTATTGCGAAAATTGATCGGTAGGTTTTTCTCGCAGCGATATAAAGAAACTTTTTGTCCACGGATTGCACGGATTTTCACCGATTTGTTTATTAATGTATAATTATCGTCATTTCGAGCCCCGCCCAGGCGGAGGAGAAATCTTAACTTTACGTTTTTCCCGTTCTTTAAGAAAAGTAGTCATACCTCTGCGTGCTTCTCCTGAGCGAATACACTCATCCTGGGCCGTTGCCTCATGTGTAAGAACAAATTCCAGATCCCCTGATAGTCCCTCATAAATACCTTTTTTATGAGAAAATTGTTTTATTCGAATGCGTGACATTGTTTTGACAGGAAAGAAACTAAAAATCTGTTACGATCAATCAGAGCAATAACCAAACCAACCAGTTTGTTATTCCTCTCGACAACGGCGAAAACGATTTTCTCATCCTTTAAGGCTTGTCTGGAAAATGATCGATAAATCGCTTTTGAATATAAATCAAAAATGGGAATTCTTAGTTTTTCCATTAATTCAACTATTTGCGGATAATCTTTTTTTTGTAGTAAACGACAAAATGTTTGATCTGACATGAGAAAAATCAAGCCCGTTTTCTTATATTTTTATGAACTTATAAAAAACAATTTGTGATTTATATCGTATTTTGACATATAGTTTTTATTTCATATGGATTTTCTAAACAGCTGATCTCTAATATTACCAATCCAGATACTTCTGAGAAGGGGGATGCAATTGAGAGTTCTAAGAATTTTACTTCAATATCTCTTCTTTATTTTTCTCTTATTGCTTGTGATACCAGGAAAGTCCGTTGCCTGCAAAATCTTCATCCTAAAGGAAGAAAAGGACACGGTCTCACTTCAATCCGTTGTAATTGAAGAAAACAGGGTGACAAAATTTTCCGGAAAAGATTATATTACTTTTGTCTTACCGGTCAGTCCGGGAAAATCAGGAAGTGTCGTTCAGCTGATACATCGACAAGATGAAACAGCTATCCTCTGCGATGGGGAGACGATTAATGTCACAATAAACCATCCTGACGGTTCCACACGTGACTATCCCCAGGTCAAAATTGAAGACTTGCGCCAGTATCATATTCGTGTCAATATCGTCGGTGGTAATGGGCTGAAAAAGGTATATAAAATTGAAAACTATCAGACGATCAAGATCGACAACGGACCTATATTCGATATGCTGGGTAGTTATATACCACTAAATCCCGGAGAATATTCTATAACCACCGAAACAGAAATCATGAAGTCCCAAATCCGACTTTCAGGTAAAATTCCCCTCAAATATGAACATCCTTTATTATTTGTCGAAGGTAAAATTGAAGATGGAGGGTCCGGAACATTTATAGTAGACTTTGGTGCAAGCGGAACGCTTATCGGTAAAGAATACCTTCCGGATCATGCTGAGATCGGTGAAGTGACAAGTATCATGTATTCAGAAAATGGAACGAAGATAGCACCGGGCACAATGGGAGGGGTTGGTGGAGAAGTCAGCGGATTCCTCGGTAATACCAATTTAAAAAGTCTGTCTTTTGCTGACATTGTCTATCAAGATATTACAGTTAGAGTGATGGAAAATCTGCCCGATTTAAATCAGAAAAAAATCGCGGGCATTATAGGTCTGGATCTTCTGCAACAGGGAGAGGTTGTTTCTCTTCAATACAAGACAGACTCATCAATACCGGTATATATGCATTACGGATCTACTGCTCACCCTCATACAAAATCCTATAATATTCCTTTTACATTCGCTTATGGACATATGTTTGTCGATGGAAGAATAAATGATATTCCCGTATCCTTTCTCTTCGATACAGGAGCGAGAAGCATCTTCATTTCGAAATCAATCGCAGAAAAAGCGAAGCTCAGTTTAAATGAAAAAGCGATTGAGATACGGGGTTTGGATGAAAATAGAACGAAAGCTTTCCAAACTCGGACATTAAATTTAAGACTGGCAGAAAATCAGTTCAAGGATGTCCCGCTTATTGTTGCGGATCTACCTGTACTGGAAAGTATGGGATTGTTGGACAGTGGTGGATTGCTTGGCAATAGTTTTCTCGAAAATTTTCAAATGGTCCAAATAGACTTTGCGAATAATTTAATATATTTATGGGAGTAATATTAACTCGTGTTTACGGCGTAAATATTAACTGATTCTTCTTTTCCTTTCAAAACAACATTACCATGATATGCCAGTTCCTTTTTGATCTCCCCGACTTCTGCGACAGTGACCGCCCCAGAATTCAATCCCGCTTTGAATTCCGGAAGGTCATACTCTCCCCCTTCAACCTCAGACTTGAAACCTAAGAGAGTTGCATCATAATAGGTAATAAATATCGCGCAAAACTCCCAGAAACAAATAAGAAAAAGAATTTTGTATAGATCTCTTTTTTTCATAGGGATAACCTCTTATATGAAAGGGTAAATATATATACGCAAGGAGGGTGGATTTGTATAGATCTTTTATCCTGAAAGTATCATCAAAATATAAATCTAAAAATTAATTTTGATGATTGTTCTCTCACTTATTAATTTTCCACGACCAATATCCTGCAGATAAAATTCTAATCTCGACTTTTGTGCTGTAAATAGAAATAAGAAATCAATAAATATCAAACATCAATTATAATTACAGTTGAGGGAAAATTAATCATGAAATATAAAATGACAAATTTCCTCTTTCTTATTCTCTCGGGTATGTTTTTATTGATTCATACTCTCCTGGCAGGTGATGAAAATGAATTAAGAATTGGAATGATCATTGACGGGCCGTGGAAGAAAAATGTTCAATATATTTCGTTGATCAAATCTGAAATATTAGAACTAACCGGTTCGGAATTCGCAGTCAGTTTTCCGGAGGAAAAACAAATTGAAGGCAACTGGGATATCTCACGTATAAAAACCGCCGTCACAGAGATGTTAAACGATCCCGATGTGGATCTGATATTGACGCTGGGCGTAATCGCTTCGCATGAGATCGCCACAAAAGAAAAACTGAAAAAGCCGGTAATTGCTCCCTTCATTCTCAATCCGAAAATGCAGGGTGTTCCTCTTGAAAAAGGAATAAGCGGTTTAAAAAACCTGAACTACATACATACACCTTTTACATCTGAAAACACGTTAATGGATTTTCGACGAGTGGTAAAGTTCAATTCAATGGCCTATTTGATCAACAAATCCTATTTAGAAACCATCCCCGCTTTAAAAGAAAACATTATTGGGCTAACAAAAAAAGTTGGGATTCAGGCCTTCATATATGAAGTTGATCAGTCAATTGATGATGTATTAGCCCAGTTTCCTCCGAACATAGAAGCGGTCTATGTCTCTCCCTTGTTAAATCTTCCCGATTATGAATATGATCACTTGATAAGTGAATTAAAGAAAAGAAAATTACCGAGTTTTACATTACTGGGAACTACCGATGTCCAAAGAGGTTTCTACACGACGAACAGACCCGATATTTTACCAAGGGTGGCCCGGCGGATTGCCATTAATATCCAGAGAATCCTGATCGGGGATAAAGCGGAGGAGATATCCGTCTATTTCGATCCGGGAGAGGAAATCACTATCAATATGGCTACAGTGAGAGAGATTGGAAAATATCCCAAAGTGGATGTGTTAACGGAAGCGGAACTGATTAATACAGAGCGGATTGCCAGGGGCCAGATATTGACCCTCGAAGAAGCGGTGTTTGAAGCGGTAGATGCCAATCTTGATGTGATAGCCAGGAATAAATTTGTGTCGGCAGGAGAAGAAAATATCGCAGTTGCCCGATCACCACTTTTCCCTCAACTGGATTTGTATGGACAGGGAGTGATGATCGATAAGGACAGAGCGGAAACCAGCTTTGGAACACAACCGGAAAAGATGGTAAGCGCTACCCTGAGCGGGAGGCAGTTAATCTACAACGAACCTGTATGGGCCAATCTTTCAATTCAAAACTCTATCCAGCTCAGTAGGGAAGCGGAACTGAATCAATTGGAGCTGGATATTATGCTGGATGCGGCCACCGCCTTATTTGATGTACTGCGGGCAATAAATATCGAAAATATTGAGAAGGAAAATCTGAAACGAACAAAATCAAATCTGGAAATGGCTCGTGTGCGGGAATCGGTCGGCAGCGCTGATCCTTCTGAAGTTTACCGCTGGGAAAGCCAGCTTGCCCAAAATCGCAACACGGTAATTCAGGTAATTGCTGCCAGAAACATTGCCAGGATTAATCTGAATCGAATTTTACATCGAAAATTAGACGAGCAATATATTGTTCTGGAAAATAATTTATATACAGATGAATTAAGCAAAGATGAAAATATCTTTAAAAAATATCTTACAGATATCCGCACTTTTGATATTCTGCCGGATTTTCTTGTCAAAGAGGGATTGGCGAATTCACCCGAATTGAACGGTCTGCAAAATGCGATTAACGCTCAGGAAAGGGCACTGACCTCAGCAACAAACAGTTTTTGGGCCCCCACGCTGGCCCTGCAGGCAGATTATACGAGTGTTCTGAAAAGAGCAGGGGCAGGGAGTGAGCGAATATCATTTATTCCGGGTACCAGTCCCCCAGATGATAACTTTTGGAATGTTGCATTAAATCTCTCATTTCCTATCTTTCACGGTGCGGAACGTTTGGCGACAAGAAGACAATCCAGTGAAGAGTTAGATCGATTACGATATGAGTACAACTCAGCAGCAGAAAAGCTCGAGCAATGGATCAGATCAAGATTGTATATCGTAGGAGCATCGTTTGCAGCAATTGAACAAACCAGACTGGCAGCAGAGGCGGCCAATAAATCATTGGAAGTTGTACAAGATGGGTATGCTCAAGGAATGGTATCAATCCTCGGTCTGTTGGATGCCCAAAACCAGGCACTGGTTTCAAGTGAACTTGCTTCAAATGCGATATTTGATTTTATCATTGAATTAATGACCACCGAACGGGCGCTGGGAAAATTTTATCTGCAAATGAATGATGATGAAATTGAGGGATTGCGTAACAGGCTGGAAGCTTATTTAAGTGAACAATAAAAAACGAGTCCACGTTTATACCGTTGTGCGTAGAGCGTAAAGCGTAAGGCGTGCTCCCTACGCCCTACGCACTACGCTCAACGACTAAGATTCGTGTAATTCGTGGTTAAAAAAGGACTTCAGGAGGCAATATGATAAACAAAAAACTATTATATCGGATAATGTTACCGGTTTCCATTCTCACTCTTCTCCTCTCCTGCGAGGAAAAGCAGGAAGCTGTCGAGATCATCAGACCGGTCAGAACGAAACAAGTGTTCTCAACCGGTGGAGCCAGGACGAGAACATTTACAGGTGTTGTGAAATCAGGAAGTGAATCCCGTCTGAGTTTTAAAGTACCGGGAACTGTTCAGCAAGTAGCGGTCCAAATCGGCGATGAAGTAGAAAGGGGTAAACTACTCGTAAAACTGGATCCAACGGATTACGAAATACAGGTAAAAGAAGCAGAGAATGCGCGGGATTTAGCAAGAGCGGCAGAAGTTCAGGCTAAAGCAAATTGGGATCGGGTAAGGTCTCTTTATGAGAACAAGACGGCTTCAAAAAGTGCTTACGATGCGGCTCGTGCTGCCTATGAGTCCGCCCATGAACAGGATAATATTGCCAAAAAACGCAGAAAGCTGGCCAGAAACCAACTGGAATATACGGAACTGAGAGCGCCTGTAAAAGGAGCCGTTTCTTCAGTTCAGGTAGAAGAAAACGAAAATGTTCAGACCGGTCAAACGGTTATTATTTTTACCTCCGGATCCAAAATGGAAGTTCAGATTACAATGCCCGAACTGTTAATATCACAGATAAATGAAGGAGATGAGGTCCTTGTTTCGCTGGATGCCTTAGCCGGAAAGAGCTTTAAAGCGAATGTGACCGAGGTGGGTGTATCTTCTACATCGTTTGCCACAACCTATCCTGTTATTGTGCAATTAGCAGAAACCGACCCGGATATCCGGCCAGGTATGGCTGCGGAGGTCTCCTTTGAATTCAGATCAACTGATGAAAGGGAAGGGATTGTTGTTCCCCTGGTTGCAGTCGGAGAGGATCGATTGGGCAAATTTGTCTATGTGGTGCAAACAGCGGATTCAGGATTAGGTATTGTCCATAAAAAATCGGTGACAATTGGCCAGTTGGATGGTGAAAACATTAATATCCTGGAAGGTCTTGAAGATGGTGAATATCTGGTGATTGCCGGGGTTTCAAAAATTAGCGAAGGCCAGAAAGTAAAATTTGAAATTCCGGAGAAATAAGAAATGAATATTACTCAGTTTTCAATCGAAAAAAAACGAATTCTTTTCACACTATTATTCGTCATTTTTGTCACCGGCTTAATGACATATATGAACATGCCGCGAGCGGAAGATCCGGGATTTGTTATTAAAAATGCCGTGGTACTCACCTATTTTCCCGGGGCGAGTCCCGAGCGGATCGAACAGCTCATTACAGATAAACTGGAAAAGAAAATTCAGGAGATGCCGGAACTCGATAATATCATCAGCCAGTCAAAACCGGGTATTTCTATTATCTATGTCAATATTCAGGAAAAATATCGGGTGATGAGGCCGATCTGGGATGACCTCAGACGCAAAGTACAGGCCGCAGCTTTAGAACTTCCTTCCGGGATATCAGGACCCTTCGTGAATGATGAATTTGGAGATGTTTTTGGGACGCAAATTGCGATTACCGGGGAAGGATACACGTATGCCGATCTGAAGCAGGTAGCCGATGAATGCCGCAATGAACTGTTATTGATAAAAGAAGCGGCAAAAGTCGAGATTACCGGAGCCCAGGATGAGCGGGTATTCATCGATTTCAATAATGCCCGGCTGGCAGAACTGGGCATATCTCCTGCTCAATTAAGTCAGATCCTTCAGGCAAGAAATATTATTTTCCCTGGTGGTGAGATTTTTACAGCTGACGAACAAATTGTTTTGGAACCAAGCGGTAATTTTGAATCAGTGGATGAATTACAACGGACACTGATTAAACTTCCGGGAAGTAATAATCTGATTTATCTGAGGGATATTGCCCGTATTTACCGAGGATATATTGATCCGCCGGCGATGAAGGTCACGCATAACGGTGAACCGGCCCTGGTGCTGGGAGTCAGTATGAGAGAAGGGGGTAATATCATCCTTCTCGGTGAGGAAATACAAAAGAAAGTAGATCGTTTTAAAGAAGTTTACCCGATTGGCGTTGAGTTCAAAAAAATCTACAGTCAGCCCTATTACGTTCAACAAAAAATAGATGAATTTACGAATAGCCTGCTACAGGCAATTCTGATTGTTATTATTGTCATGCTTATCTTCCTGGGAATTCGCACGGGGCTCATCATTTCCAGCCTGATTCCCATGTCGATCTTGATGTCAATTATGGTCATGGGATTTTTTAATATTGGCCTCGATCAGATGACAATTGCCGCTCTGATTATTTCTCTTGGTTTGCTTGTTGACAATGCAATCGTTATGTCAGAGTCGATCATGGTTGGTATGATAGAAGGTAAAAAGCCGATTCAGGCAGCGATTGACTCTGCGAAAGAGTTGCGTATTTCTCTCCTAACGTCTTCTCTGACCACTGCCGCTGCTTTTTTACCCATATACCTGGCCGAATCCTCCACAGGAGAATATGCCGGTCCGATCTTTAAAGTTGTCGCGATTACCCTCATCTGTTCATGGATCTTGTCACTGACCATGACACCGTTGATGTGTGTTCTTTTTCTCAGGGTGAAACAGAAAGGTGAGACATATTCAGGAAAATTCTATTCATTTTACAAGACTTCATTGATTACAATCTTAAAACATCCCGTGCTCTCAGTTGTGGGTACGTTCATTATTTTTTATGGGGCACTGCAACTTGCCCCCTACATTCCAAGTATCTTTTTCCCACCAAATGATAAACCGGTTATGTTTGCGGAATTTCGCTTACCGGTGGGGACACCTTTAGCCAAAACACAAAATATGATTTACCAGATCGAGGAATTTATCAATGCGAATCTAATGGCCGAGTTTGATGAAGAGGGAACTGTAATCAAAGACGGTGTTATCAATTGGACTTCTTTCATCGGTTCAGGCGCTCCCCGGTTTTATTTATCTCTCAACGCCGAACAACAGAGCCCTGAATATGCCTATGTTAAAATGAATATTACTGATCGGTGGAAACTGGATACCGATTTCAAACCGGCGATTGAAAAATATTGTCTGGAAAATTTTCCTGATCTAAATCTGGTGGTTTCTCCGCTTTTATTAGGACCTCCGGTGCAGGCACCGGTGCAAATCCGCGTGTCTGGTTACGAAACGGATCAGGTGTTCCAATTGGCGGACCAGGTAGAAGAAGTAATGGCCTCAATGCCGGGTCTGACTGAAATACGTAACGATTGGGGAGCACGGACAAAAAAGATCCTGGTCAAAATTAATCAGGCCCGGGCACGGAGAGCCGGTCTTACCAGCCAGGATGTGGCGGTTTCTCTGCAATCAATATTGACCGGCATACAAACAACGGAATACAGGGAGGACGATGAATCGATTCCGGTGATTTTACGTTCAGAGATAAGCGATCGAAAAGATATTGGAAAACTGGAGACGCATGAAATATATGTACAGGCGACAGGCCGCTCTGTACCACTATTACAGGTGGCTGATATAGAAGTCGCTTTTCAACCATCAAAGATTTTAAGACGAAATCGGCTAAAAACAGTCACGGTCAGTGCTTATACACTTCCCGGATACAATGCCATTGCCCTGGCCAATGAGATTGATGCGATCCTTGGTGATAAAACGGATGAGTGGCCGATAGGTTATTTATACGAACTGGGTGGTGAGTGGGAATCAGCCGGAAAGGCCAATGAATCCCTGGGCGCGAAATTCCCGATAGCGTTTCTTTTGATAATATTGTTACTGGTGGCCCAGTTCGATTCGGTCCGCCGCCCGTTGATCATCCTGCTGACGATTCCCCTCGGATTAATCGGTGTTTTGATTGGATTATTTATCACTCAGGAAGCACTCGGTTTTATGGCTATACTTGGCGTCGTTTCCCTGGCCGGGATTGTCATCAATAATGCCATTGTTATGATAGACCGAATTAAACTTGAGATGGAACAAAATGGATTGACAGCTACAGAGGCTGTTTTAGAAGCGGCTCAAAGGAGAATCCGGCCTATCTTGCTAACAACGGCCACCACAATCGGAGGGTTAATTCCGCTCTGGCTCGGCGGTGGGGCCATGTTCCGTTCAATGGCGGTGGCGATTATTTTTGGTCTGCTTTTTGCGACAATCTTTACGCTGGGATTCGTTCCCTTGATGTACCGGATCTTCTTTCGCGTAAATTATAAAGATTATCAGACTAGATGATTATCTCTCGTCTGTCAGGATTGATTTTCCTTGCGAAAACTTGCACCCAGATATACGCAAACGGCACCGATAATTGGATTTATGATACTGATCCAGGAAGGTTGTTTTGCCTTTTGCATCGCATCCATGCTCTCTACCTCTTCCGTTCTCACTGCCATTTCATCTGAGTCAGGTGCAGTTAGAACGGGTATTGCCATGATCAGTCCCAGAATAAGGACGATGCCGGCCAGATAATATTTCTCGCCATAATTCCTCCCGTTCATTATGGATTGGTGATTTATTTTTCTGTTTAAGAATTTAGTAAAATGTTGGCATTTTTTAGATCAGGAATATCCAGCCCTTGATCAAACCAATTGTAGGTTTCGCTGAGTAAATCCATGGTCTCCTTTTTTCTGCCTCCGATTGAAATGAGAGTGATCAATGTCCGTATTTCCAGACCCTTTAATTTTTGTCTGCGTGCTGTCTCTAATGCCCTCCATAGTAAGGATTCGGCATTTCGTATTTGCGTGTCTCCCAGATGTGCAACTACTTCAGCCCTTACACGGTAAATCTCCGCGTCAAAAAAATGCTCTCTGTTTCGTTCAGCTATTTTCTCAGCCTGGTCTAACCAGTTCAGGGCATCTTCCGGCTGGTTTTCTGTCAAACATGCTTCTGCTATAACCGTCATAAAATAGGGTAGAACAGATCCGGCACCGGTATCCTGGAATGCCTTGATACTGGCCGCCATTTGTTTGATTCCAGTCTTGCGCTTGGTTCTCTGAGATAAAACCCACCCTTTGAAGAACAATCCGGTAATTTGCCAAAAGGGAAAACCATATTCATTGGCAACATGGATGAGTTCTTCAGCGAATTTATCTACTTGTTTGTTATCTTTATAATATTGATGAAGCCAGCAATGATGATTCAAAGCAAAGACCTGACTAAAAGGGTGTTTCATGTCGGTTGCCAACTCAAGTGCCTTTTTACCATAATTTAATGCCTTCTCTGCATATCCGAGAAGACAGAGAGCAAGAGCAGCATAAGAATAACAGGTGACCGCCGGATCAGTACCATATATCTGAGCATGGCTTTCATGCTTGACCGGATCATAAAGTGATAATGCTGCTTGTAAATGCTCCAGTCCTGTTTCTATCGATCCCATATGGAAAAGTGTTACGCCAACGGACCGCCTTGCTTCCAGAAGTAACTCATTGTTTTTAGATGTCTGTGCCCAGCTGAGAATTAATTCAGAGATATTTTGCGCCTTGATCAGTTCACCACGGAGTAAATAGAAGCGATATTGACCGACCAGCGCAGGGAACAGATGTAAGATATCGCCCACATTTTGACTCAATTCACTGGCACGCTCATAGGCTTTACCTACCTCCTCTGCACCATAGCCTTTCGTGGCCAGGAGAGGTATGCCAAGTGTAATTTGCAAATCCAGTTCTAGGTGATCGCGAAGTTTCGAATCATCAATATGCTTCAGTAGAGCAAGACCCTTTTGCAACTGGCTGATGGCTTCGCGGTGAGCAGACTGCCGTATTAATAATTTTCCTGATTTAAGATGATATTCAATTGCTTTTTCAAAATCGTTTGCTCTTGTATAATGATAGGCAAGAACCTGTGGATGCGAATCTGCGAATTCAATAAACTGCCTTTCTAACTTTCTGGCAATTTTTAGATGAAGCTCATAACGGTAACTTTTAAGAATTGAATTATAGGCAGCATCTTGTATTAATACTTGTTTAAAAATATATTTTTTATTTTGCCCGTCATCCTTTACCTCCAGAATATCGGCGTCTACCAGATTGCTCAACTCTTTTTTTAAAGTCTTATCATTAAGGGTTGTGAATACTCGAAGCATATCAAATGAAAATTCTCTTCCGGCTACGGCTGCTATCTGAACCACTTCTTTTACAGCACCCAATTGATCGAGACGGGCCATGAGGATATCCTGCAAAGTATCAGGAATATTCGGTTTGAGCAGCGATTCTTTCAATTCAAATTGATTTGCCTTTTTTACTAAATAATTTGAGTCAATGAGCATTTTTGTCATTTCTTCAATAAAAAGGGGAACACCGCCGGTCTTAAGGTGCAACAGATCAATTATTTCTGAGGGTAAATTTGCACCATTGGTTACCTGCCCTATCATATGTTCAAGTTGTTGTCGTGTCAGACGATTAAGAGTAATTTCCGTTAACCTGGTTCTTTCATCATAAGGCAAATTACTTCGGGATTTGGATGTCAAAATTATAAAGATTCGTGAATTATCGATTTTTTCTAATAACAAGCTAAGATGCTCAAGGGTCGATGAATCAGCCCATTGTATATCTTCGATTACGAAAAGCAACGGATTTCTTTCAGAGGATTTGATCAACCAATCCAGAAGGATCTGAATTGTTCTTTCTTTTTGTCTCTCCGGTGTCAGTTTTATTGTTCGATAAGGTTTTATGAGAGGAATTGAGAGCAATGAAGCAATGATCGGTACTGTCTCATTTAGCTCAAAATCAAAATCCTCCAGAGCTATTTCCAATTTCTTAATTTTTTCGGCATTCGATTCGTCTTTTCCGAATCTTAATTGAGAATTTATCAGATTTATTATCGGATAAAAGGCACTGTTTTTATAATAAGAAATACAGTGACAAACCAGCCATGTATGATCTTCATCCTTAATTTTTTCTTCAAAGTAACGAAGCAGACGGGTTTTGCCAAGCCCGGGTTCTCCGATAATGTAGGCAACACTTCCTTTCGCCTTTTTTACGTCATCCCAGGTATGGAGTAATTTTTCTATTTCATTTTCCCGGCCAACAAAAGAGGTCATTCCGTTTGTTGAATCCACTTTAAAACTGTTCGGAACTTCAATTTCCTGATCGACCTTAAAGATATTCATTTTATCGGTAATACCTTTAAGAGCATATGAACCGAGCGGTTGGCATTTAAAATAATTACTAACCAGTCTGTACGTTACCGAGCTGATATTAATGGTATCCGGATCAGCCAGTGCCTGTAATCGGGCGGCTATATTCGGTGTATTTCCAAGTGCCAGCCGGCCATGACTTTTATCTCTGCTTATGTCACCGACGACAACAAGACCGGTATGAATTCCTATTCGTACTGACAGTTTTATCCCCGGGAATTGTGTCTGGAACTCGTTCAAGCGTTTTAACTCGTTTATTATCTCAAGCCCACACCGAATCGCCCGTTGTGTATCGTCGGCATGTGCATTTGGATAGCCAAAATAAATGAGAACACCGTCCCCCAGATATTGAGCGAGATGCCCCTCGAACTTGTTGACGGCGTAAACGCACGTATCCTGATAGACATGTACTAGTTGACGAAAATCTTCCGGATCGAGTTCCTCG
>Ga0209536_100007700_pt1 | contig 16308 bp, 22 predicted proteins | sample DeeMarSeWOR28_12_FD_187461 | JGI IMG/M metagenome (GOLD analysis project Ga0209536, IMG submission 187461) | Marine sediment microbial communities from White Oak River estuary, North Carolina - WOR-2-8_12 (SPAdes) (version 2) | ecosystem: Environmental > Aquatic > Marine > Intertidal zone >...
CACATCGTGAAAAGTCTATTTCAAACTTGAAAGAAGTTCAAGCACGAGGAGCAAAGATTATTGCTGTTCATACGGCTGGTGATGAAGAAGTGGCTGAGTTGGCTCATTTATCTATTCCTGTTCCACAAACACACGAAATTATTTCTCCTTTGCTTACTTCTATTCCTCTTCAATTAATCTCTTACAAGGCAGGATTAGCCCTTGGTCGTGATATCGATAAACCAAGAAACTTGGCTAAATCTGTAACAGTTGAATAAAAAATTTTTGGTGCTTTTCAAAAAAAGAAAAATTTACGAAAAAAATCGCGGCGCGAGTGACTATTTACAGCATGTTCGGTTTTCTGTTCCCATCTCGTCTTAAGAAGCTCCGGCGAGCACACCATAAAAAACTTATTGAGGCAACGGAAATTCTCCGAACAAAGGGGACCGTCGCTGCCTCTAAGTTGTATGCCGAAGCCGAAGAACTTTTAAGACAAATCAGAGAAATCGAGGAGAATCAATAATGAAAATCACAAAACAAAGATTAAAGCAGATTATTTCCGAAGAGATTGATCGTTCTCTCACAAAGGAAGCTGAATCTCTCAATGAAGAATGTGCTCAATGTGGCGGTCCATGTGGCTGTGGCGATACTCCACAAATAACTGACAATCAAAGATTAATGGATGTTGAAAATCTTTTTATGCAAATCCAAGATGTAATCGATCAAATGGATGACCCTATGCTTGGTCGAGAGGTTCTTCAATCTATGGCTGCAATGCCAGTTGGGACGACCATGGTCCCAGAAGAACCACTCGAAGAGTGAAGCAAGCGAGACGATTAGGTTAATCGTCAACATCTCCTCTAAAATCCCCTGCTTTCGAGTGGGGGGTTTTTTTTATTTTTCTGCTTGACAAGTAATGCCTATTAGGGTATATTGTTATCACAAGGAGGGAGATATGAACAGTCTCGCATTTGATGAAATTGTTGAATTTTCTTTTGCCGGTGCGATGGTATGTGTCCTACTTACTGTCGTGGCAATGCCGGTTGTCACAATGTTCTTTTAAATTAGGGGATGCTCCGGTTTCGACGGGGTATGGAAGGATGAGAGTGCAGGTAGTCTCTTGAAATAAAAGACTTTAAACCTGATTTCAAACAATAATTGCTAACAACAATAACTTCGTAGCTGCTCTCGCAGCTTAATATGGTGGTCGCTCAAAGCCATCTATCCAATTTGAGCTAAGTGGTTGATCCCAACGAAAACAAAAAGATCACAACCTCGATTCTCATATGAGGCTAAAAATGAGATACCTTGTTGGTTTGGGAATAAACTAACTAAACCTGTGAATGACTTGAATCTAGAATTGCTTCGGACGTGGGTTCGATTCCCACCGTCTCCATAATATTATGCCGCCTTAGCTCAGTTGGCCAGAGCAGTTGCCTTGTAAGCATCGGGTCGTCAGTTCGAATCTGACAGGTGGCTCCATTTAGGGGAATTAGCTCAGTTGGGAGAGCACCTGCTTTGCACGCAGGGGGTCGGGAGTTCGAATCTCCCATTCTCCACAAAAATTAGAGAGGTGACCGAGTGGCTTAAGGTGCTTGCCTGGAACGCAAGTGTATGTTCACGCATACCGAGGGTTCGAATCCCTCCCTCTCTGTTTTTTTGTTTTTTGCCTCTTTAGCTCAGTTGGTTAGAGCAGCGGACTGTTAATCCGCGTGTCGTTGGTTCGAATCCATCAAGGGGCGTTTTTTTAAAAAACTTTTAAATAGTTTGGACTAATTATGCTTTGAGGTACCAAGCTATGTCATCTAATCCTTTTGTGCAGTATAGATCCGGACTCCAAAGTGCCGGTAGTTATCAAATTTCAGGAATTCCTTGGACTACTTCTTCTGTTGCACCAGCAACGGGCAGTGGTCCTGCTTCTTTTGAATTTCCATATGTTTCTCGCTTTATTGTTATTAAAAACACAAACAGTACAGCAGGAACTCTAAGAGTCGGATTCAGCGATAATGGAATCCAAAATACATCAAATTATTTTACTCTTGCCAAGGGCGAGTCTTTTGCGGGTGAAATTAGAGTTATCGATCTTTATGTTATGAGCGATGACGGATCTACAGTTGACTTTTCCCTTGTAGCGGGTCTTACAGGTATTGACAGAGAGCAGCTTCCAAATAATTGGTCTGGCTCTGCGGGGATTGGATAATGGGATTCAATAACGGGTTTATACCTGCTTCCGGTGGTGGCGATAGTTTTGGTGATAGAGTTTTTCTTGTTGTCCAAGGAGGCGATTACACAACTCTCCAGGAGGCAGTTGATGAAGCATCATCAGAGGACACAATCTTGGTTGGACCTCTCCCTGCTGGACAAAGTTGGGGAGATGTCACTTTTCCTGCTGAAAAGAAACTTTCCATTATTGGATTGAGTGCGGCACAAAATCCACACATTCAGGTTGGAAAGTTTACTTTTGCGCCGACAACAGGCAATATCAATGATAATGAAATTTGGATTGAAAAACTTTACTTTGAAGGAAATTTTGATTCCTCTCCAGCATTTAACTTTGCTGGAACTGCTGGTGCTCGTGTTCGTTTTCGTGATTGTTATTTCTTTGATTTGAGTACTGCTGGGTCTGGGGATACTATTATTGTTGACAACTCAGGTGCGGGAAGCAGTTTATATGTTGATAGTTGTACCTTAAATGGACCTTCAACAAATACAGGAAACAATATCTATCATAAGCAAGGGTATACTTCTGTTAGAAATTATACTAATATTGCCGGTAAAGGAAGGGCAATCCAGTGTGATGCTGGCATTGTGGAACTTTACGGAAGTCGTGTTGAAGTTAACTCAACATCCGATATTATTCAAGTAAATGCTGGTACTCTCCTGTTGGATCAAACTCTTCTTGTTAATGGTACCACGAACGGAACTGGTGTTGACCTAACAACAGCCGGTGCTGTTTTGAGTGCTACTTTTACAACCTTCGCTATTGCTACAGGAACAGGATATGTTGTTGACGGTGTAGCAGGAACATTTTTTCTTTACGCAACCAACAGCTATAGCAACAGCGCCGCAGCAGCTTATAATGTGAAGGTAAAAAATACTATTTCCGCTCTTCCGCTGACAACGACATTCACACCTTCAGCATAAGACTTTTTAAACACAGGTTTTCTATTATGTTTTATCGAAAAACACAAGTTGCATATGTCAGGAAACATGATATTGTATCTATCAAAGACTCTACTGGTGAAAAGATAGGTGCAGTTATTGATGTTTATCACATGCCTGATTCCAAATATGGTTCACAGTTTGCCGCAAGAGTTGATTGGACTGAAGAAGCAGATTCAGATTTTTATGATGTTTTTGATTTGAATTTGATGTTTTGTTATAATGATGGAAAATATATTCTCCCATAGGCAACTTGGGGCAAAACTTTTTTCAAAACATATATTTTGAACTAATTAAGGTATATGTCGATTTATAATTATAAAGTCGGTCTTGGTCATGTCGGATCTTATGAAGTATCCGGCATTCCTTATTTGACCTCTTCCCTGGACATTCCAGCAAACACTAGTGAGCCACTTGAGATTTCTTTTGATACTGTCTCAAAATTTGTTGTCATAACCAACACTCTTCCGGCTGGTGCTGCTAACGTTCCTTTGCGCTTTGGCTTTTCCGCTAACGGTATCAAGGGGACAAATTATGCTGTTTTGAACAATAATGAAACATTCGAGGGGGATTTCAGAGTCACAAGAATTTATTTGCTATCAGATTCTACCCTTCCTTGTTCTGCTTCTGTTGTTGCTGGCTTGACAGGCATTGAAGCCAAGGAACTCTTAAATAATTGGTCTGGATCGGCGGGAGTTGGATAATGGGCTTTAATGATTTAAATAGAACAAAGATTTCTCCTGGTGGATCTCAAAAGGTTGAGATAACTGGACCTGCATCTGCTTTCGGTGAGGTCACAGTCGAACAACCGACACCTGTTGCTCAAGGTGACTTTGTATATGGAATTATTAACAGTCAAACATTCACTACTTCATCTTTTGCTTCTGGCTCTATTTCCGTTGTTAGTGGGAACGCTGTTTTGGAAAGCGGCAATAATCCATACGGCTCTGCGACTGTTCTATTGAGGCGAGGATTAGATTATAGACCGGGACAGGGGTCTTTGATGAGGGCGACAGCGCGTTTCGATACCCCAAGAACTGGTAGTGCTCAGTTTGTTGGTGCTGGAAGTGCCGAGTCTGGTTATTTTGTTGGATATTTTGCAGATCAATTTGGCGTTCTCCACACCCAACGGGGATCAAGGGAAGCTAGAAAATATACCGTAACGGCAGCCGCAGGAACAGCAAATCTCACAGTGACTCTTGATGGAGATTCTATTGTTGTCCCTGTTAGTGCTTCTACGATAGTTTCAACAGCCTATCAGCTTTCAAACGCTGATTATTCTCAAGTCGGCAAAGGGTGGCTGACTGATATTATTTCTGGATCTGTTTTCTTCTTATCAGCACGATCTGGAACAGAGTACACTGGATCTTATTCTATCACTGGTGGCACCATCGCGGGGACATTTACCAGAGTTATGTCTGGACAAAATCAAGTAAACAATTTCACCCCTTCTTCCTCTTTTAATATTGATAAGCTTGATGGAACTGGTCCTACTGGTATGATTCTTGACCCAAGCAAGGGAAATGTTTTTGAAATAGGTATTCAATATCTTGGCTATGGGAATGCAAAATTTGGGATTGAAGATCCAGAAACAGGAGTTATTGCTCCATTTCATATGATAAAAAACGCAAATGCGAGAACAACCACAGTTCTTAAAAACCCTAACCTTAATATCTTGGCTACTTCTACAAACATAGGCGGAACACAAAATACCGCTTTAAAAACAGCAAGTATGGCTGCTTTCACTGAAGGTCAGGTTAAGTTTTATGATCCAAAATTTGCAAAAGCATTTTCATTTTCTGGTATTAACGAGTCCAGTTATGTTCCTTTGGCTACATTTAAGGTAAATAGAATTTTTAATAACCAATCTTGCTTTGGTGAAATGGACATTTTAAGACTCGCTGGCTCAAATGAGACCAATAACAAAACTCTAATAGTTGCCCTATTCTTGGATGCTGAAGTTTCTGGTGGTCCGGATTTCCAATTTATTGATGAACAACAAAGCATAGTATCTATTGCTGAATTTGATCCGTCTACTGACACTTTTGTTGGAAGTCCAATACCATTTTACCAATTGGTTGTTGGATCTGAATCAAGTGAAAAGGAAGATTTGACTTCTTTATCTTTGATTTCCGGAGTCGGCAGAACAGTGACAATCGGAATCAAAACTTCGGGAGCAGTCACAGGAGAAGTTTCCATTAACTGGTTCGAACAACAATAATCTCAAAAAACACCTATTTTGAACTAATTAAGGAGTATGATAAAGATCACTTTAAAAAACTCCTATGAGATTTTTTCTTGCCCTCTTCCAACTCAAGACTTGGCACTGAACACCAATAATAGGAATGATGCAATTGAAGCAGACCATATCAAGTATGGTCCTTTAAATCTCAATGATGAAGAATATTGGGAAGACTTGGCAGAGCATTGGAAAACTGATGTCTCTGTTGCTAAGAAATCTCTTTGTGGAAACTGCGCCGCATTCGATATCTCTCCTCAAATGAAAGAGTGTATGCCCGGTTCAGTTCAAAAGGATGGAGTCCTTGGCTATTGCTGGATGCACAAATTTAAATGCCACTCCGCAAGAACCTGCTATACTTGGGCAGCAGGCGGTCCAATTGAGGAAAACGATGTCTCTAACGAATGGGCAGAGAAGAATAAAGATCAGATCGAAGAAAAGAAAGATGATCGCTGCACAAGAATCGCAAAGAGAAAGTATGATGTATGGCCATCTGCTTATGCTTCCGGTGCTGTCGTTAAGTGTCGTCAAGGAAAGATTTGGAAAGACCTCAAAGAAGAAGAAATCATTGAGATGATCGAAGAAGAACTTGAGTCGGTGCTCGACGAAAAAAAAAAGAAAGCAGGAACTGAATCAAGTAAAGAATCGTCTTTGAGAGATTGGTTCGGCAGAAAAGGCGCACCAGGTAAATCCGGTGGCTGGGTTGATTGTAACACTTGCCGAAAAGATAAAAAGACTGGACGAAAGAAATGTAAACCTTGCGGTCGCCAGCCAGGCGAAAAGAGAGCAAAGTATCCCTCTTGTCGACCAACACCAGGTGCCTGCGGCGAATCAGGTCGTGGAAAATCCTGGGGAAAGAAATCAGCTAAAGGAAAAAAATAATCATGCAAATCACAAAAGCAAGACTTAAACAAATTATTCAAGAAGAGTTTTCAAGAATGAACGAAGTCGGTATCGCGCTTCCAGGTCAACCATCTGATGTTCACGTCGATGATATTTCCAATAAAGCAGATATGGGTCAAATCAGCGAAGATGGCCATACCGATGTTAGCTCTGCTATTCGCTCTATGAAGCTTATCATAGAAGATGCGAGCCAAATCCTTGAAGGTCTTATGCAGATATCAAAAGAGGGTGAACTTCCTTCTTGGTGGATGAATAAAGTTGCTGTTGCTAAAAAAGATTTAAATTCTTGCCGTGATTATTTCCTTGTTTCAGAAGAGGCAAAACCAGACTTTCTAGATCTTGATAAAGACGGTGATAAAGAAGAGCCAATGAAAAAGGCAGCAAAAGAAGCCGAACAACAAAATGAGTCTCTTTCCGACGATCTTCTTGAAACACTTATTAGAAAGCAGCTACAAAAAAAAACTAAAATTTCTGAAGCTTTAAGCCTTCATATTAAAGAAGGCGTAGGCATCGAAAGAAACATTTTTAGACCTGGATCTGATTCTTATTTTGCTCTCATCAGTGAAGCAAGAAGACAATATAAGAACGGTGAATACTCTCCTGTCAACGAAGAAGAGCTTGAACTTCTTGAATCTGATGTTGGAGAGTTTGGTATTTTTGAAGGTGAGAAAGTTCCTCTGGATTTTCCAATGATTGTTGAAGCAGAGTATAAAGGAAAGAAAGTAGAACTTGGAAAACCAACGAAGAATACCGGAAGTGGAAAGAAATATAAAGTCTTTGTTCGCAACCCAAAAACTGGCAACGTAAAGAAGATTACTTATGGTGATTCGAAAGGCGGATTAAAAGGCAATTGGAATAATGCAGAAGCCAGATCCTCTTTCGCCGCCAGACATAACTGCGCAGAGAAGAAAGACCGCACAAAGGCAGGATACTGGGCTTGTCGAGCACATAAAGACTTCGGCAAAAATGTTCCAGGAAGATTCTGGTAATGGATTTTCCTTTTGAACAAAAAGATATAACCAAAGGTGTATTTTTAAGGGAGTTTTCAGAAAATGTGGACCCAATGGAACTTGTATGGCATCAGGATGAAAGAGATAGGGTTGTACTTGTCAAACAATCAAGAGGTTGGCAAATACAAATGGACAATGAATTGCCCCTTGACTTGGACGAAGGCAAGTGTTACTATATACCCAAGATGACTTATCACAGAGTTCTTAAAGGAGACGGACCTCTTGTTGTCCAGATATCTGAAAAATGAAACTTCTTATTGAAAATTGGCGCAAGTTTATAAATGAACAAGCTTTTCCTACTGATATTGAGGAAGAGGTCTTAGCCGTTTTCGACTTTGATCATACCTTAGCCTACACTGAATCTTCGACAAAACTTAAACAAAGTAAAGAAAAAGATGATGAAGGAAACTGGATTGAAAATCCCGAGAGGGACGAAACAGTAAGAGTCATTAAAAGTCAGAAAGACCAAGATGATCTCAAAACAGATATGGAAAATAATCCTGAGAAATTTGAAGGAACTTATTTTGATTTCTCGGACTTTTCAGATATCCAAGACGCAGAGCATGACAAAGAGATGGTCGAAAGATTGATTGAATACGATGAAGACCCAAATGCTCACGTTATCATTTTAACAGCAAGAGACCCAATCGCAGAAGATGCGATCCAAGCATACCTTAATGAAATTGGGGTTGATACAGCCGACCTTTTCATCAAAGGTATCTCTGGAAAATCGAAGGGTGATTACCTTTTGAATACAGTCGAGAACAACCCTTCAATCAAAAAAGTTTTATTTTGGGATGACTCAGAAAAGAACGTCAATGATGTGAATGATAAGCTCGAAGACGCCGATATCGAGCTTGATGTCACACTTGTAAAAAAATCAATTGAAGAAAAATGGTCTGCTTCTGAACGAAGAAAGCGGGCTAAGAAATGTGATAATCCGAAAGGATTCACAATGAAGCAATTCTGCAAGGGAAAGAAATAACTTGACTTCTATTCCTCATCGGTTATAATATAAAGACCGATAGGAGGAAGAATGAAAGTCTTTGTTTACGGCTCTCTGAAAAGGGGTCACTACAATCATTATCTCATTGAAGACCAGAAGTTTCTTCGGGAAGCCCAGACAAGAAAAGAATTTTCTCTTTATGATCTCGGAAACTTCCCCGCAATGGTGGAAAATGGTTCTTCTTCTATTGTCGGAGAAGTTTATCAAGTTGATAAGCGAGCTTTAAAAGATTTAGATCGCCTCGAATCTCATCCTCATTTCTATCGAAGAAAAGAGATTCAACTTGATAACGGTGAAAAAGTTCTCACTTACTTACTGAATGAAGAGTACATTCCTGCTTCTAAATCAAAAATTATTAGAAACGGAAAATGGTAAAACTACTTAAAGGCATGACCACAAGGGGGGACTTTGAATGAAAATCACTAAGGGCACCAAGATTGGCGTTACTTCTATGGACGATACGAAAATCTGGTCTAATGGACTTTACCAAAACGCTTATCACTTGGCAAACATTTTGAGCGCCGCAGGATATGACTGCGATATGATTACAGAAAGCAAGGAAATTTCTGAAAATAAATTCCTTGAGAAAGAAATCGTTTTGCTCACCGATGACAACTTAGGCGATTATGATATTATCTTTGAAGTTGTCCACACCCTTAGAGATTCCACAGTTCCAAAGTTCAAGGCAAAGGGCGGCATTGTTGCTGGTATCCAATATGGAAACGAGTTTATGATTGACGTTATGGCTGATTCTATTTATCGTCCAGAAAAGCCTCCTCGTGTCAACAAGCAAGACCGTGATGCTGTTTTGATGAGTCCTCACTTTGACTTCTCTCAACAAGCAATTTCTATTATGTACGACCTTGATGTTAAGGTTTGTCCTTATATTTGGTCTCCGAAGTTCTTGGTTATGCACGAGAAAGAAGAAGAGCTTAGGTTTGACCCTGAAAAGGAAATGAAGTCTATCGCTGTTATGGAGTCCAACCTTTACTTCGTCAAGACTTGCCACATTCCTATGCTTGCGATTGAGCACGTTTATCGCGAAAACCCAGAACTTTTCGAATATGCTTATATTGTCGGTTCTAAGATTCTTGAGCCAAGCAAGGGATTCATTCGCTTCGCAAACCTTCTTAATGTAAAGAAGGATAAGAAAATGTTCTTTGAGCCTCGCTATCGTTTCCCATTCCTCATCAAGAGAGGATACTCCGATGTTATCGTGTCTCACCAGCACTATAATGCTTTGAACTATCTTCAACTTGAAGCCATGTATCTTGGTAAGCCATTTGTTCATAACTCTCATTACTTCAAGGACAATGGTTATTATTATCACGACTTCAATGCGAAGGATGCCGCTGCTCAAATTAAAAATGCCTTTGAGAATCACAAGAATGTCTTCGAAGAGAAGATGGAGAAGGACCGCGAAAAGGTTTACGAATATCACCCAGATAATCCTAAGAACATTGAAGGATACGCCGAGTTGGTTGAATGGCTTCTTGAAAAAAGAGCCAAGGAAAACAAGAAAAGTAAACTATTTATTCAAGGTAAGCAAAAAGGTTCTGCAAAGGCTAAGAAGCCGAGAAGGAAACTTCTTTAACAAAAAACTTTGAATTATGAAAAAATGGTCCCAGTTCTTGGCTGAAAGTCAAGAAAAAGTTCTACAAGAGTTTAATAAAAAAGATCTTGAAGCCGTTATGAAAGACGGCGATAGATTCACTGTATCTTTCGAAATCGAGCTTGAAGCACCAGAAGCCGAAGGCGAAGATGACGATTACTACTATAGTGATGATTATGTTGAAGCTCGCCACAGAGCACAAACCGAAGCCGCCAGAGATTACTTTGGCGATCTTGACGAATATTTCAGGAATGAAATTCGCGATGGCGGCGGGTACCTTGAAGATTTTTGGGACGAAACTCCTACTGATGGCGAAGAGATTCTTGAATGGTTCGCTGAAGATAGAGGATATAGCCCTAACAAAGACAATATTGTTAGAGTTGCGATTGCTGATGCGATTACTCAATCTGGATTTAGAGAACCCCTTATTGAAGTGATAAGGGGTGGAGGAAAAGCAAAAGATTTTGTTAAGCAACTTGTTAACAATAACCTTCCAGAAGTTATGCAAGTTCTTGGCTGGGATGAAAAGCAACTAACATTTGACTTTGAAACAGAAGGTGGTAAAGCCCAACTTCCAGATAATGTTGTTGATACAATCGTGAAAAGCAGAAAAGCAATGGTTGCCCTTCTTTCACACTTTGTTATTAATGCTGCGGAGCTTCAAACAAACGGAGTGTTTCCAAAATCCAAAAACCCTTATCCGATCAATACCTTTGTTGAGAAAATCCTTGGTCAGTCATTCCAAGATTACAGTGATGCTGCCGAGGAATATATGGGAGAAAAATGGGATGACCTTGCCGATAGCGGTGCTATGGATTACGAGAACATAGACGCTAACTTTGCTGGTCTTCCTTTTATGAAGAGCAGCACTTGGGTTGGATTTATTTTTAAGACCCTTCTTGATGCCGCAGAGACTGCTATTGAAGAAAAAGTTGAAGAAAAGGTTGAAGAATTCAATGAAGATCCCGTACAATTTATGGAAGACATGGGATACGAAGATTATCAGTATTTCAATGAAGATGTCTGGCGAGAAGAATGGGAAATGAATAATCGTGGTACTCGCAATGGTGAGTATACCTGTGATGAAGAAAGTCTTGAAGAAGCAATGGAAGAATACTTTCCTAACTTTATGGCAAAATATGCCCCCAATCTTAAATTTGAAAAAGATGTGTCTCTTACCTGCGGTATTGAGTTTTCTTCGGATAACCCTCCTTACATAACAGGACTCGACGCGGCACTCGAATATCTCAATGATTTCTTTGATGAGTATGAAAAGCAAGACTTTTTCACATTCGATGATACCACCGGTCTTCATACAAACATTGGTATGCTTACCGAAGAAGGCGCAGAAGTCGATAGGTATAACTTCTTTAAGGCACTTATGTTCTTGAATCATACTTTTGCGACTGCCGGTGTTGGTTTCCCAAGCAGAGAATATTCAAGATGGACAGGAGACCTCAAAAAGCCTGCTCTACAAAACATCGCAAACTATATAAAAGATTATTCAGGTCAAGGAAGATCCGCAGAATCTAAAAAAGATTTTATAAAAGATTACCTAAAAGATAATTTTGAAGAACTCGAAGATCTTTTAAATGCTAACATTTCAAGAACAGCCAACTCTATCGGACCAAAGGGTCTTGGCTTTAACATTGTCTACACCCCAAGCAGAAACTATGTCGAGTTCCGCTATCCAGGTAAAGAAGATCCAACACCAGAGACAATGAAAAAAGCTCTTGAGTATTATGCTTTTATTATCAAAGCAGCAACAGATCCCACCTTCAAGAGAAAAGAATATATTAAAGACCTTGTTGGGTTTATCAACAGCATTGAAGGCGAAAAGCCACCAAGTTCAAAAATCAGCTTCATAAAGAATTTCAAGAAAGGTCAGCCTGTTCTTATCAACAAAGGAAGCGACACAGCAGCGAGATCGATTCTTACAAAGATTTATGCTATGGGTATGGCTGCTGCTGATGGTGAGACAGCCAATATTTGGAGATATTCAAGATTTGCAAATGTTGATGTCTTTAACTATCTTGATAAAATTGACGATTCTCTTGCGAATATGCTCAACAGAGGATACATTGCTTTCTATGACGGACTATCAGAAAACAAGAAAAAAGTCAAGATAAAAGCAATAAGATATCGGAACGACTCATTGAAACCCTTTAAGGTTATGGATTACGAACTTCCTATTGCTCAATTCCAAGAATGGGTAGACTCTGGTATTGCCCAGCCTTACAGAAAAGATGGAAGAAAAGGCAAGGCAATCGCAAAGGTTGCTAAACTTTTCGTGGACAATGTTGAGAATCCCCTTGAGATGTATAAAGCGATGAAGCCAAAAGAAAACTCTGATTAAAAGTTATCTTTTAGCATAAGAAACTCTACTTATAGGCGAATAAGGAGATCTCTTATGAACTTTTTGGACAAGATAACCAGGACTGCTGCGGCATTATTGGTTGCCTCCCTTATCGTGACCTTTATCAGCGCTTGTGCTAAAACTGTCTCCAATATGGAAATCACTCAGGTTGTTACTCAGCGAATCAGATTGATGGTCACAGAAGAGGTTGAGATTCCTGAACCTTCTGAGCCAACTTTTCCCGAAGGTTCTTTTGGTCCACCAAGAAAGCCTATGGAGTTCTCTTTTAAGGAAAGAAACTGTGTGGAATGTGGAACTTCTAATGGAACTCAATCTATTATCAAGTCCTATGGTCCTGATAGAAATGTCTACATGCCTGTTGAGATTGAAAGACAATACTGAGACGACTCAGATTAAGATCTAAGGGACTTTTCTTTGTTTTACCACGAACTTTATGACCTTTTTTCAAAATAGATTTAGGAGCGAATGAGAGACAAAAAATGGATATCTTACTTAAAAATAAATGGATTATTTTCTGGGCAGTTCTCTGCTTTATCAATATTGCTCTGCTTGGCTTCTCTCTAACAAGGGCAGATATATATTCTTTTATTTTTTCACTTGCAATGTCTTTCTATTGCGGTTACATGTTGAATATGGAAAACTACCGCAATAAAAATGAAAATAGGTGATTTAGTAATATACAGAAGTGCCATGGATACGATGCCTTTTCGTGGTATCGTTGTCGATCATCTTCCCGGTGTTCACATAAGATATGGCTTTGATTCTGAATATATCTTTATCAATAGTGAATTGGTAAAGATACATTGGCTATGTGAGCCTGATCTTGGACCAGAGATGGCAGTTCAAAAATTAATAAGATTAAATCAAGAAATAAATCAGCACGTAATTATAAAAGAGTGGATGAAGCTCACATCTGAATATAGGTGGTATTTTGCTGAGTGTTTTGATTTAGATGATGTTTGATGATGACATAAAGTATAACTACTTTGATCGTGGCGATCTGGTTTTGTATCAGCCTATATCTTGGGCTAATCGAATTCAGAAACTTCACCCAAATGAAGCTCGATATTATGGGCAAAGAATATGTATCTTTCTTAACTTCTATTCTGACACTCTTTATGATTTATGTGTGGTCTATGCCTTCGATATAGGCAAAAACATCTCTGTCTCCTCCAATGATTTGGTATTACTCTCAAAAAACGAACCTGCCCGAGTAGTTAGTGATGAACCGGAGGATAAGAGCGATTGAGTAATGACAAAAAAGACTTTGACGATCTTCTTGAGATTTTCGAATCTCTCGTTGGTATCGCTGGTGTTGATGATGACAATCCAAAAGATTTTGGCTTACCAACTTTCATCAACTTGCCAGACCCTAAAAAGCTCGAAGCCTATCTTCTCAATCCTGTGACTAAACAAATGGTCCTTGTCCCAAACTACGCAGAAGTTACGGTTATCTCAAAGCCAGACAAGTGGGGTAAAATCTACGTCAAGTGGGGCGAACTTTATCTACTTATACCAGAGGACTATGTAGTCAAAACTGGTTTTAACTGATGCTTCAACTATTTAGATTGATGAAGGTGATTCTCAAAAAGAAAAAGAGGATTAAGGGCGCGGATTCTATGATGGATTTCATCAGAAAGAATCCGAAGCAAAGAATTATTATTGATTCTCCAAAAGGTTATAAAAAGGGCTTTGGTAACGAAACAAAATTGCCTTTACCATTTGACTATGGAGAGTATCCGGATTATATTAATCCTGCTGACAATATGGGATGGGATATTATTATTTGTCCTTCCTGTAATCTCAATGATTTACTCTTGCCTGTTGGTGTTGCTCGTTATAAAACAGGAATACCAAAAGAAGGAAACGATAAAATCATTCTTTCCAAAGACGGCAAAGTTTCCGCAGAAGATAAAAAAATAATAAATGATTTTTTCAAAGAATTAAATTTAATTAGAAATAGATTTCAACCAATAGAGTGGACTTAAAATGAATGATTTAACAAAAGAAGAAATTTTAGATATTGTAAGGGAATCAAATAAAGAAAAGCTTAAAGAATATTACCCTCACACTGCCGATGAGGTAACTGCCGCACGAGAAGTCAATCTCGGCAAATATAAGACATTTGGCAATACTGTCAACAATGCCTTGCTTCAGATGGTTCAAAAAATCAAAGCAGATTATGAAGAAGGTGTTATTTCTGATGCGGACGTTGATTTTCTTATCTCAGATCAATGTGGAAGAATGCAAGATGCTCTCAACTATGCTGTGGCTTCTCTAGAAACCCTGAAGGAAACTGGTATTAAGGATACTCTCAAGGGACCACTTCCCGTGCGGGAAACAGACGGAGAGTAATATGTGGTCTTCAGGTTCAGGCGGTCGTGTTTCTCTTGATGAAATTAAAGAGAAGATTGCCTCACATACAAAAGATAATGGCTCTATCTTTGTTGGTTGTGATAGCCAAATAAGAAAAGAACATTGTACTTTTTGTACTGTCGTCTGCCTTATTGGTGCTGATGACCAAAAAGGTGGATATTACTTTTTCAAACGAGAAAAAGAAAGTAGAAACACATACACAAATCTTTTGGTAAGAATGCTAAAAGAAGTTGAATGTTCTGTGAACATGGCATATGAAATTATGGAAGATTATCCAAATGCCGATATAGAAATACATATTGATGCTAATTCTAGAAAAGGAGCGGCAACATCAAAGTATTACGACACTCTAGTTGGTTATGCCACGGGTGCGGGATTTAAATGTAAAGTAAAGCCTGACGCCTGGGCTTCGAGTTCGATTGCCGATAAACATTCAAAATGATGCCCCATGAGGAAGAGATCCCGATCATAGGCGAAGAGCTTATGGGTAAATACAATGTTGGTGATATTGTAAAATATTACAGAAATATACTCAATGAAGGTGTGCGTACTGGCATTATTCTTAAAGTACACACCATAGAACTTTCAGGACGAAGGCACCCTCATGCCGATATTTATGTTTTAGGCGAGGACACACAAGAGACTGTTCTCCTTGGAACCCTAAAAGTTGTCCATAATATAAAAGAAAGCGAAAAATAAACTATTTATTGTGATAAGCGAACCTATCGCAAGGAATATTTTGTTATGAGCAACTTTGATTTTAAAACCTCCATTAGAGAAGGTCTGTATAATTTAAATTACTCTGGCGACGATAAAGTAAGAGTCGTCTTGAATGAGGGCAAAACTGTTCTCATTGAAAGAGAGATTCACGAAGGAGTTATGGATCTCTTGAGAGGATTCACGAGAACTCAGCCTGGCTGGGAGAAAGAATTAGAAAGACAAATTGATGCCTGGCTTGAAAAGAGTATGCTCAATGATACTAGAAAGCTGGCTCTCAAAAGTTTTTATATGAGAAATCTTGAGAATCTTCCGCCAAACTTCTATGAAGATGAAGAAAATCTCGAACAAGTTGAAGATTCACTTAACGCAGCCGAGGAAGGCGACATCGAGAAAGCGGAAGAAGAACTTAAAGATGCTGTTGAAGCCGCTGAAGATGGCGAAGGCGAGCCAGAAAAAGGCGAAAGCCTTAAAGCCAAAAAGGGTGACCTTGTTGTTGTTGCGAGCGGAGACAATCAATTTTTGCTAAGAATTGGAGATATCGTCGGTGGCGAGGAAGAGGAGCCAGAAAGCCGAAGAGGTTCGCTTGGTCAACGGGCTCGCCGTCGAGCTATGGGACGAGGGCGCAGTGGTATGGGTCTTGGGAGTGGTTATTCCGGAAGGCTTGAAGAAAACATTCTTCGACTTGATGAACAAGAATACATGATTGATGCGGGCATGTTGTTGAATACTGGAACCAAATACCTTCCGAAAAAGGCTGTTGATTTGACCGTCGATATCGCTCGTATCGCTACCGATGAAGACATTGCGAAGGTCAAAGAAGAATTCCCAGAACAATTTGAAAGATTTTTTGTTTCACAAGAAGAGCCCACCGCCGCAGAAGAAGCAGGCGATGAAGCCACAAACCTTGTTAATAGCAATGTTGAC
>Ga0209536_100007701_pt1 | contig 16308 bp, 15 predicted proteins | sample DeeMarSeWOR28_12_FD_187461 | JGI IMG/M metagenome (GOLD analysis project Ga0209536, IMG submission 187461) | Marine sediment microbial communities from White Oak River estuary, North Carolina - WOR-2-8_12 (SPAdes) (version 2) | ecosystem: Environmental > Aquatic > Marine > Intertidal zone >...
AGATGACACCGATAAGCCAGATCCGGCTCAAAAAAACAAAGGCGATTGAAAAAAATACGACTTCCAACCGCCTTTGCTGCGACAATATATTTTTAATTACTTCATCCTGAAAAATACGCGCGTAAAGGCGCATGAACACTGAATTGCTCTTTGAAAAATTGAAGAAAAGTGAAAGAATGCAGTTGCCTAATTTCTACTTTTTTGCTACATAAGTAGCTGGAATGACATTAAAACGAGAAAAAAGGCAACTGCAAATGTTTGAACTGAATTTCGCGGATCTTCTAGATTCGGGCCACGAACTGATGCGTGGAAAAAAGCTCATCGATTGGGATCAGCTCCACGAGGCATTGCGCTCATATTACTCCACCCGCGGCCGTCACGGCAAGCCCATTCGGCTGATGGTCGGCCTTCATCTGCTCAAGCACCATTACAACTGCTCCGATGAACGCGCAGTTGAAGAGCTGCATGAAAACGCCTACTGGCAAAGCTTTTGCGGCTTTAAATGCTTTCAACGCGGCCAGATTGTCGAGGCCACCACCCTGGTGAAGTTCAGAGACCGTATTGGTGTTGAGGGCATGCAGCATATCGAGACTGCTTTGCTCAACCACTGGCACTCTAAAGGACTGGTCAAAACCAGGCGTGTGGCCGTGGATAGCACCGCGCAGCCCAAAAACATTGCCTATCCCACCGATGCCGATTTGCTATACCGCATTCGGGAGCGCATCGTCAAGCAGGTAAAACGGGTGCGGCAAACGATTGGGTTGAAAAAACCCTTTCGATCTTTTGCCCGGGTGAGCAGAAAAGTGCTTTTGAACATCAAAAAGCTTTACTGCAATCAGCCCGATAAGCGTCAACAAAAAATCAAAGAGTTGCTGTCGATGGCCAACCGGGTGGTGCGTCAGGCTTCACGGATCTCAAATTCACTTTATGCCCGCGGACACAAAGATGCGGGCCGCAAGCTCAACCAACTGGTATCGGTGGGTCGGCGGGTGGTCAATCAGACCCGTCAGGTTTTAAAAGGTGAAAAACCAGACAGACGTCTGTATGCCATCCATGAGCACAAAGTAGCGGCTATTAAAAAAGGCAAAGCCAACAAGCCCTGCGAGTTTGGCAGCCTGGTGAGCCTGACGATCAATGATGACGGCATGATCTTGTCTCACGCAGAATATCAGCAAAATATCAGTGATTCAAAAACCGTGGGCAAAGTGGTCAATCGCATGAAAGCCAACACCGGCCAGCGACCGGATGTGCTGGCAGGCGACCGCGGTTTTGATCAGTCCTATAAAAAACAGGAGTGCTGCCGCCGGCGCTGGGGGGTTAAACGCCTGGCGATTGCTAAAAAAGGCAAAAAACCCCACCGCGACAGCGATGCCCCTTGGTTTAAAAAGGCCTTAATGCAGCGAGTGAAGATCGAGCCGATCATCGGACACCTCAAAGCAGATCACCGCATGGACCGCTGCCGATATAAGGGCCCGGAGGGCGACACAACCAATGTGGTTTGGGCCGCGGCGGCCTGGAATATGCGAAAGGCAACCAGAATACACGCCGTAAAGCAGGCCAAGGCGCAAAAACGAAAAGCAAAATGCGCAGCATAGATTAATTAATCCGCCAGGGCCTTGGGTGTAACCACCTTCTTCAATTTTCAAAGAACATATTTACAAATCCACCCCTGAAATTTGTTATTTTTCAGGGCGGATTAATTAGATATCCGTATTTTTGCAATTTTGCAGATACTATAATGGTATCTCAAGTTTTCCTATAGCAAAGTTTCGTCAAATTTAATCCAATCCACAAAATCCTAAAATTACATATTTCAACAATCAGCACATCTACAAAATTTTAGCCCTTTCAGATTTCACCATGAGAGCGCTTGAAACAATTTTAGTGAGGCGCAAATAGTATATTTGTATCATGGTGTAATCTATCAAAAGCATAACCTGTAATTTAAGCTTGAACGCTTAAATCAAATTATCTTCATCGTACTCGTATAGCAGCACTACCTGAAAAGCCTTGTGATCTAGAGATTCTATATGTATAATTGCCGAACCTATTAATCTATCACCCAATATATCAATAAGTTGACAAATCATTCGATTTTGAAAAAGAAGTTTTTTCATAAGCAGCGCCGTCAAGGCGAAAGATGGGAGGAGTCATGAAGCTACGCTGGAAATACTTCCTGGTTCTTGTAGCGGCCAGTCTGGTTCCCATGTTGACAGTCACCTGGATCAGCCAGAACGCTTCCCGGCGGCTGGGAGAAACCATTTCCAAAAGAGCTCAAAATAACCTTACTGAGACGATCAGTCAGGAGATGGTGCGCGCCACCCGCAACTACGCCGACCTCATTGATCTGGGAGGATTCGCCTCTGAGCAGGTCCTTCGGAGGCTGGCCGCCCGAGCAGAGCTTGCCCTAACCCTGCCCCCGCCACCAGATACCAAAATCTATTATGCAGCCGATTTTGACGATCCACGCTCTGCGCCCAAGGATATGGCACCGTCGGAAAATCATCCGATCCGCACCAATGTCGGCGTTGTCTCCTATAAGCAAATCAGCCGCCAGCACCCTAACTTTCTATTGGCTCCTGGCACCAGGAAGGCGGACGAAGCACTAGACATCGCCAGATTCACGCGGCTGAGCTCTACCTTAAAAAGCATCGGCCATCAATACCAAGGGGGAATTTATTGGATCTACGCCAGCCTGGAAAGCGGGGTCCATATCTCTTACCCGGGCCACGGCGGCTACCCGGCGGGCTACGACCCAAGGCAGCGCCCATGGTATAAGATGGCAATAAAGTCAAATACGGTTAACTGGCTCCCGGTCGTAGACGCCACCACAAGGCAGCTCACCTTAACCGTTTCAATGCCTTTCCGGCGCCCGGACGGGTCACTGGCCGGCGTGGCCGGCATGGACCTCAAGGTCAAGTATGCGCTAGCGGAAAGTGAAACTGCCGCCCGATGGTCTCAGAAGATGTCCTCTTTTGTCGTCGGTGTAGAAAAGAATTCCAGTTCAAAGAAAGAAAAAATATGGGTCCTTTCCTCACAGAATAAAATTGCCTCCACCGGCTCGAAGTCGGCGGAGGAGATATTCAGCCAACATCCGGAAATCGAAGCACTGTTTCATCTCATCAAGAAAAAGAAATCCGGATACCTCGATATGACATACAAAGGCGTGGATTCGCTCGTTGCCTATGCGGCGATGATTGCCGGCCAGTATTTTGTGATTATTGTACCCAAATCGGTGGTAATGACGTTGCCCGAAGAAGTCGGGCAGATGTTCGTTGGATATACCAAGGAGCAGAAGGCCACAACCGGAGTCGCGGTTTTTCTGGCCTTAATATTCATGGGTGTCGTGGCCTTTTTCACCTCCCGTTTCAGCACCGGCCATATACTGACCATCATCGGCGCCTGGAAACGACTTGCCAAGGGCGATTTCTCGGTGAGACTCCAATCCCGCATGAAAGATGAACGTGACCAATTGGTCCGCGCGTTCAACGAAATCGTCCCCAAAATCGAGGAGCATATGCGAATGAGCAAGGCCTTGGGACTTGCCCAGGAGGTGCAACAGAGTCTTTTGCCCCAGAGTGACCCCTCGTTTCCCGGCTTCGATATCGCGGGTGCGAGTATATATTGTGACGAAACGGGCGGGGATTATTATGACTTTATCGAAACCAACCGAGGCGGCCAGCCCGGACTGGCAGTGGTCGTCGGGGATGTCTCGGGGCACGGCGTATCTTCAGCACTGCTCATGGCTACTGCGCGGGCCATGATCATGCTGCGCGCTTCCATGCCCGGCGAAGCTGCGGGCATCATCAATGACGTCAACCGGTATCTGAGCCTGGACACCGCGCAGACGGGGAACTTCATGACCTTCTTCTTCTGTGAACTCAAAGAGCACGGCAACGAGGTGCGGTGGGTTCGCGCAGGTCACGAACCGGCCCTGGTCTACGATCCCTCCACGGACACGTTCGATGAGCTCAAAGGCCAGGGTATGGCACTCGGGCTGGATAGTTCTTTTGAACACGACTCTTTTCAACGTCGTATAGTAACCGGTCAGGTAATCATGATTGGAACCGACGGCATATGGGAAATGCACAATAAGGCCGGTGAAATGTTTGGGAAAGAAATGTTAATGGAAATTATCCGTAAAAACCATAAGGCATCCGCCCGCCAGATCGTGGATACTGTTACCGCTGCGCTTGAGCAATTCCGAGGAGATGAGGCGCCGGAGGACGATATCACTCTGGTTGTTATTAAGGTGGATCGGTAATATTTGAACTATCAGAAAAATGATATTTCGTTGATAGAAAAAGGACAGGCCACACCAAAAGAAAACAGGATTTACTATTTAGATAATCTAAGACCGTTCATGATTTTTTTAGTCGTTTTATATCATACCGGTGGTGTTTATGAAAGCAGCGGCATATGGTCTTCTTTCTGGCGTATTGAGGATCCTTCAACTAACGATTTAGCCAGCTTTAACAAATGCATATATCTTCTGGGAAACAAAAATATCTTCGAACCAAAAAAGTTGCGATTACTCCAACTAATCGCAACTAAGCCTAAATTGCAGATATCAACAACAAAAACCAAATATCTTGTGATTTCGGATTTTGCATGTATTGTAAACATCTATGCAGAATTGACCGACCGTCAGAACCTGTGATATCAGATTACGATATCCGTATTTTTGCCAGAGTTGGGATTACATCTTACTAATCACAAGTTCCCCTCTTTTTGTGATTACATAATAATATCCAAAATTTTGATCGGTGTATCAGAGTGTGTAAGTATAGCCGAAATCTCTACCTTGCATATTTTAGGGATTGCGTTACGAAAGCAATAATTTTTCTTCATTAATTAGCCAGCTAATTTGGCTAACTTTTACGGGAGACCTTTGGGCCTCAAGGTTTTGAGTCTTTTTCCTTATTAAAATAATTTAATGTGATCCGACCACTTTACTTTATTGATCATCAGACAAGCTACGTGTATAAGAGCATTATAATGAAGAGGTGCGCATTGTAGATTTTAATGATCTTTTTTGCGGGGAAATGCTAGGAAAGAACAGAGAGACTCTCAAATGGACATATCAATTCGCCCTTTATCGGGAAACGACCTTGAGATCGCTGACAGCATCGTCAGATCCGCATTCGGTTTATCTGAAAGCCGGCTCGCAGAAATTTGCCGATACTTTGCCTTACACCCAGATGGGTGGTTCCTCGCTACGTTACAGGAAGAACCCGCGGGTGTGGTGGGTGCGATAAATTATGGCCCTTTTACCTACCTGGGAATGATGACCGTTCACAAGGATTTGCAGCGCAAGGGCATCGGCCGGGCATTGTTGCAGCACATGCTGAACTGGACACAGCAACAGGGTATCTCCTTTCTGCGGCTCGATGCCAGTGAGGCTGGCTTTCCGTTATATGTTCGGTTTGGCTTCGCGGTGTTTGATGAGGCTCTCCTATTTCAGCTTCCTGATCATGCACATTTTTCAAATTATTCACAACATGTTCGCCGACTTCGCATAGCGGATATCCAGGCGCTCGTCGAGTTCGATACCCCGATTTTCGGGGCCTCTCGGGCCGACCTATTTCGAGCTTTGCTCACAGATTTCCCGGGTCGTGCCTTTGCTGTCTACGATAAATCCGGGCACATGGATGGGTATTTGTTTGCCCAATCACAGCGGCTGGGTCCATGGGCTGCTCGCAATCCGCAGGGTGCTGGAACATTGCTTCAAGCCGCTTTGACACTTCCCTATGACGGGCCGCCCCTTGCCATCGCCCCCAAACTGAACCTGGCTGCCGCTGATCTGTTTGAGCATTTTGGCTTTCAACTCAAACACTCAAACCGCCATATGCAGCAGGGTGGATCGACGCTACCCGGTCAACGCAATTTTATCTATGGACAAACGAGTTTTGGGATTGGTTAAAATATCGGATTACGAGCACAGTTATCTAACATGGCGCTAAGCCGGATGCGTGCTTGCGGCCAAAACCCTAATCGGGAGGCACAAGGGTTTTCAGCCTTTTATTCTTTGTTCTCGTCCGATCACGATCATGTCATGCTGGTGTGACTGATTCATTATTGACACCCATTATTGACTGCGCTATAGGTTTTTCAAGGCTAAGAGAGACCTTTTAGGGTCTATAGCCAATCATTATTTTTTGAGAAGGTGTTCAAATTTGAATTTTTAACTCAACCAGGATAACCAGAAGGAGGGGATTATATGAAAGGAAAACAACCCATCGGCAAAGAAATGAAAGGAATTTCAAGGCGAGATTTTATCAAGACCGTTGGTATCGGCTCTCTTGCCTTGTCCGGCGTGTACTTCAACCCTTTAAATGCCTGGGCCGTGAAAGGCAATAAATATGTCTGGGGATGTCCCAGCGAATTCCAAAGTATGGACCCCCATGCCATCTACGATGTGACCACAGAGAATATCCGACTTAATCTTTATGACCACCTCTACCGTTACCTGGATAATCCTCCCAAAATTCACCCCTGGCTGGCTGAGAGTTACAGTGTTTCCAGCGACGAGTTAAAGTGGATTTTTACATTAAGGAAAGGTGCCAAATTCCACAATGGCGACGAGGTCACCGCCGAGGCGGTCAAATACAGTATGGAAAGACTACTGGGATTGGGTAAAGGGGCATCCGCACTTTTCAGGCCGGTTGTGGACCCTGCCGGCGTGGTCGTTAAAGACCGTTACACGGTGGAGTTTAATCTGCGTGAGCCTTATGCACCTTTTCTGTCAATCATACCCACTTTTTGTATTGTCAACCCGAAGGTGCTTGAAGGCAAGCCAGGCCCATGGGGCAGTGAATGGCTTTCCGAAAACGATGCCGGTTCCGGATCCTATGTGCTCGAAAAATATTCGCCGGGAGCAGGTTGGACTGCCAAGCGTTTCAAAGATCACTGGATGGGCTGGAAAGGCAATCCCGTGGATGAGATTGAATTTCGGACTGTTCACGAGACCGCCTCGAGGGTGATGGCTTTGAAAAAAGGAGATATTGACGGATGTGACGGGTATCTGCCGGTTGACCAAATTGAAAAGCTTGAAAAAGATCCGAATGTGATGGTTTATAAAGAACAATCCATGCGCATTTTTCTGATTCGAATGCATAACCAACGACCGCCCTATAATGACGTCCATGTGCGCAGGGCCATCAGCTACGCCTTTGATTACGATTCCTTTATCAATGAGATCCTTAAGGGCCGCGTTGCCCGCAATTTCGGCCCCATCCCCAATAACATGTGGGGAGCTCCGAAAGACCTCAAAGGTTACACTCATGATATCGAGAAGGCCAAGGCGGAATTGAAAAAGGCCTCAGTCAAGATTGACCGACCCCTGAATATCCATCCCATGACCGGATACTCCCAGACAGACGATGCCGCTCTGATTCTCCAGGCGGGTCTGCGACAGTTGGGCATTAAAGTGAACATTGTCAGGGAGACCTGGCCGACCCTCTCCGGAAAGGCCAAGGATATCAAGACTTCGCCTGATATGTGGATACACTGGGTCAGCACCTACTATGCCGATCCTGAGAACTGGATCGGAGAAATGTACAGCTCCAGCCGGTGGGGCGCATGGAAAGCCTCCGCTTGGTATAAAAATCCAGAGGTGGACGAGCTCCTTAAAAAAGCCCGCACACGCAGTGACGTGGAACAAAGGAAAAAGCTTTACGAGCAGGCCAGCCGTAAGGTGGTTAATGATGCCGCCGATATATGGATTTACAACACCATGTGGCATGGCCCCTATCGCAAGAATGTGAAGGGTCTGAGGTTCTGTCCCATTGGAAATGGCCAGGAGTGCCGCTGGATCTCATTGGGTTAACTGTCTGATTCATGGTATATGAGTGCCTCCTCTGCCGATCCGTTGATATAAAAAGCGAGGAGGCATTCTATTTGTGAAAAATGCACAAAAGCAACCTGATTTATGCGCTCAAACGGATAATTTACGCCGTTCCCACCATCATAGGGCTTCTTATTCTCACATTTCTTATCTCTCGGGTGATCCCGTCTGATCCGGCAGCCCTTGTGGCGGGGGAGATGGCGACCCCCGAACAAATCGAGGCGCTTCGTCATCAATACGGTTTCGACCAACCGCTTTACCTTCAACTGATAGACTATTTCCAGCGGCTTTTTCAGGGTGATCTGGGTAAAAGTCTGTTTTCCGGACGAAGGGTTTTTATGGATCTCATTGATCGTTTTCCAGCCACCCTGGAGCTTACCATTGTCGCCATGCTGATCTCCATTTTTGTGGGGACTCCCCTGGGAATCGTGGCCGCCCTCAAGCGCAATTCCTTTCTGGACCATGCCCTCAGGGGATTTACGGTTGCCGGGCTTGCTATCGCCAGTTTCTGGCTAGGCATCATGTTTCAACTCCTCTTTAGCATGTGGCTGGGAATTGCCCCGCTGGGAGGACGCATCGGTGTGGATCCCCCCAAATTCATCAGCGGGATGTATCTTTTGGACGCTGTGCTCACTCTGAATGGAACCGCTTTCCTGAGCGCCCTTCAACACATCGCGCTGCCGTCGATTACCCTTTCTTTTTCTTCCTTTGCCACCATTGCGCGCTTTACCCGCTCCGGTGTGCTGGATGTTATCCAGGAAGATTTTATCCTCTATGAACGGGCCATGGGTCTGCCTCCAAGACTGGTGGTGTATAAATACCTGCTGCGCAATGCGGTGATTTCCACAGTTACCCAGATCGGCCTTCTCTTCGGCCTGCTTCTGGCTGGAACGGTAGTGATCGAGACCGTTTTTGATTGGCCGGGCCTCGGGCTGTATGCCTTTAATTCCATTGTCCTTTCCGACTATCAGGCCATTCTGGGTGTGACCCTCTGGGCCGGGATTGCCTATGTGACCGTGAATCTGATTGTTGACATTTCGTTGACCATCATCGATCCGAGGAAGGCCGAGCTATGAGTAACCTGAGACTTGCATGGATTAAATTCTCCCGGGACAGATTGGCCTTTTCCGGTTTTCTTATTGTCTTTTCGCTTGTCCTGGTCGCAATCTTCGCCGGGGCACTGGCTCCCTATCCGGAGGATACCTTCAGCATTCACCCGGCCGAACGGCTTCAACCGCCGTCTCTGAAACACTACCTGGGAACGGACAGCATGGGCCGGGATATATTCAGCCGTCTCCTTTTCGGTGCCAGGGTAACCCTGGTCATCTCTTTCATTGCGGTAGGATCTTCTTTGTTGATCGGTGTCCCCCTTGGCCTTGTGGCCGGATACTTTGAGAACTGGTTCAGCGAACTGATCATGAGAATTGCCGACATATTTCTCTCCATCCCTCAGGTTATTCTGGCCATCTTTCTAGCTCAGTCCTTTGGACCCAGCATCAACAGTGTTATACTGGCCCTGTCCATCACCTACTGGCCGTGGTTTACACGGATTGTTTATGCCGAGACCCGGTCGCTCAAAAAGACCGCTTTTATCGAAGCAACCGAGGCTTTGGGGGCCAGCACCCTGCGGACAATATTGCTCCATGTTCCACCCAATGTCTCCTCTCCCATCATCGTGCGGAGCTCCATCGGTATGGGATTTACCATCCTGACTGCAGCAACCCTGGGATTTCTGGGCGTTGGTGCCCAACCGCCAACCCCCGAATGGGGTGTGACCATTGCCGAATCGAGGGAGTACCTGCCCGACGCCTGGTGGTACGCCACGTTCCCGGGGTTTGCCATTTTCCTGGTCGTGATGGGCTTTAATATGTTGGGAGACGGGTTGAGAGACATCCTTGATCCTCGCATCAGAAGGGGGTTTGAATAAAACGATGTCGCAAAGCCGCAAAGAGACCCTTCTCTGGGTGACAAACCTCACCGTGCACTTTAACACGGATCGGGGAGTGGTCAAGGCTCTAGATCGGGCGGAACTCAGTGTAAGAAAGGGGGAGGTGGTCGGCCTGATCGGGGAAAGCGGATCCGGAAAGACGACCATCGCGCGCAGTGTCCTGCGGGTGCTGCCGCCAGCGGGAAGAGTCATTAGTGGCGACATCATGTTTGCGCAAAAAAATCTCCTGGAAATGAGAGAAAATGAGCTCAACACCGCTGTACGCGGGAAGGGCATCACCCTGATTCCGCAGGATCCCTTCAACTCCCTGAACCCCGTATTTACGGTCGGCACCCAGGCCAGAGATATTATGAAGTGGAAGGGGCCTGCCGCAGAAGGTTTCAACAGCGATGAGGAAAAAATCATTGCCATGCTGGAACAGGTCCAAATTCCAGCTCCCAAAGATCAACTCAATAAATTTCCCCACCAGTTCAGCGGCGGACAAAGGCAGCGACTGATGATCGCCATGGCCCTGTTGCCCGGACCGGAGCTGGTGATTGCCGATGAACCCACCACCGCCCTGGACGTCACGGTGGAGGCCCAGATTTTGCAGCTGATGAAGGGTCTTGTTCTGGGAAGGGGGATCTCGGTCCTTTTCATCACCCATGATCTGGGAGTAGCCAGTCAGATCTGCAAAAGAATCGTCGTCATGTATGCCGGACAAGACATGGAGGATGCTCCGGCGGATATTATTTTCGCCAAGCCACGCCATCCTTACACGCAAGAACTCCTAGAAAGCCTCCCGAATCCGGAGGGCAACATCAGAGATATTCCTGGAGAAGTTCCCAGTCTGGTCAACCCCCCGGGCGGGTGTCGGTTCCATCCGAGGTGCTCCAGGGCCACGAGACATTGTTCAAAACAGATGCCGGAGAAGACGGCCGTGAACGACAGCCATTGGGTCCGCTGTTTTCATCTCATAGGGTAAATGAGCATGCAAGAACCTATCCTGGAAGTCAAAGGATTAAAAAAACATTTCCGCGATTCCGGCGGCATCCTTAACAGGAGGAGCGCACGGATTAGGGCCATGGACGGTGTCTCATTCCGGGTATATAAAGGAGAGTCCTTTGGGCTGGTCGGAGAAAGCGGTTGCGGCAAGTCAACCCTGGGAAAGACGATTCTGGGGATTTACCGACCCACGGAGGGTTCAGTGGTCTTTAAAGGCCAGGAGATCACCCATCTATCTAAACGAGAGATCAAAAAAGTCAGAAAAGATATCCAGTATGTCTATCAGGATCCAGGAAGTTCCCTGGATCCCCATTGGAAGGTTAAACGAATCCTCTCAGAACCGCTTGTCATTCACACCTCTCTCAGCAAACAGGCCATTGAAAAGAGCATCTATGAGTTGATCGCAGCCGTTGGTCTCACGAGGAGGCAGCTTGCCCTGTACCCGCACGAATTTAGCGGAGGGCAGCAGCGACGCTTAGGGCTGGCCCGTATTCTGTGTCTGAATCCAACCCTGGTTATTCTGGATGAACCCACTTCCGGACTGGATGTGTCGGTGCAGGCCACGATTCTTAAGCTATTTATTGAACTCAAAAATCGATTTGACCTGACCTATATTTTTATCTCTCATAATCTCAGTGTGGTTCGCATGATGTGTCAGCGATTGGCGGTCATGTACGCGGGAAAAATTGTGGAAATGGGGTTCACGGATAGTATCTTCAACAACCCTGTTCATCCTTATACCAAAGCTCTCCTGGCAGCCATACCCATAGTTGGTAAAAAGCTGCAAGACGATGTTTCCCTGACCGGCGAACCACCCAATCCGTCGAATTTTCCTTCGGGGTGTCGTTTCTGGCCTCGGTGTGGTTATAAAATGAATATCTGCACATCAGAAGAGCCTGAACTAAGCGAAAGATCCAAGGATCGTTGGATTAGCTGTCATTTGTTAAATCAGGGTAAGCTAGAACCCTAATCGAGCGGAAAACGCTCCATAAGGAGGACGTCTCATGGAAATAGACAAAAGGGCATTACGTGATGAAGTTTCGCAAAGGATTGATGACAACCGCGATGACCTGGTCAGAATCACGCAGGAGTTGGTCAGGATTCCGTCGGTAAATCCTCCCGGGGATTATGAACGGATGGCACAGAAGATGGTCGAGCTCTATAAGGCCGAAGGGTTGCAGCCGATTGTGGCAGGTGCGCCCGAGGAAGAGGTCAAGGCGTTGGGACTTACCTATCCGAGACCCAATGTCATTGCCCGGTTTGAGGGAAAGCAACATTCTCCCGTGTTCTGTCTGGATGCTCACATGGATGTGGTCGGTGTGGGTGACGAATCCATGTGGACGTATCCACCCTTTGGTGGCGAAATCCACGACGGTAAAATATATGGAAGAGGTGCAGAGGATACCAAATGCCATCTGGCGGTTCAATTGATTGTGCTCAGGGCGATCAAAGCGGCGGGTATAGAACTGAAGGGAGATTTGATCCTTACGTCCACAGTTGACGATGAAATCGGACAATGGCCCGGCATGGGATATCTCATTGAAAAGGGGTTTCAGGAACATGGATTTAATAAGCCTGATTACCATATTGCCGGAGAACCCACGGGTCTTGAAACGGTGGGTTGTCTGGCCCGGGGACGGCTTTGGTATGAAATCATTTTCAAAGGGGTCTCAGCCCATGGCGGAAATCCGAAAGAAGGCGTCAATGCCATCGAAAAGGCCATATCGCTTGCCAATGCCGTAATGTCATATGAAATCAAAACGGACCCGCTGATGGGCAGCGACACCATCAATATCGGCATCCTGCAAGGGGGAGAGGCCATCAATGTCGTTCCGGGTCGATGCAAAATAACCTTTGATATTCGGCCGGCAACAAAAAAAGAAATCGTAAAGCAATTCATGGATGAAACCCTCCAGAGGCTAAAGGACAAAGATCCAGACTTTAAGATTGAAAGCATTAGGCTGTTGAATGACAGACAGACCGGCGGCATCGGGCCGGATCATGAATTTGTAAAAACGGTACAAAAGGTTGTCGAGGAAATGACCGGAAAGGAAGTTACCCCCTCGGGGAACATGGCGGGATACTCTTCATTGGGAAATGCCTACTGGACATCGATGAACGGCATAGCGGGTCTGATGTATGGCGGGGGCGATTTCATCAGGGCCCACAGTGTTGACGAATTTATTACAGTCGATGAACTTGGGGAAACGGCAAAGGTGTTTGCCGGCTTAGTGGTAGAGTTATGTGCATGATAATAGATTAGGACAAATAGCTGTAGTTCTCCTGCTAGGGGCGTGATCCGTGTAAGGAGGTTTTATGGGTGATGATCTGAAGGCCGCGTTGTTCAATCCGGTGCAAGTCGGTTCAATTACTGCGAGAAACCGTGTAGTGATGGCGCCGATGGTGACGAATTTCGCCAGTTCCGCTGACGAAGTCACTGACCGCCAGGTTGCGTACTATGCTGAACGGGCTCGGGGAGGTGTAAGCACCATCGTCGTTGAGGCCGCATCCATCAGCAGGCGGGGGCGCATAAGTTCACGTCAGATTGGATCTTATGATGACCGCTTTATTCCCGGACTAACCCGTTTGGCCGGTGCGATTCAGGATGCGGGTGCCGTTGCATTTTTGCAGCTTTGTCATGGCGGACCGAAAATTTTGACCCCAGCCGGAATACGCACCAAATCCGTATCCCCTGTGGCTGTCCGCGAGGGCGATGTACCGCACGCGCTTACAGCTGCAGAACTTCGTGATGTACGACACCAATTCGTCGCCGCCGCCCAGAGGGCTCAAAAGGCCGGGTTCGACGGGATTGAACTTCATGCTGCACATTTCTACCTGCTCAGTGCCTCACTATCGCCTTATACCAACCGCAGGACGGACGAATACGGAGGCAGCGTTGTGAACCGTACCCGGCTCAGCCGGGAAGTCATCGAGGATATCAAGTCAACGCTCAGCCCAGATTATCCAGTTTGGGTTCGTATTCACGCTTGCGAGGCGCTTGATCCTGGATTGAGTCTGGCAGAAGGCCAGCAAGTCGCCAGCATCCTGGCTGCAGCCGGAGCGGATGCCATCCACGTATCAGCTTACACGCTGCCGATCAACAAGAAAATCAAGGGCACGGTGAACATCCGCGTTGGTGCCATACCCTTGAAAGATACACCACCAGGGCCGTTTCTTGACTATGCGGCGGCGATTAAACAAGTTGTCAATATTCCAGTGATTGCGGTCGCCAAACTCGGCGATTCGGTTATCGCCTCAAGGGCTCTGTTTGAAGGCAAGTGTGACATGATTGCCTTGGCACGCCAGCTGCTTTGTGATCCATATTGGGCTCGCAAGGTGCAAAGCGGACGGTCTGAAGATATCGTTCATTGTAACTACTGTATGACCTGCCATACGGCCCAGCAGCGCGGAGAAGCAGTGCGGTGCGCACAGAATCAGAACTTATTTGGGGAACCGATCTACAAGGAAACATGAAGGCCTTTTGATTAATAATTGGTCAGATTGATCACCTCGGGGACAAAAAATGACGGATGAATTCCACAACAAAGTGATTGTTGTTACCGGAGCCTCTGCCGGAATCGGCAAAAAACTGAGCCTGTCGTTGCTTCAAAAAGGGGCCAGGGTTGTTGTCTGTTCTCGTCATTCCGGAAAACTTGAAGAGTTGGAAAGCGCCTGGAACAAGGGCACGGGCGAGCTTTTGAGCGTCACCTGCGATGTATCGCAATCAAAAGAGGTTCAGGGGATGATGGACAGCGTGATGGCACATTTTGGTAAAATCCACGGCTTTGTTAACAATGCAGGACTTTACCCCTGCACGCCTTTTCTGGAGTTAGCCGAAGAAGAATGGGATCAGGTCCTGGATACGAATCTGAAAGGAGCTTTTCTGTGTAGCCAGGCGGTTGCCAAAACCATGATCTCCGAGGGGATTAAGGGAAGTATTGTCAATGTTAGTTCCACTTCCAGTCTGATTGCCCGTCCCGGCGTAACCCATTATGCATCGTCCAAGGCCGGTTTGAATATGTTGACGAAGTCTTTAGCATTGGAACTGGCTCCATATGGCATCAGGGTCAACGCCGTTTTACCTGGAGTAATTTTAACCGAGCGTGTCCAGAGTCAGCTCAATGATCCAACTGCCAAGGCTGAATTTCAGACAAAACTAGCCAGGATTCCCCTAAAACAGGTGGGCCAGCCAGCAGACATCACCCATGCGGTTTTGCACTTCCTATCAGAAGCATCCGGTTATTCGACAGGCTCCCTATTGGTGGTAGACGGGGGGTATTCCCTCGGAATACCCGCTTATGACATATAACACTGCGATTTGGGCATCAGACCGTATTCTCTCATGAATTTTTTGGGTATGGACAAGAAAGAAGGTTTTAGAAGTTATTCTAAGCCCTTTAGTTATTTTTGGTAGCGGGGGATGGATTTGAACCACCGACCTTCATGCTATGAGCCACTTTTTACCATTTTTGCAAAAAATCCACAAACCGCAGATACACAGGCATTCCCTCTAACTTCTAACCTCTTAAATTGCTCTGAAAATAGCATCAGCGAAATAAACGAAATAATCGAAATAGTATCGAAAAAAATGACACAAAAACGTAACAGCAAAACAGTAGAAATTTCTCATTACGGTCTCAACTATGATGAGATATCACAACTTATTTATCCTCCTAAAAAGTACTGATGGAGCTTACATTATTTTGACCAAAACGATTCTCTTCCACTGCCATCAATGTAGCATTGGATTTGGGCGCTGTTGTATGCACCAAACCAACGGCTAAATTAGGTTGGGTATCCTTAGCAGGAGCTTGAGTAATTTGGATGAAGAAAACCAGGGCAAAAATCATCGCTAACCCAGAAAGAATAGTTTTCAATTGCTGCGGTCTGTGATTCATCTTCTCGCTTTTCCTTTATATTAAAAATACCTCCTCGAATTTGTATTTTTTATTTTTAATCAGATTTCTCGACATGATTTCAAGGTAATATCAATTGTTGATATAAAATATTATCAAGAAATATAACACCTAAAATATAATTTTATACCCAAAGCCGAAGCTCAATAGAAACAAAGTAGCGCAAACCACAATATTTTGTATCGTACCATTTTCGATCTGGAGCTAACCCTGCAAAAAAAGCGTATTTTTAAAAATGATTTTTTTTGCGATGGAGGGGTATTTTTTCTTGACAGGGGCCTTTTAATGGGTGCCTCAACCGCCAATTCTCATTTATTATGGATATGCTATGCATATCTGCAAGATATTCCTCCTATAAAAATTGCAGATTATGTAAACTAATCTGCAAAATTGACCGATCTCAAGAACTTGTGATATCAGATTAGGATATCCGTATTTTTGCCAGAGTTGCGATTACATCTTACAAATCACAGGTTTGACTATTTCTGTGATTACATAATAGTATCTAAGGTATAGTGAGGTGTGGTTTTTTGTAAATAACCTCGATGTATCGGTACTTGAATTTTCTTGACCTTACATGGTGCCCGCGATATTTGAACTTTACCATTGTGCTC